>Ga0182093_1175181_pt1 | contig 18723 bp, 8 predicted proteins | sample 041ome_21_FD_127776 | JGI IMG/M metagenome (GOLD analysis project Ga0182093, IMG submission 127776) | Metatranscriptome of coastal salt marsh microbial communities from the Groves Creek Marsh, Georgia, USA - 041411BS metaT (Metagenome... | ecosystem: Environmental > Aquatic > Marine > Intertidal...
GTTGCATATGTGAGAAGGTTGTCGAAACTGAAGCAGATGTGACCGGATATTTATGGAGCTACAAAGTTCCAATTACATACTCGGCGACGCGCGACGACGGTGAAGCTGCAGAGGACAAAATTGTCTCGTTGACGGCGACTGCGGCGTCCGCTTTGACGGCCTATAAGGGAGTGACGAAAGCAGTTGAGGGTATCACAGTTAAAGACATTGATTTCGCTGGCGCGCAAATGAGCCCTGCTGAACTGCAACTCGCCGAAGGAGGTACAGCAAAAGTCACGATTGCATTGACGAGTAAACCAAACGCGGCAGTCACGTTAAAATTAGAGGACAGCGTGACGACAGATTCGTCAATTCTCTCCTTTTCGCCTTCCACGGTTACGTTCACAACGTCCGCTACAGACTGGAGCACCCCAAAAGAAGTTATTGTCACCTACCCTCAAGATTACAAGGTTAAAGCGATTACCAGGTACATCAACGCCAAGTTATCGGGCACCACTGCGGATACCACTGGATACGGTACGACGGACGGCGTCGCATTTCTAAGGGAAAAACTTGTCACCGTTTCTATCACAGATGTCGACAAAGCCGCGTTCGTTCTCACGCCGACCACGGGAACGATCAGCGAAGATGGTGGCGTTTTCTCATACGCAGTCAAGCTCGCGACGATTCCAGATGGTGATGTTACAGTGTCGCCGCAACCGAGAGGGAACCTTGTTATCACCCCTGCTTCGATAACGTTGACTCCGACAACTGCGCGTACAAACGCTGTTACCTTTCAAATCGAGTCGAGTCAGAGAGACTACATTGATACAGACGGAGTCTTATCGTACGTCATACAGCATCTCACTACTAGCGATGATGAGGCGTATGAGGTCACGGACTTACTCGGTGAAACTCCTGACGTTACGGTGACTGTAACTGACGCAGATACCGCCGGTTTTACTTTTTCCAAAGCCATAGCAGGTACCACAAATCTTGCTCAAGATACGATAAAAGAAAGCGCAGAGGCGACCTCGTACGACTATTATCTGAGATTGCACACGAAGCCGAAAGAGGCGGTCACGTTCACCCTTACCGAGGATTGCACTGCAGAAGACATTATCTATAACGAAAAAACCTACAGCAACTGCGGAATTTTCTCGATAAAACTCAACGACGTGGAAACGACCGAGCACACGTTTGCGGCTTTGACTGACCACGTCACCGAGGAAGTTGCGTTAAAAGTCACCTTGACCATAGCCGCGGATGCGCACGAGACGGGCTTTCATCCTCCCGCGCGTAGTTCGAATTTGAAAATATCCGTCGCGTCGGGCGATGCGATGTATGTTCCATTGGCTCCTCATACGCTAGCGTTGACGATCAAGGACACGAAATACGTAGATAACTTTAATGCAACGATCGACACTACCGCCGCAGCGGATACTCCGACCGAAATCAAGACCGACTCAGGCGTAGAGGTGAAAATTCCAGCCAACGCGATACCTCCAGCTGTTTTGGATTTGCCAAACGTCAAAATTGATATCAGCACTGCCGTAATCGACGCTGCAGCTGGATCTGCTGTTAGAGCTATCGAAGACACGACAAAGTATGAAACAAAAACGTCAATTATTGAATATAAGATGACATCAGACGATGCCGAAATCTCTGTGTCGTTTACGTCCACGGTTGAAATAACAATTCCACTCGATTCTTCCGATTGTTTGTCGGAAGGAGCGTATTGTCAGTGCATGCGCGCTGACTCTAGCGCGGCAACTTCTGAGTGGGAAATATTGGATGGGATCAGTACAACGCGAGTGGATGGAACCGACGAAGTGACCGCTTCGTGTTACACCACGTCGTTTTCATTATACACCGTTGCAGATGTCAAACCAACCATTACCATCGGAGAGTACGGAAGTACGAACGCGATTACGTTTTCGGAGGAAAATTCCAAGGATACGTTGACTCCGGTAACGATTGCGAACGCACTCACGGTCATCGGATCAGGGACAACGTTGTATTCTATCTCAGCCAAGATTGCGACGAATTATTTCAGTCGGCAAGATTATTTAACAATAAAATGTACTCAAGTGGATGGCGTGACAGACAATTGGGCGCCGGCTTACTCTGCGGTGACTTCAGAGACGTCATCGCGAACGTGCGCGTCTGGCGTATACATCGGTAACACGAGAAGCGCTAATCTCAAAGCGACATTTGATATATCGACCGGGGTATTAACAATATCTGGCATTTCTACGGCGACAACCATATCGAAAGCCGAAGCGCAAGAGATGTTCCGGATCATCCAGTACGTAAACTCAGAAAAGGATCCGTGGTACGGAACGCAGTACGTGAGGGAGGTTACCTTCACGGTTTCAGAACAGTATACCGGATACACGACGACGAATGTTGCTGGGTCAGATAGACACGCGATTACCGTCGAGGGTTACAACAACGCGCCTCAGCTGACTACGAGTACTTCTGAGAATATTTACGTTGAACGAGCGAATGCTAAAAACGTCGCGCAATTGCTGACCATCGTGGATGATGATTCGACGCAAATCAGTAGCGCCACAGTTACGATTTCTCCTGCAAACATCGACGGCGATGAGTTGAGTTATTCAGGCGCAACTCTCAGTACAACCATCCAAGGTTCGGTTCAGGCTGGATCAATCACATTTTCCGGAATTGATACGATTGCGAATTATCAACAAGCTCTCCGAGCGGTAACTTTCAAAAGTACGAGTTATAATCCGACGGTCCTGAGCAGAACGTTTACTTTTGAGGTTACGGACGTCCCGGGAGTCGGTCTCCTTGCGGCAACGGCATCGACGACTCGAAGTTTGACGATTCAAGTCGTCAACGATCCCCCAGAGATTCTTGGTTTGTCACTCAACGCGGCGCAAGTTCAAAAAATCCTTTTGGACGAGGATGGTGCTGAAGCGGGTGGCTATCAAGTCCGAGTCGACGACAAAGATAGCAACGCCGAAACCGACATCACGTATGAAATAAGTTGCGTGGCGAACAAGGGTACCGTAGCGTTGAACGCATCAACTGGGGCCGTATCGTATACACCGAATGCAAACGCCAACGGTGATGATTCCTTTTTTGCCATTGCCAAAGACAACACCGGTCAATCATCCGTGCCTTTCCAATTTAGCGTCTACATAAATCCCGTCGCGGACGATCCCGTCGCAGCTGACAAATCGTATAATTTCAGAGTCGAGTGGGATCCAAAGGAGTTTGATTTCCCAGTCACTCATCCTGACGCGAGTACGGATGAAGAATTCGCGGATATCATCAGTTTCATACGTCTCGATGGGGGCGCGCCGGTTGGTACCTTGACGTTTACGGATGAATCCGTGAGCGAACTCGGCGTGAAACAAGGTAAATCGCCGTTCACGTACAGCATCGCTCAGACAGATTACGACGAAAGGGTCCTAAACGCTGACGGTACCAGGGAAGAATCATTTACCGACACGTTCAACTACATCGTGGTCGATACGAATCAGCGAACGGCGAAAGGGACCATAAGTATAGTCGTAAAATCTGACGCGGACGAGGCGTCGACGCCTCCGGTGGTGTCGACTACTTCCACAAATTTTGATCTCGCCTATAACGTTGAGGAAAACGTCGCGTATCCCGGGGTATTTTACGCGGTGGATTCTCAAACGTTAACGGAGGATCTAGATTTCGCGGCTGCACCTTCACCATCGTTCGGAAGCGTAGAGTTTTCTTCGGTTGGTTGTGGCGAGCTCACGTCGCCCCTGAAAACCGCCGGCGTTTCCGTCACGTGTCCGTGTAACCAAAACGATGAGTGCGGTAAGTTCATCTATACGCCAGAGTCACTGTATTACGGCTACGATTCTTTCGAATTGACCGCCACGGATACGAATGGTGATGTTTCCCAATCCTTGAAAATATATGTATACATTGATCCGGTGAACAACCGACCAACCCTCGCGTGCGAAGCGCCGCGCACGATGGCAAATCTTGCACTTTCCGGAAGTTCTGATGTTGTTGTTCAGTTATCTGCGTTTGCATCGAACCATCCGCTGTGTAAAGATGAGATTGTTGTTGGAGATGTTGCGATAGAATCGCTCGAAGATATTCGAGTTCGGACGCGCGCGGTGTTGACGGACGAGGATGGGGTGTTTGTACCGGCGTCGTTGTCTCCTTCGTCGGGTCTCTTTAAAGAGCTCTTGACGCTTTCAAACAATCTCGAGACTCGGGCTACCGGTGAAATTCCTTTGATGTTCGCTACCAAGCTCACGCACGATTGGTACATTCCGATGGGCGGTGACACGGCGCGGGCAAGCATGGAAATCTGTGCCGGACTGGGGAACGACGCGGCATCCTGCGTCTCCAGCGCCGGATGCCAGCTGCTTTCGGGCGTTTGCGTCTCTGCTTCTTGGGGTTCTCCTGATCACGTCGTTGAATTTGCAATCGCGCTCGTATCCTATGATATGGACGAAGAGCGTGGTCTCAACAAGCAAGTATCGGGGTCGCCCGCGATGAGTGCAAAGTCGGACGGATTCTTGAGCAATCCGGTGCTTTTAGCGCCTCTGATAGACGGCGAGATTGATAAAGACGTGCAAATTTTCATCGCGAACGCGGACGGCACGAAAAATGGTGACAGGTTAACGTGGTCTAGCGCCGTTGAAGAAAAGACCATAACCGGTGGTGTTATAATCGTTCAAATGCCGAGTAAGCGACGAGGTACCTCTACGATTCGGTGGAGAGCAACGGACGCGCTGGGTTTGAAGAGACCGGCAGCGCCTGAGTACGCCTCTGTAAATCTCATCACGCGGTGCGCGCCTGGTTACAGATACATGGATTGGTGGTGGGATACTTCACGATGCTTTGCTTGTCCTCCTGGATGGTACAATCAAGTGGGCCAATTCGATCAGACGTCGTGTAAAGAGTGTTCTCCGGGTGAAATCACCGCGAACGCCGGCGAAACGGAATGCGCGAAGTGTCCGGCTGGATCTTTTCAGCCCGGATACGGAGAGTCTGCGTGTCTCACGTGTTACGACGGGGCAGGTTTAGAAATTGAAACCGAACAAATCGGTTCATCGCGTTTGCAACAATGCGTCTGCCCGGCTGGATACTGGACGGACTACGCGGAGACGAGCTCGTCAGAGTTGTGGTCGCTATACAAGGCGAACGATCAGACGAAGTCCTATTTCACCACGGAAACCTCCGGAACTTCCGATTCGTATGAGGCTGGTTCCATCCACATCGATATCTTGAGTCACACCGAGTTCACCGACGTTGGGAACGATGCCATTGTTCCACAAGACGCCGACGGTAACTACGTCAGCCTCAAGGATCCGAACGGTGACGACATGAAATGCGTCGGCCACGTCAAACAACAGTGCGCGGCGCTCATAGCCGTGGGACTTTCGGAAAATTCGCTCGGTGACGGTGTCTGCAACCCCGCGTTGAACGTACCAGAGTGTGGATGGGATTGTGGCGATTGCTGTCGACAGTCGTGTCTACCAACGACCGTGCGAAGTAACCTCCCCGGTTGGTCTTCAATCACAGAGTGTAGCGACGGCGGCAATTCGTGCGTCGATCCGCGCTTCGCCGCGGCGGAAGCCTCGGTGTATAAAGCGAACACGGAGGCGCCATTCTGTAGAGTCTGCAATGCTGGTGCGTCGTGCAACGACTTAGATCAGCAGTTTCCTTTACCGCTCGCGGGCTGGTGGGTCGATCCGAACGATGGGTCTCGAATTTTACAGTGCCCAGAACCAGCGGCGCTGGAAGCCTGCCCGGCGTTGACGAGCGTTGACGACGTTAGAAACGGGGTGTGCGGTATTTCGAAAGAGAAACAACTGTACATGGGCGAGGCGTGTTCTGAATGTTCCGACGGTAAATCCACGCCTCACTTCACGCGCGTGAACGCGTTCCGTACCAATGGAAGGTGCAAGAAGTGCCCGAATGTTCCGTGGTTACCGTATGTCTTTGGCGGTCTCCTCCTGTTTGTCGCGCTCCCACTCTTGAACCTTTTGTCAAAGATGCAAGATGGCTTTGGTGCGGTGAATATCATCGTAGGTTTCACTCAGGTCGTATCCGTGTTTCGAAAGCTCGAGTTGGCGTGGCCTTCAGAAATTTTGGCTCTTTTTGATCTCATGAGCGTCGTAAATTTGAACCTGGAGTTGTTTTCCATCGACTGTTTCGTCGTTTCGTGGAATTGGACGAGGAAATTTTTCTTGGTAAACCTTGGGCCAATCGTTCTTGGCTTCATGTTTCTCGCGGCGACGCTCATCGTCACGTTACACAACAAAATCTTTCTGCCGTACGTGTATGCGCCAATCGGTCGATGCTTTGGAATAGTGCTCGAAGAGGACCAGGATCCCGCGCTCGGAAATCCGAGTAACGACGACAAGGAGAAGAAGAAAACGACAACCGCCGAAGACGAAGGCGACGACGAAGATGATGATGACGATGGAGAAGATGAGGATGGCGAAGGACATCGACGACGTCGACGCAAAAGAATTGGCATGAAGAAGCGTTTTTTGACGGTAAAACCCCCGGACCAAACGGAAGTGTTCGCTCGAGCGATGCACAGCGCGTTCCTTCTTTTTATGAGTTGGTCGTACATGCAGCTGGTGAACATCAACGTCGAGTACTTCGAATGTGTGAAAGGCGGGGACGGTCGCTCATCGCTCGATGCTGATCCAGCCGTACAGTGCTACGTTGGCGTGCACGAACAAATATTTCCTCTCGTCATTCTGTTTCACATCATGTACACCCTCGGCATTCCTTTTTACCTCTGCGTGCTCCTCTTTACGCATCGACGTTTGCTGCGTAAACGAGACGTCATTGATGTCCAAACTCGACCGTTATCGGTTGCGGCTGGTCAGTTATTAGAGGCTGAGCAACGCTTTGGTTTTGTATTCAGAAGATACGAGTCGTCTTATTCGTGGTGGGAGTTGGTATACATCTTCAGGAAGTTTGCCTTGGTCGTCACGCCGGCATTTTTCAGAAACGTGCTCGATCAGTGTCTCATGACTATGCTCGTGCTCGTTCCCGGGATGCTCGGTGTTGTGCGTCTGCGACCTTACGATAAGTCCATGCTAGACATCATGGAATGGATAGCGAGCACGGCGGCCTTCTTCATCTTATTCGCTGGTTTTCTGTTTTTTGGATTTGGGGAGGAACTGTCGAACAGCTCTTTGGACGCTTTGACGTGGATCACGGTGGTGTTGCTCTCGATCACCTACGTGACCCTCGTTTTCTTCGTCATCTTTGATATTTTCCCTCACTTGAACTTGGTCACGCTCAAAATGAGAAACCGCATCCGGAAGGTATTTGGATACCCTCCAATTGACAAAATGTCCCAGAAAGAGGTGAACATGAATCGCTCGATGCGTCGAGAACGCGCGAACATTCTGCGTCGACTGAAGGGCAACGCCGCACTCATCTTGGGTAAAAATACAGCGGTAACGTTCATGAAAGAGTGCAAGAGACTCCCTCTCGATCACAAGTACGTCGTTGACCCGAAACTCAAACAGAAAGCGTTGCCGACGCTGCTGGAGGTGTTACAAGCGCTCGAAGAGTGCACCGTCGGATTCCGCTTGGCTTCGGATCGCGAAATTTCGGAAGTCCTCGGCACTGAGTCTGAAGAATTCGACTACTCTCAAAAACTGGTCGGGACGTTTTTTGGAGAGATTCGCGACATTATCAACGCGTGGAGACTCGACATTATACGCCTAAAACAAAAGCTCAAGAAGTCAACCACGGGCGACGAAGACAAGGAGTACGTTCTCCAAATACGTCGCCGCGTCATCTCGGATCGCCTCAAAAAAGGTTCATTAGCTCCTCCCGCGATTGGAGAAGGATGCCTAGAGCACTACAACGAACGCTTTCTTTACGATCAATTCGTACTGCGTTGCGAACGCGACTTGTTCCTCGAGATGGTCATCCTCTTTGAGTTCCTTCGACTCAAGGAAGCCGCCGCGCAAGATCCATTCTTCGAAACGGTCATGGGAAGAAACATGCTCCTCAACACGTCTCCTCTCCTCCTCTTCTCGCGAGAAGGTGCAGCCGCGAACCCGTCGGATGAAAACTCGGCTAAAATGCTCGCGCGCGGCGTTTTGTACTACGACCAGCTTAAATTCGCCTTCCGACAACGCGTCGGCGAAGGCGTCTTGGATCTCAAGACGGCGTCCAAGTCGCCGCTCTCGCACTTGAGTAACTTGATGATAGTATAATAGTTTTCCATGTACCGTATCGTCGGTCTCGGTCTCACGTTTTAATTTTAATTAAACAAGTAATGCACATACGCAGTATTACGTTCGTCCGCTTTCTCTTTTTTGGTCGGTGTTTTTGGTTCTTTTCTCGTTTTCTTCCTTTTTGAACTTTCTCTCTCTCGCGCTACAAAAAAAAATCGCGCGTTCGATCTCTCTCTCTCTCTCTCCCCCTCTCGCGCGTTTTTTTTGTAACCATGACGACGTTCTTCCCGCGCTTCTTTCTCTGCCTCCTCTCGCTCTCGCTCTCGCTCGCGTCTTTATCCTCCTCCGCTTCGTTCAATCGGTCGTTCGTAGCGGCGGCGGCGGCGGCGGCTAAACCACCGTCGGGGACGGAGACCATTGACGCTTTGGGGACCGACCAACGCCGTGGGGGAGAGACTTTGAACCTTTTCTCGATTTCTCTCTCGAGAGGAGGAGGATCAGGAGGATCAGGAGGAGGAGAAAAAGAAGGCAGCGCAAAAGAAGAGAAGAACGACGCGGTCGAACTCTTTCGATACGAATCGACGCTGGAAACGGTGCTCGCGCTCGCGACGAAGCGAGACGACGACGACGAGAAGGATGAGAATGGAAAAGTTGCAGAGAGAGAGGAGGAAGAAGAGACGAAGAGAGCGCTGAGCGGGTTGTTTAGGGCGGAGGATTTCGCGCGTAAACGGGACGTTATTCTGGTATCGGTGTGTAGTAGCAGCGATGCGCGAACGGTCGGATCTCTCGCTTCTTCTTCTTCATCTTCATCTTCTTTGTGGTCGGCGTCTTCCGCGATGTTCGAGTTCGCGGCGAAGGCGACGTCGTCGTGCGAAGGGAGCGAATCCGTGTCGATGCAGTGCAACCGCGCTGACTTTCTCGAAGAGACGGGAGTCGGTGCGAAGAAGGAGAAAGCAGACGCGTACGAACGCGCTCTGCTTTCTGAAGCCGGTGTAAAGTCTGGCGATGCTCTCACCTCCTCGGCGATGAGACGACTGAGCGAAGAGTTGGCGTGTTTTTCAGAGAGCGCGTCGGAGAGGTTTGGCGAAAGGAAAAGAGTTTCATCGGCGCAAGACGGTGGGATAGAGATAGCTTACGCAGAAATCTGTGGGATGGTGGCGTTGGATGCATTAGATGCGACCGCGAGGAAGAAAATTGAGTCGTTTGTGGAAAAGAAAATCGATGAGATTCTCGACGGAGTCGAAGCACTCGGCGTGGTAGTTACTCAAGCGCGGGATAAGAACGAAGTCGTAGAAAGTCAAAGAAAGCGAAGGGCGTTGCTCCAAGATGGCGATTCGAGCGAAGGTGGGAGGTCTGCGAAACAGTATCCGAATAAAGCTACGGCGACGATCGTTGGGTTCATCTTATTGCTTGGCGCCGTGTCTGGATTCTTGGCGATGCTGACGATGCGGTTTCCAACCGACTCGCTTCTTTTTCCAAAGACAAAGGACGATTAGGAAACAAACGCGCGCGCGTGCGCGTTACTAAAAATACAAACATTACTTTTAAAACAAAAACCTAAACCAGCATCTAATCAACCTCTTCTATGCCGAACTGAAACGAGACCTTTTCGACTAGAACAGTAACATTGGTCTGACCCCACCTTTCGTTTCTGATCGGGAGTCGAGTGATCTCATCCGCTACTTCTAACGATTCGTCGTCTTCTACTATCCCCCAAACGCTATGACCGTGTCCCCACTCGTGGTGTTTATCGATCGCGATGAACCAATCTGGGCCTTCGCCAATTAAACACGCGAACCCTCTCTCGACGAGCGGGGCAAATTCTCTCGGCATCCTTCCGCCACTCATCCTCCCGGTTTGCGAAGCTTGAATTAGCGCGTACGGCGGGCCCGGTCCGCCGTAATTATCTATCGCACCAACCTCCGGAACAGCCTCCGATCGATAGAAAGCACCTGACACGCTATTTCTCCCGAAATCTTTGAAGGCGCCGACAATCTTCGGACTTCTTTTCTCCAGCAACCGTATTCTTATCGCTCGGTTCCTTCTTCCTTCGTCGTTCGCGCCAAAGCGCACGTCTTTCAACACCAAAACGTATCTTTCGCCAGCCATCATTTCTTCCTTCGCCGCGTCGTCGGTCGACGCGGGACACTCCGTGTTGCACGCTGTTTCGCGAGAGACAATTTGAAAATGGTAACGGTATCATCATCGGTGAGTCTACGACGCGCGCGTCCACAGTAGTAACGACAGAAACAAAGAGAGAGAAAAACACTCTTCGCCGAGAGCGCGAACGAGACGGATAAAGAAACGCACGGACGAACCAAACAGAGACGACGACGACCAAAAAAAAGAGTCGCACCGCAGCAGCAATTCTCGGACATGTATCCCGGGTTCTTCGCGCACTCCCCGTTCTTCGCCCAGTCCGAACACATCTGAATCGAATCCACGCATGATCGAATTTGCTTTTTTTCCGAATATCCGATGAATGCGTTCTCGCGGTGCGCGCTGGTCAGCGCCGTCGTCGGTCGCGGTCGCTCGACGAAAGCGACGAGAAAGAAGAAGACGAGGAGGTTTCTTCGAGAAGACGGTTCCCCCATGCGAAGAGTGGCTTTTAATCTTCTTCTCTCCGCCGAGTTTTTGTGACGCTCCGCGTCGCTCTTTTTCCAATCTGGTGAAAGAATTCCCCACAGAACAAACCCGGCACAAACTCGTCGCTCGCCGGCGGAATGTTCGAGCGAGCGTCGAGGAGCTCGATTCCTCTCTCGCCGGCGTCGTCCGCGCTGATTCGGAATTTTCTCGTTCGGGCAGCGGCGGAAGCTTCGACGACGATCATCGCGCTTTCCGGAAGTAGTCACGCAAACAACACCTTCAACGCTTGCGAAATCGCGCACGAATTCGACGACGTTTCCGTGCGCGCGGAGACGACGATTTTTTGCGGAGGAGAGAATGGGGAAAACGACGACGACGAGAAGAAGAAGAACGAATACTACATCGCGCTGATTTCGATTGGGTTTCCGAAAAGAACGACGACGAACGGGACGGAGAACGAGGACGACGAGGGAAAGAGCGTGCAAAAATTGACGCTGTTGGAGGCGTACGGGTCGATCGCGTCGGTGCGGGCGGTGCGCGTCGTCGGCCGTAAAGAAGAAGAAGAAGAAGAAGAAGAAGCGCCGGAGTTTGGGTACGACGCGACCATCGAGATAGATTTGAACGCGTTGAACGAGGAAGAGAACAAGGAAGAGATTATTGATTTGATTTCGAGAGTGCGATTGTACGCCGGGTACGGGACGCTGAGAGCGTGCTTGCGGCATTTGGCGACGAACGAGAAGGAGGAGGACGCGAACCGTTCGTTTGCGCTGCGACGGCAGTTCGCGGCGCCGTCGGTGTCGATGTATTGTAAAGTAGAGGAAGATGTCGCTATGAGCGAGAGCGCGGAGGAGAAGAGGTCGTGCACGGTTGTGTTTCCGATGCACGTTTCTTCGTCGCTGTCGAATAACGAGGACGAGGTGGTAATCGCGAGGGCGTTTTTGGCGCACTTCGCGGAAGCGTCGAGGAATAACGCAAAGTTAAGCGCGGCACCGTTCGTTAGTTATCACAAACCAGGTCAAAAGCTACCGTTGGAGCTGACGACGAACGTTGACGCGACGCGAGATGGAGGTGGTGATGAAGTCGATGAGATGGATTTGAACGCGAATGGCGGGTATATTTCCTTCGTCATATTTCCGAGACACGTGAAGACGAAAGAGTCTATGGAAAGAGCGGTGTGGATGTTGGCGAGCTTTCCGAACTTTATAAAGTCTCACTTGAAGTGTTCGAAGGGGTATTGGCACGGGAAGATGCGAAAGAAAGCTGAGGAACTTTTAGAAACGTTAAAGAGGGCGAAGAAAGAGCCTAAAGTCAGCGCGAAGAAGAAACTGATGAGCGGGAGGACGTACGTGCCGCGGTAAGACGCTCGCGACGAAGGTCCCACTGCTGCGCACGCCGAGCGCTCGCCCTAGATGTAAAGTATGTAACGAAATGTAATTAAACTGTCATAGATATTAAATAGATAAAAGTATAGTCGTGTGGTGCAGCATTCGTTCCGGAACTCTTGTCTCTCTCGTTCTCGTACAACTCCTTTCGGTTTTTGGCGCCAAGCGTATACGTATAGAGAGAGTTTATCGATCCGTCGTTCCATTAAAAGAACGGCGGTAAAACGATAAATCGTCGCTTGAACTTCTTCCTCCCGTTGGTCCCATCGAACAATTTCTTCAATCTCTTGTGTTTTTGCACCGCCCACGGGAACATTTGACTCATCCCGGCCAACAAAAACAAATATCCAAACGCCGTTTGCGTGGCGATGTTAAAGCCCAACCACTGGTAAATCTCGCAGCAATAATTCGCGCACGTCACGTAATCGAACAAAAATCCGCTCGGAATGACGTATTTCGTCTCCGAAGAAGATGAACCGCTGCTTCTCAATCTCTTTTGAATGACGTGACACCTGAAATTCCCCAACTGAAACAAAGCGCTCAGAACGAACCCGATCGTCACTTGCCTCTCCCCCGGACTCGTGTACCTCGGATGGTTAATAAAATACGACATCAAACCAGCAAATGTCCAATAATACCCACAGTTCCTGATCAAATTAAATATCGGCATCGTCGCTCTCGAAAACGAGTGCACGAAAAACGTCTCAAATATCCTCTTCGCGTAATGCGCCGAGTGAAACCACAGCGCCAACACTTGCGCGCGTTGAAACGGCTTGGCGCATTCCTTCGCCGAGAATCCAAAATACCCCCCGTATATTTTCTCGCGATAAAAATAAAACGGCAAATACATCATCAGAGGACCGAAATACTCCCAGAAAAACACCGCCTGGTAGGAAATTTGCGGGCCTAAATCTTTGAACAAAATCGTGTCCCCGTACCCGATTCCGAATTCGCTCAGCTTTTTCGTGTCTGGAACTAACGGTTCGCCTTTGTGAGAAGAATTCTTCTTCTTCCCACCGCTCGCGTCGTCCTTCTCCGTTTCCTTCGTCTCGTTCAGCTTCATAAATCTCTGCCGACTCGGATAATACTTTCTTTTTTTCCTCTGGAAGTGTTTCTTCAAATCCAGCACGGTCGCGTCTTCGGGTAAATCGTCGATCGTTTCCACCACGCGATTGGGATTCGAGCTCGAGCACACCGTGACTTTCATCTTGCCAAACTCGCCGAGAGATTCGTTGTTTCCAACCCTTCGCACGTTGGAGAGGAATCTTTTCATTATCACGCGTGTATGTGTGCGTGTGTTTTGGCTAAAGCAAAACGATGATTTTGAGTGGTCAGAAGTGGAAAGTTTGCGCGCTTCGTCTGACGAATGATTCGCTCGATTTCCAATTCCAATTCTCGTGCGTGTGGCGGGATTTTTTTTTCTTTTTTTTAAAATTCTAAAATCTTTTATCAAAAGGTTCTCTCTCTCTCTCACGGTCAGATTTTTACGACGACGGAGCTCAAATACGAGAGGTTTTGCATGCACTCGTGGAAGAGATCGGCTAAAGCTTCGGCGGGATCTTTCGGCGGAGGGTTGTTTTCGTCGTCGTCGTCGTAATCTGTTTGTTTTTTCGTTTGTTGTATTGTTTGTTGTTGTTGATCTTCGATTTCGACGCGTTCGCCTTCGCCGCCGCCTTTGCACATGACGAAACCGTCCTCGGTGTCGCGGATGCGTTTGCTCCCGACGTCGTCTTCGCCTTTACCTAAGCTGGCCATGTGTTTTTTCTTTAAGCGGTTGAGGACGTTGGTTCGGAAGGCGTCGGCGACGATGCCTTCGTTTGGCGCTTGGCATTGTTTGGCCCAAATGAATAGGAGCGCTTCCCAGACGCGTTTGGCTTGCGGTTCGCATATTTTCAATTCTTTTTTAAAGTTGGTCTCGTAGCAGAGTTTTGGAAGGCGGAGCGCGGATTGCGCGCGCTTGATTTTTTGTTTTCTGTCGTCGTCTCCGTTGGTATTAGTATTCGCGGTGGAAGAAGAGGCGGTGGCGGCGGCAAACGCGAGGCGCGCCGCCGCTTTCACCGCTTGGACGATGCCCTCGTTCTCCGTCGCAGCGACGCAGTCGCGAACGTCTCGCAAACGTTGCAATTGATCCGTCGGGTCTTCGACCGTAATATCGGCCACATCTTTCCCTTCTTTATCTTGCATCTGCGCGTACACTCTCACCGCGTCTAAAAGCTTCGCTCCGAACCCTTTCCTTTGGTACGGCGGCAATACCAACACTTGACTAATCCTCAATCTTCGTTGAAAAGGATGCGCGTAAAATTGGTACACCGTGCTAAACCCGCACGTCGCCCACCGCTTCAAATTATCCTTCTTCTGCGCGATTAAGACAAACCACAACCACCTCCCGTCGCTCTTATCGATCTTCGACGCGGCGTCGATGTAAAACGCCACAAACGGCTCCACGTTATCGTGCCATCGCCCGACGGCATCGCTCTCCGCGGATTCCTTAAACTCAAACTGGCGAACGGAATACCTCAACCCGCTCTCTACTCCCTCGCCTTCCCCGTCCCACTCCGCGATAACTCTCCCACCGCCTCCAGGAATCTCCATCTCCTTCGTCTCCTCCACTCGCTTCGCGAACGCCTCCTTCGTCGTCGCCGTCGACGCCTCCGGGAACCACTTGTGCAAATCCCTCCGCACGTCGTCCGCCGGATTCAAACTCGATCGAACCTTCTCCGAATAACTCACCTCCACGTACCGCTCGAACGTATTCGCCGCGCACATCACGTCCACGGATAAATCTTCCGAGTACCCGTATATGGTCTCGTCTTCCCGGAAGACTTGGTGCGCGAATTCCGGTTCGAACGTTCGTTCCGATTTTCGCGAAACAAACGACCCCGCGAAATCCTCTTCTTTGTCTTCGCCTTCCACGACGTGGAAGTGCACGCAATCGTTCGCTTCTCTGGTGAAGTCATTCTCTGCTCCTGTTCCGATAAAAACCTTTGACGACTTTGGCGGCGCGGGAGGGGCAAAAGCGGTGGTAGCTCGCGCCGCGACGACGCTCGCCGCAGGCATAGGCATCGACCCACCACCACCACCACCACCCGCGATGCGACTTTCCAAAAGTTTCCGTTTTTTGTGCATCGCGTCTTCGTCGTTTTTGGTGGAAAAATCGTTTTTGTCAAAGTCGTTGCTTTTGTTGCTAGTGGCGGTGGTGATGGTGTTCTTCACGTCTTCTCCGGTCATTTTCGCGTCGTCGTTGTTCTTCGCGTCGTCGTCGTTGTTCTTCTTCGCGCTGGTGGTGGTGGTGATGTTCATGCGTGCGCGCGTTTTGTGTGAAAGACTTGCGAGAAAAAATTTGAAAATTCCAAAACGCGAGAGAGGAAGAAAAAAAAATGTTTTAGGGTTTAGGGTTTAGGGTCGCACTGGTTTTCTTCGTTCGGTTCGTCCGTCGTCGCCTCTTCATTTTGTTTCATGAGAGAGAGAGAGAAGAGAAGAGAGAGAGAGCGCCCGCGTTCCTTTTCTCTCCGCACGTCTCGTTAGTGATCTCCTCTGCGTCTCTTCTTGCTGTTTCTTCGTTTTGGAACGCCAGAGAGGTAAGTGGAAGTGAAATTGGAATCCGGCGAGAGAGAGAGAGACGAAGACGAAGACGAAGAAGATGAAGCGAGAGGAAGAGAAGGAGACGACGACGAACGCGGCGACGATGCCGTCGCTGAAGGTGACTTTTAAGAAGAAGGTGAAGAAGGAGGAAGAGGTTTTGCCGAGTCCGTCGTCGTCTTTTGAGGACGACGAAGACGAGGAGGAGGAGGATGAAGACGAAGACTTTGGGGAGGAGGAAGAGAAGAAGAAAAAGAAGAAGAAGACGCTGACGTTTACGGTGAAGAAAAGCTCGTTCGCGGAGAGATTGAAGAGAGAAGAGGAAGAGGATGATGAAGACGACGACGACGACGAGGAGGAGTACGGCGATGCGAGGGGCAGAAAGAAAAAATCCAAGACGGCGGCGACGAAGACGAAGAAAACGGCCAATAAGAAGAAGAACAGCGAGGCTGCCGACGAAGAGGAGGAAGAGGACTCGGAGGACTCGGACGACGACTCGGAGAGCGACGATGAAAAAGCAATCAACTCGCTCTGGGAAGGCGGGACCGGGTTCGGCGAGAACGATTTTAGCGATTTGAGTTTGAAAGTGGACCATCCGAATCGGCCGCTGTGGGTGTGTTCGGACGGTAGAATTTTTTTAGAGTCGTTTAGTCCTCTGTATAAAGCGGCGTACGATTTCTTAATCGCGGTCGCGGAACCGGTGTGTCGACCGGAACACATTCACGAGTACGTGTTGACGCCGCACTCGCTGTACGCGGCGGTGAGCATTGGGTTGACGACGGAGAAAATCGCTGAAGTTTTGGATCGATTGTCTAAGACGAATTTAAGCGACGAGGTGAAACACTTCATCGCGGCGTGCACGAAAAATTACGGGAAGGTAAAGTTAGTTTTGAAAAGGAATAAGTTCTTCTTGGAGTCGCCAGATGCGAAGATTTTGGAGAAGTTGTTGCAAGACGATGTGGTGAGAAGCGCGAGGGTGGTTCATCCAAACGCCGGCCGCGGCGGCGCGGCGGCGGCGAGTACGGGCATGAGCAGCATGTTTGAGACTTCGTTTGGATTGAAAGAAGTTGGCGCAGAAAAGTTAACGGACGCTATCGCACAGACCGAGAAACAACAACAAGAAGGAGAAGAAGGGGACGAGAAGGGTGCAAAAGAGAAAGAAAAGAACGACGCCGAGGAGCAGTTGAATAAGCCAGAATACGATCCGTCGCGATCGATTCACTCGTTTGAAATCAAACCGTTAGACGTAGAAAAAGTGAAACAGCGATGTCTCCCTGGAAACCTAGGGTTCCCGGCTTTAGAAGAGTACGATTTTACCAACGATACGGTGAATCCAAACTTGAACGTGCGCTTGAAACCGATGACGAAAATTCGACCGTACCAAGAAAAATCGCTTTCGAAAATGTTCGGCAACGGTCGAGCGAGAAGTGGCATCATCGTTTTACCGTGCGGTGCCGGCAAATCATTAACTGGTATAGCCGCAGCTGTTCGCGTGGGGAAATCGTGCTTGTGTCTGTGCACATCGTCGGTGAGTGTCGATCAGTGGGCGGGCCAATTTAAATTGTGGACGAATTTAACCGATCGGGAGATTGTTCGATTTACGAGCCAAAACAAAGAGACGTTCCCTCCGAACGATTGTCCGTGCGTGTGTGTGACCACGTATAACATGATTTCTGCCGGTGGAAAACGTTCAGAGGCTTCAGAGAAGATTCTCAACGCCATTCGTGGGCGCGAATGGGGGACGATGCTCTTGGACGAAGTCCACGTCGTCCCGGCGGCGATGTTTCGAAAAGTTATCGGCATCACGAAAGCGCACTGTAAACTTGGTCTCACCGCGACGTTAGTCCGCGAGGACGATAAAGTTGAGCATCTCAATTTTCTCATCGGTCCAAAGTTATACGAGGCGAATTGGCTCGATTTACAACGCGACGGCCACATCGCGAACGTTCAATGCGTAGAGGTGTGGTGCGAGATGACCCCGGAATTCTTCGCCAAGTACCTCGACCCGAAGTTCGCGTTGAAGAGACAAGTGTTGTACTGCATGAACCCGAACAAGTTCATGGCGTGTCAATACTTGATGACGTATCACGAAAACTTCAGGAAAGATAAAGTGATTGTGTTCTCCGACAACATCTTCGCCTTGCGCGAATACGCCACGGCGTTGAAACGACCGCTCATTTACGGTGACACCAGTCACGCCGAACGCACGCGCGTTTTGCACGCCTTCAAATACTCAAACGAGATCAACACCATCTTCCTCTCCAAAGTTGGCGACAACTCCATCGATATTCCCGAAGCGAACGTCATCATTCAAATATCCTCGCACGCGGGATCCCGACGCCAAGAAGCGCAACGTCTCGGGCGCATTTTGCGCCCTAAAGCGGCCACCGTCGGTAAAAAGAACGAAAGCCACGATCACAACGCCTTCTTCTACTCGCTCGTTTCAAGAGACACGTCCGAGATGTACTTCTCCACCAAGCGTCAACAGTTTCTGATTCAGCAAGGGTACGCGTTTAAAATCGTCCCAGATTTAATCGGCGAAAACGATAAAGTCCAACTCATGTACTCGACGAAAGCCTCGCAGTTGGACTTACTCGCAAAAACACTCAACGCCGGCGAAGCCGAAGCCGGCGAAGAAGTTCTCGACGTCGACGAGGACGATTTAGAGGGCAATTTGATGAAACAAAAGAAGGCGAAACTCTCCGCCTTGGCCGCCGCGAGACGCACGCGCACGGTCGGCGGCAGCTTAGCCAAACTCTCCGGCGCGCAAGGACTCACGTACCAAGAATTCGGAGGACAAACCGGAGGAGCGGAAGGAGCGGCGCAGGGTAAAAGATCCGGCTTCACGACGAAATCGTCGAAAGCGGAGAGACCGATCAAACCGAAAAACGCCATCATGAGAGAGAGAGAAGCGATGTTGAAAGGCGCGAAGAAGAGGCAGCGATGAATAGGATTTTAAACGAGCTTTTAGTACGGTGTCGTCGCGCGAACACTTTTAGTTTTGTAGTTGATCAACA
>Ga0182093_1325230_pt1 | contig 18683 bp, 19 predicted proteins | sample 041ome_21_FD_127776 | JGI IMG/M metagenome (GOLD analysis project Ga0182093, IMG submission 127776) | Metatranscriptome of coastal salt marsh microbial communities from the Groves Creek Marsh, Georgia, USA - 041411BS metaT (Metagenome... | ecosystem: Environmental > Aquatic > Marine > Intertidal...
ATCCCCAGCATCGCCAAGACCGGGCACAATATAACCCTGTTCGTTTAAATGGCTGTCGAGTGAAGCTGTAACAATAGGTACATCAGGATGCGCCTCGGCCATGCGTTTCACCCCCTCTGGCGCCGCCAACAGGCATAAAAAGCGAATATTTTTAGCCCCCGCTTGTTTAAGCAAATCAATAGCGGCCACCGATGAATTGCCCGTGGCAAGCATAGGATCTACGGCGATCACCAACCGATCCTCTAGGCTTTCGGGGACTTTGAAATAATATTGCACGGGCTGCAAAGTTTCTTCATCGCGATAAAGGCCAACAAAACCCACACGCGCCGAAGGGATCAGCTCAAGCACCCCGTCTAACAGGCCATTTCCAGCTCTTAAGATCGAAATCAAAGCCAGTTTTTTACCTTCCAAAACCGGTGCCTGCATGGTTTGCATGGGCGTTTCGATGGTTTTCGTGCCCAAGGCAAGGCTGCGCGTGACTTCGTAAGCCAAGAGCTGGCTGATCTCGCGCAACAATTGCCGGAACTCAGCTGTCGAGCGTGTTTTATCCCGCATCAAGGTCAGTTTGTGCTGAACCAAAGGATGGTCAACAATAGTTAAGTGATCACTCATGCGCTCTCCAATGCTTTTAAGAGTATCTGTTTCGTTTCAATATCGCAAAAGGCCGCCTGCGCAGCCGTGATATTCAATGCCAAAAAATCTTTTGCACCCCAGCCAAAAGTTTCGGCGAGATTGGTGTATTCCTGCTTCATATCGGTGTGGAAAAAGGGCGGATCATCCGTGGACACGGTAATCAATACACCTGCGTCACGTAATTTCTGTATTGGGTGCTTGGCAAGGCTCGGAAACACGCCCAGCGCCACATTTGATCCCGGACAGATTTCTAAAACAATTTCACGCGCCGCAATTTCGGCAACAAGTTCTGGATCTTCAATGACTTGCACGCCATGTCCAATGCGCGCCACATTCAGATCCCTCACAGCCTGCCGCACGCTTTCTGCGCCACCCCATTCTCCGGCATGCGTGGTGAGTTTCAGCTGCGCTTCGCGCGCCATGTCAAAACTATAGGAATAGTCCCCCTGCTTCCCTTGCAATTCATCGCCAGCCATTCCAAAGCCAACAATGTAATCTCCCGCAGTTTCGGCGGCACAAGACGCGGCTTTTTGGGCCAAATCTGGCCCAAAATGGCGAATACATGTCACGATGCCTCGGCTTCTAATCCCTGTTTTTGCTTGCGCCTCAACAGCAGCCTGCTCGATCGCAGCTAAATAATCTGTCCAAGCCGCCAAATCACCGCCGCCGCAAAATTCAGGTGACAGGAAAAACTCAGTATAAATCACTCCTTGCGCAGCGCTTTGCGAAAGAACCTCGGCGGTGAGACGATAAAAATCCTCGGGGCTTTGCAACACCGTGGTGGCCGCTTCATACACCCGCAGAAATTGTACAAAATTTTGGAAAATGTAATGTCCAGCCGGATCAAACACACCTTGAAGGTTAATATTTTTTTCATCGGCCAAACGACGGATGAAATGCGCTGGGGCCGCCCCTTCTAAATGCAGATGCAACTCAATTTTTTGACAATCAGCAACGCTCATCAAAAACCCCTCCCAGCCCTTTCGGGAATACATTAAAATACCTCGCCACCATTGCGGCGACATCTTCGAAGCTTAGCAAGCCGAGGGGCTTTGCGCCCATACCCGCGCAGAGAACAGGCACCCTTTCTCGGGTGTGATCAGTACCTGGCCAAGTTGGATCATTACCATGATCCGCGGTCAGTATCAGCAAATCATCCCGTTTCACAGCAGCCAAAAGCGTTCCCAATGCGCGATCAAACCATTCTAAGGCCCGCGCATATCCGGCAACATCACGGCGATGCCCGTACAGGCTGTCAAACTCAACAAAATTTGCAAAGATAAAGCTACCGTCTTCGGCTTGATTGACTTGTTTCTGGAGATGCTGCATCAATTCAAAATCCGGCCCAGTCAGGCTGATATCCAAACCCTGTCCCGAAAATATATCACTTATTTTACCAATTCCAATGACCGGATGCCCGGCCTCTTGCAGCCAATTTGTGACAACCGGCTTAGGGGGCATCATCGCATAATCTTTACGGTGCTTCGTGCGCTGAAATGCTCCCGATTGGCCGATAAATGGGCGTGCGATCACCCGCCCTACCCGCATCGCATGAAGGCGTGGCGCAATTTTTTCGCATAAGTCATAAAGGCGTGCCAAACCAAAATGCTGCTCATGCGCCGCAATCTGAAAAACGCTATCGGAAGATGTGTAACAAATAGGTTGACCGGTTCGACAATGGGCCTCTCCAAGCTTTTGCAAAATTTCGGTTCCGGAAGCGTGGCAATTGCCCAAAATATCTGATGTGCCAGCTATCGCACAAACTTCGGCGACCAATGCATCCGGAAAGGCCGGTTGAGCTCTTGGGAAGCTGTGCCATTGCCAAGGCACGGGCGCGCCGGCCAGCTCCCAATGGCCAGAGGGCGTATCTTTTCCAAACGAAATTTCACTGGCGGCTCCCCAAGCACCTTCGGGCAGAGCCAAAAGATTAGGCGGGCGTTGACCGCAGGCCAGTTCGACCGCTGCGCCAAGGCCCAGCCGATCCAAATTGGGCAAATGCAACGGCCCTTTTCGGCCCTTATCAGCCCGCCCTTTAGCGCAAGCTTGGGCAATATGCAGCAGCGTATTGGACCCCGTATCGGGCAGGTCAATATTAAAAAATTGATCTGCGTCGGGCGCGCCACCGATACCAACAGAATCTAAAACGACAAGAAAGCACCGCCCCATTTACTCTACCCGTTCCAAAATCAGCGGCGCCGCCGGTGGAGCGATTTCGGCCATACTCAGCGCGTTGCGAACAGTTTCACCGATTTTATCGGCCAGGCCAACGCGGTTTGCATGCACCCGCGCCACCGGCATGCCCGCGATGACCTTGCTGCCAATTGGCAAAACGTCACTCAGCCCAACCGACGGGTCGATACTATCACTTTCAACCTGCCGCCCGCCGCCAAGCTGCACCACGCTTAGGCCCAAAGCCTCACTATCCCACGCGGTTATATATCCCTCACGCGCTGCGTATATCTCGCGAATAACCGGCGCTTCGGGCAAAAACCGCTGCCAGTTTTCAACAAAACCGCGGGGTCCCCCCATCAGCGCTATCATCTGGCCGAATTTTTCTGCCGCCTGCCCGCTATCTAACCGGTTTGCCAAGTCTTCCTGCGCCGCCTCAAAAGATGTAAAAAGCCGATTGGCGCATAAAAGCTCTGCCCCCAATTGCAGCGTTAACTCCCGCAACCGCCCTGCTTTGCCCTCACACAGCACCTGCATCACCTCGACCAATTCAAGCGCATTGCCCAAGGCCGGCGCTAAAGGTTGGTTCATATCGCTGATCAATGCGATCGTGTTGCATCCGGCCTGGCCCGCCGTGCGCACAAGCGATTGCGCGAGAACCCGCGCCTGATCGGGCGTTTTCATAAACGCGCCGCTGCCACATTTCACATCCAAAATCAGCCCATCCAATCCCGCCGCCAATTTTTTTGATAAAATTGACGCGGTAATTAGATCAAGGCTATCAACCGTAGAGGTCACATCGCGTATGGCATAAAGGCGCTTATCCGCCGGCGCCAAGGCCGCACCGGCGCTGACAATCGCACAGCCCACCTCTTTTAAAAGACGGTCAAATTGTGGTTTTTCAACCTGAACTGACAGACCCGGAATGGCCTGCAATTTGTCCAACGTGCCCCCGGTATGGCCCAAGCCCCGCCCAGAAATCATCGGGACAAACACCCCCGCAGAAGCCAAGAGCGGCGCCAGAACCAATGAAACACAATCGCCAACACCGCCCGTTGAATGCTTATCCAAAACCGGGCCGTCCAAATCCCAGTGCAAAACCGGGCCACTATCTCGCATGGCGCGGGTCAAATCTACGCGGCTGTCAAACGGTAATCCTTTGAGACAAACGGCCATGGCAAAAGCGGCGGCTTGCGCATCGCTTACCGTGTGATCGGCCAAGCCTTGGGCAAACCAACCCATCGCGGCGCCAGAGGGCGCGTGACCTTCGCGCACCTGCGCGATGATAGAGCGCGCATCAAAGCTCATCCAAGATGATCCATATGCTCAGGCGTAAAGGCTCCGGGCAATAATTGCGCCACCGTCAATGTCTTCTCAATGCCTGAGATCGTGGCCATCGTGACAGGCACGTCAGGGGCAGAAAACTCGGCCAGCTTTTGACGGCATCCACCGCATGGCGGCACTGGCTCTGCCCCATCGGCCACCACGTAAACAGCCGTAATTTTTCGATCCCCTGCCGCGATCATGCGGGCAATCGCGCCCGCTTCAGCGCATGTGCCTTCGGGATAGGCCGCATTTTCAACATTCACGCCGGTATAAATTTCTCCTGAACTGCTCATCAGCGCAACACCGACCTGAAATCCGGAATAGGGGGCATAGGCATTTTCTCTGATTTTCAACGCCGCTTGTTTTAGAGCCATATCTTCCTTTTCCTATCGATTATTGCGGGGCATCTGTGGTGAAATTTCCCGGCAGCGCAACTTCAAGCAACTCGCAATCTTCGCTGATTTCAAGATACTGGCTGAGCATGCCAGGCGGGATAACGAACGCATCGCCCGCGGTTAATTGCACGGATTGCTGGCCCTCAGCCTGCAGGGTCATGGCACCCTCCATGACAAAGCTGAACAGAATATCAGCGTTGTGAGATGCGCGTCGACACGGGCCGCCATTGGCTTTCAAGACATGCACACCGGCAATATTTTGAGTATGCGCAGCAATCGTTGTATCGCGGCTATCAAAGCCGGCCAAACGGCTTGGCATCCACCGCGCCGCATCAGCGCGGTGATGAACAAATTGTTGGCCGCTAAAACGACGTTTCGGATTGGCTGGGCCATTGGGCAGCTGCATCTCATGATCTATGGTGGTGATATGTTCGGCGGGCACCCCAATCTCTATCACTTCAATATTATCGCTGGCGTACAATACTTTATGCCTGATTTCAGGCGGCTGGATCACGCAATTTCCTGCATATAGGCGAAACGGCGCGCCTTGATCCTCATAGACCAAATCCACCCAGCCACGGTAACAGAAAATCAACTGAAACCCCACCGTGTGGTAATGCACCATATCCGGCACAGGGCCGCCATCTGGAATGCGAATATGGCTGGCGATGATCGATCCGCCCAACCGGTCGGGGATCAAATCACGATACTGCATGCCGGCCCGCCCAATCACCCAAGGGGCTTGATCTGCCAAGCGGCGCACCACAAATTTATGCTGGGTTTCGGGCAGGATCAAAGGCGTTTCACTATTTTCGATCTCAATCCGGGTGCCATTTGGCGCTGTTAACAGCCGTGCACCCTCTGCGATCAAATCGGGCGTGGCGCTAAGCAAACGCAAAAAACCTGGGGCGGCGCGGCCACCCTGTTCTATGCGCAGCCTGAGGCCATGGCCCGACAGCACGACCACGCGCGGGTCATCAGCAGGATAGATCATCTCCATTCGCAACCCCAATTTTTTGGTGAAGAAGGAAATATCCTCACTAAGATTGGTGCTTGGTAATACCACTTCTGAACGTATTGTCATCTCGCCTCGCTTCTTATCGGCACTTTGCGCAAGGCAAGGATACAAAACAAGACCAGAGACGCAAAAACTTGCAACTTTCGCTCCCTATAAATTTAGTTTAATATTAAACTAGAATTAAAACTGGGAGATATGGATATGAGCGATCCAACCGCCGAAAATCTGCGCCTGGCCGCATTAAATTACCATGAATTTCCAAAACCGGGGAAATTAGAAGTGCGCGCCACCAAGCCGCTGGCCAATGGCCGAGACTTGGCCCGCGCATATTCGCCAGGCGTTGCGGAGGCCTCTATCGAAATTCAAAAAGATCCGCTTGCCGCCAGCCGTTATACCGCACGGGGCAATCTGGTTGCCGTGATCAGCAACGGGTCTGCCGTATTGGGCTTGGGAAATACCGGCGCCTTAGCCTCAAAGCCAGTGATGGAAGGCAAGGCAGTTTTGTTCAAAAAATTCGCAAATATTGATTGCTTTGACATTGAAGTGAATGAAAGCGATCCGGAAAAACTTGCCGAAATTATTTGCGCGCTGGAGCCCACATTTGGCGCCATCAATCTGGAAGATATCAAGGCACCTGACTGCTTTATCGTGGAAAAAATTTGTCGTGAGCGCACGGGAATACCCGTGTTTCACGATGATCAACACGGCACGGCCATTGTTGTTGGAGCGGCGGCAACCAACGCGCTTCATGTGGCCAATAAATCCTTTGAGGATATTAAAATCGTTTCAACCGGCGGCGGCGCTGCGGGGATCGCCTGTCTAAATATGCTGATGAAGCTCGGTGTTAAGCGCAGTAATATATGGCTATGCGATCTGCATGGTTTGGTGTATCAGGGCCGCGATATCGATATGAACCCCCAAAAGGCGGCCTTTGCGCAGGCCAGTGAGATGCGCAGCCTTGACGAGGTTATTGAAGGCGCTGATATGTTCTTAGGCCTTTCTGGGCCGAATGTTCTGCGCCCCGACTTGGTTAAACAAATGAGCGCGCAGCCGATCATTTTTGCGCTGGCGAACCCAAATCCCGAGATTATGCCAGCCGACGCGCTCGCTATCGCTCCCGATGCCATCATCGCCACCGGCAGAAGCGATTTTCCCAATCAGGTTAACAATGTGTTATGCTTTCCATTCATTTTCCGCGGGGCCTTGGATGCGGGTGCCACCGAGATTAATGATGCAATGCAAGTGGCCTGTATTCAAGGTATTGCAGAGCTTGCGCGGGCCACGACAAGTGCCGAAGCCGCCGCCGCCTATAAGGGTGAAACGCTGACATTTGGCCCAAATTATCTGATCCCCAAACCGTTTGATCCGCGCTTGTCGAGCGTGGTGTCAAGCGCTGTGGCAGAGGCCGCGATGCAAAGCGGGGTTGCCACGCAGCCGATCAAAGATATTGACGCATATCGCGATGCGTTAAAACAAACCGTCGTTAAATCGGCGTTTTTGATGCGGCCGGTGTTTGAGGCCGCCTCAAGCAGCGCGCGGCGGATTGTGTTTTCCGAGGGCGAAGACGAGCGGGTGCTGCGCGCCGCTCAGGCCGTTTTGGAGGAAACCAGCGAAGTTCCCATCGTCATAGGCCGCCCCGAAGTGATCCAGCAACGTTGCGAAAGGCTGGGGCTGGATATCCGCCCCGATCGAGATTTTAACATTGTCAATCCGCAACAAGATGACCGGTATCGCGATTATTGGACCAGCTATCACACGCTATTGGCCCGCCGCGGCGTCAGCCCAGATCTTGCAAAATCGATCATGCGCACGAACACCACCGCGATTGGCGCTGTTATGGTCCATCGCGGAGAGGCTGATAGCCTGATCTGCGGCGCTGTCGGCGAATTTAGATGGCATCTGAATTATATCGAGCAAATTTTGGGCAGCAAAACCTTATCGCCAAGCGGCGCATTGTCTTTGATGATTTTAGAAGACGGGCCTTTGTTCATCGCAGACACCCATGTCTGGGCCGACCCCACCCCCCTGCAAATTGCCCAAACCGCCAAAGGGGCCGCGCGCCATGTGCGCCGTTTCGGCATAGAGCCACAAGTCGCGCTGTGCTCGCAATCACAATTTGGAAATTTGAACAGCGAAACTGGCAAGAAAATGCGCCAAGCATTGGACATTCTCGATACCGAAAAGGTGGCGTTTACCTATGAAGGCGAGATGAATATCGATACGGCGTTGGATCCAGATCTGCGGTCCAGGTTACTGCCAGAAAACCGCTTACACGGGGCCGCAAATGTGCTGATATTTGCCAATGCGGATGCCGCCTCTGGGGTGCGCAATATCCTTAAAATGCGCGCCGGAGGGCTTGAAGTTGGGCCTATATTGATGGGTATGGGCAATAAGGCGCATATTGCCAATCCCTCGGTGACGGCGCGGGGGTTGTTAAATTTAGCCGCAATCGCTGGCACAGATGTCAAAAGCTATGAATAAAACGCCCCTCTAGCGGCGATGCTGCAGAGCAGCTTCAAGACGATCGGCATAGGCGCTGCGCTCCTGCGCGCTCATCCCAACTATAGAGGCCGATAGGTTGCTCTGCGCGCGTTGCAATCGCTGCGTCGCCCCTATGATTTGTTGTTGCATGACAGCATCAAATTCTGCTGCTCTAAACGGCGTTTGGCGCAATAAGCGGATGGCGGCCTCAAATTGTGTTTGCGCCGCCAATTTGGATTTTTCATCGCGACCTGCCCGAAATTGCTTGCTGATGGCGCGCCGCTGTTCTGGCTCAAGCGCGCGAAAATACGGTGACATGGCCTGCCGCGATCCGCCAGCATCGCTCCGATGCTCTGGACTATGGCGCCAAAACGCCCCTGCCAAAACCCCCGCAACAGCAATATTAAGCGCCAATGAAGCGCCAAGAAGCACTTTCCAAAAGCGCTTTGGCGCGCCAGTTTGCTTTGGTTGTTGTGACATCTCTTATCCCTCCAAATATGCCAAATAGAGATCTTCAAACGGATCAGAGCCTTCCAACCCAAGCTCGTTTTGACCCAATATCATATCATAAATTTGCGTTTCAACCTCGGGCGCCACCCCACCAAACTGAAAGCTCAAACCAGCAATCACAGCCAAACTGGCCCAGCCTTTAAAGCCGCCAAGACCAGGCCAAAAATCTGACCAAAAATCTGATAAGCCGCCCAGAAAACGAATATCGGAGCCCGTGCTATCGGACGTTTCTGCCCCCTGCATAGCCATCAAGGCCTGAGCATTTTGCAAAACGCGTTCCCTGAGCTGATCTGAGGGGGCGGGCAGCGCCCGTTGCGCCCATAGAAAAAACGCCTCTAGATCTTCGTGGTTTTGATCTTCAAACTTTTTCATCATGATATCCTAAGGCAGAAATTTCAGCTTCTAAACAGGTCTTTAACTGGCGCCGCCCGCGTGCCAATAAACTTTCAACAGCTTCAATACTTACGGCCATAATTGCGGCAATCTCTGGGTTTGACAGCTCATCCAAATGCCGCATACGAAGGGCTTGAGCCTGCCGTTGGGGCAATTGATCCAGCGCCTTGTAAAGCGCCGACGCACGGCGTTCATCTTGCAAATGTGACTCAACAGCCAAGCTGGGGTCGATCGGCTCTGGCGCCTGCTCCAATCCCGTCATTTGCGGCTTGCGGCACCGATCCTTGCACAGATTGGCCACCACTTGGTAGAGCCATGTACTGAGTTTTGCTCGCCCGCTTTGCCAGTCTGGTGCAATTTTCCACAGCCGGAGCATCGCCTCTTGCGCTATATCCTCGGCATCCGCCGCATTTTGCAGCCTGTGATAGGCTTGCGCATAAAGCTTTGGCGTCAAACGCTCGGTCAAAATGCGCGCGGCCTCTGGCATCCCTTTCGCATAGGCTGCCAGAAGCGTGGCATCATCCAACTGATTAGGTGTTTGAGACGGCATAGGCTCGACCCCAGAGCAATGTTTCTTTAATCTGCAGGCTTATTTTTTCCAAACCAGCCCTGCTTATAAGGGCGCTTTTTCAGTCGGTGCTTTTCAAAAGCCGCAAATTCCGCCTCATCAATAACGCCATCCTGATTGTGATCAAGCCGCTTAAAAAACCCTCCGCTTTGTCTTTTGGCTTTAGCGCGCTTTATCTCTTCTTGGCTTAGCGATCCATCACCGTTGAGGTCCAAGCGCTTCATTATTAATGCAGCGCGCCGATCAACGCTTTGCGACAAGCCGGCAACCAATTCCTGACTGGAAATGGACAGGTTCGCATCGGTGTCAAAATGTGTAAATTGCAGCATACCGCGTGGCTTTGCGATTTCCAAATAAGCTATTTCAGCCCGACACACGCCAGCTGCGCCCTCTGACACGTCCCTTTTAAGGTGATCAGGCTTTCGTTCTGAAGCGGCAACAGAGCTGCCAATTATAGCCAAAGCAAGCGTAAATATGATATGGAATTTAAGTGACATTTCATTCTCCTAATAAGAGTGGCTGCGCGCAGTCCACCAGATAGCAATATATATGAAACGCAGGAGCATAAGGTTTCCGTCGCTGACTTTAAAAAAATATTGCGACACAGAGCCGCAAAGACATTTGCCCCCCAAAGCCTTAAACTTCAGCCTAAATATAACGCCCGGCGCCGCGAAGGAATGAAATGCCAAACCCTATATCCGAGCCCGACACGCGCCCAATTTGGCGGGCTATGGGGTTTGGCTGGCGCCGCAAATGCCCAAATTGTGGCCAAGGCGCGCTGTTCAAAAATTATTTGAGCGTGCGCCCAAAATGTACCGTCTGCCGCCAAGATCTGTTCCATCACAGGGCGGATGATGGGCCCGCTTATCTGACAATTTTGATCGTGGCGCATATCATGGCGCCCTTATTGCACTTTACCTTCGTGACGTGGCGATTGGAGCCATTGGTCATGCTAAGCATTTTTACGGTTGGCTGTTTGGCCTTGGCGCTTTATCTTCTGCCGCGTCTCAAGGGCGTTATCATCGCAGTGCAATGGGCCCGCTACATGCATGGTTTTGGCCATGAAGAAAATGCAAGGAACTCTGATACCGCATGAGTCAGGATAAAACTGCCATCCGGCCCGCAGCCACGGTGATCGTGCTGCGCAATCGCGCCCATGCGCCGCAGGTGCTGATGGGGCAAAGAGGCGCGCAAGCTGCTTTCATGCCGAACAAATTTGTATTTCCGGGCGGCGCTGTTGATCCGCAAGACGCCGCAGTTCCGCTTTTGAGCGAGATATCAAACCCCTGCAAAGACAGGCTCAGCGAAGAGTCAGAGGGGCCCTCGGCGCAGGCCCTATGCGCCGCGGCTATTCGAGAACTGTTCGAAGAGACCGGGCAAATCTTGGGACAACAGGCCGCCTGGCCGGATCCGATCCCCGATGGATGGCAGGCTTTTGCGAGCAAGGGCTATCGACCGATTGCCGAGCCATTACAATTCGTGTTTCGCGCCATTACTCCGCCCGGGCGACCCCGGCGTTTTGATGCGCGGTTTTTTCTATTGGACGCAGCCTTCTTACAAAGCGATCTAGATGATTTTTCTGCCGCTTCAGATGAGTTATCGCATTTGCAATGGGTGCCGTTAGAGCACGCCCGCAGCTTTGATTTACCCTTTATCACCGAGGTCGTTATGGCTGAAATTGCGGGGCGCTTGGATGCGCCTGCCCCGCCGGATTCGGTGCCCTTTTTCAAAAATAACGATGAGGAAAGTCAGTTTTTACGGCTCACAGGCCGTGCTGTAAACATAAGCGAGTGAACTAGGCGGCAAAGATTACCCCCAAAACGCTTAAGCCCAAAAACAAAATGCCAAATACTTCTCGACGGCTCACGCGCTCTTGAAAAAACAAAATCGAAATGCAGAGGCTAAAAAGCAATTCGATCTGCCCCAAGCCTTTTACATAAGCGGCCGTTTGCAACGTAAAAGCTGTAAACCAGCCAAGTGATCCCAACAAACTGGTGACCCCAACCCAAAGCGCGGTTTTACGGGCGTGCCAGACGGCACGCAGTTGGGATGGTTCGCGCAACCCCATCCAGAGTCCCATCACGCAGGTTTGAAACGCAATCACAACAAAAAGGCTGACAGCGGCGCGTAAAAAAGGCTGCTCGTAAGGCAATTCTAAGCTCGCGGCGCGATAGCACACCCCTGAAACGGCAAAGAGCAAACCAGAGGCCAATCCCAATGCAGAGGCCCGATTGATCCACCTGCGTCCGTCGCCTTGCCCTGAAAGTGGCTGTTTAGACAAGAGCAGAAGAGCGATCAGACCCAAAAGGATAGCCCCAAAGCCCAGAGCTGAAATGCCCTCTCCCAGCAGCACAAACCCCACCAGCGCAACCAAAATGACTTCGGTTTTCTTAAACGTAATCCCGACCGCAAAATTGCGATATTTAAACATGGAAAGCACGCATAAGGTCGCAAATATTTGGGTTAGGCCACCGACGCCCGCATATACCAAAAGCCCTGCGCTCAAGGCCGGTAAAGCGATCGCATTCATGCCAAAATACACCGCCAACCCGATAGTCAAAAACGGCAGGGCGTAACAAAACCGCGCGAATGTGGCCCCTGTTGCGCTTAACGCGTCGCTGCTTAAGATTTTTTGCAGCGTAAAGCGAAGCGTTTGAAAGGTAGAGGCCAGCAAAGTTGCGATAATCCAAAGTTCCATAGCGTTTCAAACATCACTTTTTTCAGCCAGCCTCAACAGATCATTCTTAAACTCAACGCTATCGCCACCTCAATAGGGCATTGGATGCGCCTTATGAACATCGGCAATATCCGCCAGACACTCTGGCGAAAGCGTGATATCAACCGAACCTAGCGCCCATTTCAATTGATCAAATTGCGTGGCGCCAAAAATCGCCGAACACATGAAAGGGCGGGTGCGACACCACGCTAAGGCCATATGAACGGGGTCAACCTGATGGCGCTGTGCAACTTTTAAATAGGCCGCAACGGCGGGCAAAACGCGCGGCGTCATCCGCCCGCCAAGATCATGGCTTAACGACAAGCGGGACGCCTCTGGTATAGCGCCGTTTTGATATTTTCCTGTCAGCAGGCCAGTCGCCAATGGAGAAAAGGCAAGTAATCCGACATCTTCATTCACGCTTAATTCCGCCAAATCCGTGTCATATAGCCGGCAGAGGAGCGAATATTCATTCTGCATCGTGGCCACGCGCGGCAGCCCCTGATCCTCGGCAAGGCGCAACCATTGCGCGGTGCCCCATGCGCTTTCATTTGAAAGCCCAAAATGGCGAATATTGCCTTTATCCACTTGGCTTTGAAGCGCCTCAAGGCACTCTTGCATATTGGCAAGCGTTTCGTTTCGGTTTTGCGAAGACGGATCATAAGACCAATTCTTACGGAACATATAAGATCCCCGATTGGGCCAATGAAATTGATACAGATCAATATAATCTGTTTGCAAACGGCGAAGGTTACCCTCAATTGTTTCAGCAATGGTCGCGGCACTAATCGGCGCGCCGTCGCGCACATAGCCCAACCCTTCTCCGGAATGTTTGGTGGCCAGAATATACGCATCACGCCGCGCGGGGTTTTGGGCGTTCCAGGTGCCAATAATTTCTTCGGTGCGGCCTATTGTTTCTTTGGCAATTGGGTTTACCGGATACATTTCAGCCGTATCGATAAAATTTATCCCATTTCCCAGCGCAAAATCAATTTGGGCATGCCCATCGGCCTCAGAGGTTTGGCTGCCGAAGGTCATCGTCCCCAGACAAAGCTCGGATACAAAAAGCCCGCTGCGGCCCATCGCATTCATTTTCATACCAAAATCTCCCTAACCGCTTGGTTTAACTGTGATCTATCATTTCACTGCAAAGTGCAATCAATCGTAAAGACCCTATGAAAAATCTGCAGCCGATAAAAAGGTTAATTCTGACAGAAGGGTGTCATTTGATGCGCAAACCATCGGTGTGATAGCTTATTTTTGTTGAGAACAAATCATGAACATATATAAAGCCATTATGGATATAAACTTACTGACTCGACAAAATCGCAGCACGCGGCCCCAAATCGTTCTCTTTCAGAAGCAAAATCTGGATATCCGCTTAGATTTAGGGCGGGTGCATGAATGCGCCGGACGCGCCAGGCGCAGCTTTGCTCTGATGCTCGCAGCGCAGCTTTCGGGACCGATTTTATGGATCACGCCCCAATATGAAACACAGCGCCCGAATCCAGATGGGATACGGCCATTTTTGGATCCGGCCCGGCTGCTTTTTGCCACACCGCAGCGGCCAGTGGACAGCCTATGGTGTATGGAAGAAGCCTTGCGCAGCGGTGTTGTCCCTTTGGTGGTTGCAGATTTGAACGACTATCCAGCGCTCACGCCGGTACGCCGGTTACATTTGGCAGCAGAAACCGGCGCAAGATACAGCGCAAAAGCACCGCCGCTTGGATTGTTATTAACCCCCGATAAAGGGGGTGCGGCAGGGGTTGAAACACGATGGCTTTTGCAACCAGACAGCACAGAAGAGCAACCCGGCTGGCAGCTTAAACGCTTAAGGGCGCGGCGCGCACCACCGCGCGCTTGGCATATCGCGCAAACCCCTGATTATTGCTTCACTGCCATGATCTAAATCATGCATTAACGCGCATTAACGACCGCCAATGTCGACTATATGCTAGTAGCTCCGCCCAAAAAGCGGCACATAGAAATTTATGAGACTTTTACTTTCCTTTGCGGCACTTTTTCTATCCGTTGTGTTGCTGCAAACCTCTACGGGCGGTCTTGGTCCACTTGATGCCTTATCCGGCTTTGCATTGGGCTTTACGACCCAACAAATCGGCTTGCTCGGTTCTGCGCATTTTTTCGGATTTCTGATTGGCTGCTGGTGGGCACCAAGAGTGATGGGCAAAGTTGGCCATTCGCGCGCATTTGCTGCGTTTACCGCCACCGGAGCCATCGGATTATTGGCGCATATGCTGGTGCTTGATCCTTATGCATGGGCGGCTATGCGGATCGCCTCGGGCCTGTGTATTGCAGGCTGCTACACGGTGGTTGAAGCTTGGATGCAAGCCAAAGTTACCAATAGCACGCGCGGCCGCGCGATGGCCACCTATCGCATTGTTGATCTGGGTGGTTCGCTGGGCGCGCAATTGCTTATCAGCGTTTTGCCCGCAGCAAGCTATGTCTCCTATAATATCTTGGCGCTGTTATGCTGCGCCACTTTGATCCCCTTAACCTTGACCACGGTTCAACAACCGGCAACGCCCAGCGCCCCCCGATTACGCCCCTCTCTTGCAATACAGCGTTCTCCCCTGGCCGCCGCGGGAGTTTTGGTTGCGGCCTTATCAGGGGCATCGTTTCGAATGGTCGGGCCCGTATATGGCAATGAAATAGGCTTAAGCGCCGCACAACTTGGTTATTTTCTGGCGACTTTTGTTTTGGGGGGCGCAATCGCGCAATATCCGATCGGCTGGCTGGCAGATAAATATGATCGGCGATGGGTTTTGATCTGGCTGTCTATTGCTGCGATCCTCAGCTGCATCCTAACCGCCAGCTTTAGCAACAGCAACATCACCGTGGTTCTGATTTTGGCCGCTTTGTTTGGATTCACCACCTTTCCCATCTATTCGGTAGCGACTGCGCATGCGCATGATTTTGCCAGCTCGGAAGAACGGGTTGAATTATCCGCAGCGCTGCTGTTCTTTTTTGCCTTGGGCGCGATCGCAGCGCCCTTTATCGCCTCACAATTGATTTCATCCTTTGGACCCGCCGCCTTATTCATTCTTATTGCGCTGGGGCATGTGGCTTTGGTGGTTTTTGGCCTTAACCGTATGCGCGTGCGGCCAACAGCCACAGAAAAAACACGCTATGTATACGCCCCGCGCACCACATTCACCATTGGCCGTTTATTGGGCAGCAGCAGAGAGCGCAGCAACTCTGTGCGCTCTGAAACGGATGAAAATTAAAATGCCCCCATGGCCTGGCCGGCCAGACCTTTAGCAAAACGCGGCATGCTCTTTCCCCGAGCGCGAACTTAGTCTAGAGGAAGGGCCAGATAAGAATGAGGCCAGCATGACACGTCACCTGATTACATCGGCAATCCCCTATATCAACGGGGTAAAACATCTGGGCAACCTCATTGGCAGCCAGTTGCCCGCAGATCTTTTCGCGCGTTATCAAAGAGCACGTGGCAATGAAGTGCTGTTCTTATGCGCAACCGATGAGCATGGAACCCCGGCCGAGCTGGCCGCGGCCAAAGCGGGCAAATCTGTGGCCGATTATTGCACCGAACTGCACGCCATTCAGGCTAAAATTGCCGATGGGTTTCGCTTATCATTTGACCATTTCGGCAGGTCATCCAGCCCGCAAAACCAAAAACTGACGCAATATTTTGCGGGCAAACTGGCCGATGCAAACCTGATCCGGGAAGTCGAAGAAACCCAGATGTATTCGCCCACCGATGGCCGTTACCTGCCCGATCGCTATATCGAGGGAACCTGCCCGAATTGCGGATTTGAAGATGCACGGGGCGATCAATGCGATGAGTGCACCAAACAATTAGACCCTGCCGATTTGATCAACCCTCGCTCTACGATATCCGGAGCAACCGATCTAGAGCGGCGTCTGACCAAGCATCTTTACCTTCGCCAAAGCCAGATGCGCGACCAGTTGCAAACCTGGATTGACGGCAAAACCGATTGGCCAGTTTTAACCGTTTCAATCGCAAAAAAATGGCTGAATGACGGCGATGGCTTGCAAGATCGCGGCATCACCCGCGATTTGGATTGGGGCATTCCAGTGCGTAAAGGCGAAGAGCCTTGGCCCGGCATGGAAGACAAAGTGTTCTATGTCTGGTTTGACGCGCCGATCGAATATATTGCCTGTGCGCAAGAATGGCAGGATGCCGGCAAAGGCAGCGACTGGCAGCGTTGGTGGCGCACCGATAAAGGCGCGCAGGATGTTACCTATACGCAGTTCATGGGCAAAGATAATGTGCCCTTCCACACGCTCTCTTTTCCAGCCACAATTTTAGGGTCAGGCGCGGCTTGGAAATTGGTAGATTATATTAAATCCTTCAATTATTTGAATTATGAGGGCGGGCAATTTAGCACCTCGCGCGGGCGCGGGGTCTTTATGGATCAAGCGCTCGAGATATTACCGGCAGATTATTGGCGCTGGTGGTTGCTGAGCCATGCGCCTGAAAGCTCGGATGCAGAATTCACCTGGGAGAATTTTCAAGCCAGCGTCAATAAAGATCTGGCGGATGTGCTGGGAAATTTTGTCAGCCGTGTCACAAAATTTTGCCGCAGTAAATTTGGCGAAGCGGTTCCGGAGGGTGGCAGTTTAGGGCCAGAAGAAAAGCAGCTGATCGCCGATTTAACCGCCCGGTTGCTCAAGTATGAAGATCTGATGGAACGCATGGAAGTACGCAAATCAGCAGCTGAATTGCGCGCGATCTGGGTGGCCGGAAATGAATATCTGCAAAATGCGGCCCCTTGGGCCACCTTTAAAACCGACCCTGAAAAAGCCGCCGTGCAAATTCGTTTGGCGCTGAACCTCATTCGCTTCTATGCGGTCTTGTCTAGCCCGTTCATTCCCGATGCCAGCGCCACGCTGATGACGGCACTGCAAAGCAGCGATGATCGCTGGCCGGAGGGCGATCTTGAAGCCGGTCTAACCCGCTTGCAACCCGGGCATGGGTTCAGCGTGCCGGATGTGACATTCCGTAAAATCAGTGATGAAGAAGCGGTAGAATGGAAATTAAGGTTTTCCGGAGGTCAAAGCGCCGAGGCTCATCAGGATATTTAAGCCTATAATGCAAGCGGCCGATCCTTTTGCGAAAGAATAAAGACATCTCTTAGAAGGCTTCTGCTTAGGATAAAAATCTAGGGTCTGTTGACGTTTATTTCAGCCAGAGCATGGTTGGCGCGAGTGAGATGCAAGATTTCCAAAGGTGTCTGTGAGCGCCCGTATCTAGGTTGTGATGCCGCCGCACGATGTCCCTATAGCCTGGCTTTGAGTCCCCCCCTTTTTTGCCCTGGCCCGCCCGGTGCACCTTGACGGTGGAGCCACAGATCATCGCGCAATCGAAGTCCGTACTGACAACTAACGCCTTGAACATTCAGTAGAAATCGTCAGCCTGATTTGTTTTGGATCAACCCCGTATTTCATGGCTAAACCGGCCACAACCTCGCCCTCCGCCGCGCCCTTACTCCAAGGCAGCTGACCCCGTGCGAGGATTGATAGAGGCGCTTTTTGATGCTCAATAAGGTCGATCTCTGCAAATAAGCGATCCGCAGCATCGCTCAATTCATAGAAAAGCCGATCACGGCGCGAAACCAGGCGCAGCATTCCGCCTAACACAACGATCGCATCTGCCTTTGGGGCGGCGTCTGCGGAAGACACCTCCCTCCCCTGTCCCAACTTTTTCAGAAGGGTTTGCGAGCCCAGCGGCAAAGAGCCAAACCATAAGATCAACAAAGCTAAAACTGAAAACCGGCGTTTGCGAAACAAGACTGCGCAAAATAGGCATATAAGCGACAGCCCTAAAGGGCTTAAAAACAATGATGAAATTTATGTGCATCAATCATCAAAAAATTTCTCTCTTCCCACTAGAGAGGTCTCTTATAGGTTTCTGCCTTGCCCAAGAGAGATGCAAAAGACGGTGCATAGGGTTGGTTACAGGTATACTCAAGCGGCAAGCAAAATGCGTTGGGCGCGATCAATACAACCGATCCTATGGCCCATTTTCCGGCACCGACCTTAAGACTTCCACCTAAAACCTATCCGACAAAATGGACGTGATAGGTTCCAAAACCGGATCCATTTTAAAACGAAGGCAGTGGAATAATTCGTACCTTTCATACGATAGCAGAGAAAATGATTGACGCGTTGAAAGCTATTTTGGCCTCAAACCTAGGATTAAGTAGCTGTGAGCTTGCCGCGATTGGCGGCTTCAATGATTGTTTCGCCCACGATCTGTTAAACGGTAAATGACCAGTGCCGCGCGATATTTACGATCACTTTCTTGATACTCAAGAAGATCTGAACGGGATCACCGATGCGATAGGGGGCTGATATCGAAAAAGGTGCATCCTTATTATTTGTATATTGGGGGAACGCCGAGCTGCTCGCCCCCTTTTCCCGGCGACCCGGGCGGGGCAGCGCCCAGTGTGGATTTATCGAACCGTATCG
>Ga0182093_1314827_pt1 | contig 18682 bp, 13 predicted proteins | sample 041ome_21_FD_127776 | JGI IMG/M metagenome (GOLD analysis project Ga0182093, IMG submission 127776) | Metatranscriptome of coastal salt marsh microbial communities from the Groves Creek Marsh, Georgia, USA - 041411BS metaT (Metagenome... | ecosystem: Environmental > Aquatic > Marine > Intertidal...
CCCGCGCCCGCTGCACTTCGGCCGCAACACCGGTATTGACCCAAAGTGCTACCGCGCTGCCGTCAGAGGTTCTGGCAGGTTGTGTGGCCAGCGGCGCCAGCTCTTCAAACAACGCCTCATCCTCGGCCAGCAAACCTTCAAATCGCGCCAACAGGTCCACATGCGGATTGACATATATGCGGCCGTTATAACCGTCGACCACCAGCTGCTGGTCGGGCAATCGTTTCACGGGCAAGTCCTCAACACCCACCACGGCAGGAATACCCATAGCCCGGGCCAATATCGCCGTATGACTGTTGGCGCTGCCACGCATGGATACAATGCCAACCAGTCGATCCCGAGGAATCTCTCCCAGTGCAGAGGCGGTAAGCTCCTCGGCCACGAGCACCGTCGCCTCCGGATAATCAATATCCCTGCGGTCAGCGTCCTGCAGATAACCCAGCACCCGGGTGCCCAGATCACGCACATCTACCGCGCGCTCTCTCAAATAGGAGTGCTCCATGCGCTCAAAATGTCGAATATGGCGCAGCATGACCTGACTCAACGCACCCTGCGCCCATTCTCCGGCTTTGATCAGAGCAGCCACCTCGCCACCCAGAGCAGAGTCATCAAGTATGCTCAGGTAAACACCGAACAGTGCCCGGTCTTCAGGACCGAGCTCATCCTCAAGATTCTCTGCAACCTGCTGGATATCGGACCGAACGCTGGCCAGCGCATCACGAAAAGCCTTCAGCTCTGCTCGTCGGTCGACCGCCTGTCTGGAAGGCACCGTCTGCAGATCCGCATGCGGCGAAACCCAAGCAGCAGTCCCAATGCCGATACCCGAGCAAGCTGCGATACCCGACAGGCGAGCACCACCATCCGCGTCAACCGCAACAGAGTTGGTCTGGCTGATCGCGCCGGCCAGCTCCGCGTGCGCAATCAGCCCGGCCAGCTGCGCCGAGACGGTAATCAGAAACGCTTCTTCATCCTCCGAAAAGCGTCGGTGATCGCCCTGTTGCACGACCAACACGCCCAGCAGATCTCTTTGGTGAATAATCGGTGCCCCCAGAAAAGCGTTAAAGGGCTCCTCTCCGAGGCCCTCCACCAGCTGAAACTGGGGATGCGCACTGGCGTCGTCCAAATTGAGCGGCTCTTCGCGGGTGGCCACCCAGCCCACCAGGCCCTCATCAAAGCGCAAGCCGAATTGCCCTACTTTTTCTGAGTTCAACCCCTCGGTAGCCCGAAAAATCAGCTTCTGGCTGCCTTTATCGTGCAGATAAATGGTGCACACCTCGGTCTGCATGGCCGCTCTGACCTGACCCACAATCAATGCCAGAGCGTCTTCCAGCGAGTCGGCGTCATTGACGTCTTGAATCAGCCGGCGCAGCACCTCCAGCATTAACGCCCCCTCCTGCGCCGGCGCGCATTACGGGGTTTCGGTGCGAGCTGACCCGTTAGCTGGGTAAGCGCCTGCCGATAAACCGCCTGCTTAAAGTCCACCACAGCAGTCACGGGATACCAGTAGCTGACCCACCGCCAATGATCAAACTCAGGATCGTCATGTGCGTCCAATACGATTGCGCTGTCATGCGCTGTCAGTCTTAACAGGAACCAAATTTGTTTTTGACCGATACACACGGGTCGCTCGGATTGTCGGATGAAGCGTTTGGGCAGTCGGTAGTGCAGCCACCCCTGGGTGCGACCAAGTACCTCCACCGACTCGGGACGAAGGCCCACCTCTTCCTCTAACTCCCGGTACATCGCTGCCTCGGGCGTTTCATCTCGGTTCATGCCGCCCTGCGGGAACTGCCACGAGTCCCGACCATTGATGCGGCGGCCCCACAATACTTGATCGTCCGCGTTGCAGACGACAATTCCGACGTTAGGTCGGAAGCCATCGCGGTCTATGACGCGCTCTTTGTCCAGCACTTGCTCCAAAATTGCTTCCGAATCTTGATGACACCATAAGTGGGATTGAGGCTCGGCACCTCAGGCCGTATTCTTCCACACATCCTCCACTTACGGCACTCTCTTGCGGCCTTGCGGCCTTGCGGCACTCTCAGGGTGCGCTGGAGCACGGATTATTCCTACAGGCAGTAATGAGTCAGCGTTATGGCACTTGCAATTTTTGACCTCGACAACACGCTACTTGCGGGGGATTCCGATCACCGCTGGGGAGAATTTTTATGCGAAGCGGGGCTGGTGGAGGCCGAGGACTACGGTACAAAAAATGATCAGTTCTATGCTGACTATCAGGCCGGCACGCTGGACATGATGGCCTACCTCAACTTCGTGCTCGCGCCACTGACAGGCAAACACCGGGATGAGGTGCGCGCTTTACAGCGACAGTTCATCGCTGAATGCATTGAGCCAATGCTACTCGACAAGGCCTTCGATCTGCTCAATCAGCACCGCGTGGCTGGCGATGTGCTACTGATGATGACCGCGACCCACGCCGTTGTGGCCGAACCAGTCGCCGCACGCCTTGGATTCCAGCACTGGCTGGGTAGCGGCGTGGGCATTGTCGACGGGCATTACACAGGCCAGTGCGATGGTGCGCCGTGCTTTCAATCGGGCAAAGTGGCGCACCTCGAAAAATGGCGCTCAGTGCATACTGAGGTCGCTGATAATACAGATTCCTGGTTTTACTCAGATTCACACAACGACCTGCCATTGCTCGGCGCGGTCGGTCACCCTGTGGCAGTCGACCCCGACGCGATACTGCGCAGCCACGCCGAAGCAAAGGGGTGGCCGATCATTTCTCTCAGAGAGTCAGTGGCAACGAGTTAAACGGGCCTAACTGAGTGCCTGCTTCATAAACCAGCGCTTTAGACCTTCTCGCTGATCGACCAAGTTGAGCCCAACATTACGTGCAATGACGGCAAGGGGGTTTGCGCTACCAAAGCCTCGCTTGAAGCCCTCCATCGCCGCCATCATGGCCAGATTTTCGGTTTTTCTCTGGCGCTGATAACGCTTGAGTGCAACGGGGCTGGACACGGGCAGCCCACTGGCACTGGCATTGGCTAACTCCTGAGCCAAAACCCTCACATCCGACAGACCTAAATTCATGCCTTGTCCAGCCAGCGGATGGATGCTGTGCGCCGCATCAGCCACCAGCACCAGGCCCTCATCGACGTAATCCACCGCGTGACACTGCATCAAGGGAAAACTGACTCTGGGTCCCAACGCCATCGCTTCCGGTGCGTCGCCAGCCAAGGCCCGATTAAGTTGGGCGAGAAACGCCTCGTCATTGAGCGCAACCACCGACTCATGCTTTGCCTGATCGAGAGACCACACCATGGCAACCTTGTCTTCGTCAGCCAAAGGCAATAGCGCGAGCGGGCCGGTATCCAGAAAGGCTTGCCAGCAAGTGTCTTGATGGGGCGTGCGAAGCGCGATCGTTCCCACAATGGCGCTCTGCTCATAGCTCCACTGCCGACTCGGCATGGCTGTCAGTGATCTGACTTTGGACCGGGCGCCGTCGGCGCCCACAGTCAACGGCGCAGAAAAGGCCTCGCCACTCTCACAGTGAATCTGCCAGCCTTGGTCGGTCAGCGCCATCGAGTCCAAGGCGTGCTGCCACAGCACCTCCACCCCAGCAGTAGACTCTGCGCACCGGAGTAAGGCGGAGAGGGTGAGACGATTCTCAACGATGTGTCCGAGAAAAGGAGCCGCTACCTCGCCGGCACTGAAGGCGATAGAACCGCTACCCTGAGCATCCCAAACCCGCATCCCCGTGTAACAGCCGGTGCGATCTGCCGGGATCGCCTGCCAAGCACCGAGGCTTTGTAAAAATTCGATGGAGGCCGGTGTTAGGGCGCTGACGCGCAGATCCCATGCATCCAGATCTCTGCTCTCAGAGGGCGGTTCCGGCCGGGCAGCACCATCAATGACCGTGACACGGAAGCCTTCGCGACCCAGTGCGGTCGCCAACGACAGCCCGGCAATGCCTGCTCCGATGATCAGAACGTCGGGATGGGCCACGGGCTCACCTGAGTGCACTGCGACGCCCTGTTCCTACACTGGCTACCCTGGCTCTAGCTCTAGGCACCAGATCCAAGATCGCCAGTGACAGGTTCCGTGGCGCATCCAGAAGCGGCCCCCGTCGATTGAACAGCGTCGCCAATAGGTCGGTGCTGTGGGTAACGAAATGCTGCTCCTCTGTGACCTCCGCAAGGTAAGGAGACAAGTGATTGAGCTGCCCTATCGGAGCGCCCCTGCGCATCGAAGATCCCACCGCAGCCGCCAGAAGACCGGCTTCTCGGAGCGACAAATTGAGACCTTGGCCGGCGACCGGGTGAAGCGTGTGGGCCGCATTGCCTACCAGCAAATACCCTGCCCGATATTGTTCCGACGCCAAAAGCCGGACCAATGGCCACTGACTGCGCTGGCCCACGGCAGCAACGGCACCCAGTCGCCAACCAAAAGCCGCTTGAAACGCCTCACTAAAAGCCGGGCCCTCCAATGCGCCTAGCGCCGGCGCCTCAGTGTCAGGGACTGACCACACAACGTTATAGCGCTGTTCAGAACGACTGATTGAAGGAAGTGGGAGCACCGCCAGTGGTCCATGCGATGTGAAACGCTCAAACGCGCGACCCGCCTGTTGCCCCTGAAAACTCGCGTTAAATACAATCGCGTGATTGTGGGTCGAACGCTCGGCCACGGTGATACCCAGTTCGTGAAACCATTCGGGCGCTGCCCCGGCGGCGAGTAATACAAGATCAGCTGACAGCACCTCACCGTCTTCTGTCATTACGCCCGGGTGACAACCGTCTGACTGAAGTGCCTGACACTTTAGGGGAGAGCGAATCGTCACGCCCAACTGCTCGGCGCGTGCGAGCAGTGCCGCGCCCAAAATGTGGTTCTCGACAACATAGCCCAAGGCAGGGACTCCGAGGTCAGCGGTGGTCATCAAGGTGCTACCAAAATGACCTCGATGAGAAACATGAATCTCCTCAATGACCCCGACTGACTGGCTCAGTTCGGACCACAGCGACCACTGCTCCAATTGCTCTACTGAATGCAGATTTAGCGCAGAGGCTCTGGTATCCAATGGGTTGGGTGAACCCGCTCGGAAAGGCTGCGCCTCAAGCAGGGTAACGTTCAGCTCAGGCGCCTCGGCGGCCAACGCGATTGCGAACGACAGCCCCGCAAGGCCGCCGCCAAGAATCAGTACCCGAGCAGAATCCGTCATCACGCCGTTGACATCAGCGCTTCGATTTCTTCGGCTCGCTTCGGGACGTCACTGGTGAGTACATCACAACCTTGCTCCGTCACGACAACATCATCCTCTATACGCACGCCAATTCCCCTCCAGCGTTTTGCTACCTTGGTGTTGTCCGCTGCGATGTAAATACCCGGCTCAATGGTCAGAGCCATGCCCGGCTCCAGCTGTCGCCAGCGCCCGTCGACCCGATAATCGCCGACGTCATGAACATCCAAGCCGAGCCAATGGCCAGCTCGATGCATATAAAAGTCCCGATACGCCTCGGCCTTGATCAGCTCCCTCTCTTTGCCTTTTAACAGGCCCAATCTAATCAAGCCGCGGGTGATGACGCGCACGGTGGCATCGTGAGGCTGATTCCAGGTGTTACCCGGCTTCACTTTGGCGATAGCGGCTCGTTGCGCTTCGAGCACCAGATCGTAGATAGCCCGTTGTTCTGGAGAAAAGCGGCCGCTAACGGGAAAGGTGCGAGTGATATCGGCGGCATAACCCTGGTATTCACACCCTGCGTCGATCAGCACAAGGTCGCCCGCGCGCATCCGGTCCGCATTCTCGGTGTAGTGCAATACGCAGGCATTGGACCCTGAACCGACGATCGAGTTATAGGCCGGGAAACGCGCACCGTGTTCAGCAAACGTATGCTGAATCGACGCCTCGAGGTGATATTCATAGCGCCCAGGCAGGCATTCTTGCATAGCTCTGATGTGTGCCGCGGCACTGATTTCGCCGGCTTTACGCATAACGCGTATTTCGGCAGCCGACTTGATCAACCGCTGTTCATGGAGCAGAAATGCCAGATCGGTGAAATCCGCCGGGGGTGCGGCACCGGTGCGAACAAGGCGCCTGATTTGGTTCACCCACCCCATGACCCGCTGATCGAATACGTCGTCGTGTCCCATGGAGTAGTAAATCCGCTGGGTACCCTCGATCAACCCGGGAAGAATTTCGTCGAGGTCATCGATCGGGAAAGCGTCGTCCAACCCCAAAGTACCGACCGCGGCCTCAGGCCCAAGCCGGTAGCCGTTCCACAGCTCCATCTCAGGATCTCGCTCCCGACAGAACAGCACCACTTGCCCCTGACGACGACCGGGTACCAATACCAATACGGCATCGGGTTCCTCGAAGCCGGTGAGGTAAAACAGGTCACTGTTCTGGCGAAAGGGGTATTCCGTATCTCGGCTTCGCGTAACCTCACGCGCACCTGGGATGATCGCGATGCTGTGACGGTCCATCATGGCCATGAGATTTTTGCGGCGGCGGATAAATTCAGCTTTCGAGATTTTCACTGCTCATTTCCTGTAGTGATTGCGCTTCGTTAACAATGTTGATGGCGGCAAAACGAATGTATTCAACGATATCCTCCAGCTGCCGCTCGGCTTCCTCGGAGTCCGTCTCTTCAGTATCTATCTGTGCGATAGCTGCCATGTCTTTTAGCGCCTCGGCCGTCATGCTCGGCACGGGTTCTCCCGCCGCTTCTCGTTGTGTAATGCCCTGAGTGAACCCGGACAAAAAGCCGCGGCTCCACTCCGATATGGACAACAACCGCTCCTCCAGAGAACTGTCATCCGAGGGCAGGAGGGGCTGAAATGTGTAATCGGCGTCGACGATGGCAGACAGGGTGGCGAGGCTGAGACGGGAGACAAAATCCACCAGATCGCCGGTCAGATCAATGGCCAGCGCCTTTTCCAGCGCCGCCACCGTTGCCGAAAAATGGTGCTCGGTGTGCGGGCTAAACCCTGCGCCCATCAGCCCGGACATTGCGCCATGCAGCGCTGACGGATTGAGGGTTTGTCCGGCGCTGAACAGGCTGTCCGCCGCGTCATCCCAAGTCGGCATGTCCTCAAATGCGCCAAGTGCGTCGAGCAACAAGATGTGAGTCCTCTGTGGTCAGTGGTCTGCGGTCTGCGCACCGGTCGTGCATTGACCCGATAAAACGACGCGCATTATAGTGCGGGCTTGCAACCGACACAGTGTAACCCTCGTGGCTGACAACCTCATCCAGGCGCTCGAAAAAAAAGTGAATGACCTCATCGAGTTGAGTCGCGAGCTCAATCGAGAAAACCGCGCCTTGAAACTGCGGGCTGCAGAACTGCAGCGCGAGAGAAGAGAATTACTGGAGCGACAACGTCTGGCCAGTGAGCATGTTGAAAACTCGCTGGCGCGGTTGCGCTCTCTGGATGGCGGCGCGTGAACCGTCCCAACACCGTCAGTGTCGATATTCTCGATAAGGAATATCAGGTTGCTTGCCCAGCGGAAGAAGAGCTGGCGCTGACTCAGGCTGCACGATACCTCGATCAGCACATGCGCGATATCCGCTCGACGGGCAAGGTGATTGGCCTTGAGAGAGTTGCCATTATGGCCGCGCTCAATATCAGTCATGAACTGCTGGCATTAAAAAGTGGCGATAACCCCGTCGAAACCAGTGAGGACCAGGAACGGTTGTCCTCGCTCAACAGTCAGCTTGACGAAGTGCTGTATCAGCTGCGGCAACTTGAGATCAACTGACCACGCATTAGGCTATACTGGAGCTGGCCTGAAGTATTCGCCAGACGATTCGTCCTCGAGCCGATAATGCAGTACCCGGAGTTCACTTCCGTGACCGTTGTGCAAGCCTGGCCAGAACCGGGAAGCCTGAAGTCATGTGGTGAGCACCACCTTGAGCCGCAGGGTTCAAGGGCCTATTCGTCAGCGGTACCGCGGGTCATTTCCCTTCCTGACTTCGGGAATCTGCAGACTCCCTGCGCCACCCTTCCAGTCCCCCATCTGCTCTTACGCTGCATTGTCATCGCTACCTGGGTGTCATGCTGTTTCCGGGTGATTCGCACGATATTGCGCGCGATGAGGTCCCGCCCGGTGTGAGCATCCGGTGCGCTCATGGAAGATAGTGTCGCTGGAAAGCGGGCCCTTCGCGCCCGCCTGCGTGCCGCTCGAGATGCCCTACCGCCCGGTGAACGGGGCACCTTCGCCGAGCACGCACGGAGATACCTCAATCAATGCAACGCATGGCGGAGCGCCCGTGTGATCGCCAGCTATCTGCCTCATCAATCTGAATTCGATCCTTCCTCGCTCACCCAAGAGGCACGTGACCGGAACGTCAAGGTCGTGTACCCGAGGGTTGAGGGGAAAAACTTATCGTTCCGCGAGTGGCAGGCGGGCGATGCTACCGAGACAACCATTGGCAATGTGCTTCAGCCCGCTGAGCCTGCACCTGCGGTCGCGACAGAAGATATCGATCTGTTCATCACGCCTTTACTGGGCTGCGGGACCAGCGGCATCAGGCTCGGGTACGGTGGTGGTTTTTATGATCGCGTATTTGCTGACGCAAGCGGTTTTCGGCTGGGCGTAGGGTTCGCCATACAGCGCGTAAGGGATTGGCACACCGAACCCCACGACCAAACCCTCGACGGATTCTTGAGCGAAGAGGGTCTGACGCTGTTTACTTAACGGCCAGCCGCTGACGCTTAATACGTCGCTAGGATGGCCGTTAATGGTCAGCGCGGCCCAGGTACTCGATGTAAGCGGGATTGTCGGTTTCTTCCCAAAAGCGGTAACCGAGACGATCGAGCGCTTTTTTCAGTGCGGCGCGCTTTCCCTGTGGCACCTGTAGGCCAACCAAGATCCGGCCATACGCAGCGCCATGGTTGCGGTAATGAAAGAGCGAAATGCTGTACTCCTTGCCCAGCGCATTCAAAAACTGCAGCAGGCTACCGGGGCGCTCAGGGAATTCGACCCGGAACACCATTTCGTCTTCAATGTCTGATGACAGTCTGCCACCGACCATATGGCGCAAGTGCAGTTTGGCCGTCTCATTGTCAGTCAGATCGAGTACCGGGTATCCCTTGGCGCGCAATTCATCCTGAAGCGCCTCCACACTGCCATCGCCGGGCGTCACCGCCAGCCCGACGAACACGCGCGCGTCAGTCGCCGTCTCGTACCGATAATTGAATTCAGTGACATTGCGCTTGCCAATAGCATTGCAGAATGCCTTGAACGCACCGGGCGCTTCCGGGATGGTCACGCTGAGCACGGCCTCTCGGCGCTCGCCAATTTCTGTCCGTTCGGAGATATAGCGCAACCGATCAAAGTTGGTGTTGGCACCACTGACGGTCGCCGCCATCGTGGTCCCGGCGATGCCTTGTTCAGCGGCGTACTTTTTCATGCCGGCCACAGCGAGGGCTCCGGCAGGCTCAGCGATCGCACGGGTATCCTCAAAGATATCTTTCACCGCGGCGCAGATTTCATCGGTGCTGACAGTGATGACGTCGTCCACGCACTCGCGAATCAGCCTGAACGTCTCTTTCCCGGTCTGCGCGACCGCACAACCGTCGGCAAACAGCCCGACATCCCTCAGCGTAACGCGCCGGCCCTTATCCAACGCAGCACGAACGCAGGCGGCATCGGCAGGCTCGACGCCGATAATGCACGTCTCTGGCCACACGTAACGCAAATAGGCGGCCATACCCGCCAACAACCCACCACCACCGCAACAAACGAAAACATAGTCAAGCGGACCAGGCGCCTGACGCACCAATTCCACGGCTACAGTGCCCTGACCCGCAATTACGTCGGGGTCATCGAAAGGATGTATAAACGTCAGGCCTTCGCTAGCCACCAATGACTCGGCGCGCACCGCCGCCTCGTCAAATGAGTCACCGTGAAGCACCACCTTTGCGCCCAGCGCGCGCACAGCATCCACCTTGATCGCAGGCGTGGTCACCGGCATCACAATTTTTGCCTTGACGCCTAATTTGGACGCCGCCAGCGCAACCCCTTGCGCATGGTTACCCGCAGATGCCGCGACAACACCTGCCTGTCTTGCCGCAAGATCGAGATGAACCATTTTGTTGTAAGCACCGCGGCACTTGAATGAGAAGACCGGCTGAAGGTCCTCGCGCTTCAAAAAAGCCTGATTGCCTATCCGGCTTGTCAGGAGCGGCGCGGCGTCCAACGGCGTCTCCCGCGCAACGTCGTAAACCTGCGCGTTCAAGATTCGCTTTATATAAGACTGCGCCATCGTGTCAGCCTGTCGATGAAAAGCCTGTGATCATACGGGCTAGCGCACCTCAAAACACGGCTCACGCTTGGCAAAATGCCCGCTCGAGCGTCGAGCCAGGCGACGATTAGGCGGCGTATTGAGCCTGCATATCGGCGAGCGACATTGGCTGAATTTTAGAGGCATTCCCCGCAGTGCCAAATGCCTCATAGCGATCGACGCAAATCGCCTTCATGGCCTCAAGGCTGGCCGCCAGATATTTTCGCGGGTCAAACTCCGACGGGTGCTCAGCGAGAAAGCGTCTGATCGAACCGGTCGACGCAAGACGAAGGTCAGTGTCAATGTTGACCTTTCTCACACCATGTTTGATGCCCTCGACCACCTGATCTACCGGCACCCCATAGGTCTCTGGAATGTCGCCACCGAACTCATTAATGACTGCTAGCCAATCCTGCGGAACCGCCGACGAGCCGTGCATCACCAGGTGGGTGTTGGGGATACGCGAGTGGATGGCTTTGATGCGATCCATTGCGAGGATATCGCCAGTCGGCGGCCGCGTGAACTTGTAAGCTCCATGACTGGTCCCACAGGCAATGGCGAGGGCATCGACGCCCGTATCGGCGACGAACTGCGCGGCCTCTTCAGGGTCCGTCAGCAACTGATCGTGAGTCAATTTGCCTGCCGCACCGATGCCGTCTTCTTCGCCCGCCTCACCTGTCTCCAGTGAGCCCAGACAACCAATTTCACCTTCAACCGATACGCCACAGGCATGAGCCATCCCCACGACTTGGCGTGTGACCGAAGCGTTGTAGTCGTAATCCATCGGCGTCTTGCCGTCTTCACCAAGCGATCCGTCCATCATGACCGAGCTGAAGCCCAGCTGGATGGACCGTTGGCAAACGGCCGGCGAGGTGCCGTGATCCTGATGGACCACAACGGGTACGTGCGGGAACTCGGTCATGGCCGCCTCCATGAGGGCCCTCAAAAAGGGTGCCCCAGCATATTTTCTGGCGCCGGCACTGGCCTGCATGATCACGGGGGAGTCGGTTTGGTCAGCCGCCTCCATAATGGCACGGGTCTGCTCGAGATTGTTCACGTTGAAGGCCGGCACGCCGTATCCATACTCGGCTGCGTGATCCAGTAGTTGCCGTAAGCTGATCAGAGCCATGGCGAAGTTCCTCTCATCGATGTCATTGTTATTGGCCCTTCGAAACTTGGGGTTAGCCTTCCGCGCGCGCCTTGAGCATGGCAACAGCCGGCAGCTCCTTGCCCTCAACATACTCCAAAAAAGCGCCACCGCCAGTCGAGATGTAAGACACCTCGCTGGCAACGCCAAATTGGTCGATGGCCGCCAATGTGTCGCCGCCGCCGGCCAGCGAGAACCCATCGCTGGCCGCAATCGCTTCAGCCAAGACTCGAGTGCCCTGAGCAAACGCATCTTGCTCAAAAACGCCGAGCGGCCCATTCCACAGAATCGTTGCCGCCTTGTGAATGCGCTCCGCAATGCCCGCCGCGGTTTCGGGACCGACGTCGAGGATCATATCTTCATCAGACACATCGGCCGCCAGCTTAACCTCAGCGCGATGCCCCGCATCGAAGGCGGGAGCGACCACCACATCCAGCGGTAGCGGCACATCAACCTTATCCATTAGACGCCGCGCCGTATCGATTAGGTCCCACTCACAGAGTGACTGCCCCACCGGGTAGCCCGCCGCCGCCAAGAACGTGTTGGCAATACCGCCTCCCACCACCAGGCTATCGCATCGCTCTGACAGCCGGTCTAATACCTCGAGCTTGGTCGATACCTTGGAGCCACCCACTACGGCGAGCATCGGCCGAGCCGCCCCGGTCAATGCACGCTCCAAGGCGGTCAGCTCAGCGTGCAATAGAGGTCCAGCACAGGCAACGGGCGCACATTTTGCAACACCATGCGTTGAAGCCTGCGCTCGATGAGCGGTGCCAAAGGCATCCATCACAAAGACATCACATAGGCTTGCGTAATCGGCTGCCAAGGCGGCATCGTTAGCTGCCTCGCCCGTATTAAAGCGCACGTTTTCCAGCAAAACGACGTCGCCGGGAAGCGGCGCCACATGCCGCCACTCGGTCGCCAACAGCACATCGCGCTGCAAGAGCTCCCCAAGGCGCGCAGCGACGGCCGTCAGTGAAGCATCAGCGCTCCATTCGCCCTCAATGGGTCGACCGAGGTGCGACATGACAATGACCGCCGCGCCCTGATCTAGGGCCGCCAACAATGACGGTGCTGCCGCGCGCAATCGGGCATCGTTCGTGATTTCACCGTCGCGGAGCGGCACATTCAGGTCCTCGCGGATCAGCACGCGTCGACCTGTCAGATCCATTTCGCTCATCAACTTCATCGGATACTTTCTCTTGCTCCGGCCAACGATTGGCTGACACACTGCTCCCATGCCATTGCCACATCCATCATCCGGCTGGCATAGGCCCACTCGTTGTCGAACCAAATCAGAATTTTAGCCAGCCGACCTGCTGCAACCTGAGTTTGCTTGGCGTCGATAATTGCCGAGGCCGCTTCACCTGCAAAATCGCACGAAGCGAGCGGTTCGATAGAGTAATCCACTACTCCCGAGAGAGTGTTCTCGGCCGCCTCGCGCAATGACCTATTTATCAGGTTCGCGTCGCAGGACCGCTCCGTCGCCACGGTCAACTCAATCGCGGAGACCTTGGTTGTGGGCACGCGAAGTGCATGGGCTGACAGCTTTCCGGCAAGTTGGGGCAAGATGCGTTCAATCCCCACTGCCAAGCCGGTATCGACCGGAATAATGGATTGCGACGCCGCACGGGTTTTTCGAAGATCGGTGTGATGGTAGGCATCGAGCACCGGCTGGTCATTCATAAGCGAATGAATCGTCGTAATCGTTGCCGCCTCGATGCCAAAAGCCTCAGAGAGCGTCGACAATACCGGCACCACCGCATTCGTGGTGCACGACGCTGCCGAGACCACCTGCATCTCGCTGGACAGCACATGATCGTTAACCCCGAAGACAATCGTCGCGTCGACATCTGACTCGCCGGGCTGAGAGAACAGCACCCGTCCCGCGCCCGCGGTCAAATGCTGTTCGGCGGTCGAGCGATCCGTGAATGCGCCCGTGCACTCAAACACAAGATCAATATCCAGCGCCTGCCAGGGCAACTCGGAGACCTCGGCAACATGACTCAGTGGGACCAGGGCTTGATCAATGGCCAGAAGCGAGCCAGAGCGTGCGATACGGCCGGGGTAACGCCCATAGTTGGTATCATATCGCGCGAGGTGCACCACGGTGTCAGCATCCGCGATTTCATTGATGGCAGCCAGCTCGAGTTTGGCTCTGATGTCGGGCCGGCTACGGTATACCCGCAATAATGTGCGCCCAATGCGCCCAAAACCGTTAATCGCAAAGCGCATGAAGCATCAGTCCAGAATGACGTCCTCGATCGCGGCAACCACGTTGTCCGCCGTCAGACCGAAGTGTTGAAAAAGTGCGCCCGCCGGCGCGGATTCGCCAAAAGAATCCATGCCAACGACCCGGCCATCGAGGCCGACATACTTCTGCCAGAAATCCCGGTGCCCCGCTTCGACCGCGACACGGGCCAACACGTCGCTGGGGAGCACTGTCTCTCTGTAGCCCGCCTCCTGAGCATCGAACAGCTCGGTGCAAGGCATGGACACAACGCGGACCCCCCGACCCGCTGTCTTGAGGCGCTCAGCCGCCTCCACTGCCAGATCGATCTCCGAGCCTGTCGCAATCACAATAGCGTCGAGCGCGCCTTCCTCCTGCACCAAAATATAACCTCCCCGGTGGGCATGATTTACCTGAGCGGTAGCGGCGATCTGTGCCGGCAAGGTTTGTCTGGAAAAAATCAGGGCTGTCGGACCCGATTCGCGCTGAATGGCCAGCTTCCAGGCGATCGCTGATTCCACCGCGTCGCAGGGCCGCCAAGTGTGCAAGTTCGGTGTGGCACGCAACGCTGTCAATTGCTCCACCGGTTGGTGAGTCGGCCCATCCTCGCCCAATCCAATCGAGTCATGGGTGAAGACATAGATCACCCGCTGCCTCATTAATGCCGACATGCGAACAGCATTGCGCGCATATTCCATGAAGATCAGGAAAGTCGCGCCATAGGGGATAAAACCACCGTGCAGCGCCACACCATTCATAATGGCCGCCATGGCAAATTCGCGGACACCGTAGTACACGTAGTTGCCCGCCGAGTCGGCCGCCGATATGCCCTTGGCACCCTCCCACAACGTCAAATTAGAGCCGGCCAGATCCGCCGAGCCGCCCAGTAATTCGGGCAGGATCGGACCCATGGTGTTCAGCGTTTGCTGGGACGCTTTGCGCGAGGCCACATCAGCCCCTGCTGTCAGACACTCTGCGATAAAAGTGTCCGCCCGCTCAGCAAAATCAGCCGGGAGGTCGCCCTGCAGACGGCGAAGGAATTCATCCGCCAGCTCGGGATAGGCGGCGCGATAGGCGTCAAAACCCGCCTGCCAGTCAGACTCGAGTGATGCGCCTCGTGCGCATCCATTCCAAGCGGTCTGGATCTCGTCAGGAATGTCAAACGGTGCATGGGTCCAGCCCAGCGCTTCTCGCGTCAGGGCAACTTCATCTTCACCCAGCGCCGCGCCGTGACAGCTCTCTGTGCCCTGCTTGTTGGGGCTGCCTTTACCGATAATGGTCCTGCAACAAACCAGCGTCGGACGTGTCGTCTCGGCCTTAGCGGCCTCAAGCGCAGCCAGAATCGCCTGGGGGTCATGCCCATCTACAGCGGGTATCACATGCCAGCCATAAGACTCGAAGCGCTGCGGTGTATTGTCGGTAAACCAACCCTCGACCTCGCCATCGATCGAGATACCGTTGTCGTCGTAAACCGCGATCAGCTTGCCCAAACCCAATGTGCCTGCTAGCGAGCTGGCCTCATGAGACACCCCTTCCATTAGGCAGCCGTCGCCCAAAAACACCCAGGTATGGTGATCGACAATCGTATGACCCTCGCGGTTGAACTGCGCGGCCAGCGTCTTTTCCGCCAGCGCCATCCCCACCGCATTGGCCAGGCCCTGACCCAACGGCCCGGTGGTTGTCTCGACGCCGGGGGTGTAGCCGTATTCGGGGTGCCCGGGGGTTTTACTGTGCAGCTGGCGGAACTGCTTTATATCCTTAATGGAGACGTCGTAGCCCGTGAGGTGCAATAGCGCATAAATCAGCATAGACCCGTGCCCGTTAGAGAGCACGAATCGGTCCCGGTTAGGCCATTTGGGGTTGGCGGGGTTGTGGCTCAGCAACCCGTTCCAGAGCACCTCAGCAATGTCTGCCATGCCCATTGGCGCGCCCGGGTGACCGCTTTTCGCGGCTTGCACCGCGTCCATTGCAAGGACGCGGATGGCGTTGGCCAGTTCTGTTTGAGAGGGCATAGAAACTCCGGGGTCGCGGGAAGGCGCGTATTGTCCGCCAAGCAGAGAAAATCGGCAAACTTTGGCGAAAATGCTCGCTATTGCTGGAGATAACACCCCGTTTGAAGCCGTTACTCGGCTCACGCCGATACCCTTAATGTGGGCTTTCAACACTGGTTTTCCGATGTAATGGCAGCTATAGCCGCCTATAAGGGTTGGTGTCATGCGCCCCGAACACGCGTTTTGCCCTCACAGGAGAGCCTAAAATTACCAATTTACTGTCAAATGAAATTTTTATGACGGCCGCTGTTTCCTGTATCCTAATCAGAATCTTGTCGCTCGTTTCCCGAAATTTTCGGGGGCGTCAGGATCTATACGTATAGACAGAAAGAAAATGGTATTGGGCACGTGAGCGCGTGGGGGAGCTTTTTGCTCTTCTTAACGCATGTAGCGGCTCGACACACTTGAGGAGAAACTCATGACCAAGAGAAACGTCATGCACGATGCAGTTCGTTACGCGCTGTTTGCGTCGACTGGTGCACTGGCCCTCAATATGGGGGTTGTTTCAGCGCAGGAGGATGATGCCGAAGTCAGGGAAACCGAAGAAGTTCTGGTAACCGGCTCGCGCATTACGCGCTCCACGCTGAACACTATTTCGCAGGAGACAATCGTCATCTCTGCGGAAGATATGAAAATTCAGGGTGATATCTCAGTCGCTGACGCGCTGCGAAGCTCGAACCTGAACTCGCTCGGTTCCTTCCGCGAGTCATCAGGTAACAGCGCGCAGTCCAACGCGACGATCGATCTGCGCGGTGTTGGCGCAGGGCGAACCCTGGTAATGATCAACGGTCGTCGTGTCGCAGGCTCACCCTCTTTGGGTGGCGGCGGTACCGTCAACCTGAACATGATTCCCTTCTCCGCAGTAGACCGCATTGAGATCGTTGCGGATGGTGCCTCAGCGATCTACGGTTCTGACGCGGTAGCGGGTGTTGTGAACATCATCCTGAAGCGCGGCTACGACGGCTTCAAGCTGTCGGGTCGATTTGGCGACCGTGACCGCGATAGCGGCGAGGAAGAGTCGCTGTCTATGCTCTTCGGCGCCAGCTCGGACAAGGGTAGCGTGACGTTTGGCATCGAATACGACAGACGTGATCCCATCTTTGACGCAGATCGAGACTTCACTGCAGCGAGCTATGGTGACTACGACGGCGACGGCGACATCGTGGGTTATGCTGAAACTGTGGGTGTCAGCTTCTATGGTTACTCAGCGATCAACCCCAACTGGTCGCCCGACGTAGCCTACGATCCTAACGACAAGAACACCTGGTATGTCACGCCTGGCGCTAATTGTCAGGACGACCCATCGGGCACCGGTTTCGTCGGTGTCATGCGCGCTGACCTGGTATTCGGCCCAGAAGCCGGCTACTACTGTGGTTACGCCTATGCACTAGTCTCTGCTAACCGCGCGAGTCTTGAGCGAGTGAACTCATGGGTTTCAGCTGAATACGAAATCAATGACAGCCTCGACGTGTATCTCGATGCGATTGTCTCGGACAACGAGTCATTCGGTCGCTACGCGCCGCCTGCGGCACCTGGCCCAACCATTCCGGGCGACCCCCGCAATGACATCGGTGCGACCTTCGGTTACTTCCGATGGACTGATATCGGTACCCGTGACAACATCGTTAATGACACCATGGTCGACATCAACACCGGCCTGAAGTGGGAAGTTTCTGACAACGTTAAAGTTGACATGAACTATTCGCACTCAGAGTACCGATCTGCATCAGTGGGCATGTACTACCTGAGCTACGGTGGCCTGGAATACAACATTAACTACGACATCAGTGATTTCGATCAGTTTGTCGCCAACATCAAAACGACCACCCTTAACGACGATCGTCAGACGTTGACGCGTTGGTCGGGTGGCGTTCAGTGGGATATGTTTGACATGGCTGGTGGTACTGCGGCGATCTATCTGGGCGCCGAGTACTACGAGATCAAATATTCTGCATTGGTAGACGCGCAATCAGAGGCCGGGCTGGTCGGTGGTTCTGCGGGTAACTCCGCAGAGGGCTACCGCGACGTCACTGCTTATATGATTGAGGGTGTGTTCCCGATTCTTGACTGGATGGAGCTGTCTGCGGCTTTCCGCGCAGACGACTACTCCGACTTCGGTAACGCGACCTCACCACGTGTTGGTATCAACATCGCCATTCCCGGCTACGAGCAGCTGAGACTGCGCGCTTCCTGGGGTGAAGGCTTCCGTGCTCCCGACCTGTCGGATCTATACGGCGCAACTTCATTCTCCGCGTCGTCGGCAACTGACTTCTGGGGTTGTGAGCAGAACAACCAGAACCCTTGCCCGAGCCGGCAGTTCGATACTTATATCGGCTCTAACCCGAACCTCGACGCAGAAGAGTCTGAGTCGCTGTCGTTCGGTGCTGATTGGGACTTCTGGGAAGGTGACATGATGAGCTGGAAAGCCAGCGCCACGTGGATCAGCCTTGAGCTCGACAACACTATCGACTACGTGTCAGCGGGGGACCTGCTGAACCAGGACTACTCTTCACGTTCTTCGGGTGGGCCAGGTAGCCAGTACGTTCAGCGTAGCTCTACTGGCGCAGTCGTTCGCATCGACGCGGGCTTCGTCAATGGCAATATCAAGCAGAAGCGTGAAGCGCTTGACTTGGGCCTCGCCGGCACCATCGATACCGCAGTTGGTGTGTTTAGCCTGCGCTACACGGGTACCAAGTACCTCAAGTACGAGACCGAGGAAGTGTATGGTAGCGGCAATCTGATCGACATTACGGGAACCTTAGGTTTCCCAGAGTGGAGATCTAATGCGCAAGCAAGCTGGGCATGGAATAACTTCTTTGCCAACCTCGCTTGGGACTACATTGGTGAGTCTGAGTCACGTTCGAGTGACGACAAGTACGACTCATGGGATATGTGGAATGCTTCAGTCGGTTACAACTTCGGCTCCTGGGGCCAGATCACTATCGGTGCGAACAACCTGACCGACGAAGATCCGCTGCTCAACGACTTCGGTACTGAAGTCGATGAGTACCAGTAC
>Ga0182093_1186421_pt1 | contig 18576 bp, 5 predicted proteins | sample 041ome_21_FD_127776 | JGI IMG/M metagenome (GOLD analysis project Ga0182093, IMG submission 127776) | Metatranscriptome of coastal salt marsh microbial communities from the Groves Creek Marsh, Georgia, USA - 041411BS metaT (Metagenome... | ecosystem: Environmental > Aquatic > Marine > Intertidal...
CGCGGCGCGGCGCGCGCGATAGCCCTAATCCTAGGATCTCCCCTTCGCGCGACGGTGCACCTGACGCACGACGCGTCCCACACCGAGCGCGTCGAGCGAGCGTACGTCTCCAATCCATGACTGTCGTTTTCTCGTCGCGTCACCTAGGGCTGTCGCACGTACCTTGCCTCTACGCGGCTGGAAAAGGCGGACGTCGTCGCGATCGATGGCGTGAAAACCACCCGCCAGCCGCGTCCACGGCGCGGTCGCGTTGGGTGGTTTTATGCGCGACACACGGGGGAGGCCATAATGGTCGTACTCGAGCGAGCATGACCTCGATGTCAAACAAAAACCAAAAAAACCCCAACCAGACCCCTCGAGCGCGCCTAGTCGTGATTCGCCGACAGAGTCCCTCGATCGCCCGACACTTGAAATACTGCCGAAGACTGTGGTTTCAATACGTTTCAATACGCATCCACCAATCATGACTCGAGGTGATGTCGGGGGTGGAGACGCATGTGTCCGACCGACCAAACATCGCACGCCGGTGGCACTCGCGAGGCGCGCGAGCCGCGGCCGCGCGGCGACATACGTCGTCGAAGGCGCGCAGCGAAGGGCGTGGGACACACGCGCACGCGTGCGTTATCGTCGATAGAACGACGACACGCGACGACGCTGCACGACGCCGCGCGACGACGACGACGCAGAGGCGAGAGACGCGCGTCGTTGGATTTTGATTTTGAAAAACAAAAGCCAACAACCGGTGGCGCGACCGAGCGGCGCGCGCGCGTGGTGATGATGTCGACGATGCATGCGCTCGCGAATGATGCGAGAGCGCGTGATACGTAATGTGCGATATGCGCGGTGACGGAGAAGAGTGTTGTTCGAGTCGCGTGGAGGCTATGAGTGCGATGGGGAGGCGCGACCACGAGACGCGAGAGGCGCAGGGCGGACGACGACGCGGCGCGGATACCGCGCGGATGTCGGTCGTGCGTCGCGGGCGTGAGTGTAGTAGTATGCGAACATACTTTTATGCGTTAATGTCGGTGTTCTTGGCGCTCGTTCATGGATTTGAAGTACCAGAGGTGGAGTGGATTCATCCCATAGAAGGCCACGTCGGCGGCGGCGAAGTAATCACGCTGTCGGGACAGGCACTCGCGGGAGTTCAAGGATTGGCTGGCGTGGCATTGACGTGTAAATTTGATAATGAATTCGTTCCAGCGTATTATATCACTTCCGATACGGTGAGCTGTACCGCACCGGCGCATAGCGAAGGGTTCGTCAATGTTGAATTCGCGCTCAACAACGAAACGGGAGACTTTTACCAAACGAAAGGATATCAATTTGTCAGTGGGGCAAAAATAGACGCGGTATTCTCCCTCTACGGCGTGGCTGGTGGAATAGTAGATATCGTGGGTATCGATATGCACACGTCTCAGTATTGTCGTTTTGGTGACCGCACGACGATTGGACACGTCATCTCCTCTGGGCTGATGAGGTGCGAGTCGCCAACTATTGATGATGGCACCGTTGATGTAGACGTGTCGCTATCTTCCTCGAGTTTCTTCGAAGGCTTCAGTAGTGTACAGCACGTCTACACAGCGCTGCCATCGATAACTCGATCGGTACCTAGTGCGGGCGTCGATGAAGGCGGGACGGTGCTTACCGTCACTGGTAAAGATTTTGCGTCTACAAGTTTGCTTCGCTGTCGTCTTGGCGCGGTCGAAGTAGATGCGATTTGGAAGAGTGCGAATACACTAGAGTGTGTTTCACCAGCATCAGCACCTCTAACGGCCGAGTTACGAGTTTCGATGAATCAAAGAGACTATTCAAGCACGGTGCAGTCGTTTACTTATTCCACGCGACTCAGTGTTGATGCAGTGTTGCCAATGCAAATTTCTGGCGGCGGCTCTTCGCAAGTAGCCATGCAAGTACCCAGTATTGTGCAAACATCAACGCTTATGTGCAAATTTGGCTCACACACCGTTGCAGGCACTGTGGATGGCAGCGCTGTGAAATGTCTTGCACCGGCTGGCGTTGGCTTTGTTGCTGTCGCTGTCGCTTTGAATGGTCAAGATTTCGACTTTTCCCTGGGAAATCAAGATGAGATACAGCTTGATGTGAAAGCTGTCGTAGAAATATTTAGAATCATGCCGCGAGTGGGCACAACAGGTGGAGGAACATTAGTCTACGTCGAAGGAGAACACTTACTACACGATGATCCGGTTTGTAGATTTGGTTCTTCAACCGTTCAAGCGCGACGCATTTCTTCGGCATTATTGGTATGCGAGACACCATCCTTGCTTGAAGGTATGTACGCATTAGATGTATCCGTAGTAGCAACTTCAGTAGAACTAGCGATGAGGCCACAATTTTTATCGGACCCATCTCCAGTTGTGACGGCTGTGTCGCCATCCATGGGACTCGTCGAGGGAGGAACGACAGTGACAGCGGCCGGCTATTCATTCAGTGATACTCACGATTTTTCGTGTAAATTTGGCACAATCGGTCCTGTTGTGGGTGAATACATTGCCGAGGATGAATATCGATGTTTGACTCCGGCGCACACTGAGGCGACGGTGCTGTTTAGGGTGGGATTGTATAGCGAATACATTGGAATCGATGATGTGACTTTCATGTACGTTGAGGAAGCATCCGTCACAACTGTCATCAACAATAACGATAACACCGCCACAGTGACGGGGAGTGGTTTTTTACCAGGGCAAGACGTGTACTGTAATCTCGGAAATGGCGACGCGCTGGTGCCAGGCATCGTTCAGAATGATGGCTCAGTGTTGTGTGGTTTGCCAGAGGACAACAACGGCGTGAATGAGTATGACATTAGAATTGTTGACAGCTCCGGCAACAACATCGTGTCTCCTACGGATGCAAACGATATTATAACGATGACTACGGTTCTTGAGCAATTGTTGCCCTGGTCTGGACCGTCGATTGGCGGTATGGCTGTGACCGTTCGAGGTGAGAACTTTTCGCCGTCGGCGTTATGCAGGTTTGGAACACTCAGCCCATTTCCGTCTATTTTCATATCCTCTGCGGAAGTAATATGTGAAGCGCCAGAAATGCAAATTGGTCATCATCATCTAGCGGTATCAAACAATGCATTCGACTGGTCAGTTCCTGGTTTACCGTATGAGTTCATGAATACCTCGTCGTCGACAGTCAATCGCGTCAATCCTTCAAGTGGGCCCCATAAGGGCGGTTCTATTCTGACAATTGGTGGCTTAGCATTACGAAATGACGCATCATTGATGTTCAAAGTTGGGTCAATCTCAGGAATTATAGGAAGATGGGTTTCGGCGACAGAGGCGTCGTGTGTCTCGCCTGCTCATGCGGTGTCTGAGGTCCCAATCAACGTCTTTCACCACAATTCGGGCTCTGAGATCAAACTGATTGATTCGAGTTTGACGTATGCTTACAAAAACGAAGTGACAGTCACTTCTATTTGGCCGCCGTCTGCATTTGTCAGTGGCGGTGCGAAAGTTGCATTTCACGGCGAGAACTTTTATGGATATGACATTACGTGTGCCTTTGGGTCACATGCGGTGGCGGCTTTTGTATCCAGTGGTCAAACACTTTGTGCTGCTCCTGTATCTAGATCTGGATTTTCTGTGGTCGAGATTTCGATGAACATGCACGATTTTACTGCTTCTGATGTACAGTTTCAACACGTAGCAAAGCCTAAAATCACACAGGTTGCACCATTTGCGGTACCTTCAGTTGGAGAAAGTCTAGTTTTCATAACAGGGAGAAGTCTCATGTTCGAAGCCGACGATTTCGCGGCGTTTTGTGAATTCGCGACGACAAGTGGATCTTCAAAAACTATTGCGCATGTTATTTCTTCAGCCCTGGTTGTTTGTGTGACTCCTGAAAAAGAAGGCGACGCTTCGCTCAAGTTAGCTTATCGCGATTTTGAGCAACTTCCAGGAACAGCGTTCCGATTCGACACTTTTCCTACGGTTGACGCTAATCACCCCGGGGCGCGAGGATTCGAGCAAGGTGGAGCAATGATGGATATCTTTGGCGACTTTTCAACCATGTCAACCACAATGAGTTGTAAAGTTGGCACAATTGTTGGTGTGCCAATTGTAGAGATGTCATCCGAGCAAGTCGCATGCGCCATGCCTGCGCATATTCCAGAATCTGTGGAAATCAAAGTGACTATGAACGACGTTGACGTTGTTCCGATGTCATTATCGTATGAATACATGACGATGCTGGAAGTCGATGAGCCGTACAGGTCGTCGATTTCTATGGATGGGGGTGCGCTAATTGAGTTGACAGTGATGCAAAGTACTCTCCCTGCACAAATTTCTGACTTACGAACGGCATGTGTCGTTGAGCTTAAACCCGTGATTGGTACTCTATCTAGTAGTGGAGTTGTTTCTTGTTTTGTACCATCGCATAGTTCTGGTTTTGTCCCGATCGGATTACAAATCCAAGAATCTACCGTGTCAAGTTCGGCACCGATGCAACTGCACTATCAAGCGCTGGCGCAGATAGATAGTATTTACCCAAGAGAGGGATCAGTTGCTGGTGGAGAGATCGTGAAACTAACTGGCGATCACTTCGACGCTGTTTTACACAGTTCTTTTGTATTTGGTAGCGATAGCACAACTTCAGGAGTATATTTCATTTCCAGCGTGTTAATGCTCGTGGAGCAACCGCAAAGCGAAGCTGGTTCTGCCGTTCTGGGTGTACTTGAAAGCCAATCTGTCAGCGCCGCCGCTGATGATTTCGTCTCTACAGGAATGGTTTTCCTATACACGGACGAACAAGACGTAGCGCTCAGCATTTCTCCTACGCAAAGTATTGATTCTGGAGGCGAACTCGCCACGGTGTACTTTGGTGGGAATCAGCAGACTTTTGATGGGGCAGCGTGCAAGTTTGGCACCATTGGGCCGATTTTTGGTCAAGTAACAACAAACGGTATGGAGTGTAGAATACCTTCTCACACGGAAGGCACAGTACCAGTTTATGCTCGATTGTTGGGAGAGATGTTTTCGAGTTCGCATCTCGTCCAGTACTCGTCTTTCAAATACCAAAATGAGGCGGAAGTATCATCTTCAGCAATTTATCCCGCATATGGGTCTATGGATGGAGGTAGTTACGTACGTATACTCCATGAAGATGCGCTAGGCAATGTAGTGTCGTGCCATATTGCCGGGAAGTACGTTCTAGCGTCTGCTGTATCACCAGCGTTCCCTGTGCAATCTGAGTGCATGTTACCAGCGTACTACCCAGGATTTGTTCAAATTAATCTTGGTGGTGCTCCAGGCGTGCATGAAACTGAGTCTATGTTCATGTTTCAAGCCAATCCTACTTTGCTATCTTCGTTCCCGACACAGATCACGGATCTTGGAGGAGAATTAGTCTCCATCACGGGCGACAGATTCATTGAGATGGACAAGGTGTCAGCTACGATAAAATGCCATTTCGGCGACTCGAGCGTGACGGCACACGTGTACTCATCTACTTTGTTGTCATGCGAATCACCATCTTTCGTTGGTACTCAAGGTATGATTGCACTTTATTTAGCCCATGCCGGAAGCTCACATCAAGACGAAACGACTATGACATCAATCAATTACATGCCTCTTCCGATTCTTATTGATATCTCTGCAGAGGATGCTTCGTACATTGGAGGTGATGTCTTAAAGATTAGTACCATGGCTTCCGCAATGGCACTTGCAGAATTCACCGACTTGCCCATCGCTCGAGTTGGAACAATTGGTCCGATGTACGTCAGAACTACGGGAAGTAATATCGAGCTTGTCACTCCAGCGCACAGCACTGACGATTCAGCGGTGGACGTGTGGCTTTCTATGTACTTGTCGAGTCCTTTCACCGCGCGGTTTTCACTGAGCATCATGGAACTTTCGGAGCCAGTGTTAGTTATTCCAAGTCGATCGACACTACAAGGAGGCTCCGTGATTTATTACCAAGCCTTAGGCCATAGTCAAAGTGCAACTCCTCCCGGTTGTAGTTTTGGACTGTTCACTGAGGAGGCTACGTCAGTTGATAAGAATTCTTACTGTCAAGGGGGTAATACGATGAATTGCGTCACATTCACCGTGACGTGTTCTACTCCGCCGATGCAACGCTCCGGATTTGTATCGCTGTCTATTCCAGGATTCGAAGGTAGTGGAATTGACTTTGAATTTTTTTCTTCTCCGCAGCCGTACGGGATATACCCAAACTTTGCAAGTACGCGTGGTTCATCTTTCGTCCATGTCACGGGCGAAAATCTCCATCAAATCAGTAATTGCCATTTTGGTCTCGATCGAACTGGCTCGCAATTTATATCATCTGCGATCAGTATTTGCTTTTCTCCAGTTTCTTCAACAGCTGGCCTCGTATCATTTGGTATAAGCCCAGACGAGGCTGCAGCACAAATCTCTGATTTTGGCGATGCTTTCCGATACATCGATGCCATGACGCCGATGAGATTGAGTCCATCTTCAGGTAGCGATCAAGGTGGAACCTATGTAGACTTTGAGCTTGTATATCCACTCGACATTAATGTCGAGAAAGATGTCATCTGCTACTTTGGCTCCATTGGCCCGATTGCTGGTGAAGTGAACTCTGAAACATCCATTTCGTGCGCATCTCCAGCAAATATCGCAGGACAGCGTATCGCTGGCATCGCCTACGGAGGAGGAGACTTTGCGGTTTATCAGCGGGAAATGACGTCATTCACGTACTTTACACCACCAGAGATCACTTCCATTACTCCAACTCGCGGTCTTAAAATCGGGGGTACTTCAGTGACGTTTACCGTCACACAGGGGCAAGCTTTTAATTTGCACTACCTACCGTTTTGTAAGTTTGGCGGAGTCACGCTATCGGCATCTTATCATGATGATTACAATGGCGCTTGCGTAAATCCTTCGATCCAAGCAGGCTTTGTCACTCTAGAAATTCTTATCACGAGTGACGGAGTACAAAATGCGTTTGCGTTTGAAATCTTTGATGCTCCTTTGATCCTGGACGTACAACCTATGGCAGGAAGTGCTGCTGGAACTACCATTCTTCACGTCCGAGGTGCAAACCTTCACGAGGCTGCAAATTGCCATTTCGATACGGTGCTGTCGAAAATACACTTTGTATCTTCTGCAGTTGGTATTTGCGCAACTCCGCCACCGGGATTAGAAGACACTGTGCCGGTAGGAATAAGCTCGCACGATGACGTCGCGCATGTTTCTGAATTCGGCACCGCTTTCCGATATATCAGCGAGTTAAATGTGGTTGGTATGACGCCGGTTTCCGGATCAGAAGCCGGCGGGACCGGAATCGAGTTATCCGTCACAGGCATGGTTGACAGCTTTAGCTACAGTTGCCGAATTGGTACTTTCTTCCCTGTCACGGGCTTCAAAACGCAGAGTGATGTTTTGACGTGCGTGACTCCAGCTCGTCTTCTAGGAGAAATTGATGTGAGTGTATCTGGTAATGGTAGGGATATGTCGAGTATAAACGCTGTGACATTTTCATATCAAGTTCCTCCGAGAATATCAGGCGTTGTTCCTCGAGTCGGTTTGAGCGGTGGGCGTAGTCCAATCTTCGTTACTGGAACGAACTTTGTTAATTCGACAAGTTTGACGTGTCGCTTCGGTCAGGAAATCTCACAAGCAACATTCTTGTCTTCAAGATCGATGCTCTGTATTGCCGGTCTCGAGCAAACTGGCACGCGCACAGTGTTTGTAGAGGTCTCCAACAACGCGAAGGATTTCTCGGATCAACGTCTTCTGTTTCACTTTGCACAATGTCCTTCAGGATCATACTGTCCCGATAGTGAAGCAATTGCATGTCCTCGAGGTGCATTCTGTGGTGGGGGTAAAAATTTCACCCTCTGTCCGCCGGGAACTTTTCAACCAAGAACGGGACAAGCGGACTGCTTGCCAACGCCAGTAGGCTTTATTTCACCAGACGCGGGTGCTATGGTGCCCATGACCTGTCCTCGTGGTGCCGTGTGCGATACAACTGGTCTTTCTATACCATCCAAGTTATGCCCGCCGGGTCATTATTGTCTTGAAGGCACGCGAACGAGCAACTTTACAGATTTCTCTATCGCGGAACGACCACTGCCGTGCCCATTTGGAATGTATTGTACAGCTGGTGTTGTCTCAGAGTCAAGTATTGCTTACAACTTTACGACGCCACAACAGTGCTACTCGGGATATGTATGCGAGCCTGGTTCGATCACTCCTCAAGGTTCTGGTCCTTGTCCTCCTGGGCATTACTGTCCAGAGGGTGAGCAACTCATTTGTCCAAAACGTATGTACTGCCCCGGCGTCGCAAACGCCGAACCAAAGCCTTGTCTCCCGGGTGAATACAATTCCGAGTTTGGTAAAGATTCGTGTCAAAAATGTCCTAAAGGAACGATTTGTCCTGGTTTCGCCCGTGAGGCGCCTGAAGTTTGTACACCTGGTTTCGTCTGTGATACGGAAGGCTTGGCTGTCGCTGGGACGCGGTGTCCTGCTGGACACTATTGTTTGGAGAATACAGTCACTGCTGATCCACTCGCGATTATTGACGTGGATAGTATATTAGCAGCGTCACCAATTGCCCTCAATGTGGACAACTTTCGTCCAAAGCCCTGTCCTCCGACAACTTTCTGTACAGAAGGGGTCACGACGAATATCATTTTGGAAGGTTCATTCAAACAACCCCAACCGTGCAAAGAGGGAAGTTTCTGCGAATGGGCTACTGGTGACTCAACTGTTGTCTCTAACACCGCGACTGACGTTTTCAGTCCGATGCGCCCGTGTCCCGCCGGTCATTATTGTCCTAAAGGAACTTACATTCCTATTCCAGCTCCTCGTGGGTCGTACACGTCTGGCGAAGGCAACGCTGCGGCGACAACATGTCTGCCCGGTACCTATACACCTTATGAAGGCTTTCAATCATGTATAAGCTGTTCTGCTGGTTATGAATGTGTTGATGAAGGCACTTCAAAACCTGTAGCATGTCAACCTGGCTATTTCCGTTCGGCGCGTGATTCTATTTCTTGTCGACAATGCCCGAAGGGAACGTTTTCAACCATCATCGGTCTTACCGAAGAATCTCTTTGCTTGCCTTGCAATGCCGGTCTTGTTTGTGCACTCGATGGTACATCTAACAACAAGCCTAGTGGTACAGGTACAGCAGCTACGAATGAGTACGCTAAATACTGCGACTCGGACAACACTGAAGACTATGATGAAACCAAGTGCGTTCGAATTCAGCTTCAGGAAGATGGTCAAGCTGAACTTTGTCCCGAGGGTCTTGTGTGCGACGCGCGTACATCACTCGCGGAGCAAAAGTGTCCGAACGGCTACTATTGTGGCCAAGGGACTACACCTGCGACGCAATTCGCGAATCCCTGTCCGGCCGGATATTACTGTCCTGCCGGTTCGTCGTACACGACGCGGAAGCAGTTTCCTTGTCAGGCTTGTTTCTACTGTCCCGAAGGTACTGGGCAGGTGCTCAATCGCTGTCCGACAGGAACGTCGTCCTCACCACTTGCGACTTCACTCGACGCGTGCTCGGCTGATCTCATTACTTTCTGGAGAGTTATGCCCATCAATTTCAATCTGATTGAGGCCGCGTACTGGAAGTTATACAATGGCACAACACTATCAGCTGCAGCAAAACAAGAAGTCAAGGACCAGATTGATGCCGGAAGAAAACTACTTCAACTCGAAGAGCTCGCACCGCCGCCACCACCACCACCACCGTCATTAACGGATGGGGTTGACGGCAATTCCACTGGTCCTACAGATCCATTCAGCTACATGGGCATCGGTGCATGTAAGAACGAAAACTGGGAGCTACTGGATCCGACGTTTATTCTATCATCCGACGAGACAACTGTCGCAGTGGATGAGGATAATATCCCGCTGATGAAGTTCACGCTCAAGCGCGGGCATACTGCTCGAATTACTTTGGATTGGCGCAGCATAAACGATGTTCTCAAGTATGGTGAACACTATGAATTTCTCATCTTCACGGATCCCGTCATTGATGATACCTTGTGCACTGCATCCGAATACAAGACAGTTCCATGTCCACCTTGGGACACCGCAGATGGAATTACTTGGCTAAGCATGAAAGAAATTCCTGGAGAGCAACAAGAGAAAAAGTGTCCAGCTTCGCAGGAGTCGCTTGAATTGCCATTTTGGTTCACGGGGAACAATGACGGAAGTTCGACGGGATACAACGTGGATGACCCAGCTTGGGGATCGTACGTGTGGAAACGCGGTTTGCATGAGCTCAAATTGCATGCCCTAGATGATATGCCGTTCAGAATAGAAGTGAGAATGCTTCACGGGCGTTATCAGCAGGATAATCGCGCCTCATTTTTGAACACGGTGTGCATCGATGTTTCATATCCGCAACGGGCGGTGGATCCACTCGTAGGCGCCGAGTTTTCTATTCACGCCATATTGCCGTTCGCAGTGGACGCAGACTATCAAGCGCCTATGAATTCTCCTCTGTCAACGACGATCTATCGAGCCGTTTCGAACGATTATTTTGAGTGTGCAACTGCTTCACAAGACAGTGGTTGCCGTAGGCTGGATGCGCGCGTTACAATTGATTACAACTCAACCGTTGGAGCAGAATGGAAGAAGTTCAAGTACCTTAGATTAAACGGTGTTTTTGATGATTCTGTCTCACCTAGCCAAAGTGATGTTAACTTGACGGCTTCTTCTCACGAGGAAGACTGGGTGATTGTTGGCGAAGAAGGGCGCGACGACGAGACAATTGTTTTGAGCCTTCCAGATGTCATTGAGCAACAAAAGTATCTACTTAATGAAGGTCTTTGGTCGGCAGAATCGAGTTTGTTTGCGATGGACTATTTGCCTTTCTTTTCGGCATGCCGAGGTTATGACAGCCATATTTACTTCCAGCATTTCACAGAAAATGATTTCAAACCCGTGCTCTTTGGAGCGCAAGATGCACCCCAAACTTTTGTGAGCTATGGAGAATCTGTTCTGGTTCCTCCCGAAGAGACGATTTTCATCGATCAATACGCGCCACAAATTCAGCAACCAGTCGCTGACTCTGTAGCAATCACATTGGACTGCTTCTATGAAGAGGCTTTCACAGAAGCTTCTGCAAAGAAACGGTGGTATGAAGCTGAAGGAGACACGTTGTTCTACTTGACGGCGGAAGCTGAAAGCCAAAGTTCTCTCTTCGAAGCAAGTATCTTGGCAAACGAGCAAACCGAACCACCGATAGATCGAGCGCCATATATGAATGCTATTATAGCGCAAGAGAATATTCCTGTCATTTTCGGACCTACCGATGGTGTTGTAGTGGCTGGAGGAATGATGCCAACTACGGTTGCTTTCGAAATTCTCTACTATCAATTGTCGGCGACTGACAAGCGTCTTGTCGTGGCGACTGTTACTTTAGATGAATATGTGAGCGCAAATAGTCACGATGGGACCTACACGCTCACTATTACGACTGCAGCTCTTGGATGGTTTGATTTGCTGAACTTTTTTGCGTTTGATTTCATGTTTTACCTCGTGCTTTTCGTCGCAATTGGTTTCCTCGCAGTCGTACTCATTTTCTCATTCTGGCTCGTCGTTCGCATATTCACCCTCTTGAAGGACCCTCCGCGTTTTCGCTTTCTTCCGTACTTGAGAATCATGATCGGCCCGCCTTTGCTAGGTGTGGGTCTTGGTATGGCTCCATTTTTCGTCGCACAGACTGGTCTGCGTTTCATTTTCACGTTGTTTCCTTTCATCAGAGAATTTCCAATCAGTATTGACGATGTTGGTCGTGAATTGGATTTGGCCGTAGTTGAAAAGGCGACGAATGGAAGATATGCCGTATGTTTCATGACTGTTGGAATGTATATAATGGGTTGCTCTGCAGAAATCCTCATTCCTGCGGCGGCGAAAGCGGAAGACGACGAAGTGTTCAATGAAGAAGTTGCAGATTTGTACGTGAATGAGGTGATGTTCAGACCTGAAGTCTGGAAGCGTAGTCATTTCGTTTTGATGAATCTGTTGGTAAACGCCACAAATGTGTTCTTGATTGAGTTCTCATTCACAGATACTTTTGGTGTTCAATTCTTCACCATCTTTTTTCTTTTGAAAGTCGCACACGTTGTGTTAGAAATGCAAATCGAAACCGCGTTGGGTGAAGCGTTCTTATTAGCTCCAATATCTATCGTATTGGCTGCTTCTGTCGGTCTTGCGACGATTGGGGCTGATGATTTCACAGATTTCACTTTAGGCTTCTTCTTTGAAACGATTTTGGGTATCATTGAATACGTGTACTTGGATGCGTTCATCGCATATGCTTCTTTGGCTTTCCCACAGCTGATCGGCAAAGTCATTAACGCAATAATGTCAATACTGCCATTCTCAAAATCGGTAGACGAAGATGAATTGGAGGAAGAAGAGATTGACGCCGAGGATACGCTTGTCGAGGACTTGATGGGTTTCTTGGCGGCGTATGGTGTCAACACTGCGAGCGTGTATATGACACCCTTTTTCATTTTCTTCTTCTGGGACTTCAACGATCAGTTGCGTCTATCATATCTGTACGGTTTCAGAAAGAAGGATCTTCTCATTTATCTTCTCTTTTCAATTGTCATTATTCCTTTCCAGATTGTCATGGATATTTTGACGTTCAACGCTCAAGAATTGTTTCACGGTTGGAAGGTTTACGAATATCTCAAGTACGCACGATACCGTTTTATCAACCGTACGTCGCGATGGAAAGGCTTGGAAAGAACATACGACGAGTCCATTGATCCTGGTTTACGAGCTATCGATCAAATGTGCTTCTCTAGTCAATACTTCTTTGTCATCACACTTGGTGGTTCAGGATCTTTCCTTTTTGTCTTGGCTCTCTCCATGATGCTTCGTGCAAACTATAACATGTTCGAGGACATTTTGTTTGGTTTGTGCATTGTTTTGGTGCTCGGAGCGTGTTTCTTCATAAAAAAGTTCATGTTTAATTTTGCTGATTTACTTGGTCTTTGGCGCATTACGTCGGCGGTTACTACCGGTGATATGATTCAAGGTGAGGATGAGCTTGAAGAAGATTTCGTTTCCGTCTTTGTGCCAGCTAAGGCAAAAATATCCCCGCAAGGTGGCGGTGGTGGCGGTGGCGGTACAGGCTTCGGCATCGGGGACATCACCACCGCTGATTTAACGAGTGAGTCGCTGCGACATAAATTCATGTCAGAAAATAGAGACTGGGTGATCGACCAGCTGAGGGAAATTCTATCCCCTAGGACTGCGAAACGCCTAAAACTTGGAAAGGCAGTGCGTCGAAAAATGCGAGCAGGTGAATTATCTGATTCAGACAGTGATATGGAGGAAGACTACGGTGTTGTGAAACTCTCAGAGGAAGCCGATCACCTGATGCGTACGTGGTTAACTCACGCACTCGCTCGGGCCAGAGGGCGCGGCTCCAACTTGCTCATGCTTTCTGATACCTCGGAAAGTGAAACGGAAGCTGGCATTCAACGATTCCAATCTGTCACCCTATCAGAAGGTGCTAGTGCGGCAATGACAGGTTGGTTGGCGGCGGTCAGACAATTACGAGTGAATCGAAAAGCGTCATTAAGAACAGCAGCTGTGTTCTCGTCTACTGATTTCTCATCAGAGAGCGATACAGATAACGATTCCAAGTTTTCGGCTGGTCCTATGGACGTCAGTTTAATGTCCCGAGGTATAATGATGGATTGGTTGACTCGCGTGCGCGAGGTGCGCGGTAATATGCCATCGCCCACGCATATACATATCAGTTCAGATGATGATTCTTCAGATTTGTCCAGCAGCGATTCCCTCATTCGCGGTGCTGATAATCGTCAAAGCAATGTTTCTCACGTTGCACACTCGGTAATGGGTAATTGGTTACAAACTGCACGCGTAGAAGCGGCGTTGAACCCTGCTAGAACGCGCAGCGATGCAAACCAGCAAAATCACCAGGTGAGCTCTTCAGATAGTGATTTAGAGTCTTCCTCTAGTGACCCCGATTTACCATTTGATCCCATACGTGCGCAGCACATTGCGCTCAGCCTTGCATCATCACATATTTTACGCGAATGGGTGCGTTTGGCGAAAGAAAAGGCTTTGCCACCGACGCCACCACAACTGAGCGAAAGCGACGTTTCCGATGAATCGCCTCAAAGCCTCATTCCCGAATAGCGAATTCGCGCGAGCGCGCCGATTCGATTGATACATTAAATGTGCAGTTTGCTGTACAGCTTTAGAATACATAGTCCTAGATATCTAGCTAATGTTTGGTGCAAATTTAAGGTAAAACCAAATCCATTCACTCAAAGTTTCTCTTCTGAACGCGCGCAAGCGGCGTCAAGCCAGAACAACAGCTCACTATTTGGATCTAAATCTACTTGCACGGCGCTCGCATTAATTTGACGGCGACTTCGCCAGTCTTTAATGCGTCCTTGAACGCGCACAAGCGTCCCAACGCGGATATCTTGCGCCACCACCGCTGCGCCGTCCCCAGCGCCCGCGATGCCAAACAGCTCGTTTCGCTCGCCAACATCGTCATCCCCTTCTTGAGCCCAAATCACGCATTCGATGCTCCCTGAGCCGTCATCTAACGTAAAGAAGACTTTAGAATCCTTTCGAGCTCTTCTTTCCACGACATATCCGCAAATGTCCACCTTCCGTATGATACTCGTCGTCGCCTCGGTGTTCGTACGTGAAGCCACTTCGTACACCTCACTCGACTTTTCTCTCACCTCAGCGTTCTCATCGCTTCGAGCTATCATCACATCATCTACAACGTGATCATCGCATGCATCACATTCGTCATCGACGATCACAACCTCACGCGCGCGTAAGATATCCGCGATGAAGCATTTCGTATAGCACCAAAACTGTTGCTCGCTTCCGTATGTATCTTCGCACGACGCTCTCGACCGGCGCACGCGCGGTGGTATTGCACACACTGCGTGCTCGTTCGTGCTCGCGTGCGCATCACTCGCGCGCGCGGCGTCGAGATTGTCCATGTACACGCGGACTCGCGCGCCTGCCCCGCACTGACGTCAGAACGCGGAGGTCTCCAACAACCATGAGTGGTACACCCGACGATGAAGCTGTTCACGCGTCATCGTCGGCGGCGCCCCCCACCGCCGCCGCCGTTACGAATATTTCGACATTAATCGACGTGAACGGTGATTCACCGTCGTCGACGGCGGCGGCAGCGGGGGTAACCACCGGTTGGGGGGACTGGTCATCGACATTCTCCACGTTTGATGTCTCAGCTTTGACGACAACGCTGAGCGCTAAAGCCTCAGAGGCGTATAACGAATTGAACGCGATCGATGTTCGCGCATTGGCGGACACGATTGCTGAACGCGCGAATGAGGCGGCAAAGGAACTCGAGGCGAGAGCTGATGAAGCGTTTGGTGTGCAAAAAACCATTCCGAGCGGTAGCGGTGGCGTCGCTTCTTCTCCCGCGTTAACGTCGACGAACGCACCGATAGCGAATAAGGAAGTCGTGGAACACAGTGAGCCAAGGATTGTGGCGCCGGTGGAACAGATGGTGGAGGCGAAAGCGCCGTCATCAGCGCCTTCGCCAAAGACGGTGTCAAAGCCGCGCGCGAAGACGTCTCCAGCGAAGCCGGTGAAACTAGTGGCGGTCGAAGCGGATGATGAGAGCGCGGATGAAGACGTAGCGCCTGATGTCGACGGCATACGATTAAAAGCAGTGCTTCGAGAGCTTAAATTGGTTAAGAAACAACTCGTAGCGAGAGAGGATGAAATTGCGCGACGAGCAGAACAGCGCGCTTCGCTCGACGCCGAGCAAGACGCTGAATCTGAGCGCGCAGCGTTAGCAGAGCAGAAACTCGCAGACGCCGAGATTCACTTGCGTTCTTTAACGCAAGAGTGTAAAGAGCTGAAGAAAATAGCCGATTCGCACGTCAGTGCTGACATGCTTGTCAAGGAAAAGGATGAAATTATCAAAGAAGTCATGGCCGAAGGCGAGGTGTTGAGCAAGAAGCAGGCCGAGATGGAAGGGACAATCAAGAAGCTGAGAAAGGAATTGAGAGAACGAGATGAAGTTCAGAGTGTAATAGATGGCGAGGTTCGTGACAAGGGCGCATCGATTGAAAAACTTAGCGCAGAGCTCAAGGCCACACGCGAAGAGCTTGCAAGCGAAAAGGCGCGACTCAACGCGGAGCTAAACGAGCAAAAGGATTACTATTTATCTAAATTAGCCCAAGCCAAGGAAGAATTGACAGATGCCGAGGTCAAAGCAAACGCAACCAGAAGCGAAGAGCTGGCAAACGAAGTAAAGGCGCTGAGAGCGCGCGAACAAGGCTTGAAAGATCAGGTGGCTGACTTGCAGCATTCGCTGCAACGCTCGAGCGCGGCGCTCGAACGGCAAGAGGAACGATTTAAGAATGACTTGGCGGCTGTTGAAGAACGCGCTCAAACCGCAGAAACTAGCCATGACGAATTACTTCGTCGGATGCCTGAAAGCACACGCCCATTGCTACGTCAAATTGAGGCGCTGCAGATGCAAGCGACAGAAAATGCGGATGCTTGGGCGGCGGCGGAGAGGGCATCAAGTGCGCGTTTGACCGAAGTGCAAGAGCGTGCGGACACTGCACTCGCGCGAGAAGAAGCGGCTTTAGATGAAAAAGAGGCGGCGCTTCGAGAGAAACGAGCTATGCTCGATCAAGTTGATAAACTCAAGAGTGAAATAGAAGCGCTAAAACGCCAACTTGAGGCGCAACAAGAAAAAACAGCCGCAGAGACAAAAAAGCTGGCAAAATACACCGAGTCGTTTGCGGAGCAAGAGGGACGTATGTCCGCATTAGAGAACGAAGCGAATGAACGGGAGAGTAAGTTGAAACAGTTATTAGCTCAAGAGCGGGGGAAGCACAAACAGCTTGGAGAAGCGTGGGATAGAGAACGGGCGGAATTATTGGCGAATGTCGTGCAGCTCGAAGGCACATTGAAGACCTCTCAGGATGAGTTGAACGTACTTAAGTCTGAACGCTTCGATACGAACACGCCATCGTCTCCCGTGAAATCGGCTCAAACGACGACGCTGCTCACTGGCGGTGAAGCAGGTTTGAGTCTGGCGGTGCGCGACACATTGGCACAGTTGAAGAGTCAGCTCGCCGCGCGCACGACGGAGCTTGAAATCGCCCAAGAACAGATTAAAAAGCTCGAGCAAACCCGCGAGTCTTTAGCTAATGAGCTGGTTAATTCTGCAAAGCTTGCTGATAGTGGCGTTGCGGACACTGTAGCACTTGATACTCTACGCGCGCGTCTCGAAGCGCTCGAGCGTCGCTACGACGCTGCGCTCGAAGTCATTGGCGAACGCGACGAAGAGTGCGAAGAAATGCGAGACCGACTCTCCGCAATGCGATCCATGCTCGACACCCAAGCCATGCAGATTGTGCAACTCAGCAAAACGCGCATCATAGAATAGTATACATCTTTACACCGCGCCGTGTAATTTTATGCGCAACGATGACTACACGTAGTAGACCGAAACCAGCGCATCTTCACACAGATTCCACACACCTCGCTATGTCCGGACGTTGACGCGCGCGCAGGCACAGGTGCACGCACACTCAAACACCTGCATATCAAGACGCTTCAAGACACTCACGTCCACGATGGAGCAACCGATGAACCAGGACGTAGTAAACAGTTTGTTCGCGGCTATGCCAGAAAATGAAGAAAAATCAAAAGCCGCAAATAGCAAGCGCTCTTCCAAAATGGATTTTGACCCCATACAGCGACGTGGACAAAATTCGAATCGACACCGATTTGAGCTATTAGGCTACATGTAATGGTATGTAATACACAGAAGCGCGCTCGAGCGGGCTCACTATCACATTGTGATATCAGATGTTTTAGAGTTACACTACGTGGTCCATTCCTTCATACTTAAGATGCATTCGACGCCATACACAACACAGGCGTGCGTCGGTGCACCCATGCTCCGCTCGAGGTCGCGCGCCGAGCACGAGACGCGCGGGTCGCCATCGCATCGACCTCTTACGTCGCCGCAAACATGGCTACCCAAATCAGCAAGAAGCGCAAGGTACGCAGACGATACGTTCGCGCATTGCGTGCGTGCGAACGATGGCGCACGCGCGTCGCATCGTGGGCGTACGCGCGATCGCGCGTGGCTTGGGCGCTTTACGTTTAGGGTCAAACGTGGCTGACGACGATGACGGCCCGTTCGCTCGACGACGACGAGGGATGCGTGCGCGAACGCGATGACTGACGGTGGTTTTTATTGTTATTAAACACAGTTCGTCGCCGATGGCGTGTTCTTCGCCGAGCTCAATGAAATGTTCGTCCGCGAACTCGCCGAAGATGGCTACTCTGGTGTGGAAGTGCGCGTGACCCCGATGCGCACGGAAATCATCATCCGCGCCACGCGCACTGCGAACGTGCTCGGTGAGAAGGGCCGAAGAATTCGCGAGCTTACGACGTTGGTGCAACGCCGTTTCAACTTTGCCGAAGGCACTGTTGAGTTGTACGCCGAAAAGGTCAACAACCGCGGGTTGTGCGCGATCGCGCAGTGCGAATCCCTCCGCTACAAGCTTTTGGGTGGTCTCGCCGTCAGACG
>Ga0182093_1200267_pt1 | contig 18516 bp, 15 predicted proteins | sample 041ome_21_FD_127776 | JGI IMG/M metagenome (GOLD analysis project Ga0182093, IMG submission 127776) | Metatranscriptome of coastal salt marsh microbial communities from the Groves Creek Marsh, Georgia, USA - 041411BS metaT (Metagenome... | ecosystem: Environmental > Aquatic > Marine > Intertidal...
ACCAAGGTGAGCCCTGCAATCGCTGCGCCACCCACCCTCCCTCATTTGCACTCTGCCGCGGCGCATTCGCCTACGCTACGCCAATCGATCAGCTAATTGCAGATTACAAATTCAACGAACGGTTAGATATCGGCGCGGGGCTGAGTAAAGAGCTCGAACTCGTGATGGAGGCGTATTACGCCGGAGTTCGACAAGAGGCTAGCACTCGCAGAAAACCTTGTGCGGTGATTGCCGTTCCTTTGCACCCCCGAAGGTTAAGACAACGCGGATTCGATCAGGCTCGACTGATTGCCCAGCGGGTTGCGCACCGGCTTGCCCTGCCCAATCTTAGCGACGCCGTAGCAAGAACCCGTCACACCACGCCACAAACTGAGGCAAAAACAAAAGCCGAAAGGCAAGCGAATCTCATCGGGGCGTTTGGGATCGTGAAAGGAGCAGCCCTGAATGGCTGCAAGCACGTGATCGTTATCGACGATGTTGTCACCACGACAGCAACAGTATCCTCGCTCACCGAGACTTTACTCGATGCCGGCGTTAAGCGCGTCGATGTTTGGTGTCTGGCTAGAGCAGAACGCTCATCGAAAGGGTAACCACGTGGGCGCGGGCGTCTTAGTTTTCTAGAATTGGTATTTAATCGAGCCGTAGGCGACGCGACCGTTCTGGTCTAGGAGACGGGTCGATGAGTTGAGGATCTGAGCCGTTTTCTCATCGAATAGATTGCGGATTCCGAACGAGATAATCGCGCGATCCTTCGCGCCAGCCTTCACGCTGTAACCGTACTGCAGGTCGAAGGTGGTAATGTTGTCGACCAGATCATTGATCTCGTCGAGATCGAGCTCACTTATGTCTTTAAACGAATCGAAATAGTTAGTTATCGCGCTTGCTGTGTGATTACCAAACTGCCACGAAAGCATCATGCTACTTTGTAACTCGGGGCTGACAAGCCGCTCGTCGATTGCACCGAGCTCGTCGCTTCCTAGCTCGAGCAAGCCACCCGCATTCTCAAAATCTTGTACATAAGTCGACTTCGTGCTGAGCGTAAACTGCCCGAAACGGCTAGTGTCCCACACATAGGACGCGCTCAAATCGAACCCGTTGGTTTCGAGCTGTGAGCCAGCAAGCGGATTACCGACATTGAACTCGTTGATTGTCGAATCTTGAATGTAAAGCTGAGAGGTACCGGGCTGCCAGTCGCGGCCCATACTCGCCTGAGCCGATGTCTCGTTGACCTCTAAACGCCACGCATCGGCGCTTACATTGAGGCCGTCGATAGGCTCTACAGCGACGCCGAGATTAAAATTGAGCGCGTCTTCAACGACAGCGCCCTCAAATCCCGTCTCTTCGACGTTTCGCGCGATGCTCAGCGCGGGCACGGCCCCGTTTAGAATAGACGAAGGGCCGATCCGAAAACTGGCACTGCCTTCAACACTGGGCAAAACCTGCCCAAGAAAATTAGCCGACTGGCTGTTGGCCGGCGCAAGCGCACTCTCGAAGCCACCACGTTGATTGACGGTCAGCGCGCTAATTGCCTGAAGATCGCTAGAGCCAGCACCGCCGCCACCGAGGCTTTGCGCCTGCACGGTAGCCGAAACCAAGCTGATCGCCACAGAGGCCACAGCAGCAAAAGAGGCCGAAAACACCGAATTTAAACCAGGCAAATAGCGCGCTCGCGAAAGTCTCCTCGCTCTGGGCGCTTCCGTCGCGGAGAGCTCTGAAAGAGCTCTCGCATAAATGCCTGATGCAGAAATGACGCTCACGTGTGTGACCTTAATTTGGTTTCTTACCTGTAGAAGCATAGCACTCAATTCGCTCCTGTCGATACCCTGAACAACCCGCAAATTTGTTATAAATCTTGCCCAAAATGTGGCGACAGTCGGGTCAGCCCAAAAGACTGTTGACCCTTGGGGGGCGCGCACACTTAAGGCACATACTTAAGGCACATACTTAACACATACTTAAATAGCGCACTCATAGCGAGGCGATATCCACTAACAGTCACAGTGCCCGCAGCAACGCTGCGACAGATGAATGCTGCCCTGGCAACACTAGATCTGGCCAAAGCTCTGCAAGTGGCTCGAGAACAAACGCACGCTCGGCAGCCCGAGGATGCGGCAGCTGCAGCGTCGGGGAGTCTATTGTTTCATTGCGGCAATAGATTAGATCGAGATCGATAGTCCGAGAAGCATAGCTAGCACCGGCGCGGGGCTGCAGCCGCTCCCGACCAAGTTCAAGTTCAATCGCGAGCAAGCCGTCGAGTAATTCCTGCGCGCTTAGCGCTGCAGCAGGCTCAATAATGGCGATGGCGTTACAGAAGTCTGGGGCGCCAGCGCCCAAACCAACGGCTGAAGTCGAATAGATCCTCGACAATCGAGGTACGCAGAGCGAGAGGGGCTGCAGGCGTTTAGCCGCCTCGATGACAATCTGAGCGGGAGACTCGCCTTCATGCGCTAGGTTCGAGCCTAACGCAATAACTGCGAAGGCTGCGCTGTTATGCGTCGTGGTAGGCGGCTGAAAGCTCATGGACTGACTCAACAAACACACCAACGTTATCGGGATTTACCGCCGGAGTAATGCCGTGACCCAGGTTAAACACATGCCCGGGATTGCTGCCAAACCCAGCAAGAATGGATCCCACTTCTGCGCGTATCGCCTCGGGGGAAGCATAGAGCATGGAGGGATCCATGTTGCCTTGCAATGCCACCTGCGAGCCGATGCGCTCGCGCGCGTTGGCGATATCTGTCGTCCAGTCTAGGCCAACGGCGTTGCAGCCACTTGCTGCAATAGATTCGAGCCACTGACCTCCGTTTTTAGTAAACAGAATAACGGGCACTTCGCGGCCATCGTTATGGCGCGTCAGGCCGCCGATAATTTTCTGCATATAGGCAAGCGAGAAGTCGCGGTAGGCCGTGGGCGTCAAGACGCCGCCCCAGGTGTCGAATATCTGAACAGCCTGAGCACCTGCCGCGATTTGTGCGTTGAGGTAATCGATAACCGCATCGGCGAGTTTATCGAGCAACAGGTGCATCGCCTCGGGATGGTTATAGAGGAATTCTTTCGCATGCCGGAAATCTTTGCTGCCGCCGCCTTCGATCATATAGGTAGCCAATGTCCATGGGCTTCCCGAAAACCCAATGAGCGGAACAGAACCATTCAGTTCGCGCCTTATAAGCGCAACGGCGTCAGTAACATAGGACAGCTCGCTTGCGATTGATACATCGGGCAATTTCTCGACATCGGCTGGCGTGCGAATAACCTTTTTGAATTTAGGCCCCTCGCCCTCGGAGAAATAGAGACCCTGCCCCATCGCATCGGGGATAGTGAGGATGTCAGAAAATAGGATCGCCGCGTCGAACGCATAACGGCGCAGGGGCTGCAGCGTAACCTCGCACGCGAGCTCGGTGTTTTTACACAAGCTCATAAAGTCGCCCGCCTGAGCGCGCGTCGCTCGATACTCAGGCAGATAGCGCCCCGCCTGCCGCATCATCCATACAGGCGTTCTGTCGACAGGCTGACGAAGGAGTGCGCGCAAGAAGCGGTCATTCTTTAGAGGAGCGAAATTTGAATTTTGTTCAGTCACGGGCGTTGACCTCGAGTCGCGGGCGGCGCAGTGCCGCGCTCGCTGGTGGCGTAAAAGGCCGCCAATTCTACACGAGGCGACAGCCTTGACCAATGCGCGACTCTGTCAATTTACCGCGCCGCGCGTATTTCGGCCTGCGCAGCCGCGATTGGCCGCACCCAAGGCCCCGCCGCAGAGAGCGCCTGCGGAAGACGCCTAAGGGTGGCGCTGGCTTGTTCGCGCGTGGTGAATTCGCCATAAGCGACAATAAACCAAGGCGCCCCTCCCCGCTGCGAGCGGTAATAACCAAGTGTCTGCCTCAGCCCGCCGCCATAGCGCTCGACGAACGCCTGAACATTAGCCTCCGAGCTCGCGCCGAGTATTTGCAGAGTAAAACTCCCTGCTGGCATCGCAAGCAGTTGTCTTTCGAAGGCGCTACCGCTTAGCCTATTTTGCTGGAGTGGAGACGCTGCCGCTGGCGACACCGGCGTGGCGGGGGCTTGACGGGTTGCCGCTAGCGCTGGGGAAGTTGGTGCCGGCGTTGGCGAAGCCGTTGGTGCTGCGCTAGAACTGCGCGCGACAGGACGCGCCTCGCTCACTGATACGGCGGCGACCCTGATTTCATCGGGAGCAAGCATGGCTTGCTCAGAGTCGACCCTCTCTGGAGAGGTGCCCCTTTCTGGAGAGGTGACCCTTTCTAGAGAGGCGGGCTGCGATAACTCAGCCGTGTTAGCTATAACCGGCACGGCTGACGAGACAATTTCCAAATCTGGTTCTACCACCGAACGGTCCGCGGTTGGTCGACTTATCTGCCCGCTTGTCGGAGGCATCACCGAGGCAGAATCCCCTGCCCTCGATGCGACTGGCGCGGCAAGCTCAATAGTTCCAGAGCTGGGCTCGTCAGGAATGCGCCAGAACACAATCACCGCAAGCACGAGCAGCATCAGCCCACCTGCGGCGAGCCAATAATTGCGGGCAGCAGCGAGACGCAAAGGCACAGACCGCGCGAATCCGATTGCAGCGGCGAGGTAATCCGTCTTGCTCGCGCTGGTGTTGACGTCGTCCTCGTCGTCTCCAAAAATATCTGGGTCAAGCGTCGACGCCTCATCGCGCCGCGCTTGCCCTGCGGCCTCGGGCTGCTCATCATTGTCGAAGTCCAGTTCCAAGTCTTCGCCCGCAGAGAAGCGTGCTCCGCCAAGACTCGGCCGCGTATCGGGCTCGAGCCATTCGTCTATATTGCGATCAAATTCGTCTTCGCTCGCAGCCGGCTCGAGGCCGCTGTCGCCTCGCTGGACAGCATCGCTGTTGACCCTTTCGAATGCAGAATCTGGCTCTGGCTCTGATTCTGGCTCTGGTTTTGGCTCTGGTTTTGGCTCCGGCTCTGTTTCTGTTTCTGCTTCTGGTTCCAGTTCTGGCTCTGGTTCCAGTTCTGGCTCTGGTTCTGGACTGCCGTCAAACTCTGGCTCATCATCTGACTCTGTGTCGGCAGCAGCGCCTTCCTCAGCGTCGTTCACCATCATACCTAGAAGTTCATCGAAGCTTTCATCGGACTCTTTCTCAATGTCGAGCGGCGCCAACTCAATAGGCTCAGCAGACTCAGTAGCGCCACTTTCAACCTGTGCCTCGTGAACATCCAGTTTTTGAAGCAGCTCATCGATTGGCGCGGCTGCCTCTGTGGTTGCTGTAATAGTTGCTGTAGCGGTTGCTGCAATCGGCTGATCGGGATCGACTGGCCGCTCAGGCTCCTCAAGTTTTGGAAGGTCGAACCAGCTAAAATCCTCGATTCCTCCGTTAGGGTCGGCTCGCTCGATAGCGTCTTTTAATGCAGGATCGCCAAGAAGCAGACAACAGAGACTCGCCTCATCGGCTTCGTCTATAAGCTCATAGAGCGTCTCCAGAAAGGCATCGCTCAATGACTCTGCATCATCAACAATGAGAACGAGCAAGCGCTCTTGATCGGCAAGCGAGCCTGCATAGTCGACAATAGTGTTAAGAGGGGTGTCAGCTGCGTACTCGACAGAGTCGGGACTCAGCTTAGATACGAGGCGCTGGATAAAGTCATCGCGATTTTTAAAATCGCTCGCCTTGAGCGCTATGCACTCAGCTTCATTGGCGAATTGTTGAGCGAAACGTCGAGCGAGGGTCGTCTTGCCCGCACCTTCAACCCCGGTAACCGCAATTAATGGCCTGCCGTAAAAGGCATCGTCTATAAGCTTTGAGAGAAGAGCATCGTGATGATCGATCATACAGCGAGCCTCGCTTTGCCCTGAATTAGTTGATTCTCCCTTGCTGCCAAGGGGTCCGGAATCAGAATCGCTGCGTCACTCACAGGCTTACTCACAAGTTCACTCACAAGTTCATTCACATAGGCGATCGGCGGCCTCCAGGGTGGCCACCAGCTGACCTGGTTCGATGTCGCTCGCTATCGCTCCCTGCCCAATCGCGTTGAGTAGGATAAAACGCAGCTTGCCCTGTTCGGTTTTCTTGTCTGACGCCATCAGGTCAAGATAGCGCTCAATAGTGATATCGGCAGGAGGGACGACTGTCATACCGAAATTTTGCTCTAGGATTCGCCTGATCAGGCGAGCGTCTTCCGGGGCTATCCATCCAATTCGTGCACTCAGGTCTGCCGCCATTACGGTGCCCATCGCAACCGTCTCGCCGTGCAGCCATGTGCCGTAGCCCGCAGCCGTCTCGATTGCATGACCGAATGTATGCCCGAGATTGAGCAGCGCACGGACGCCCGACTCTCGTTCGTCTTCGGCAACGACCTCTGCCTTAATTCTGCAACAGGTCTGAATAACCTCAGCCATCAGCACGGGATCACCGCTCAGCAACTGCGCTGCATGGTCACCCAGCCAGTGGAAGAAACTCGCGTCTCTGATCAATCCGTATTTAGTGACCTCGGCGAGCCCCGCCCTGATCTCACGTGCCGGCAGGGTAGACAACACATCGGTGTCGGCAATCACACACCGCGGCTGATAGAAAGCGCCGATCATATTCTTGCCGAGACGGTGATTAACGCCTGTCTTACCGCCAACAGACGAGTCGACCTGCGCGAGGAGTGTCGTTGGGATCTGCACAAAGTCGATGCCGCGCAGATACGTTGCCGCCGCAAAGCCGGTAATGTCACCGACAACTCCCCCACCAAGAGCGACAAGCGTGGTGTGGCGGTCATATTTATTGCTGAGCAAAAAGTCGTAAATAGCGTCTACGGCTGCAAGCGTTTTATGCGCCTCACCATCGTTCAAGACTATTGAAGCGCAGTCACGGTCGGCAAAAAATGCCTCTGCTTTTTCGAGATAAAGCGGCGCGACGACGTCATTGGTCACGATTACGATCTTGCCTTGACGCAGCACCTCTTGGCCGATGCGGGCCGCCAAGCCTTGATCGCCAAGCAAGCCGGCACCAATAACGATCGGATAGCCGCGCTCGCCTAACTCAACATTTACGGTCAACATGGTCTCTAATCCTTCAATGCAATCATTCGATCGGGCAGTCCCGCAGGTTCAGGGCACTGCAATAGGTAACGGGTAGTCGCCGCTTTACGCTGGAACATTCTCGCCGCTGTTAAGCTGCCGCTGTATTTCTGCGCAAACGGCCTTAGGCCCTCGGCGATAAGTATCAACCGTAAAGTCTGCTACCTCTCGGTAGAGTGGCTCGCGAAAAGCCATCAAGTCACGAATTTTTTGTGCGGGGTCGGCTGTCTGCAAAAGCGGCCTAGACTTGTCGCGCTTGGTCCTCTCTATTTGCTGGCTTATCGGTGCGCGCAGGTAGATTACGCAGCCACGGCTCATTAGCCACTGTCTGTTCGCCTCCGCCAATATCGCGCCGCCGCCTGTCGCGAGGACAATATTGGTGCGGGAGGTTAGCTGCTCGATCATCTTAGACTCTCGAGCACGGAAGCCTTCTTCACCCTCAACATCGAAAATCCAGGGGATATCGGCACCGGTGACGCGTTCGATTTCGCGATCGGAGTCGACAAATTCAAGTCCAAGCGACTCAGCTAAGACCTTGCCAATGGTTGTCTTTCCAACACCCATCGGGCCAACTAAAAATAATGAACTTGAGGATTTCATCTGCGCTTCATGAGGGTTTTATCGAGTAGGCACAGTATAGAGGCAGTTACGCTATGATGAAACTTCGGGGTAAGCATCAATTGAGATTATTGAGCCCCCGCTAGGCCAGCGGGGAAGTTACTCGAAATTCTCTTCGAGTATTTTAGGCGTTATGAAAATCAATAGCTCGGTTCGTCGACTCGAACGTTTCGTGCGTTTGAATAATCGGCCAAGATAAGGAATGTCTCCTAGAAACGGAGTTTTAGATTCAGACATTGCTGTCTCCTCGCGAAAAACCGCGCCGCAGAGACATTAGACAGAGGAACAACTCCCTCTTCGTGATCAAAAAGACTCTGCCGCTTGCGAGCATTGCGCCGAGTGAGGTGTATACTTAGCAAGGTAAAAAACGTAGCGTGCTGCGCTAATTCCTCCAAACGCCAAAATTTGAGCGATAATCCGCCGCGATGACGCCAGAGAAACGACAAAGACGATTGCGCAAAGCCATCCGCTGGCTAGTACTCCTCTCCGTTGCCGCCTTTACCGGCGTGGTGATGATTGCGACCGCTGCCTATCTCTATCTCGCCCCACTCCTGCCGGCAGCCGAAACCTATCGCAGCGTCCAGCTAGAGACCCCGCTGCGCATCTATACCGCCGATGGCCTGCTCATTGATGAAATTGGCAACCGCCGAGATCCGGTCGAATTTGAAGAAATCCCTCAGGTGATGATCGACGCGCTGATTGCCACGGAAGATGCCCGCTTCTACTCGCATCCTGGTGTCGATTTTCAGAGCCTTATTCGCGGCTTTTATGGCTTTATCCGCGGGGTGAACATGGGCGGCGGCAGCACGATTACTATGCAGCTCGCGAACAACCTGTCATTCGACAGCGACAACGTCTATCTGCGCAAATTTAAAGAGATCCCATTCGCGCTACAGATTCAGCGCGAACTCACCAAAGAAGAGATTCTCACTCTCTACCTCAACACCATTTATTTTGGTGCGGGCGCAGATGGCATCGGTGCCGCCGCATTCGTGTACTACGGTAAACACCCATCCGAGCTCACCCTTGCAGAGGCTGCGATGATGGTGTCTTTGCTCCCCTGCCCCTCTACTTGCAACCCACTCAGCAATCCAAGCCGTTCTGTCGAACGCAGGAGAACGCGCCTTAAAAACATGGTGCGAGAGGGAATGATTACCGAGCAGGAGTTTGCGCTTGCCGACGCTGAACCGGTGAGTGCGACGCGCCATAATCGCAACATCGAGGTGAACGCGCCCTACGTTGCCGAAATGGTTCGTCAGCAACTCTTTGATCAATATGGCGAAGCAACCTATACACAGGGCTTCGAGGTCATTACAACGATCGATTCGACGCGGCAACATGAAGCTAACGCGGCGCTCGTCAACGGCTTAGAAAACTACTATGACAAGCGGCACGGCTACCGGGGACCCGCAACAAATCTGGCGCCGATGCCCAACGAAGACGAAACTGAGCTACGCACACGCTGGTTGCAGGCACTCGAGCCGGTGCCGACTTATGGCAACCAACAACCCGCGATTGTCACTGCGGTTGAGCCCCGGAGTTTTAACGCGTTACTCAGCGATGGCACTGAGATTACTGTACCTTGGGAAGGGATTGGTTGGGCTTATGCTTTTCGTAGCAGAAATGAAGCATGGCCACCGCCGCAAACCGCAAGCGACGCCGTAAGCCTGGGCGACATGATTCGCGTTCGCCGCATTGGCAGTAGCTGGGAACTGGGGCAGGTGCCCGAGATTCAAGGTGCGCTCGTTTCAATGCGCCCATCCAATGGCGAACTCGTCGCGCTTATTGGGGGCTATGACTTCCGCCGAAGTCAGGTGAATCGCGTGCTAACTCCGCGCCCGCCGGGATCAAATTTTAAGCCTTTCGTCTACGGCGCTGCCCTCGAGGATGGCTACACGGCGGCGACGCTCATCAACGATGCCCCGCTTACCCGAGGCGACTATCGCCCTAATAATTTCGAGAACAACTTTTTGGGACCCGTGACACTGCGTTTTGCCTTAAAAGAATCCCGCAATGTTCCCGCCGTAAGGCTTTTCGATCAACTCGGCTCTGACAAAGTATTCGCCTTTGCCAAGAAATTTGGTCTGCCGGTTGAAAACTTTCCCCGCAATGACTTAACGGTCGGTTTAGGCAGCAGCGATGTGCAACCTATCGAAATCGTTACCGCCTACTCGGCGTTTGCCAACGGCGGCTATAAGGTCGAGCCTTGGTTTATACGCGAGATTAACAACTTAGATGGCCAACAATTTCGCGCGCAGCCCTTGGTTGTCTGCGAGGATTGCGAGCAGATGCGCGGCGAATTAGTCGAGGCAACCGCTGCTACCGAAAATGGCGAGCAAACACTGACAACTCAACCGGCACCGCGCATAGTCGATCCTCGCATCGCGTACATACTCAACACGATGTTACGGTCGGTGGTTGTCGAAGGCAGTGGCGCGCGCGTTCAGCGCGAGATTGGCCGCTCAGATCTCATGGGGAAGACTGGCACAACCAACGGACCACGGGAACTCTGGTTCTCAGGCTTCAATCGGGATATCGCAACGACCGTTTTCGTGGGGTTTGACACTCCCGAACCTTTGGGCGAGCGCGAACAAGGAGCGACTATCGCTGTGCCTATTTGGATCGACTATATGAAGGCAGCGCTCGCCGGCGCGCCTGAAAACAGCATGCCACGGCCAGATGGCGTCGAAGACCGTCTCATCAACAAAGAGACAGGTGAACCTACCATGCCTGGGTCGGTGAATGCGATGTTCGAGTTTTTCCGCAGCGAGAACGCGCCGAGCACGCAGCCCCGAGCAACCCCCGATACAAATGGCAAAGAAGAAGCAGTCGCTACCGAAACTATTTTTTAGGCAAAAAAAACGCCCCGCCGGGTATCCCGACAGGGCGTTTGTATTCGCTGAGTCGTATTTAGACTCGACGAGCGCCGAAACGCTTCTTGAAGCGATCCACTCGACCACCAGTGTCGAGGATCTTTTGCTTACCCGTGTAGAATGGGTGGCACTGTGAGCACACATCGATAAGGATATCTTGTGCCATTGTTGAGCGTGTTTGGATGACGTTACCGCAGCTGCAGGTAGCCTTCATCGCGTCGTATGCTGGGTGAATCTCTGGCTTCATGGGTCGTTCCTCTGATGGATGTCGCGACAGCGGGCGAGGTCTTCGGCAGCGCTGCACCACATCTTATTTGATGCCGTAGTTGTGATCAGCCTTACTGATCGGGTCGCGCATTCTAGCAGACAAAGCCAAAGACGCAAGGGTTTATGACGCAGCTGGCATCAAATTGACTCAGCCAGCGCCTCCTAAGACGCCTAAGACGCCTAACCCCGCGCCTCTTTTAGCTGCTTATGATTGAGCACAGCCTCGCGCATGATGCGGCTAAAGAGATCATCGATTAAACTCGCACTTAATCCCAGCTCAGCAGCCATTGTCCGCAAGCGGTCGAGTTTCTCGGCTTCGCGAATGCCGTCGAACGGCTCGAGATCCATCGACGCCTTTAGCTCGCCGACGCGGCCTGTCAGGATAAACCGCTTAGCAAGCGCCTGCAGCAGCTCAGCATCGATCTCGTCGATGCTGTCGCGGAGTGTGAGGAGTTCGGCGGGAACCGATGCTGAGCCCATAGCTATTTCCTTCGTCGAGGCTGGTCTGGTCTCGCATGCTAAGCATTTTGAGGATGAGAGCGCGTCGCGGTGTAATACTAAAAGTAAGTTCACGGTTATATCCCGCGATACCTGAGAGTATATACGATCGACCCGCGCTGAGAAGAGGCACTAGCAAGCCTGCTACAATGCCTCTAAACTTTCGCCGCTCGAACACCCGCATAAGCGGTAATATTAAGAGCCCTCTCTAAGCATGGTGCGTCTAACCGTCGTCAATTTAGATGGGGCTTATAAGATGGGCTTATAAGATGAGGCTTAGCCCAGCCGCCCATAGAGCGATGTAATGACGCAAGAGAACAATACCGAGCAGACAACACAGAGCCTCGAGTTTGGCGAAAGCTGCGCGGCGCCTGTGTTCTATCGCGTGGCTGTGCCCTCCCCTCTGCGGCGAGCATTCGATTACCTACCACCTAAGTTGAATGCCCTCGCAGCCCAGCCAGGCACGCGAATTCGCATCCCCTTCGGCGCGCGCAAGGTTACCGGAGTCATTCTCGACATTGTCACTGAGACAGACGTGCCTCCGGCTAAACTCCGTCACGCAGACTCAGTGCTCGATGCAGCCCCATTGTTTAGCCCCGAACTCCTTGCCCTGTTGCGCTGGGCTGCAGACTACTATCAATGCCCTATCGGCGAGGTTTTCGCTGCCGCACTTCCAGCGCGACTGCGAGCCGGCGAGAGCATTGAGGCAGCTCAGGAGCGCTGGCGCGCCCCACAAAATGAAGCAAGTAAACAGGAGCAAGACGCAGCGTATTCGTTACTTTCCCGCTCGCCCCGCCAGCTTGCGCTTTACACCTTGCTTCTCAATAACGGGCCGGCTCCCACCGCCGACATCCTGACCGCAGGATTTGGCAGGCCGATGCTGCGTAAGCTTCAGGAACGAGGCCTAGCTGAATGCCTTTGGGAGCAGCCTGCCGCCAGAGGTGCATTTGACCCCAATAATTCGCTGGGTGATTCGCAGGGCCCACCACTCACTCTTAACACAGACCAATCCGGCGCCGTAGCGGCGATCACCGCCAAGCCAACAACGTTTGACTGCTTCTTGCTCGATGGCGTTACCGGCTCTGGCAAAACCGAAGTCTATATGCGTGCCATGGCTCAGCAGCTCTCCCTAGGACGTCAATGCCTGGTGCTCATCCCTGAAATAGGACTTACACCACAGACTATCGCACGGTTTACCGAACGCTTTCGCTGCCCGGTCGTCGCTCTGCATTCGTCGCTTAATGAAAGCGAGCGCTTGAGTGCGTGGGCACGCGCGCGAGACGGCAGTGCCGGCGTAGTAATCGGGACACGCTCGGCGCTTTTCACGCCGCTTGCGAAACCCGGCATTCTCATAATAGACGAAGAGCATGACTCCTCTTTTAAGCAACAAGACGGCTTTCGCTACTCCGCCCGCGACTTGGCTGTCATGCGGGCGCACGCAGAGGGAATGCCCATCGTCCTCGGATCGGCCACGCCGAGCCTTGAAACGCTGCACAATGCGCTTATAGGGAAATTTAGGCATCTGCGCCTGCCCCACTCAACCGCCGTAATGCCCCGCGTGGCAATCGAACTGGTCGACGTCGCGGAAAAGTCTTTGCAAGAAGGCTATTCGGAGGCGGCACTCACGCGGCTCAAACAGCATCTAGATAACGGCAATCAATGCCTAGTATTCATCAATAGGCGCGGCTACGCCCCCGTGCTCAATTGCACAACCTGCGGCTGGAGCTCCGAATGCAATGACTGCATAGCGCAGATGACCGTTCACCGAACCCCACCGCGTCTGCGTTGCCATCACTGCGGCGTCAGCGTTGCCCTGCCGCGCATCTGCCCGCACTGCAAATCCGCGACACTCGACACGGTCGGGTTGGGCACTCAGAAGGCCGAAAGTTTTTTGCAGCGTCAGTTCCCCTATACGCCCGTAATCCGCGTAGATCGCGACTCCACTCGCGGCAAAGAGGGGCTTAGCAAGGCGCTCGCCCGCGTTGAAGGCGGCGAGCCTTGTATCTTGCTTGGGACGCAAATGCTCGCTAAAGGGCATCATTTTCCGAATATAACGCTCGTAATTATTCTCGACGCCGATGGAGGCCTGTTTAGCGCCGACTTTCGCGGGCAGGAGCAGATGGCGCAACTGGTGACTCAGGTCGCAGGTCGTGCGGGTCGCGCCGAACGCGCCGGTGAGGTATTGCTGCAAACCAAACACGCGACACACGAAACACTCCAAGCGCTCAGTAATGAGAGTTACGCCCAATTTTCACAGCGCCAACTCAGCCAGCGCAAACTCGCCTCGCTTCCGCCTTTCGCTCATCTCGCTCTGCTGCGCTTCGATGCGCCTGACCCAGCCTCTGCGACACACTTCGCAGAGACCGCTGCGCAGTTAAGTGTTCAATTATCTAAAGACCCACGTCTGGCCGTCGACCTTATAGGACCAATGCCCGCACCGATGGAAAAACGCGCCGGCCGTTTTCGCGTACAATTGCAGCTTAAGAGTGAGCGCCGAGGTCGGCTTCAAGATCATCTCAATTATTTGGTTGCCAACCTCGACCAAGTTAAGCTGCCGCCACGCTTAAGATGGAGCGTCGATGTTGACCCCCAAGATATGATCTAGGCGCAGAACCAGATTAGCGCAGGCAGCACTGGGGGATACTCCTCTAGGAGCCGCCCAAGAGACCGATAACGAGACGTCACTAGAATAAATTTCTAATTTCAGACTGTGGCGCTAAGCACTATTGATAAGCTGTCTACTAACTTTGCTTAATAAATACGTGCAGCAAATAACAACAGATAACAGCGAGATTTCTCTAAGAATGACGCAAGACTTCGCCAAGATCAGGCCCGAGCCACTGCTCGAGCGTAAGACCGTGCAAGCGCCCCCGACCTGGTCGCTTCTGGTCTCCGGCGTCGCCATTGGAATCGTCGTGGGCATTTTAGGCTGTGTTTTGTTTTACCTGTCGGGCGCCGTACCGCCCATGCCAACGACTAACTCGCTTGCGGCTACTTCTGCCTCCCAAGCCGAACAGAGCGACGCAATCGGGCGCGCTGCTATTGCCGCCGAAGCAGAGCCGGTTGAGACTAAGCCTGAGCTCACGATGGACTTCTATACCGCGCTCCCCGACTATCAGGTTATTGTGCCTGATACGCAGGTCGAACTCACCGAACAGCAGCGCACCCGCGCGGCGCCCCCAGAGCAACAGTTCGCAACGGGGTATTTGTTGCAATCCGGCGCTTTTCAGCAGCGCGCCCTAGCCGAAGCCGAATTAGCCCATCAGCAGGCACTTGGCATTGACGTATTCGTTACCCAAGAGTCCCTGCCGGGCCGCACCCTATTTCTCGTGCAGTCGGGGCCTTACATGACGAGCACAAGCCTTGCCGCCGCTGAGGCTGCGCTGCGCAGCAACAATATCTCGAGCCTGCGCTTAAGCGTAGAGCAAACCTCCGCTCGCTGATAACTTAAGGTTAGTTGGCGGAGCCCCGTTATTCCAATTTTTGCGGCTGATTACCTCTCGAGGATTGATTTTCGGCTGTCCAGCCCCATCTCTGGGTTTCTAACCTAAACTATGCGTATCGATGCACTTCTTAGCGGAATGTGGTTTTCGATTCACTCATTGAGATCGGCAACACAAGCAGCAGACGTTTCCCTTGTCTAATGCACTCAGCAGCAAACCCCGCTGCAGTAGGAGAGTCAACTTGGAACAATATGATGGCACCACGATCGTGTCAGTTCGACGCGGCAATAAAGTGGTAATCGGCGGCGATGGACAGGTTTCGCAAGGCAACACCGTGATGAAGGGCAACGCACGCAAAGTGCGAAGGCTTTATAAAGATCAAGTTATCGCAGGCTTTGCAGGCGGTACCGCTGACGCGTTTACTCTGTTTGAACGCTTCGAAGAGCAGCTCGAAAAGCATCGGGGCAAACTTGTTCGCGCCTCGGTCGAACTCGCCAAACTGTGGCGCACCGAACGCTCGCTGCGCCGCCTTGAAGCCTTGCTTATTGTCGCCGACAAAGACGCCTCACTGATTATCACAGGCAACGGCGACGTTATTGAGCCCGAAGAGGGCATTATGGCGATCGGATCAGGCGGCACCTTTGCGATGGCCGCCGCGCGCGCGTTACTGCAGAACACCGATCTCGATGCCGAAGACATCGTCCGCAAAAGCCTCACTATCGCCGCCGACATCTGCGTGTACACCAACCATAATCATACAATCGAAGAATTAGAGTTTTAATCATGACTAACGACTTAGCGACATCGACGAATGCTGACTCGTCAGAGGATTCACGCGGCCTCGGCGCGTCTATAATGACCCCACGAGAAATAACCTCCGAACTCGACAAACACATCGTTGGTCAGGCGAGCGCAAAACGCGCCGTGGCCATTGCGCTTCGCAATCGCTGGCGCCGCATGAACCTCAGTGAAGCACTACGCCATGAGGTCACGCCGAAAAATATCTTAATGATAGGCCCAACCGGCGTCGGCAAGACCGAAATCGCGCGACGTTTAGCAAAACTTGCCCAAGCACCGTTTATCAAGGTCGAGGCAACAAAATTCACCGAGGTTGGGTATGTCGGCCGCGATGTCGAGTCGATCATCCGTGACCTTGTCGATAGCGCAGTGAAAATGCAGCGCGAAGGCGAGATGCGTAAAGTGCAGACTCTCGCGGCAGATCGCGCAGAAGACCGCGTGCTCGACATACTCGTCCCACGCGCAAGCGGCAGCGATGACGCCACGGAAGAGTCGAGCGCCCGTCAGGTATTTCGTAAGAAGCTGCGCCAAGGAGAACTCGACGACAAAGAGATAGAGATCGCTATGGCCGACACCCCGGTCGGTGTGGATATTATGGCGCCGCCGGGCCTTGAGGACATGACCAGTCAGCTCAAGGATATGTTCTCATCGATGCAGAACGCCAAGAAACGCGCGCGCACTCTGCCGATTAAGGTGGCGCTCAAAGCCTTAAAAGAGGAAGAGGCGGCGAAGTTGATCAACGAGGAAGAGATACGAGCAAGTGCTGTCGAACTCGCCGAGCAAACCGGTATCGTGTTCATTGACGAAATAGATAAGGTCACCAATCGCAACGACCAAGGCGGCGCCGGCGTATCTCGCGAAGGCGTTCAGCGCGACCTCCTGCCGCTTATCGAAGGCTCGACCGTGAGCACTAAATACGGCAGCGTGAAAACCGACCACATCCTGTTTATCGCCTCCGGCGCATTTCATCTCAGCAAGCCCTCCGACCTCATTCCCGAGCTGCAAGGCCGCCTGCCTATTCGTGTTGAGCTAGAGGCACTCTCTGCGAAAGATTTCGAACGCATCCTAGCCGAACCCGACGCATCGCTCACCGAGCAATATCAGGCGCTACTCGCTACCGAAGGCTTAGACTTAGAGTTTACCGAAGACGGCATACGCTCAATCGCCGAGACCGCATGGCAGGTTAACGAGCGCACCGAAAATATAGGCGCGCGGCGTTTGCACACCGTCATGGAGCGCTTACTTGAGGAGACCTCGTTCGCTGCCTCAGACTTAGCCGTTGGGAAAGGGCGCGTCGTCGTCGATCGTGAGTTTGTATTAGGACAGCTCGACGAGCTTGCCAAAGACGAAGACCTCAGCCGCTATATTTTATAAGGTAAGCCTTTACAGTGCGTAATCCACAGGCCCGCAGTCAATAAGAGCCGTACAACTATGACGCCACAGACAATTAAGCTTCATAAAAAGTCTCGATTACTCGAACTTGGCTACGCAGATGGCACTCGCTATCAGCTCGAGGCGGAGCTTTTGCGGGTGTATTCTCCGTCGGCGGAGGTGCGCGGCCACGGCGTTGGGCAAGAGATTTTGCAGGCGGGCAAGCGCCATGTCGCTATCACGGCTATCGAGCCGGTCGGCAACTACGCGATTAAGCCCACCTTCGACGACGGCCACAATTCCGGTATTTTCAGCTGGGAGACACTGTTCGATCTCGCCACTAATCAGGCAGCGCGTTGGGCAGACTACACGGCACGCCTAAGCGCGGCGGGCGCGAGCCGGGAGCCCTTGCCCGCTGATACGCAGGTCATAAAATTCATGCCCTCGTAGCGGCAGACTGGCACTCACGCGGTACCGATACCTTTATCGAAGGCAGGGTGAGCGCTTAAAGGCGGATGAATACCCACCGCGAAAGGTTTAGAATACGAGTAGATTAAGAATCAGCCTACTCTATCGCGACGAGACACGAAAATCCCATGAACGAAAAAAACGCGGCAACTGACACCACCCATTTTGGCTACGAGACTGTTCCCGTCGCCGAGAAAGAGCAACGCGTCGGCCAAGTATTCCGCTCGGTCGCTCAGCGCTATGACATCATGAATGACCTCATGTCGCTCGGCACGCATCGTCTCATGAAGCGCTTCACAATCGAGCTTAGCGGTCTGCGCAAGGGACATAAAGTATTAGACCTTGCCGGCGGCACGGGTGACTTTAGCCTGCGCTTCTCACCTATAGTTGGAACCGAAGGGCAAGTTGTACTCGCCGATATCAACGAAGCGATGCTCGCCGTAGGCCGCGACCGAATCATCGACAAAGGCGCCAACTTCAATGTCGATGTCGCTCAAGTCAATGCCGAAGCGTTGCCGTTCGCCGACGACACCTTCGACTGCATCACCATCGCCTATGGCCTGCGTAATGTGACCGACAAAGACGCTGCGCTGCGCTCGATGCGCCGCGTACTTAAACCCGGTGGCCGTATGTTGGTGCTCGAATTCTCTAAGCCGCAGAACGAATTCGTCCGCAAAGGCTACGATGCGTTCTCAAAACTCTGGCCACTCGCAGGCAAAGTCATTGCTAATGACGCCGACAGTTACCAGTATCTCGTCGAGTCGATTCGTATGCACCCCGATCAAGAGACTTTGCTCGCAATGATGCAAGACGCAGGACTCGTCGACTGCAAATACCACAACATGATGAACGGCGTTTGTGCCATTCATGTAGGGTTTAAAGCAGCCTAGGCTGCTTGCCCAACCATGAGCCTGCTCGGCACCCTTGCACTCACCCCTCTTGAGCTAGTGCTCGCTCGACTCATTGCGCACGACCCCCACACAGCCAAGCGGATCGAAGCCTTCGACGGCAAATTGATAGAGATTTTGATCGAGCTGACAAGCACGCCAAATGCCGGTAGCGTGAGCCTCTGCCTCGCCTTTCGCGGCCAGAGGGTAAAGCTCAATCTCGCAAGTAGTGCTGCGCTAATGCAGACACCCGACGCG
>Ga0182093_1664683_pt1 | contig 18490 bp, 8 predicted proteins | sample 041ome_21_FD_127776 | JGI IMG/M metagenome (GOLD analysis project Ga0182093, IMG submission 127776) | Metatranscriptome of coastal salt marsh microbial communities from the Groves Creek Marsh, Georgia, USA - 041411BS metaT (Metagenome... | ecosystem: Environmental > Aquatic > Marine > Intertidal...
GCGAGATTGGCGTCGTCGTGGACGCGTCGAAGGCGTTCGAGGGCGTCAACGGTGGGCTGGTCTGTACGGGTGTATTTTAGACGCGCGCGCGCGCATTGCGGCTGTGGGATGTCGACGCGCGATGGGGGGCGTGAAAGAGAGCAGGCACGCGGGCGGTTACGTTTTCGAGCGGCGGCGGCGCGTGTGGCGCGCGCGGTGAGGGAAGAGCGCGAGGTGGTGCGTTCGGACGCGGGACCCGGCGCGGCGCTCGCCGGGACGTCGTTATGGGTGTTCGGCGTGAAGAATCGATTTCGCGTGCGCGTGTTCAAAATCATGTATAGCGAAAGAATGGAGTACATTGTTCTGGCGTTGATTTTGGCACATTTTGTGACGTTGGTGATGTTGTCGTCGTCTCAAAACGATGGCGCGTCGCAACTCGTGAGCGTGGGAGACTTTGTGCGAGCGCCGCTCCGAGCTTTGGATGCCGCCATCGTTTGCGCGTACTCTCTCGAGGCACTGTTGCGCATCATTAGTCTTGGATTCATTGGGCATAAGCACGCGTACATGTCGAGCTTTTACAATCAGCTCGACTTGGTCATCATCGCTACGAGTTGGTTTTCCACGTCCATGGAATGGCACGGAAACGACGGTATGATTACGCGACTTCGTCTCGGGCAGTTGCGACTTTTTCGCGGCATTCTCGCACTCAAACGATTCAAACTCGCCACAAACGTTGTGTTTATTGCAGAATCATTGCAAAAGTCGATTTCTCTTCTGCGTGACGTGACGGCAATCACCGTTGTATGCATGGTGTTTTACGCGCTCATGGGTATGGGCATCTTCGGCGGCTCGTTGCGGCGCCGATGCGTAGATACTACGGACGCCACCACCGCCAACATGTTCTACAACTCAGTGAGTGACCCGGAGCTCTTTTGTGGGGACTCGAGCAATGCGGTGGATCACAAAGGCTACGTTTGTCCGGGCGTGTACGACACGAACTCGACGCTCTTTTGTAGCGATTTGGTCGGCAACCCGAAGCATGGCTACCAGTCGTTTGACAGCTTTGGATCGACGTTACTCGCGATGTTCCAGTGTATTACGATTGAGTCGTGGCAGGAGATTATGTATCCAATCGTCAACGCCGAGTACAAATCGTCGGCGGCGTATTTCGTTACGTTGATCATCGTCGGGACGTATTTCATCGTCTCTGTATTTGTCGCCGCGATTAGTGGAGTGTTTCTTAGACTGCGACGCGAGCACCAAACAATGTTGAAGAATAAATCTGGGAAATCTGAGGATGAAGAAAATGACGAAATCGAAGATGACGCGGCGATGCGTCGACTGATTCGTCGATTGAAAGGTGGCACGGATGAATCGCTGGCATCCGTCGCCGAAGCGGCGCTGTCAAGGAAAAGGCTACTCGAGGATGAAGAAACAGAAATCGCAGCGATACCGAGCGGGGTAACTCGTCCGAAGCGCGAACGTTTATCGCAGTACATCAACAATCGAGTATTTGATCGATTGGTGAAGTTTTGCATCGCGGCGAACATCGCCGTGATGGCGCTGTATCGGTACGACTTGGACGCCGAGCGCAAGCTCTACTTGCTCGCATTCGAAGGGCTGTTTGTTTCTGCGTTCATGCTTGAAGTATGCGTACGATTGTTAGCAGCAAGAAATATTACAGTGCGTTTAACGCGATTCAAATCTACGAATGAGGACTTGATGTTATTCTTTGATGTCGCTGTCGTTGCACTGAGTGCGATGGTCATGTGGGACAAAGGTATGAACTTGACTCCTCTGCGCATTCCACGACTGTTCAAAAGTTTTGAACAATCTCAACGCCGCAGTAGAGATACTATTTCCCGCGTGTTTCGATCGCTTGGTGCTTTATTTTCGTTATTCTTGTTCTATTCAGTAATCTTGGCCATGTATGCGGTACTCGGCATGCAGCTCTTCGCCAATCAACACGGTATAACCGAACCCGCACCACGACTAAACTATAACACCTTTCCAAAAGCTATGTTGACTTTGTTTACTGCGAGCACTGGCGAAGGGTGGACAGACTTGATGTTTCACGGTATACTCATCACCAAAGCGGCGATTCCATTTTACATTACGTTTTTTATACTCGTGAATTACATTGTACTCAATCTCGTCATTGCGGTCGTGCTTGAGAATTTGGAGTTGCGAGACGTGGAGAAAAACATTGTGCAATCGGATGAGTTGATACGTCGAGCTGTACAGATGCAAATGAGGGATTATCGATTCGTGGATTTCTTTGAGCGTTTGCGCGTTAAATTGCGCTTGACGTTGAGCGGACGGAGATGGACCAAAGAGCGCGCATATGCATTGTCACCGTGGCTTGAGAGTCGAAAGAAGCTTGAAATTAACGTTGCTAAAGCGGTCGAGATTGAGATTACAAACTCGCTTCTTAAACCGAAAAGCGATGCAAAGTTGGGCGCTAACTTTGTGCTGTGCGAATCCAAATTTATTGAAGTCAAAGCTCCCAATCGACCTGGATTAGATATGGCGCCATCAGGCGTCGACAACGACGACGAAAGATGCGTGGATCGCTCATTCCGAACGTCGCACCAGCTAAGTAAGAAAGGAATCATCGAGCACGATGTTACTGAAGTGAAACCACGCAAATTGCCAACGTTGAAATCATTCACGCGCAGCGCGTCGTCACTAAAATCCAATGACGACGGTCGCGTGGAGATTATCTTCGACGATGCTGGATCTGAAGCAAGTGATTTTGTTAGCGGTGTCACGCTGCCTTGGTACATGTCTAGAGATTCCCTAGGAGTGTTTTCTCATGACGGCTCGACTCGAGTTTTGTTGCGCAAAATTCTAGACTCAAAGTGGTACGAGCGAGTGAGCTATATTTTCGTCATCGTTTCAATCCTGGCCGTGTTGGCGACTAAACCCGTAGATCAAGAAAACGAATATCAGCAGCAAGTCGACTGGGCAAATTATGCCGTGTTTGGGTACTTCTTCACAGACTTTTTGTTTAAAATTATCGCAAACGGGATTTTATTTACTCCAGCGCCGTACGCCGGAAGAATCTGGAACTTGTGTGACCTTGGCATTCTTGTGATTGATACAATGATTGTGGCGTGTCCAATTGTGCTCGGCAGTGCCTACACAGCATATTGGCACCGCGCCTTCAATATGGCGGCGCCTGTGCGACCAGTGCGCATATTGACACGTGTAAAATCGATGCAACGTCTCATCAAATCTCTAGCCGTCACTCTTCCAACGGTTGGATCGGTAATCGTTCTCACAGGAGCTATCTTTCTAGCATTCGCGGTAATTGGCGTTCGTGAATACGGCGGAACATTTTACTCGTGCAACGATGTAAACGTGATGAATAAATTGCAATGTGTTGGAACTTTTGTAGACGCCGATGGTTTCCCAATCGCACGTGAATGGACACGGGAACTGTACGAGTTCGACTGGATTGGTAGTGCTATGCTTACTCTACTCGAAACGGCATCTCTGGACGCGTGGGTGGACATTTTATTCTCCGCCATGGACAAAACTGGTGTTGATATGCAACCTGAATTTGAGCATAATTGGACGGCGGTGTTCTTTTTCGTTGCATTCATCTTGATTAGCTCGTTTCTGATGATTCGAACAATCATTGGTGTTTTTATTCATCAGTTTGGCTTGATTTCCGGGCGCAAGTTATTAACTGAACGACAAAAGCTGTGGCGTGACATGCACAACGTCGCGTTGGCCATGAAGCCAGTACGCGCGAAGGCGCTACCGCCGCGAGGCTTGCGTCGAACCTGCTTTACGATAGTAAACCACAGATTCTATCGATTTTTTGTGCTCATTGCCGTGAGTTTGAATGCAATCCTTATGTCATGCGAACGGTACGGTGATGAAGGAACGGTGTTCGCTCGAGCGCGATCGATTGGTGAAATGTGCTTTGTCGGCGTCTACCTCACAGAAGTGCTGCTACAAATGATTGCCGCCTATCCAAGTCTTGGGTACTACTTGTCAAACACGTGGAATTTATTCGAATTCATCCTCGCTGCGGGATCTGCGGCGACTTTGCGCAGCAGAGATGGTTCGCTTCGCGACCAAATTGGACGTCCATTTCGCTTTCTTCGCGTCTTTCGCGTCATCCGGCACGTACAATCGTTACAAATTCTCGCCAGCACGCTCGTCTTAGCCGTGCCGAGTATTTTAAGCGTCATGGGCCTCATGTTAATTTGGATGTTTATATATGCCGGCATAGGCACGCAGATATTTCCAAACGTAAAGCACGGCGTCGCGTTGAACAAGGACGCTAATTTTCAGTCCTTCGTGAGCTCATTTCTGCTTTTGTTCCAGGCCATGACTGGCGAGGGCTGGCGACAGTACATGTACGACCTCATGGTCACCGAACCACATTGCACGAACACAGAAACGTTTTCCAACTGCGGGTTCCCGGACGGAGCGGTCCTATATTTCGTAACGTACGTCATCGCCATGGGGTACATTTTCACAAATCTCTTCGTCGCAGCGATACTGGATCATGTCACATTTGGCGTCCTACGCGAAGCTTCGCTCGTGACCCCGAAGCATTTATATCACTTCCAGCACGTATGGAGCAAACACGATCCCAAAGCCACGGGATACATAGGCCAGCATAAACTCGGCGAGCTCCTCCGTGACGTCGGCCCGCCGCTCGCTGTGGAATTCGCCGGCCGACTCAACGGCAAATCCAAAGTATTCCGCGAACACGCCCACCAAGCGGCCGCTCTGTGGCGTCGAACAATCAAATACGAATCCATCACGCTGCGTGAAGACGAACGCGGAATCCCATTCACGCCTTTACTTGAATCTCTGCTCGCCGCGAAACTCGGCGGCGCCGCGCTCGCGCTCGACGTCCGCCTCGCGCGCGCAAAGCAACTTCGCGACATCGAAACCTGGGGCGCCGCCGTCACCACACAGGCTTGGATTCGCGGGTTTCTCGTCAGACGCGCGCGCGGTCGCCATCGCGCGTGCACATCTAGCCATCGTTAGCGACTTTTGGAGTCCCAAATCCAAATCCACCAATCATGACCATGCGATTTTGGGGGTCAAATTCAAACGTTGACTTTCTGTCCCACCAAATCGGTTGCGCCACACCGCGCCTGCTAACGCCGCCCGCGCGCTGCTCTCGCGCGCACGTCGACGGAGGTGTTCAAACGCGCGTTTTTTGACGCGTGTGAGTATATATATATATCTATATAGGGCTGCTCCGCGACACGCGCGACGACGAGGCATTTTTGATTTAAATTTGCGCCAAACGGTGTGGAATCGTAAACGACCGCCGACGCGACGATGGAGGACGTCGCACAGGCTCGCATCGATGCCATGGGGTTGAGAGGGGATGATTTAGTGTTTGTACGCGAGGTAAGCGGTGTGACGTGACTATGTGCGTGCGTGTAAGGCGATTCACGCATTCAGCCGCATTCGACGTCGTTTGCGAACGCGGCCTCTCTCGCGACGCGCACGACGGACGCGGTTTGACTGACGAGTGCGGTTATGGTTGTTTCTATATGTGTAGATGATGCATCGACTGCGTGATAGCGAGGATGAGAACAGAGTGTTGGCTGATGCGTTGGCCGCGTCGAGAAAGGCAGTGACGAAGCGCGAGCTCGAGTCAGCCAAGTTACGAGAGGAATTCAAGAATATCGCAGATGCTAATGGAGACACCGACGATGCGAAGATGGAGTTGATTGCATCGTTGTTCGACAAAGTAGACTCGCTGACGACGAGGCTCGCGAGTGTGACGACGACGCCGAATGCGGCTGGAGGCGCGTCGCCAAAAGCGGATGGACTCGACTCACTGAGGCGCGAATTGCAACAGGCAAATGAAGAGCTCGCGCGCGTGAGCATGGAAAGAGATCGCATGCAGATGACGTTGAAGACTAATTCCGGCAACGAGTCCGGGGATAAAGAAACGCTCGAGAAGCTGAAAAAGCAACTGCGGGCGGCGCAAGATGCGAAGCTCGCGGCGCTTGCGGATGCTGCGGCGTTTGCAGCTGAGCGCGATGCTTCATCGGCTGAGGTCGAGCGTTTGCGTCGCGAGGTCAAAGCCATCAGCTACGGCTCACCCGTTGGCGCATCAGAACGAACCTCGCATGTGTTAGAGCTCGAGCAGCTATTAGTTGAGGCGCAAAATGCCATTAATCTGCTGTCCGATGACCGCGAGAATCTCCTGGGTAGATTGCGTGATCTCGAAGATTCCGCAAGTGACGGGAACATCGTCGCCGCGCGTCAAGCGGCGCGTCATGCCGCGGAAGCCGCGCAAGAGGTCGCACACGAAGCGGAGCAAACGATGATGGAATCACTTTCAAAGGATGAAATGATTCAAGCGCTGCAAGAAGAATTGGAAACTCAACGCGACATTGCCGAACAACGAGCAGATGACGTAGAGAAGCTAAAATCGATCGTACGCGACTTGGATGCTCAACGTGAGGGTTTGGCTCAAAAGCTTCGATCAGCGTACGGTAATTTGCGCGACGCTGGGCCCAAGAGCGGATTTGGTGAAAGCTCCATGGCGGCAAAGATGGCGATGCTTGAAGAAGAGTGTACGCGTTTGCAAGATGAAGCAGATGCGGCGGCAGAGAGTCTTGATGAAGCTAGGGAACGAGCCATGCGCGAAGGTGCAGCTGCCGAAGAGGCCCGGCGGCTTGCTGCAACGGCTGAGGCAAAGGTGTACAACGCGGCGCAACAACGGGACAGCGCTGAGGCGCACGCCCGGTCGGTTGAAGAACACCTTCGCGAGGCTGTTGAGAAAGAGAACAAGTTATCCATTGAACTTGCGCAGTATCGAGAAGAGCTCGCGGTTGTTTCCGATGATTTAGTAGCAATGACGAAAGAGCAGCAAGTCGTAAATTCTGAACTTTTACGCGCCACGAGCGAACGTGATGGCGCTTGGATTGAATTGAGACAGGCAAAAGCGGCACAAAGTGCCGCCGAGGCCAACGCAAAAGCCAAGCAAAAAGAAATCGATGATGTCATAAAGGCGTATCAAGAGCTCGGGCTCGAGAACCGTCGCGTCGTTGCAGACATGGATAACATGGAGCGTGATTTGCGTCGTGCAAAAGCCGCGCTCGAGGCGTCGGAAATGTCTTTGACGCAGGCCACGGAAAAGGTTAAACTTGCCGAAGCGGAGAACAGGGCGTACTCTTCCGATTTACAAGCATATCAACGTCAAGTGGATAATCTTACACATTTGCTGGAGAACTCACAGCGTAATAAGAGCGATGAAGCAGACTCATACGAGGCGTTGACGACGAAATTGGAAGCATCAAAAGCGATGCTGTTCGACATGGAACGCGCACGTGAAATGGCTCGTCGTGAAACTGCTGCCGCGGAAGCCAACCTACTTGTCGCCCGAAGTCGTCTCACCGATGCCCAAGGCGATAATGAAACACTTAAGCATAAATTGCGATTAGAATCCAACCGCACGCGAGAGCTTGAAAGCTTGGTTTCAGCCTTACGCACGCACGAGCATCAAGTGGAAATCGAAAGTGGTGATACGTCACAGCGCTCGGAACTTTTACGCGAGCGTGTCGGTGTGCTTCAAGAGCAGAACTCTGGACTACTCAAACAAGTTCAAACACTGGGTGAGCAAAGGAAGACGTTTGAGACTGAACTCGAACGCTTGCGTGCCATCATCGAAGGAACCGATGCCGCCGCACCCAGAACGAGTGGCGTAAGCTCGACGAGCGCATTAATGCATGCAGAAAAGCTGGTGAAGGAGCAGACGGAAGAGATTGAAAGTTTGAAGGAGGCTCTGAAATCATTACAAGACAAATGCGAAGCCCTCGAAACGGCTCAGTATGAAGCTGATATGTCTGCTAGTAACGCTCGTCGGGAAGCCAACGCAATCGCACGGCGCGAAGCCGAGTCACGCGCTCAGCTTGATGGCATGCGTGGTGAGTTACGCGTTGCCAAAGAAGCGTTGAATGAAGCCATGAACGAAGGGCCATCGCACGCTGACATTCAAAATCTTCGATCTCGTCTTCAAGATGCAGAGCGAAGAGCATCGAACGCCGAAGCAGCGCTTGAGAGCTTAGGTCAATCGCTCAGTTCGCCCGTTTCTTCGGCGGTAAATGAGGAAGCTCGAGTTCTCCGAGAAGAAAATGATCGATTGTTGGATTTGCTTTCGAACGCAAACGACGATTTGAACGCGGCGAGACAGTTAATTGACGCAAATGGATACGCGGACTCGAGTGCTTCAGACTTACTCGTACGTGAACAAGTGCGCGCTGCTGAAGAGCGCACGCAACAAGTTGAAGACGACTTCAACCGCCTTGTGGAACAAATGTCAAAAATGCAACCTGTGTCTGATTCCGAATTGGAAACCCGACTCCGTGAGCTCGAGGAAGAAAACGCACAACTGCGTGAAAATCTCGATGGCACGGAAATGGCCACTAGACAGATGCAAGATGAGTTGCAGCGCATTAGTGAAGAATACGCGGCGCTTGCGAGCACGTTGAACGAGACGTTGAGCGCCTATGGTGACTCCCCGTGAGGGTGTTGTAAGGTAGAAATCAGCTATTTATTCGAATAACAAGTATATTATTGTGCAATCTGTGACGGTGACAAACTTTTCCCATCCAAAATCGACAAGCCACCGCAACACGCCGTGACGAATTCAAAATATCGATCGCATTCACTCACGATTTTATTTCCAATAAGCGATAAAGCTTTTAGTCTTGGTAGGCATGCGAGCCAGCTAATCTCTTCGATATCAATTATCCTATTATCGTCAAGCTTGAGTTCCCGAATTGAATCCAAATTTGATAAATGTTTCAGTGTACGAAACGCGTTTCGTCGAAGTGACAGAACCTTCAAGTTTACGCATCCGTCGAAAGTGTTCGACTCGATCCTCGACAATTTATTGCCGTCAACGATGCATACTCGCAATGCCTTGATTCGATTTAATCCATCTAGTCTCGTCAAAAAATTGTCGCACAGTACCAATGTTCGCAGAGTTGAGCAACAACTTAGTGCCAATACACTCAGCGACGATATATAATTGCCGCTTAAATCCAAAAATATCAACGCTTTGAATTGATTCGTGCGCCCGAATGATGCGTTGATTTTGTTGTTCTTTAGATGTAGTCTGGCGAGATGTGGCAAACTTCCTAAGACTGACACGTCGACCAAATTATTGTGTTCCAACTTCAAGTGTTTGACATTCATGAACCTCGAGCGCGTAATCGCGTGATCAAGGTGCACGAGAGCGAGTGAGGAAAGATTTACTTTGTAGGCGGGCACGTCATTAGTTGCATTGAGCATATCTTCAGTTAATCGGCCGGTGTACATTTTCATCGCGGACAGTCGCGCCCGATCATCGATGTAATCGGCGTCAAGTATTTCCAACTGCGGCAATTTGAAGATTACGTAATAGCAATAAGATTTCGCGTCGCACATGCTGTTTCCGTATGTAGAAAGTATACGAAGTGTTGCAATTGACGAAAGCGCAGTAATGGTGCCTATATCATGAAGCATATTACCGCCAACGTGTAGTTCTCGAAGCGAAACACATTGGGCCAAAGCGCAAAGTGACGTAATGTTATTGTCCTCCATGTTTAAGACTGCAAGCTTAGACAATGTCTTGAAAGAGGTTATGGATAATTTCGATAACCCGCAGCCTCTTATGTTCAACCAGCGTAATTCTTTTAGCATACTCAGACCATCAAGACGTACCGTCGAGTTTCCTTCTATTGACAAATGGCGCAACTCCCTCAAGCAATTGAACCCCTTGAGAGAGCGCAAACTGTTATGCGCCAAGTCGACAACACGAAGTGCTTGGAACTGCACCAAGTCCGGCGTCTCTCGAATTGACTCGTTTATCAAAACGAGCTCCGTGACTTTCTCAGAACCGGTGCTAGGCGGGAAAGTGCGCCCGCGTCGGTTCACCGCGTCAACTGTTAGTGTTGTGTACTTTAGGCGCGATGACATACGTAAATCTTCATCGATTACTATCCCATCGAGTGTTCGTAATTTATCAAGCCGCTTCAACACGATACTGGTGTAAAATTTCGGATGTGCCAGCCACTGTCGATTTCCGCGTAAACATAGCCACGTTAAATGTGGCACTCGCGAAGAGAGCACATTCAAATCCGCAGACTTCCACAACCTGTTGTGACCCAGATCGAGTACTCGTAAAGAATCGAGGCGTGGAAAGTTTGTCAAGCGTTTTACACGGTTGTTACCAAGCATCAAGGCGTGAAGATTCGTACACGCGCATAGGTCAATCGGCACGTCAATCAGTCCGATGTCGTGTAAATTTACTGTCTTGATGTTTGCCGTGATGAGTACATCTGAAAGTTGACGTGTATAGACTGTCGCCGGCAATCCACAATTAGTAACAATTTCTTCGTAATTTTTCACAAAAGAATCAAACTCTGCGGCGAGCGAGTCAATAGACATCGTATGGTCCCATTCGGCTGTTGCGAATGCGAATCGCGACTCGCTCAGAGTCTCACTCACAAGCTCAGAGTCCCGGAAACTCTGACGCATCAGCGTCGTCATTATTTTTTGTGCATTTATCTCGCACATGTCAAATGCGCGCTCGAGCGCGAAGATGCGCTGTAAAATGGACGTGATGTCATCGACGCAGTCTGTGGCTCTCGCGCGCAACAATTCAGCTTCAATACCATGTGTAGCCTTGTGCAAATGCTCACGTGCCCGGGCGTGCCCTTTACGGTAAATGTGTCTTACGTAGGCACATCGCGCGTTGTATGCTAGTCGGCGGTTACCGTGCTCGTTCCGTGCGCGTTCGCGCTCATCTTCATCAATGCTTTTCCCGTCAAGCATCTCTAAATTCGGCATTGCGACCATGGCATACGAGCGATACCACTTGGAACGCGTCACCGAACAAGCACCGTGTACATCGTCTTTTAGCGTTAGAGACAGTACGCGAGATGCGATTTTTATCGCGGACCACGATTGAATCGGGTTCCCTGCAACGTTCAAATGTTTGAGATTGTAAAACGAGCCGACATCTGGGACGTACACAATGCCGTTACGCGCCGCGTTCAGTTCCGTAAGAGCGCTACACCGCTCGCATCCATCCAAGTTGGACAATTTGTTGTCATTTACCCACAACGTGTGCAAGCGTTGCAGTCCATCTGTGTTGAGTGCACGCAAAGACTCGATGGCGTTGCCGTACACGTACAACGCTTCCAATCCCGTGCACGTTTCACATCCATCCAACGTCCTCAACGCACACTCCGCCACGAATAATACTTTAAGCGTCGCACACGCCTCCAGACCCACTAGCGACGTTACCCCGCGCTGTTTCACAATCCTCAACGTCGTGAGCGACCGGTACCGCCCGAAATCCATCTCGGTCAAACATCCTCGCGCGGACGCGCGCACATCCTCCATGAAAAATTCCATCTCTTGCGCATCGCCTTCGCCCGCATCATCGACAACTGCATCGACCGAATCACTCATCATCCCCGAACGTATTGATTTGCGCCAGCCTCGCGCCTTAGGCGCGTCGAACTCACGCACTGATGGCACACATGAAGTCAACGCCGTGGACTCTCACATGTCCTGTTGTTTCCCAAAACATCGTCACGAGGAGCTCACACCGCATTCGTCGTCGCATCGCGCGCGAACATGCTCGCGATCGCCCGGCGGCGATCACGCGCGTGTGCGTCGTCCATCGCGCGCGCGATTCACGTCCCCGCGGACGCGCGCGAGGCAGAGAGTGACGTGAGCTCGTCGAAGGCGCCGTCGTGGCAACGGTGCGCAAGAGATGTTGGCCGCGCACGGCGGGGGGATGTGGACGCGTGCGTGCGGCGCGTTGGCGTCTTGACAGCGCCGTCGTTCGCGACGCGTACGTGCGCGGCGATGGTGCGCGCGAGAGGGATGCATTCGAGCGCGATGACGGCTTTGGAAGTTGGGAGGAAAAGCGAGCGCGCGTCGCGCTCGAGCGAGTCGACGAGCGCGCCGAAAGAAGAGTCCATGGGTGAGTTTGAAGAGATGCCTAGGAGCATGAGAGACGAAACTATCGATGCGAATAATGATAAGCGCGCGCTGACGGCGGTGCACACGGCGATTGGGTGCAATACGGCGATTTTGGTGTGCAAGTTGGGCGCGTATGGCGTCAGCGGGTCACCGTCGATGCTCGCGGAGAGCATTCACTCTGTTGCTGACATCGTGAATCAGATGCTGCTGCAAGTTGGAATTACGAACAGTAATCGTAAGCCCGATGCGACGTTCAACTATGGATATCGCCGCGAAAGATTTGTGTATTCATTGATTTCTGCGGTTGGTATTTTTTTCCTTGGCGCTGGTTTTAGCGTCATGCACGGCATACACGGGATTATGGACCCTGTGCCTTCAGAGAACGTGTGGATCGGTATCACGGTTTTAAGTGCGTCAGCACTCCTGGAGGCGTATTCATTGAAGGTGGCGTACGCTTCCTTGCGCGACAATGCCAAGGCGCAGGGCATGACGATGCGCGAGTTTGTAGCTTCAGGAAAAGATCCCACGAGCGTAAGTGTCGTGGCCGAAGATGCTGCTGCGGTTTTGGGTTGCGGAATTGCCGGCACTGCGTTGTTTTTAGCGGATGCTACGGGGAACCCGATGTACGATGCAATGGGCTCGATAGCCGTTGGTGGGTTGCTTGGCGTTACGGCGATGTACCTCATCAACAGTAACCGGTTGCTTTTGCTCGGCCGCTCACTGGGAGCTGATAAAATGCAAACAATCACCGAGCATATGCGCAGGGATCCCGTCGTCGAGGAGGTGTATTTTGCAAAGAGCGAGGAGCTTGGCGCGGGGACGTACCGGTTTTCTGCCGAAGTGGAGTTTAGTGGAAAGCAGATTGTCGAACGATATTTGGCAAAGAATAACCGCCGAGCCGCGCTACAGTCGCAATTCAGCGAAGCTACGATTCGCGGCGATAGGGATATGATGGACGCTACGCTTAGCCATTATGGAGAGGAAATAGTTCAAGCCGTCGGTGACGAGGTTGACCGCATGGAAAAGGAAATCGTCAAGCTCGAGCCATCGATCCATTACGTCGACATTGAAACCAACTAGACGTCGGTACTTGTATCGCTTGATCGTATCACAACTTCTAGCGTGTACTTTATTCACAAATCGCACTCGTGTAACATTAAATAAGAATGGCCAAATTTAATTCGTGCGCGCGCTTTGATTTGGCGAGCGCCGACAGTATCGGCGCGCGCCAGTCAAACTCAGCTGCTTAGTGTACGCCGCGCGCCTTGATCAAACTGAACTTGGTGCGCAATGTCAGAAGACGTGTACATATGCAACGCAGCGCGCGATGCGACGCAAGACGCGTCGATTGAAAGCCTGTTCACGTCGCTATTCGAGTCGTGGGGAACGCGAATCGCCGCGCTGGAACTTTTTGAGCGAGAGATTTCGACGACGCGGGAGACGATGCTGACGTCGGACGAAGCAGACGATGTCGTGACCGCAAGTAGTACGACATCATCGAGTGACGAAACGTGCGGCATAGAGAGTAGTGAACGTTCTTCGTCCGTTGCGGTGTCCTCAAGCGAGAGTCCCCGGACCTCGCGCGAGCCCATCCAGCGGTTGGTCCCATTGATCATTCCAGTCATCGTCGACGATAGCCGCGACGCCGAAGATGCCGACAGCGAGTACGCTACAAGTGCTGAGGGCGGCGAAGACGCAGAGAAAACGCTTCGCGCACATCTTGAGAAAATCGTAGAAGAATCCACGGAACGCCGGCATCGACGAGTCCTCGTCGACGAGGAGCGCCGCCGTACCATTGACGCGGCTCGAGAACGAAGAGACGCCGGGCGTATAATCTCGCGTGCAATGAAACGATGGTATGACCATCGCGCGCACGCTTCCTTAGTTGTGCAAGCGCACTATCGCGGATGGGTTGCACGAACATTATCCACGTCGCTGCGGCGAAAGCGTCAAATTGTTGCGCGTATGGCACAAACGTGGCGCGCCGCATGCGTCCGTGCGCGACGGATCCGTGCCGCGATACGCATTCAAACATCATGGCGCGTCTATACCGCACGTAAACTATTTCGTCAAACTGCCATCCGGCGGGCTTGCGTACAGCAAAAAGTTGAAGAAATTACTCGCCGCTATTTGGAGAGACGCGAACGGTCACGGCGAGAATATCGCGCCACGCAGATTCAGCGCGCATGGCGGACCTACTTTCGGGTCAAACGAGTGTCTGTATCTATCAGCGCCGCGTTGTACATACAGCGCATCTGGCGCGGCGCACGTGCGAGACGTTCAGTGCTCCAGTATAGACGAGCGTTGGCTCGTCGGGACGCGGCGGCTTTCTCGCTCGACAGCGCGGATGAAAGTGATTTCATGGATTCCATAGGTGACGATGTCGACTTCTTGGACGACGTCTTTTCAATTGCAGAGAATTTGGCGGTGCCAGCACTCAACCTTGTGAAAACGAGCAAGTCGTCGACGCGCACGAGAGATCCGGGACATAGCGTCAAAAAAGGAGACGAAGAAATCGTCGGCGCGCGGTATTACATCCGCCGGCGCAAACAATTTATTCGCACGCAAAAGAAACGGCAGCGCACGGAAGATCTTAAATCTAACCCAAGTTCGCGACTGGCGAGGTTTCAGATGGGTTCCACCGCCACTCGAGAGAATAAATACTAGTGAGCTTTTTATTCAGCCTCAGAGCAGAGGCGAAACGCCACAACGCGATGCTCGCACACGTGCGGACGTCCGCGTTCGTCGCTCATGCGGTACCGCATAGCGTTGCGCGCATGCGCACGATCACCGCCGCCGTAGTCGACCGCCGAGGCGTGCTTTTCGGCGCGGCGCTCGTCGCGCTCACTTCTTCAGCGCCTGCTCGGGCGACGGCGCCCGCCGAAGGTTTACGTCCGCTGGACGAATACCTCGCGCGTTTAGATGGATGCATACAGCAGCTCGAAACATTGGCGACTGGCTTTGAGTCTGGAGACGCGTTCACGCCGAAAGACTACGCTCGCGCGCGTCAGTCTTTGCACGTCGACGAGCTCGGGCGGTTCTGGGTAACCGCGCGAGGGTGCGACAAGTACCTTTACGGGAACGCTCGAAGTCCTTTCGCGCGCGAAAAGGAGGATATGTGGAAGCTCATTCCTGAAAAGTCTGGCCTCGGGGCGAATTTGGTGCCAAATTTTGATAACGCGGACGATAAGCTGTGTCTCATCTATTCGTGCGTGAACGACCCAACCGCGCCGGCATCCATCGATACGTTGTACGCGTTAAAGCTCTTCGACGAGGGCTTGCGCATTGGCTCAAAGGGTGATAAAGTCACTCCAGAAGGATTAGGATTCGTTGCGCGAGACGTGCTCGAAAAGCTCGTCACCTACCGCCAACTGGTTGCCGACAAGGCCGACGCGAGCATGGTTGACACGACGTGGGCGAACCCGGCCTCAACGTCCTGGGGCGGCGTCGGCATTTGATTCTTTATATTATTATATTACAGTGTACGCGCGAGTTGTTGTGACATATTAGGTCTCTATCTCTCTAAAACTTCCGCAATGAAAACGTCGCGGTGAGCGGGCCGTGGTCGCTACAATAATCATCCGGCCACTCCCCACGAATCATAACGTCCGGCAAACTCGCGCGCTCGATGCGCAAATCACCGTCATCCCACATGTCTTGATCCCAACTTTCAGTCAGGGGCAAAATCACACGGTCGCTTGCGGAACAACTCATATAATCTGAAATGTCCATACTGTCGGACGGATCGGCGAGGCAGGCGGCCATGCCTTTTATGTCCATGCGCTCCACAAACTCGCCAAAATCCACCAAGCCGTTGCCATCCTTATCCAACGATTCATACAGCGCCTCAAGCTCGGCCGGCAAAAGCCCAGGACTCTTTTCCCCGCACAAGCCGATGTCATTCGCAAATTCTGCGAATTCATCCCGCGACAGCGTCCCGTCGCCGTTTTCATCAAACGCCGCAAACGCCGACACGTCATCCACTAAGCCTTTCTCGACAATTTTCGCGCGCACCATCGCGAACACAGCATCTTTCCAGCTCACTCCAATGGGCGTGATTTGACTGGATGGATTGAGTAAGAACATGTGATCAACGCCGACGAGTTCGCCGTGATGGTTCTTATGCGACACCCAAGCCTTCCGCTTCGCCGCATCAATCGTGCTATCCAACGCGCTAACAAACCCTTGTGAGGTTAAAAAGCGAAACACCCGACCATTATTCGTGCCGTTAAAATCCCCAGTGATCACAATAGGAAGTTTACGTCCACGCAACGCAGGTTCGTTGAACATTTCGTGCAAAAATCCCAATATCTTAAATGACTCTCGCAACCGTATCAGCGACGAGTTTTCATTGTGCGGAAACAACAAGTGCGTGTTCACGACGATCATCTCAATCCCAGCCTTCTTTAAACGAACCGCCGTCGCCACGCGATCGCCACAATCGTTAAACAACACGTCTCTCGCGTCCAACACCTCGACGTCGCGCTTTGTCGCCGTGAGCAACCCGTCGCACCGTCCCGAAGTTCTCCTCGTCACGTGCATCGCCTCGTATCCGCATTCTCGTAACCTCTCGCGCCACAACGACGCAATACCTTCCGATGCGTGCCAGAACTCTTGCACGCACACGACGTCGGCGTCGACCGAGGCGATTTCCGCGAGAGTCGCCTCGGCGCGTGCCTCAGCCGCAGCCATATCTTCGCTCTCGCGCCCGCTCGTCCCGCCGTTCGACGCGCGTTTGTACTCTGGACACAACACATTAAACGTCATGATCGTAATCGCATCCGCGCCGTTCGACGACGGCGTCGAGGACGGCGCCGCGGACGCGAAGGAGCGCCATCGTCGCGCTGCTAATGTCACAGATGACGCCGACGCCGACGCCGACGTCGACGTCGTCGTCCGTCGGTGCGCGCGATGCGGCGCGACGCGCGAGGGAGTGTGCGGCGCGAGCGAAGCATCGATGGCTGACAGCTGAAAATTTTGAAAAAAAAATTTGAATTCTATTACAACGCGGACGACGACGACATCAGAGGACGCGTCACGAGCGTGTGCGCGTGCATCACAAATGAGCGTCCTTGACGCGCCATTGCTTAGACTCTTTGATTTTTTCGTACTTGGCGAGCCAATCTGGGACAGCCTGACCGGCGTCTCGAGCGATTTTGCACAGCGCCGGGGTGCAGGGCTTGTCGTAATCGACGTTCCAAAACGTGACGGCGGCGCCGAGTTCGCCGGCGCGGCCGGTTCGACCGATTCTGTGGACGTAACTCTCAACGTCGCGCGCCATATCGTAATTGATGACGTGGGTGACGCCCTTGATGTCTAAACCGCGCGCGGCGACGTCGGTGGCCATCATGAGCGGCGCCTTGTTTTCGACGAATTTGCGCAGAGACGCCTCGCGGTCGGCTTGAGATTTATCGCCGTGCACGGAGACGGTGCCGAAACCTTCCGCGGCGAACGTTTTCGCCAGATTTTCGACGCGACGCTTGGTATTCGCGAACACGACGACGCGAGACTCGTCTGGAAACTCGCAAATGAGATTGTACAAGTGCTCGTCTTTTTCGTGGTCTCTCGCCTCGATGAAGCGTTGCGTGATAGCCTTGTTCGCCGCCAGTTCGCCGTCCGACGCGCCTTCGCCGATGAAAATCTCTTCGACGCACGATTTATCTTGATTTAAATACCCCGCCGCGAGCTTACGCACGGATTTCGGCCACGTCGCCGAAAACAAGAGCGTCTGCCGCTTCGTCGGCGTCGCGCCGAAGATTTGCTTAATCTGCGGCTCAAACCCCATATCTAACATCCTATCCGCCTCATCCAGCACGATCACCGAAAGCTCGGCGAGCGAAAGCACCCCCTCTTGACTCATCAAGTCCGTCAATCGCCCCGGCGTGCCGATGACGAGGCACGGCTTTTTCGTTCGCAACGCGTTCTTTTGCTCGTACGCGCTCGCGCCGCCGTACACCACGACGCTTTGAAACCCATGCGCCGCGCCGAACTTCTCCGCTTCGGCTTGAATCTGTATCGCCAATTCCCGCGTCGGGGCGACGACGAGTCCCTCCACGCCACCGTGTCGCTTCATACCGTGAAACATCGGCAACAGAAACGCCAGCGTCTTCCCGCTCCCCGTCTTCGCGACGGCGACGACATCCTTCCCCGCGCACGCCGCCGGCCACGCCGCCGCCTGAATCGGACTCGGCGACGGAAACGCGCTCGACAACCGCGCGACGATCGCCTCGTCGAACGGCGTCTCCGCGAACGACGCGAACCTCGCGCGCTTCGCGTTCGCGTCCGCGTCCGCCGTCTCCCCCTCCGTCCTCGCTTCCCTCTTCGCCCGCTTCGCCTCGCCGCCCTCGACCGCGCCGTCGCGCGACGATCGTTTTTCTTTCTTCTCCTTCTTCGCCTTCTTCGCCTTCTTTTCCTTCTTCGCGCGTTTCTCGTCGCTCATCGCGCTTTCGGCTCGCGGCGGCGGCGGCGATGTCCCGACCGTCTCGCGTCGCCCTCGCGCCCTCGCGCGTCCCGTTTCTCGCGCGTTCGCGTCCAC
>Ga0182093_1034603_pt1 | contig 18420 bp, 10 predicted proteins | sample 041ome_21_FD_127776 | JGI IMG/M metagenome (GOLD analysis project Ga0182093, IMG submission 127776) | Metatranscriptome of coastal salt marsh microbial communities from the Groves Creek Marsh, Georgia, USA - 041411BS metaT (Metagenome... | ecosystem: Environmental > Aquatic > Marine > Intertidal...
AAAGAGAGACTTTACAACATTGCGCTTTGTTGAAAAGAGAGAAAGCGTTTGAAGAGAAGAAGAGAGAACCGCGCGCGAGTACTCTCTCTCTCTCTCTCTCTCTCTCTTTTACATCTCGAGAGACAACAGAGAAAAATCGAAGAACAAAAATGGAGGAGGAAGAAGAAAACGAAGCAAAACGACGACAGGAAATCCAGGACCCGAAGAACATCGTCCTTTCCAACGACCTCTCGTCCTATCGAGTCTTCTCGGAACTCTGGAACGTGGACTGCGAGCGGTACCATTTAATCGCGTTACTCGGCTCGGGTTCGTACGGTACCGTGGTGAAAGCGTACGATAACGAGCACAAAGTCTTCGTCGCGTTGAAGCGCATCGGAAACGCGTTGTATTCGAAACAAAACGCGAAGAGGACTCTGAGGGAAATAGTCGCCTTGAATAGAGTGTCGCACCCGAACGTGGCGGAACTTTTGGACGTGTTCGTGAAACCGGCGACGACGGGTGCGAGGAAATTTATAGGCGGGAAGTTCGTGGCGACGAGTTTGGACGTGTACTTATCGTTCGAGTTAGCGGAAGGCGGAGACTTGTATAACTTGCGCGGGCAGATGGACGGCGAGGAGGTAAGGTCGCTGATGAAACAGTTGGTGAGCGCGTGCGGGTATTTGCACGAGAATAGGATTTGGCACAGGGATTTGAAGAGCGCGAACGCGTTATTGGGGAGTTTACGAGCGATTGGTGAGGGCGGGAGAGTGATTAAGATTTGCGATTTCGGGAGCGCGAGAGGCGCGCCGCCGAGAGGCGGGTGGAGAGACAGCGAAGAAGACGGAGGAGGGGAGAGAAACGGAGGATGGACGTCAGAAGAAGAAGAAGAAGAAGAAGAAGAAGAAAAAAGAGAAGAAGAAGATGAAGATATGATGCAAGACCAAGAAACAACAGAAAGGCGGAGGAAGATTGCATCCTCTTCGCCGTCGAAGAGAATGAAGAAAAGCGGCACGTTTGGGAGTTCGAATTTAACAGGCGTCGTTGCGACGCCATGTTATCGCGCGCCAGAGGTTGTGATGAATTCAGGCGTTGGAGCGTATACCGCTGCCGTGGATATTTGGTCGTTAGGGTGCATATTTGCGGAGCTTCTGCGACGCGAAATGCACTCCGCGGGCGCTTTGAACAAAAAGTTGCAAGTGCAACCGCTCTTTCAATTCGACGACGAGTTCGTGGTGTTCCAAACCCCTAAAACGTACGAACAGATTGAAAGCGACGACAGTCGACGTTCCATGCAGTTGGACAAGTATTTCGATACGATTGGCACGCCTGGTTGGTTTGATATTGAAAGTTTGCCCGCGGAGAAATGGCGTCGATACTTGTCAAAAATGACCGGACGGGCCGGGATGTTGCACCAAATATTTTCCGGCGTAGATGCAGACGCGCTCGATTTACTCACGCGCATGCTCGCGTTCGACCCGAGACGCCGACCGACGTGTGAGGAGATTGCGCACCACGCGTACTTTCAAAAAGCGTTTGAAACTGGTGGTGCGCCGCACGAAAACCAAGCCATGTTGCTGGAACAACAGAGGAGGAGGCGACATCAGTTGGCCACTGAAAACGTCTCGAAAATTACCCTCGGCGACGGCCCTCCGGAGAATCAGCAACGGCAACAACAGGAGCTCGTGTTCACGCCAATCTCGGAAGCTATTCCGGAAATCTCCCCTCGCTCGCGCTCACAAAACAAAAGCAAACGTTTTTGTGATCTTCGTCACCCGGGAGATGCCCTCGCCGCGCTCGAGCGTGCCTTTGAAACTGCCTCTTTCCAAGCGGATACGGAAAATAACGGCGACTGGTCGGAAATCTTCAAAAAACTCTTCGAAGACGAAATCGAATTCGGCACGCGGGAGAAACAAAAACGGTTCAACCGCTCCTACAGTAACAGAGACCTCTTCAACCAGCGGTTTTTAGGCGCTGGAGACAGCACCGACACGCCCGACCGCTCGCTCACCGCCATGTTCCCCTCCATCTTCCGCGGTCTCGCCGCCAAAGAATACACCGGCGAAGCCGAACGCAAACCCGAAGACGAAGCCGAAGACGCCAACGTCGGCGTCCACACCTCCCGGTTCTACGAGCGCGACAGGATGGCCGATTGGACGCCCCAAATGCAGTGCGCGGAAGACAACGTCATGGTATCCGATGCCGGAGAAGACGGTGGCGGTGGTCGACTCACGCCTTCGCAGCAAAAATCTTTCGGCGTGTGGGGCGTGAGCGTCGGCGGGAGTAATCAGCAAGAGAAAGACGCGCTCGCAAAGCAGCAGCAAAGATAACAAGAACGAGAACAAGAAACGAATTCACCACGAAACGCGTGGTTGTACTATTAAAATGTTGTACAGAGTACCCCAGTAGTACGAGCAAAAAAATCTCGCGCTTTCTCCTTTTGATTTGTTTGCGATCGATCTTTTTTCCAAGCCAGCTTTCAAGCAGAAGCTTCCAAAAAATTCAAAAAACGAACTCGTCATTGTTTTACGAACACGAGTGGACACTTTTTTTTATTACGCGTAATAAACATGGCCAAAGGGAACAAGAAGAAAGCGAAAAAGCGGGCGCAAAAGGCAGTCGGTAACGCCGCGCCGCCGCCGCCGCCGACGACGACGACTGGTGGTGCCACTGGCACGACGACGACTCTTCCCAAGCCTTTGAATGATTCGAACAAGATGACGCCAAAATCGGGCCCGGGGGTTCCCCCTTCGCCGTCGAAACCGATTCGATTACCGTCGCCGGAACAAGCGGCGTCCCTGGAAAAACTCCAATCTTTCCCGACGCCGACGAAGAGTAACGGCAAAGACGTGGAGAAGACGCCGGAGTACGTGTGGAAAGCGCCGTACGAACCCGGGAGCGCGTGGGCGGATCAAGTGGATTCAGATATGTTTAAACGAGGAGGAGAGAAGAAGAAGAGCGCGGCGTCGCCGTCTCCGGGAGGGAAGCGATTGTCGATGACACCACAATCTGTCGCGATAGAGTCGTCGTCATTGTCGCCGAAGAATATGACGGAAGCCAGTCCGGGGAAGACGGAGAGAGTGATCGCGGAGGCGACGTCGCCGGCGAGGATTCCGGACGCGAAGAAGGCGCCGACGCCGCCTGCGGCCGCGACGAGACAACCGTCGCCGTTGAGCAGACAGTCGCAGCCGCAATATGCTCAGCAGCAGCAACAACAACAATATCAGTCACAACCGAAAGTTCCGACGCCGCAGAGAAAGGCGCAAATCGAGAGAAAGTCGTTCATCGAGAGAACGTTCACGCCGGCCAAGGAGAAGTTGGATAAAAATCCGTTGATTGCGGAAATCGTTCGTGAACGCGAGGAAGCGGCAAAGAAACAAGACAAGACGAGTGGAAATAAGAGTGGCGGCGAGAAATCGTTTTTGGAGAATACTTTGGCGAATTTGAAGGAGAACAAAATTGCGGCGATTGGGATCGGGGCCGGCGCGGTCGCGTTCTTGGTGAAGACCATGGGTAAAGGACAACAAAAATCGCGCGCTTAAATTGTGATTGAGTGTGTGTTTATGCTCCGCTGCTATAGTAAGCAATAAATACTTAGTAACGTCGTCATCATTGTCATAAAAACGAAATGCCTACGAATCTATAAAGCATGGGTACCACTATTTCATGCGGTTTCTTTGATCTCAAACCGCCGCTACTTTCTCTTCCTGTTCGTCATCGATATTGTGCACGTTTACCGCGGATTGTTTCGCCAACTCGGCTTCGTTCCGCCAATTCACCCGCGATACCATCACTGCCAGCGTCGACCCACTGGCAATCACACCACCCATTAAACCGATCCAAATACCTTTCGCGCGCAAGGAAGTTGCAAACGCGAGCGACGTGCCCAAGGTCACGCCAACCGCCCACAACGCAACCATGTTTGTTATCGCCAAAATTCTCTGCCTCCCGCACGCCCTCAAGACGCCATTACAAATCCCAAGCAATGCGTCAAACACTTGAAAGGTTGCAGCGAGTGGCGATAAAACAACCACTAAATCGGCGATATCTTTATCTCCATCCGTATACGCGTTGCCAATATGTCGTGCGTAAATAGCAATCAACACCGAACATATCGTCATCCACGTCAAACCGACAAAGATGTATAAACTCGCAGCCGTTTTAGCGATGCGATATTTCCCCATACCTAACAAATTCCCCACTCGGATGCTCGCGGCGATACCGAAAGCCATCGGACCAGTCATAAACGTTAACCCACACACAGATAATAACGCATTGTGCGCGTCCAGCTCCACCTCTCCTAGTATACTCGCCGTGATTACCGTCACCTCAAAAGCCCAGGCTTCCGAGGCGAGCATCAAACCACCGTGAAAACACAAACTCGTCGCGCGTTGAAACATCTTCTTGGTGATATCTTTCTTCGCCTGTATCCACTCTTCCCACTCCTTTTTCCTATCTTCTCTCGTTTCGTACGCTAAACTTCTCGACGCGCTGTACATCCCTAGAAATATCAGATTCGCCAACCTTGAAATCGTCGTCGCGATGGGCGCGCCTCTTAAACCAAAATCCAACGTGTGTATAAACAATTGATTTAATCCAACGTTCAACATTAAAGTCATAAAGCTCGTTATTCCAACCGGATTCACCCTACCCTGCATTTGCAAATACTTTTGATACACCAAACTCCAGGACATAAACCATAACCCCGGGAATAAAATAACGCACGCTCTCCCGACTTCTCTCGCCACCGCGTCCGGGCGTTTCAACGCGTCCCCAACGATCGCTTCCGCGCTGAACAAAAACGCCGCGGCTGGGAAACACGCCAACGTGATCACTAACAAAACAAGAAGCGTCCAACTTTTCACCGCTCTCGCGTCGTTCGCGCCGTGCGCTTGACTCGCCAGCGTGTCCATCGCCGACGTTAACCCCGCCAAGAAATACCAGCACAAAAGAAACAAGACCGTGAACAACGAACCGACTTGCATTTCAAATCTCCCTAACCTCCCGACGTAAATCAAATCGCACGCGAGCATGATTTGTTGCGACCCCATTTGGAGAACGATGGGCCACGTGAGACGCGCTAAGTGTTTCATCTCCGTGGGGACGGTGGGAGACCCGCCGTCGTCGTCGTCGTCGTCATCCTCCATCATTCTATCCGCTTTTTTGCTTCGCTTTTTGTCGCCGTCATCGTCCGTCATTTCGGTACTCCTCTCTACGACGCGAATACATAGAAACGCAGAAGCGTCGTCGTCCAACGCCTCCTCTCTCCGTTCAACACGAAAGACGAGACCGAAAACGCTCGTCTCGCTCACCTCCGCGCTCTGTCTCTCTCTCTCCTCTTTCGATTTTAGTCCTCGCGCGAGTAAAGCACGCACAGCGTCTCCGTAAACAGATAGTCTGAGGTTTAACACCACGTTTTTTCCCCACTTGCAACAAAAAGATAACAAAGAAAAGAGAACGAAGAAGACAAAGAAGAGGACGCGAGGTTACGCGCGCGGTTTCGAAGACGATGATGTTTAAAAAAAGCGCTTTTCACGCGGTGCGCTCTGTTCTGTTTTTGGTGGTTTTGGTATTCCTCTCTTTGGAGGCGGTGATTCGTACCGGTGTTGGTGTTGCTGCTGCTGATGTGCGCGATGAGAATGCGAACGACGGAGGCGAAGGTCACGATGATGATTTCTGGGGGAAGAAGACGATCGAGCGCGATTTAGAGCGATTCTCAGAGCACTGCGACGCGATTCTCGGCGCGCACCAAGACCGATGGTTGAAGTTATACGAGACGAACGAGAGAGTGCTGACGATTGACGCGTCGTGCTCGGAACGCGCGAACGGGATTGGGAACTATCTCGGCGATTTTTTAGCCTGGTTCGCCTGGGGGATGGCCTCGGAGAGAGCGGTGTACGTTCGGTTTACGGATTGCGGCGACGAGGAGCACGGGCGATTCGTCCAGGAAAGGGCGTTTGATTCCAAAGCCAGGAGAGAGGTGAAAAGAGACATGAGGAAGAGGAATAAAGAGGAAGAGAACGTCATGGCAGCGAGCAAAGGTCAAGATGAAAGCGAGACGATGGAAAAGTTAAGAAGAAGGAGTAACAGTCGACGGTTATCTTCGTCGTCGAGAAAGCTTTTGCAGCGAGAGGCGGTGACGTCGTTGTTGAACGATAACGAGGGAGCGCAAAGACGTCAAGAGGAGATGTTTGAGAGAGAAAGAGAGGAGATGATACGAGGTGAGCAAATGGAGGCAAACAGAGAACGAGCGCGACTCGCAGAGGAGAGAAGACAGGAAAGTACAGTCATGGATGACGACTCTCGAGAAGAAACGCCAGAGGAGATGCGGATGCGCCGCGAGAAAGAACGACAATCTCTGGTAGAAGAAGAGAAGGCGTTGGATCAATCGATGGAAGGCACCGCGTTGGATGGATCTGGGTCTGCCTCGAGCGAAGCAGAGTTGTCGCAATCTCAGCGCAACAGAATTCATACTTACGAAAACGATCGCCACGAATTGGCAGAGAAGCGGTTGAAAGAACTACGACGGCCGCTAGGTCCTAGGCCACAGGTTATGCAAGATTTGGAGGACCGCGAACGCGATTTGGCGGGACGTACTTCTGGCATGGCTGGCGCGGATCTCGCGATGCCCCCAATTGATCATCGCGTCGTTGACGGTAACGAAGAAGAATTACCACCGATAGATGATGTCGGCAGCTCTGTCGTGCCAGGAGAGGGTGGCGATGTTCCCGCCGCAAATGGTGATGATGCTAGTGAAGATGGCGAGAATAACAATGACAACAACGAAACGCCGGCGGATGAAGGCGATCCCGAACAAGCTAAGTTAGAGCGCGAGAATAGATTGAAGCAAGAATTAGCCGATCGTGCACAAGCCGATAAAGAGGAAGCGGAGGATCGCAAGCTTCGAGACATGGAGCACGAAGGCGAGCACGAAGATTGGAGCTTCCTGAACGAAGAAGTCAATCATAAATCGCAGTGCAAAGAAGAAACGAGAGCGTTGACGTGTCAAGACAGAGCGAACATGGGTTTGTACTTTCAACTTCCCAACGGTAAATCCTGGAACCTGGACACGAAAACGCGTAAGCGAATCTTTGAATCTATCGGTCGCGGCCCGAAACAAGTCATCTCCCCGGATGATTTCTCGAAATCTACGAACGAAACGTTCGGGATGCTAGAAAATATGCTCATGAACGCGCATCCTTGGATTGAAATCAAATTACACACATCCGGACAGGATCATGGATTGATTCCTGGGTCAACGCAGTCATGCGCCACGGAAGGTGGCGGTGAAAGTTCGGGAGCTGGTACTGAGTTTTGCGCGGACGTCGCTCAAGCGGTGATTGGATTAGGCTATATTCGTTTAGCGAAGAAGCTCGAAGTTTCGTTATTCAATGAACCGCAGGAAGGCACGAAAGAATTTTTCAACTCAGCGAACTACGCGACGTATGAAAACAAGTTCGCGCACCAAAAAATACGAGGATGTTTGTGGCATCTAACTTCGAGACCAACAGATCGACTCGCGAGCGTTTTAATGCCGTACATTAACAAATTCGAAGAATTTGATGCCGTCGGCGCAGTCCACATTCGTACTGGCGATTGGTCGAATGAAAATACGCCTTCGACACTGGACCAACACGATGGCCGAGGCACGTTCGAGGAAAAGGTTGCCAGCGTCGACGCATTGTTACAAAACGCAGGCACGAGTATCGGAGAATTGAAGACCGGATCGGCGGAAAAACGATTCGACGCTTTCAACGCGTTGATTAAAAAAGGTGGATTCACGAGGACGAATAAGGATACCATTATATCTGAGTCGTGTCCGAAAATCAACGGCGGTGATTATTTCACGCTAGGTGAACCAAATGATGCCGGCTTATCCCCGTACTTTACGTGCATCGGAAGAGCCGCGCAAAAAGCGGCGACAGATCGCGCCACGGAAGGTAAAGGGAAATTTGGTTTGTATGTCTCAACCGATTCACCGTATTTGAAAAAATTAACCTCCGAGTTGACCGATTTGAAAGATATCGTCGTCGGATGCATTGGCACGTGCGAATTTCATCACGCAGCGCACGGTGCGAACGAACATATTGACCCAGAATTTAACGACGACGTCTTGAGCGACGATTACGACGACGATTACGGCAGTGACGAAGAAGGAGCTCCTCCGATTGAGCCTGCGGATGTTAACATCAATAGCAAAGATCCCTTCGTAATGTCCTTCGTGGACGCGTACATCCTTGGTTTAACCGACCACAACATCCAAGTGACGGCATCGACGTTCGATATGGTCGCTCAAAGAGGGTTCGGACACGGTGGCGTGCCGCAAAATTTAGAAGACAACGGCTTTAGTTTACAAGGCGCCTACAAACCGTGGTCGAACAAACACTTACCGATTTGTGAAGCGTGCGGGTTGACCAGAGACGATATGGATAGTGAAGGTTCCGCGTGCCAAATGGCTGGCGAAGCTATTTTTGGCATCGCGGACGACGCGAAGTTCGCGGAGATGTTCAAGTCTTCAGAAAAATCAGAGGCGCGCGCGTCCTCGAAAAGAGGAGGCGTCGCGGCCGCAGTTGGACAAAACAAAGTAGAAGAACTGGTCGAGGAAGAGAAGGAAAATTTGATTCCAACCACCAGCGATTTTACCTCCGGCAAGCACGCAAGATCAGGGACCCATACGAATGCGATGCAAATAAATGAAGGAGAAAAACCAGAAGAAGAAGAAGAAGTAGGAGTAGCAGAAGAAGAAGAAAAGAAAGTAGGAGAGGAAGAAAAGAGTGTCCCGAGGAGCGCGGAACCGGTCGCAGCAGCAGTAATAGCAGAGGAAGAAGAACCGCCTCTGGATGAAGCCACCAGCGAATCTGAAAGCGTGAAAGAAGAAGAAGAAGAAGCGGAAGAAGTCATCGAAGCCAAAGCCGAAGAAATAATCGCAGAGAGAGGAGAAGAAGAAAAAGAGAACGAGGAGGAAGAACACGAAAAAACAAAACAAGAACTCGCGAGCGATATCACACCGGGAGGAGAAAGAGGAGGAAAAGGAGGCGAAGAAGAAGAAAAAGAAGAAGAAGTTGTAGAAGAAGAAGAAGAAGAACGCCCGCCCGAGGAGGATTTCGCCGGCGGCGAAACCAACGCCGAGATGGTCGAAGAAGAAGAAGGAGAAGAAGAACGAGTCCCGACAGAGGCGGTGCGAGAAGAACGGTTACCTCCATCGCTCGACGACGTTTTGGAAGAAGAAGAAAAAGAAAACGAAGCCGACCCGATACAGGCTTGGAAACAACAACAACAACAACAACAACGAGAGTCTTTGGAGCAACAAGGAGCGGAAAGCGCCGATTATTAACACAGACTATTACGACGCGAAAACTCTGGACGACCAAGAGTAGACGAGAGCCATCACTTATTAGGAGCTAAAAATTGTGAGAGAAAATATCTTTATCCAAAAATTAATTGCGTCAGAAAAAAAAGGCGGCTCTTTCTCTCCATTCATTTCATCATGTCGGGCGCGTCGAACGAAAACGAAGACCCGCTGAAACGGACCATGGCGTTAATCGACGAGCACAAGGATAAGTTCGGCGACGGGTGTTACTTGGAAATCGCGAATAATTTACACAAGGCGTGGTCGGAACGCGCGAGATATTTCCCTCATCCCCCAAGTGCATTCCCAACAGTATCTGGGGAGAGGGAAACGCGCGGAACGAGCACCAGACGGGAGGACTTTGATCCAGAGACGGGATTGCCGGTGCTCGTCCCTTTTCTTTCGCGTCGACGTCCGATGACTCTAACCGGGACTCAGCCGCAAGCGCGCGGTGTCGTCCCCGGTGGTGTCGGCGCGCCTTCTCCTCCCCCTCCGCCTCCTCCCCCTCCTCCTCCTCCACCGCCCTTCGCGGTGGAACCGTATCTGGTGAAAGGCGAACTTTTTTCCCCGGAGGAAGGACGAATGGAATTAGAGTTTAAGTGCGAAAACGGCTTCTCGACGGGATTTTCCTCTTCGTCGGCGGCGGAAGAATGGTCGACTGAGAACGCGAGCGCGGAAATAGGAATCACCGTAACGGAGTGGGTGGGAACGTTATCGTTCGTGGAAGAGTCCGGCGGCGGCCAGACCTCCGTGGCGGCTGTCATGGAGTGCACGAAGCTTCGTAAACACGACAGCTCGCGAGGCAGGTACGGCGATATCTCGCCCGGCGAGTTGTTGAATTTATCCATGGACGCGACGTCGCAAATGGTGTCGTTTTTGAGCGATTTACAACGAGAGAATGACGAGTGGACGACGGGCGCGTGTTTGTTCGTCAAGAAAATGACGATTTTGGACTCGAGATTTTTCGGTCTCGGGATTCCTTTGAAGATGATCGACATGGCTGATTACATGGTGAACGACAATCGTTCGTTGTTGGTCATGGATCCGTTGTATTTAGTAAGAGATTTTTGCAACGACGAGATGATCGTTCCAGATGGAACAAACGGGGAGGAGTGTTTGGATTCGCTGGTTCAATACTACAAGAAAATTGGCATTCATCAACCGTGGAGAGAGGAGAAATACATCGGAAGATGGAACGGTATGCCGTATCCCTCGGCAAACGCCGTGTGCCCGCACTTACAGGCGTTCAGTTTGCCGTTGTTGAGAGACATCGCGAACATGAATTAAACTATTTATTATTTGATTGATTGATTGAACGAAGAAGGATGTCGATATGTATTACAAGAAAAGAAGAGAAGAGAAGAGAGAACGCACGCGCAGGCAGACACGAAGAAAGACATGTATAAAAAAACATTACCGGCTGAAAAGCCGTTTGTACTACGAACTGTAAAATGTAACGAAGACGGAAAGAGGAATAAATACATATCTCGAACACACGAGAGGAGGAGGAAGAAGAAGAAGAAGATTATATAACCTTATTTATTATTTGTAAAACTCATTGAAAACACTTACACGACTTCATGCACACGCATTACTCCTTCTTCGTCCCTCCGAGCGTCTCTTTCACTTTCTTCTCAAGCGAACCGTCGGCTTGCATCCGAGCGATAGTCATCATTTTATCCATAACTTCCGGACCGTGCTCGGCAATCAACTTATCCGCCTGTTCTTTCGTCATCGTCATCACGTTCTTCACCGCATCGGAATCCTTCACGTTTTGCATGTACTTCTTCGCGTCTTCCGGTAAGTTCGCCAGATGTTTATCGAGCACTTTCTCGTATCTCAAAAAATATGGCTTCACAACTTTATTAAATACCATTGTCGTCTGAATAGGCCCATCGAAAAGTAAGGAAAAATACAGCGCTGCTTTCACTTCTGCCCAAAACGGAATCGGATTGATTGGCACGTAACTCTCGTACGCGGTGATAATCGCGTGGATGACCCAATACATCAACCTGTGTTATTCGTGCGCGCAACATATTTCGAAGAAGAACATCACGCGTGATGCGCGTTAGTTAGAATATTCGCGAAATTGGAAAAAATGTGTTCCCCCTCCAATTTTAAATTGTTGTTTGTTTATGTAACAATAATACTAATAAAAAGAGAAAGAAGGAAATTATACCATTTCACGTCATCGTCGGGAGTGACGGACATCAACGCTTTGCACGACGCGTACGGCGCGTACGTGCAATTCAGCGCGTTCAGAAGTCTGTTCGTGATAAATCCAAGCATTTTTTTGTTAATTTTATATGAGCACTTTTTGAGCAGAAAACGAGAGAGCGCAGCTTTTTCGCTCTTTCTTGTCTTTTCGAAAGGAGGATGAAAAATCATCATAAAAAAAGCAATCGTAATCTCGTAAAGGCGCACACACACCACACCATGTTACGAAAGATCGCACAAACTTCGGTCTCTAGACACGCGCAAATGCGCAACGCACTCGCGAACGGGTCCATGGTGAGGGTTTTACGTTCGCATGCATCTCTCTATTTTTACACTCATCGTTTTTTTTTCTCGCTCTAAAAAGGCAGCGCGAATTTGAAAGCATCACTCAAAAATGAATGGAAAACTGACCCGAAATACTCTTTATTTTTGCAGAGAAACTTTGCCGCCGCGTCGACCGCGGATGATGCTAAGTACCAGGTACGCGTTTGCGACGTTTGATTTGTAATTGTACGATCGCGACGTTTGATCGAGCGGTGGTTTCGATTGGCATTTTTTATTTTACGCTCTTTTTTCTCCCTCTCCTTGAAAAGCAAAGAGAGAGAGAGAGAAGGAGAAATGAGTTTATTTGACTTTTCTTCGCGAGCGCATGAACTGACGATACGAAATAATTCCTTTTTTGATCAACGAACCACAGCCTCCACTGAAATTGTTCGGTACCGCCGCTCGATACGCCTCCGCGTTGTACACCGCCTCGGCGAAGAAATCCGCCTTAGCGGCGGTGGAAACTGAAATCAAGCAAATCGTCTCCCTCGCCAACTCGGACAAAAAGTTCAAAGAGTTCATGGAAGATCCGACGATGGCGAGAAAGAAAAAGTTGGCTGGATTAGACGAGTTTTGCAAGGGTGGAAAGTTTTCAGAGACGACCTCGAATTTTATCAAGGTTGTTGGCGAAAACGGTCGATTGAGTGAATTAGAGAAAATCGCAGAGTGCTTCGAGGAGTTGTGCATGGCGTCGAGAGGGGAAGTGAAGTGCGTGGTGACAACGGCAGAACCGTTGGATGCGGCGATGTTAGCGGATGTGACGGATGCGTTGAAGGGACACGTGCCAGCGAACTCGAAGGTGATTGTGAGTACAAAAGTAGATCCGAGAATTGTGGGCGGGATGACGGTTGGCATCGGGGAGAAGTATTTAGACTTGAGTTTGCTCTCGAAGATTAAAAAGGTTGAACATTTGATTGCCAATCCGGTCTAACTGAACCGGACAGAACAAACAAACATAAGCACACTTATATAATCTGTAATAACACAACAAAAGTATATAGTAGAATTATTATTATTATTATTATCGTTACACACTACACGCTCTCCTACGCGGCGCGACGCCGCGTCTATCATTGTTTTTCTTCTACGCGCACATCTCATCGTCATCATCAACACTAAGAGCAACAATTCCTGGTCACAATGTTCCCATCCCCTCTCGCTTCACTTAAATTCACACCAACTCCTCCTCTAGCTCCTTTACTATTCCCGCTCGGTCCGTCTTTCAACAAACTCGGCGTCTCCACGATGGCTTGTAACAGCTCATCGAATATCTCCTTCACGCTCACTCTCGTCTTTGCCGAACACTCTAAAAACAAACACCCGTTGCGCCGCGCGAACGCGATCGCGTCTTCTTTCTTCACTTTTCGCTCGTTTTCCTTATCTACTTTGTTCCCGACGACGATTTTAATCGCATCTGGAATCGTCGAGTACATGTCCACCTCTTTCTGCCAGACGTTTTCCACGCTCTCAAAGCTCTCCTTTGACGAAATATCGTACACGAATACGATGCCTTGCGCGCCTCGATAATAACTCGACGTCAAGGTCCGAAACCGTTCTTGTCCCGCCGTATCCCACACGGTCAGTTTCACCGTCTCGTTCGTCTGTTTCAACTTCACGTACTTCAGTTTAAAATCAACGCCAATCGTCGTACTTATGTCCTCTAAATCTGTGTCCGGGTCGATGAATCTCGAAAGTAACGAGCTTTTCCCGACCCCGGAGTCACCGACGAGGAGGATTTTTATCAGGTGCGAATACTCCCGAAACTTTGTTCCTGCCGCGCTCTCGACACTCATTTCTCGAAACCACCGTTTTAGTATTACTCCTACTACTACTTTTACACCACGACCCGAAGAAAAGCGCTCTATGTACCGGTTTTGTGTTCGTCGCTTTTGTGTCGCTTTTTGTCTCATTTCTCCCTCTAAAAAACCTCCCAAAAACAGCCCAAAAACTCAAGCAAAAACTCAAAAATTTGACAAAAACTCAAGTCTTTTTTAAGAAAAAACGATCACAAACCGCCACATTAACGAGACACGAATAAAGAAATAACCACAAAAGATCAACAACATGCCGTACGCGTCCGAATCATTCTTGCGCACCGCCGCTCGCGAAGGGAAGAAAATGTGGCCGTTTTTAGCCGGTTTCGCCTTCGTCGGTGCAGCGGTCACGTATTCGACGACGACGATTACGAGCGAGGATAAAAAAGCGAGCAAGTTTCTCAATCCTGGCGGACATTAATGCATACGCGTATGAAGAGAAAGAGAGAGAGAGAGACGAAACGATGACGACGACGTTTAGTGGCCGAGATGGAGAAGAGTGAGGAGGAGGAAAGTTATAAAAGTGTTGCGCGAGAGTAGCGCGTATTCGTGAGAGAGAGAGAGAGATCCGTCTTTTATAGCCCTCGTTTCACACGATGTAAATTAGTAATAGCGAAAGAAAGAAAGACTAAAGAAAATAGAAAACAGAGTGCATCTATCTGTGTTGCCCCGCGATTTCGTTGTTTCTCGTTTGTTCTCTGCGTTCTATCATGCGTTCGTTCGTTTTTTTGCGGGTGTGAGATTGTGGCTAAAGTTGTTCAAACGTTGAAACTGTCTCTGCTATGCGGTCGCGTGCTATTCGCGCGGTTTCTTTCTCTCTTCTTCGCTTTTTACTACTTGTTCTTTTCGAGATTCTTAATCAGCTTGTTCCGTATCGCCGTCAGCTCCTCCGTGCCTTCGATTTTCGCGTAGTGCTTTAAAATCAACTCCACGCAGCTTAGCGGTAAAGAGTGTAACCCGGGTCGTTCTTTTTGCTCTTTCGTTTGCGTCTCTAAATCTCTGCTCAAGTGTAACTTGACGTTCTTCTTCGGGACGATGTCGTTTGGTACCGAACACCCGTGAATACCACCACCTCCACCTAATAAGGACATGCGTCCGTTATTTCGTCGTCTTCCCGGGGACATGATTGGCGAGTGCAAGTGTTTGTATTTGTCGTAGATGATGCCTTTTTGGATTTTCTCGACGATGCGTTTGGACTTTCTCGCTTTGCCTTCCGGCGGCGGCGGCGAGAGTTCTCGGTCTGAATCTTCCGGTAAACCAGCCTCTCGGGAAAGGCGCTCGGCTTCACGACCTCGTTTGTTCTCTTTCCTCATCTCCGCCTCCTTCGCTTTCTTCTCTCGCACTGCTTTCGTATCTAACCAACAATACTCCTCGTCTTGCGGTTTCTGCTCTAACGTCAACTTTTCAAATCGACTCAAAATCCTCGGCCCGCTCTTCTCCTCGTCCCATCGATCGGGAATCTGATCGTCCCGTAACGTCCCACTCTCCTTCTCCTTCTTCTCATCCTCCTCCGTGTCCGAACTCTCTTCTTCGTCTGAATCGTAATCCTCGTCCGAGGAATCCATTTGATGTCCATCTAATCGAATCTGTCTTAAATCTGGCGGCTTCCTCCTGTGCCTCATCTCGCACAACAAAAAAGTCTGCACGATCAATCTAAACGCCGGCGATTGGTACGCAAAGTGCTTACTCGGCGCCCAATCGAACCACTGACACTTTTTCGGCTTCGTCGTGTTCTTTGAAATAAAAAACTCCAACGAATCCGGCCCCGTAAACAACTCTGGATGGTCAAAAAACAAAGCTCCTATATTCTTCACCACCTCGTCCGTCGTCGTCTCTTGGTTCCGAAACTTAATCAACATCGTCAATAACGCTTTATACGGTCTCTCGTCTTTGCTATAAATCTCTCGTATTCGCTTCAAAAGGTTGTATCCTCCGTTTATCGTCGGTTGGTTCGGGTTCAGTGCTTCCTCTTTTTTGATTTCCGGTTGTTGTTGTTGTTGTTGCTGCGTTTTCGCCGAGTCCTCTCGCTTGAACGATTTTTCTTTTTTGATCTGTTTTTTCGAGGAAGGAAAAAAAGTGTTCAGAATAAAATCCAGAGAGGGAAGGAAAAAGTAGAGTAAAAACACGCGCGCGCGCCCGCACAGCTACTCTAGAAAGACATCGAAAACAAACCGAGAGTTACATTCTTACCTTGGCTGGTTTCACCGCGTGTCGTCCGTATTTATACGCCTGTTATATTTGAAAGATTCAAGAAGAAGAAGACGTGTTTTTGTCACCCTTTCTGTACTTACACACTTTCCCACAAAAATGAGCCCACAACAAAAAAAGGACCCCAAAAAAGAGAAGAGAATTCCAATCGAAAGAACAGAAAAAACTCCCCCCCCCCAAGCAGCTACTATCTTGTGTGTGGCTCTGCCTTTTGTCGTCCCCGGGGGGGGGCAGGGAAGAGAGAAGAAAAAACGAAGAGAGATGATACTCACGTCCGGTAAGAAACAGTTGAACCCATCCAACAAATCCTCGTGGCCTTTGAGCAACTTTTTCACGCGTTTGACCACGTCCGCGGTGTCGTATCTGATGCGTTTAGAGATTGGAAAATATGGTGGTTAGCTTTTTTCCTTTTTTGGGAAAGAGAGAGAGAGAGAGAAAAGAGGTCTATCTCAACGAAAAACGTTTCACACCAGGGGAAAAGAGAGTAAGAGAGAACGAACGCACCTGCCGCTCTTAAAGTCTCGCATGACGTCCAAAAAAGCCTCGTACACGTGACCTTGGTCGCCACCGAAGCGCAGTTTCACCGTTCGCACGTACACGAGCGCATCGTTGGCGGTTTGCGCGTGCGTGTGCGCGTGCTGTTCGGCGTTCATCGATGTGTTTTTCGTTGAATTTTGAACCACCAAAACACGACTCCCCTTATTAGTAAAAGACGACTCGGGAGCAGCGCCGAATCGGACTCGCTCTTTTTAAAAAACTTTTCTCTGCCGTTCGAGCGGTGATGTCTGGCTAAAAAAGCACTCGATCGCGAGAGTGACGATACTTTTCGCGATGCGAATCGTTTCCGGCCTTAATTCGGTCCCCCTTTTCTTTTCTTTTGAGCGCTGGCGCGTTTATCGAGAGCAGCTGTTTTTATTGGTTTTGTTGTGGGGCGTATCAACCGGGAAAGTGAATTGGAGAAAAAAATAACCCAAGTGACTTTTTTTCAACGCCGAGGGGGCGAGTGGGTCTTTTCCTTTCGGTGTGGATGGATTGCTCTCGAACGGCGATACTGGGTTTTCTGCTGCAAAAATTTCCGCACGAGAGCGTCCAAAAAAGTGTCACTGAGTGAGCGGTACACGCACCAAAAGGAGGCACAAACGAAACACCCACGCCGCAACTCTCTCTTCCCCCGGGGCGAGCACACAGCGAGTGTGCGTGTGCGCGCGCGCTCTCAACGAGAACAGCGCACAGAGCTTTAATAAAAAAGGAATGGCACCACCGAAGAGAAGCGCGAACGAGCGCGTCAAGGACGGCGAGCGCCCGGGGTCGCCGCAGCCGCTCGTCTCCCCAGCCTCGCTCTCGAGCAAGAAACACAAACGAAACGTCTCGTTCTCGACGAAGATGGAGAGCGTGGTTCCACAACAACCGGAAAACCTCTCGCCGGAATCGATGATGATGCTCACGAACGACGACGACGACGACGACGACGAGAACGACGTGGATGATTTATCTAGGAACCAAACGTTTGATGCGGTTGTGAAAGTATACGCGGTGCACACGGAGCCAAACTATTCGTTGCCGTGGCAAAGAAAAAGGCAGATGCCTTCAACTTCGACGGGTTTCGTCGTCGAAGGGAGACGGATTTTGACGAACGCGCATTCGGTCGAGCATTCGACGCAAGTTAAGTTGAAAAAGAGAGGGTCAGATAAAAAGTACATCGCGAGAGTTTTGGCGATCGGAACGGAGTGTGATTTGGCGTTGTTATCGGTGGAAGACGAAAAGTTTTTCGAAAACATCACGCCGTTGAAGTTGGGGGCGTTACCCAAGTTGCAAGATAGCGTCACCGTGGTCGGGTATCCCATCGGTGGTGTCGCAATATCTGTGACATCAGGGGTTGTATCGAGAGTAGAAGTGACGCAGTACGCGCACGGCGCGACGGAATTGTTGAGTTTACAGATTGACGCGGCGATTAATAGCGGCAATAGCGGCGGTCCGGCGTTCAACTCGAAAGGGATGGTGTGCGGCGTTGCGTTTCAGAGTTTAAAACACGACGATGCGGAAAATATCGGATACGTCATCCCAACTCCAGTCATCACGCATTTCGTTCGAGATTACGAGTTGAATAAAAGATACACCGGTTTTCCGGCGCTCGGATGCGACTTTCAAAAATTGGAGAATGCAGATTTGAAGAGATCGAAGAAAGTTCCGGAAGGCGAAAGCGGAGTCTTGTTGAGAAAGTTGGAACCAATATCAAATTCTGCGAAAGCTGGCTTAAAAACTGGCGACGTGTTGCAAAAGTTTGACGGCGTCGCCGTGGCGAGCGATGGTACGGTGCCTTTTCGAGCCGGCGAACGCATCTCGTTTTCGCACTTGGTGTCCAAAAAATTCGTCGGCGAAAACGCGGAAATCGAAATCTTACGAGACGGTGAACCGATGAAATTCTCCGTACCGATGGAAAATAAGAAACGCTTAGTCCCAGTGCACATGGAAGGTAAAACTCCGGAATATTTCATCATCGCTGGTCTCGTATTCACGACTGTTTCGTGTCCG
>Ga0182093_1161780_pt1 | contig 18334 bp, 8 predicted proteins | sample 041ome_21_FD_127776 | JGI IMG/M metagenome (GOLD analysis project Ga0182093, IMG submission 127776) | Metatranscriptome of coastal salt marsh microbial communities from the Groves Creek Marsh, Georgia, USA - 041411BS metaT (Metagenome... | ecosystem: Environmental > Aquatic > Marine > Intertidal...
CGCGTGGGGAAAGTCTGCGGATTTGGACTTCGGTTTCTTCATAAAGAACGCGCGCATTTATTCTCTCTCTCTCTCTTACTTTCTTCCGGTATTCGTCTCGCGTTGAGAGGTGGAGAGAGACCGCAGAGAGAGAGAGAGAGGGAGACGGAGGAGCGACTGTGTACGCGCGCGAACTCTTTCTCTCTCTTTCTCTTTGGTGCGAGATTTCTCTCTCGCCGCTCGGGTTTCCCTACCGGCGAGGGGAGCCGGAAACGACGAGGGGATAAAGAGAGAGAGAGAGAAAGGTTTCATCGCGAACGAGAACGCTCAAAAGAGAGCGAAGTATGGCCCCGACGATTTCGACGTCGCGTTGGTGGTGTCGTCATCATCAGCGAGGACCTTTTACGACAACACAGCGAACGACGATTTCAAAAGTGTCCTTCCTCCTGTGTGTCCTGTTACTTTTGGCGCATTTCTTCGCCCGAACGTTCCCGCGGGTCATCAAAGAGCAACAGCAAAAATACATCTTTCAAACCGGGACGAATAGGCTGGATTATTATCGCGATGGTTTGAATACGAATCATCAAAAGGAGGAGGTGGGGATGATCACGTACGCGAGGCGCGAAGAGAGCGAAGACGAAGCGCGGTTGGAAGAGAAGAGCTCGCACGAGTCGTCTTTATCGTTATCGAGATTTGGCTCGGAGAAAACGCGGGAGGACGACGACGTCTCGGAATCCGCAGATACGTCTGGATTGGATTACGCGTCGTTGCCGAGAGTTTTGCTGAAAGGCGACAAGTTGCAGTGTAAATGCGGGAGTTGGAAGTGCGAGAGTTTCGATCAACCCAGGGTGAGTTTTGTGATTTCGAGAGAGATTGAGGACGTCGGGGAGTTGCTGAACGTTTTGAATAGCATCGATGCGATGGATGGAGATGAAGGGAAAGATTGCGAGGTGCTGGTGAACGGCGACGGATTAAAGTCTTCTTCTTCTTCTTCGAAAGATAACGGAGAGGATGGAATCAACGCGTTGATTGCGATGATTCGGAAACAAGGCGGGTTTACGAACAACTTAGCCAGTTATAGGAACGAACCGTTAGAGAGGATAGTCATCGTGAAGAGCGAAAGTGGGAATAACAAGAATGACGATGGCGTCATGTTGGAGCGGTTAGTTTCTGGAGCGTTGGCGGCGAAAGTGCGATTTGTGGAGAACGCCGGGAACGTACGCGAAGAAACACCGATGGAGTTGAAAACGACCGTTTTGAAACGATTAAGAGCGGTAGATAGTAGTAGTAGTAGCAGCAGCGGTAGCAGTAGTAGTAGCACGCCGACGAGCAAAGCTGACGTCCACCCGCGCGTCTCGTTCGCGGTGCAGTACTTCAAGAGGCCAAATTTGGTACAGAAAATAGCCACGCAATTGGCCGGGTATGCGATTAAATATAATTTCGCGGTTGAAGTTTTAATCAACGACGATTCGGCCACGGAAATCCAGGAGTGGCACGAAGCTTTGAAGCAAATTCCACACGCGATAGTTTGCGCTGGGAATGTCCACGAGATTCGCGGGTACAATCGATTGGCACTCATGTCTCGAGCGCAAATCGTCGCCGTGATTCAAGACGACGATTTACCTCCGACGGAGCCGAACTGGTTAATCCAAGCCGAGGATAACTTTTACGAGCACAAAAAGTTGGCGTTGATTGCCGGTTTAGTCGGCCAGATTCAAGGCGGGCCAGATACTGGACGGTGGGGAAAGCAAAGAGGGCGACACGTGAAACAAATCCCGTATTACGATTCCAAAGGCAGACCGTTTATGTTTGTCTCGTGGGCAAACATCGGTCCGTTTGTTTTAAAACGAGACGCATTCTTATCCTCCGGGATGTTTCACGACAGTTACTCCTGCCGAGGCGACCCTGGCATCGGTTTCGATTACGAATACGGTATTCGCTTGTGGAGAAACAACAGAGAAGTCGCTCTGCAAATCATGCAGTTTCGATACCACGTCGGCGCGAGTAGGACGAGCGGAACGAGAAGCTCAACGAACATGAAAACGAGAAGAGATAACATCGAGTCTCGAAACACGAAGTTGATTCACCACGTGCACAAAGGCTTTTACGTGAACCACGCTCCGGAAGGCGCGAATAAGAGTCCCAAGGCGAAAGCGATGTCGGTGAAGCAAACGTGTAAAGCGGCGACGTTGCCGACGCTGGCGAATAAACGATTAGCGAAGAATAGAAAAGATAGTAAGAGCGGATTCTTTAGTGGCTAAATATAACCGGTTATTGTATTTTACAAATGTATTCCATTGAAGCGTAGCACTACTTTTCCAGTTTGATCAGCTTTGGACCCTTCCTTTCCGCGTCCAGATAGTCCCCGCGAACGAGAAGAAACTTTAAAAACGTCGTTTGCGAATCGCCGCGAAATCCGTTCCCGACGAGAACGCCCGGTCCGAGCGGCCGCACGTAATCGGTCAAAATGTCGAACGGGAAGAAATTTGCCACCACCGGCGGCCACTTTATCGGTAGAGACGTTTTTCGCTCCCTCGTATCCATCTTACCGGTCAAATCAGACACCTCTCCAGGCGCTCGAAACTTTAAATACTCCGCGGAGTAATGCAACGCCAACGGGTCGACGTACTCCATCGTGTTTTCAATTTTCATTCGATCGGAGGAAATGTTCGCGTCGGAGGTTGAAAAATACAGCGGCAACTTGTCTCGTAAGACGTGCTTGCCTAATCCTCTCAACGGAACGCGTCCTCGAAAAGTGACCGGTTGATACGGGTCGTCCTTCGCGAACCGCGCGTCGCGAGGCGCTTTATAAAAAACTTTTTGAAATCGATTCAACCATTTGCTCGGAATGTTCGCCGCTCTGCCTTCGTACACGACGGCGTTGTATTTTTTATCCTTTTCATCATCCTCTAAACTATACTCGTCCTCATCCAAGCTCTCCTCCTCCTCCTCGTCTCTTCCATCGTCCTCGTCTTCATCCACAAACCCGTACTCCTCCAACGCCTCCTCGATGTCGCCTCTCGCCGTCATCCTCCTCCCCGCCACCGCGTCTCGTTCAATCGCGCTCAACTTGTACCCTTCCCCGCTAATCAACCACGCGTTTTCAATCCCTCTCGACGTCATCGACCACAGTAACCTTCCTCGATTATATTCCGACATCTCTCGTATCTGCGTGTACACGTACATCCCGATGTTCGTACTCTTCGGTAAAAACAACGCGAATTCGAGGTGATACTTTTCCAAAATCATCAGCGTTCGTTGAAACCGCATCTCCTCTTCGTCCGAGGCGACGTCGTAGTCTTTGAACACCTCAAAGCCTGGATTTTCGAACTCGGATTCTAACGCGTCCGACAGTTCTCCCTCGTTTATTAACGAAAACGTGTTGTCGTCGTCGTCGTTGCTGTTGTTGTTGTCGTCCTCTGTCTCCTCGTCGTTCGTTAAAGACGCTCCAACGAACGCACCGACAGCGCGACGATGATGCTTCGCTCCTCCTCTCGAGGAAAGCACGCGACGACGGGAAGCAGACGAAGAAAAAGAAGCGGTACGAGTAGCATTCAAACGCTTCTTCTTGATAAAAAGCCCCGAAGAGGAACAAAAACAAGGACGACACCAACGTTGAAACGAAGGAATCGATCTCGTCGCTGCCGTGGTCGTCATGGGTCTCGTTCGCACGTTCAGAGTGACGGACGACGAGACGAAGGAGAAAAAATCGCTCGAGCATTGTTTAGGGTCTTGTTTAGGGTCTCGAACACAAAGAGCGCCATTTTGGATAAAATCTCTCTCACTTTTCCTCGTTACTCTTTTGTACACACACGGACACACAACACACACGTGAGACAGAAAGAGAGAGAAAAATGAGCGCGAGCACTGTTTCGAGCTTTCCATGCGCTTCTTCTTCTTCTTCTTCTGTTTTGAGAGGAGGAGGAAGAAATCACGGAGGAAGTCTTTTAAGTGGTAGAAAGATGACGAATGATTTGAGCGGAAGGAGGACGTCATTCTTCCCCGAAGGACGACGAGGACGACGACGAGTTTCTTTTCTTAAAACGGAAGCGATGTTCGAGAAGTTCACCTTGAAAAACCCGTTCCAAACGGACCCAGCGATGAAGACGAAAGAGCGATACCAACCGATCGTTCAAAAAGTGAACCAATTGGAACAATCGATTTCATCGATGACGGATGAGGAATTAAGAGGGCAAACGGAGAAGTTTCGCCAGAGACTCGCGAACGGGAAGGAGAGTTTGGACCAGCTCTTACCGGAAGCATTCGCGACGGTCAGGGAAGCGTCGAAGAGAGTTTTAGGGTTGAGACCGTTCGACGTGCAAGTGATTGGCGGGGTGATTTTGCACGAAGGGCAAATCGCGGAGATGCGAACGGGGGAAGGGAAGACGCTCGTGTCGGCGTTGCCGGCGTACTTGAACGCGCTGAGCGGGAAAGGCGTGCACGTGGTCACCGTGAACGACTATTTGGCGAAGAGAGATATGGAGTGGATTGGCCAGATTCACAAGTTTTTAGGTCTTTCCGTCGGGTTGATTCAAGCGAACATGAGCGAGCAAGAGAGGAGGAGCGGGTATTCGAAGGACGTGACGTACGTGACGAACTCGGAGCTCGGGTTTGATTACTTGAGAGATAACTTGGCGCAAGTTCCAGAAGATTTGGTGCTGAGAGAATTTAACTTTTGCATCATCGACGAAGTGGATTCCATTTTGATCGACGAGGCGAGAACGCCGCTGATTATTTCCGGGGTGGCGGATAAGCCGTCGGAGAGGTACGTCCAAGCGGCGAAAATCGCGGACGCGTTTCAAAAGAGCGTGCATTACACCGTGGACGAGAAGCAAAAAAGCGTACAATTGACCGAGGAAGGTTACGAAGCCGCGGAGGATTTGTTGGACGTGGACGATTTGTACGATCCGAGAACGCAGTGGGCGTTGTACATCATCAACGCGATTAAAGCGAAAGAGTTGCAATTGAAGGACGTGAACTACATCGTACGAGGGCAAGAAATTATTATCGTCGATGAATTCACCGGGAGAACGATGCAAGGCAGACGATGGTCGGACGGTTTGCATCAAGCCGTTGAAGCCAAGGAAGGCGTGACGATTCAAAATGAAACCGTCACGATTGCCTCGGTGACGTACCAGGCGTTTTTCCGAACCTTTCCGAAACTCGGCGGCATGACCGGTACCGCGGAAACAGAATTGACAGAATTCGATAAAATTTACGATTTGTCCGTTCAAGTCGTGCCAACGAACAGATCGGTCTCGAGAGAAGACGCGACGGATGTCGTATTTCGATCGGAAAGTGGGAAATGGAACGCCGTGAGAAGAGAGATCGCGAGAATGCACAAGAAAGGACGACCGGTGCTTGTCGGCACGACGTCCGTGGAACGTTCCGAAGCGATTGCTCGTTTGTTGGATGAAGACGGCATCGCGTACGAACTGCTGAACGCGAAACCAGAAAATGTCGAACGTGAATCTGAAATTGTCGCTCAATCCGGTCGTAAAGGCGCGGTAACCATCGCGACGAACATGGCGGGTCGCGGTACGGATATTTTGCTCGGCGGTAACGCCGAGTTCATGGCGAGATTACGCGTCCGCGAAGCTTTGTTGCCAAAAATCGTAAAACCGGAAGACGGCGACCTCGCGTTTGAAAAGAAGGGCAATTTAGGTAAAGCCAAGGAGAACAAATGGAAAGTGAAAGACGGGTTATATCCGTGCGATATTTCCAGCGAAGCTTCGGCGGCTCTGGCGAACGCGGTTGAGAAAGCCATCGCGAATTGGGGCGAACGCTCCTTGGAAATCTTGGAAGCCGAAGACCGATTATCCTTCGCGTGCGAAAAAGGTCCGACGGACGACGAGGCTTTCTTGGCCATTCGCGACGCGTTTACGAAAATCGAAGGTGAATTTGAAACGTTTACGAAAAAGGAGAAAGAGGAAGTGTTGCAGCTCGGCGGTTTACACGTCGTCGGTACCGAACGTCACGAATCCCGACGCGTTGATAACCAGTTGCGCGGTCGTTCCGGTCGTCAAGGCGATCCAGGCTCCACGAGGTACTTTCTATCGCTCGAGGATAATTTGTTCCGCATCTTTGGCGGCGATAAGATTCAAAACATGATGTCCATGTTCCGCGTGGAAGACATGCCGATCGAGTCTGGCATGCTCACCGCCTCCCTCGATTCCGCGCAAACCAAAGTCGAGACGTACTTTTACGACATCCGTAAACAACTCTTCGATTACGATCAAGTGTTGAACTCGCAAAGAGAAAAAGTATATTTTGAGAGAAGAAAAGCATTGAAATCGAGCGACGACAAGTTGAAAGAAGTCATGCTCGAATACAGCGAAAAAACTATCGACGATATCGTCAAAGCGAACATCGACACGTCCGTTCCAGTCGCCGAGTGGCCGTTGGACGGTTTGGCCAGCAAATGCGCGCAATATTGCAAACTCATGAACGATTTGACCGAGGACGTTTTGCGTGCAGAGGCGAGCAAAGGCGGCGTCGAAGGCTTGCGGAACTATTTGGTCAAGAGAGGCAAGGACGCCTACTTGCAAAAGAGAGGCGAAATTGAAGCGTTACAACCTGGGTTGATGACCGAGGCGGAAAGATACTTCGTTTTGAGCCAAACCGATAACTTGTGGAAAGAACACTTGCAAGCCATCAAGTTTGTGCAACAAGCGGTCGGCTTAAGAGGCTACGCACAGAAAGATCCGCTCATCGAATATAAGTTGGAAGGTTACAACTTGTTCGTCGAGATGATGGCGCAAATCCGAAGAAACGTGATTTACTCCGTGTACCAATTTGAACCGAAGAGAAAAGTTGAAGAAGGTCCGGAACAACAACAACAGGGACAAGGTGGCGACGACGGATCTATCGGCTCGAGGAAGAAGAAAGATAAGGAGGAACAAGTTCCGCTCATCACCGGCTAAAGATCAAATAAAACATTTTGTCATAAATATTGAATCATTGCTACTCTACGTACTACTACTACTACCCTACTACTACTACTACAACTACTTCTACCACAACTAATCGCTCTTTCGAATGGCAGCGACGTCCCCCAAAGTGCTCGCCGCGACGAGATCCTTTAACACTCTGCTCGACAAAGTCGCGATGTCTCTCGCTTTTTCCAATTCTGGGTCAATTTTAGCGTCCGATAGAGAGGAAGCGTTCACCGATTCTGTGTTCTTATCATCTTCGTCGTCGTCGCTATCGTTTTGCTTCCTTTCGTTTTGACCTCTGCGTTCGGCGATTCTTCGTTTCGCGTCTTCGACGAGGCATTTTTCAACCTCTTTCGTGGACGCTAAAATCTCCGCCAACGTTTGGTGAAACGCGCCCTTTCTCTGCCACAACGCGTTGTTTTTAGTATTCGCCGAAGCGAAGCACGCCGAAACGAGCAAAATCGTATTCAACATTTCAATTGAGTTTGCGTGCGTTGATGAGATATGCTTCATTCGTTTCACCGCTTCTTCTTCGTCGGCGTCGACGGCGAGCGACCAAACGACGCCGTGCGAACTGTTTACAAAGGTATCCAACTTGGACGCCGCGACGCACATCGGCGCTTTCGAAAAGTATTCTCTGGTAGCTTTCGAAGACGCGATGCCTAAACTGATGCATCGTCGCGCTGCGGCTGATCCAGGTGCGAAGTAAGAGGACGCGTTGTCTTCTTCTTCTATTTTGAGGACGCCTTTTGCAGAAAAATACGCCGCCAGGGAAGCGATGCACCCAGAATTCAAAATCATGCCGTCGGCGGCGTTCGCGTCGCTCGTTGTGAACACGTACGATAACAACAGCGCACACGCGTTCAACGCGGTGTCTTCTTCGTCGACATTTGTCATGCTGTCGTTGCCTTTTTTATCCTTCTCCGTACCGGCAAAACTCCAGAATCGAGTGGCAATAACCAAAAGCGAATCCGCGACGAGCGGCGCGAACGCTCTTCTCGCGTTCGATAAATTACTCGAAGAAGAAGATGCGCTCTTCTCAAGTTGTCCGAAAACTGAAAAGTTCACCCCGAGCGCGTTTTTCTCCGCAAATCGAACCGCCAAGTGCGCTAAAAGTGCCATCGAGTCTAACTCATCCTCTTTCGCGCCGTCGTCGCCGTTCATTTTCTTCTCCAAAGCGGATCGTTTCGCGTATTCGCCGAATCGCAACGATTTCAAAATTCGTTTCAAACACTCGTTCGCGACGATATCGTTCGGACTCACGAGAAATCTCGAGCGCAGACAGTTCATCGCAGCTGAACGCATCTCACGATAAAACAAATACTCATCTCCTCCGCTATTCTTTCTATCACTACTTTGTATTTTCTCGGAGATGTTCTCGAACAGTTTTGTGAGCGTTTCGGTTGTTTTTCTAGAAACGTACGGCGCGGAGCCGTCGGAAACTCTCGAGTAGTCGTCCGCGCCAATCAACGCCGGCGTCAACTTCCGTAAAAGAAACTGCACTTTTTCAATCCTCGTGAACGTCCTGACATGCCTTCGTTGCGTCTCCATCTCTCCGTTGCTCGTGGTATTCAACCCGTTCATTTCCAGAGGGAGCCAATTCGCCGCGTCGTCGTCGTCGTCCGTCGAGTCGTCATCCTTCGCCGCGACGCCCCCATTTTTAGACTCACTCGAGTTCTTTTCTATAGCCGTCGTCGCTTTCTCGACGCCACTCTCCTCTGCAAACGCCACGACATCCTCCAACCCGGGTTCATCCATCTCCGCTTCTTCCTCCTCGCTGAAATCCACCTCCCCTAAAATCGCCTCCGCTTCCCTCGCCGCCGTCTCGTCGTCTCCCATCATTCGCAAAGGAAACTCCGCAAACACTTGAATCGCTAACTTTCTGTGCGCGTCTTTACTCCCAACCCCATCAACGGTGCTGTTCGTATTGCTGTTCGCATCATCTGCTTTCGTCGCCCCGAGCGCGATATTCTCGAGCACTTTCGAGTCAAATCTCAAATCTGTTCCATCTTTATCGAGCGTTTCGCTCAACCGTTCCAGTTCTTTCCTCGTCACTTGCGGGTAATCGAATCGCATTTTTCTCGCGCACTTCTTTGCTCTCGTCTTTGAATCGTTGTCGTTATCCTCCTCCTCCTCCTCGTTTCTTTTCTTGGACATCTCCATCGCCTTTATGAGATTCGACACGAACTCCGCTCGACTCATCACGTCTCGTTCTTCTTCTTCTTCTTTACCTTCCTCTCCTCCTTTTCCTCCTTCAGAGAAGGACGACGCCGTCATGTTAAAGTCGTTTTGGTACAGGTTTTGGTGGTACACACGCGGAGAGAGAGAGAGAAAGAGAGACGTGTCGTGAATACACCCGCGCAGAAGTGTGACGAATGCCTCACTTTTCTCCTCGAGAAAACACTTAGAACACGAGCACTTTATAAAGAATGGCGAACAACGAGACGTTGTACCAGTCGATCGAACCCGAAGTGAAAGAAATCTCGCTTCTCGCGAAAGGATCCTCTTCTCCTCTCGGCGGTTTTTTTGGAGCAGCGAGTGTAAACGCGCAACCGGAAATACGCGAGTGCGGGGAAACCGTGTTTTCTCAAATCCGCGCGGTGGCGAGACACACGAGCGAACGGGAATGGTTCGAAAAGAATGAGGTACTGACACGACCACAACTTTGATGACGATGAGATGTCGAAGCTTTTCTATTTTCGTTTCCGTCGCGCTCGATCTCTTCTTTTTATCAGTGCGAACGCTGCGAAACGCGCTCCGATGTGATTGGATTAATGGATTCGAGAGAGAAGGAGAAGCGCTTTGTGCTTGCTGCTGCTTGGGCGAACGAGAGACGCTCTCGGGAGGACGCTCTCGAAAAACAAAACTGACCTTATATAATATATCTTATTGATCTCTTGTAACACCACCTTTATATACAGGACGCGTTACATTTATTCCTCTTGGCGATTACGAACGAGGAGTCCTCGGAGATGTGCGCGCGCGGTTTATCCGGCGTAACGAAACTGGCAAGAGCGGAGTGCGTGCATAAGAATCGATTGGCGGAGTGCTTGCAAAAAGCGTCGCAAGTGCCGGAGACGTTTTTGGTGGAACATACCAATACCACCGCGTTTACGTGGGTGGAACAGTTGGAGTGCTTGGCGGCGGTGATGGAGAGCGGGAAGAACGTGCCGAGAGTGAGCGAGGCGAGCGTTTCGATCGCGCTGGGCGCGTGCGCGAGGGGGATGTATTTGGCGAAGAAGAGCGCGACGGCGAAAGAGAGCGGAATGGTGGTCAGTCAGGCGATTTCGAGCGCGAGGAGAATATTAGAGGTTGTTTTCGTTGAGGCGAAAGAGAAGGAGAATAAAGAAGCCGTGCGGGTCGCCGAGAAAGCGTTTGAGGATTTAGTGACCATGAGTCGAAGCGAAGAGGACGGTTGTTTATCGGGTGCCATCGATTGCGAGTATAAACGCGTGCAAGAGTCCACGGTGGCGACTATTGCGAGCTTAGAGTTGTGCAACGCGTTGGTAGAGTCTCATTTCGATCTCTTCCAAAAGAACCAAACGTTGATGAAAACGTTGAAAGAACGCTTCTGCCCAATCGTCGAGGCGACGTTGGAAAAGAAATTTTTCTGCGCGGCGGAGACGACAGATTTCGCTCAAAGACGCGTCGTTTTGCGAACTTTAGAGATTATTGTGAAAATAGGTCGAGGCAACGGATTCGAGGCGTTCATAAAGACATCTTTAGCTCGATTAATGTCTTCTTTAGAAAGCGAAATGCCGGCTTGGTTGCGAGCGTCCTCGTTGGAAGTCTTGAGATTTTTCTGCTCCGATGACGATATCTGCTCGTTCTTACACGACGCGTACTGCGACCCGACAAAAATGGACGACGCAAACGCCGAGACTCCGTTAGCGAGCATTTGCTTGATTCAAGCGAGAACAGTACAATCTGGTTTATCCGCGAGTAATTCGGAGCCGACGATGAGTTCTTCGTCGAAACCCCATGGCGCGGTGTACGACGCCGTTCAGAAAGAATTCGAGAAGAAGATGCAAAAGTTATCCATCTCGACCAAAAAGAAGACGAAAAAGGACGCAGAAGATAATCTTGATGACGGAGGAGAAGATCACGACGAAATCGCAGACCTCGAAAACACGGAAGCTTACATTACCAGAGCAGTAACGATCGCCATCGAAGGTTTGTTAAACGCAGCGCAAACGATCGAACGCGTCATGTACTCGAACGAATCGCCGAAACAGTTTCAAACCGCCAAGAAAATGCTAGACGCGGTTTGGGAAACCTTAGCCTCTACGTTTTCGTTAACTCTCGACTTAGCCGAAAACGACGACACGTGCTTATACATATTGGAAGCATATCAAAACGCCGGCCGAGCGTCGGTGAAATGCAAACACAAACTCGCGAGAGAGGCGTTTTTAGGCACGTTGTGTCACTTTGCTTTGCAAATGCCCAAAAAGCAATTCGACGATAACGGAAATATCGTTCCAAAGCTGTCCGTAAAGAATGCGTTGAGTTTAAGAGCTATATTCAACATCGTAGACGCGTCTAACGGGCACTTGGAAGACTCTTGGTTTATGGTATTAGAAACCATCGCGTCTCTCGAACGCACGTTAGGGGTTGCGGAGAAGACTATGAAATCGAGAGTGCGAGAGTACGTCCCAGATGGATTGAAACCATCTAACTGGACAAACACTGAATACGAATACAAAGAAGAATTCTACGTCTTTTCGGAAGCCGCGCAAGATATGTTCAACGCCATGAATGCGTACGACGACGACGATTTGATGCACGTGGTGGATGCCTTGATCAAGGCAAACATTCGGGAATTGCGAGAGGCTCGGGCCTTGGCGGAGAAACAAGCTTTATCTTCTGCGAAGAAGAAAGCTTTAGCAGAACAGAATAACGCGAGAAGTAACGGAGTAAAGAAACCAATGACATCCATTCGCTTGCGCAGCTTGGAGCGTTTACGCGCGGTGATGGAAGTCAACGCGTCGAGAAGGTTTGCCTTGTTTTGGGACGCGTGCGCGAAACATTTTCTTAAAACCATATTGGAGGAAACAGGGAATCCTCGCGAGCAAGCGCACGAAATTTACGAAAAAATTGCCATCAACGTTCTCGAAACCGATTTAGATCTCGACGAGAAGAATGTGGCATATGCCAAATCGGTCGGATTTGAAACCGTCGAGTGTTGTGTGGCGACGTTCGTTAGGACGATGTACGACGAAGCCGTGGATTATCGAGGGAAGCAATTGTCATTGTCGCTCGCAAACGCGCTCGCGAGTAAGCGCGCGAACAGACTGAAAACTTCCTGGCCTATTATTTTAAGCACGCTCGCGAAATTAGCCGAGAACGAAGGTGACGCCGATTTAACGATTGAATCCTTCGTCACGGTGAAAGTGATCGAAAAAGAGTGCTTGCCGCACATCGACAGAGCATATTACGGAGAGGTGTCGGAATGCTTCTCGAGCTACGCGCACCAAAGGAACGAAATCAACGTCGCACTGTCTGCGGTGCATTCTTTGTCGACCGTCGCTGATTATTTCAGTGATGTCTGCCACCGCCCAGAAGGTGCGACAGATGTGCAGTCGTGGGCGTCTAAAAAAATGACCCCCACGAGAAATGGCGTCAAATTGAACTTAGTCACAAAAAATGGTCTCGCGGACTTTTCAATCTCACCCGTCATTTCCCATTTATGCGAACGATTCGACGATAGTCGAGTAGAAGTGAGAGATTTAGCCGTGCAAACTTTCGCGACGTTGTTCGTTTCAAGAGCTTCGTTGTTGAGTAAGAACGAATTGAAAGAGTGCGCGCAAAAGGTTGTGTACCCGACCCTCGACAAATGCCGGAAGATTGCAAAAGCGGCGTCTATAGAGGACCCGGACGGACTGAAAATCGAATGGGATTTCTCTTTAGTGAACATGCACGCCTCTTTGTTCGGAAACGTGTTGCGAAACACGTTACCGTTGCTCGTTACCGTGGAAAACTTTGACAAAAACTTTGACGAGATGTGTTCGTTCTTTGTCGATTCGGTCCTGTCCGATTGCGAAGAACTCGGAAGTGCGGCTTTGGATAATTTTTTGTCAGTTTTGTTAGAGCAAGACGAATCGACTACGAAAGGTATGCCGAGACCGCTGTGGAAGAAAGCGATGAAAGCGCTGCACGTGGCGACGGAGAAAGCCACGTTGCCGCCATCGGTATCTCCGCAAAACACGCGCGTCGGAATCGCCACTTTCTTCGGTTCTTTGTACGATGGTAAGTCGGATTCGTTCGACGACGCCGATTGTCGAAGCGCTATTCTTGCGTTACAACAGTTGATTAATTCTCCGTGCGTTGCCGAGGACGCGCAGCCAGTCGACGGTGCTCAATGGGACGCGCAGAAACGCGCGCTCAAATCCATGCGGTACATGTGCGCCAAATCGAAAGAAGGTAAAACTCGAACGTTAGTGTGCGTGGAAACGTTCAACGCTTTATTGAAAACTTCCATGGGCTATGGTGAGCGCCAGTCGACGCAAACACCCGCGGATTTGGCATTTGCCAAAGCTGGAATGGAAGCTTTCTATGAAATGTACGATACGGTTGCGAACGACGAAACGAGAGCGGAGACGTACGGCTTCGCGATGACAGCAATCGCAAAGCTCGCGCGACGATGGAACGCGACGCTAACGCAAAGGGCCAACGTAGAAGACGAAGAATACGATGATGCGGAATATATCGAGCAATTGAAAAACTGGAACGCGGTGTTGATGCAAAAAACTGCGTTGCAAGCGCTCGTGGTGGTTTCGAGAAGAGGCGTCGCGTCGTTGAATTCACCGGCGGTTTCCTCGAACAACGGCATATCCGCGAAAGCGGCGGCAAAATCAGATTGGTCGGCAACCGCGGATGCGTTTGAGACTGTTTTGGGACAAAATGTTGAAATTATGAGCTCTAACGACGATAACGACGACGACAAAGAAGCGATGTTGGATGAAGAAGACGATGGAGAAGAAGGACAACAGAACGAGGACGACGAGAGTGTCTCTCGCAGGGCTAAAAAAGCGAAAACGTTCTCGGACCTCACGATTGCGTCTGTCATGTCGCTCGGTGAAGTTGTTCTCAGATACTCTGTCATTGCTGAAGACGAATGCGTTCTTCGCTTCTTGCGTTCGTTGGCGCGCGGATGCGCGGCGCCTCGCATCGACGTCGCTTTAGAAAGTTATGCGCAATTGTGCGATGTGACGCGTTTCGCTTCATACAAAGATGAGAAAAAGAGGAGCGAAGCTGCGTTTACGCATCGCGCTCGAGTGGCAAACTTTGCCTTTCCGAGACTTGTCGCGTGCACGAAAAACTTCCTCGACGAACACGCCAACGCGCCTTTGGATACGTGGACGTACGATACCACTCGCGACGCTTTGGAAATGTGCTCGACGTTAGCCGTGTCTAAAGACGTCGCTCATTCGCAAAATGAAGTGTTGAACGGCATGCTCGAAAAGGCGAGAGAGAGTAAGAGCGGCGGCGAGGGTAAAGACGAAGAGCTCGTCTTGGGTGTTTTCGCCTACGAGGCTTTGTCCAAAGCGGCGGCGGCTTCCGCGGTGGAGGATATTAAAAAACTAGCTATGTTTGCGTTACTTGGCGCTGGGAAATACTTGGGTCTTTTGTCATAAATCTCTAATATATAATATTCTAACAGACAAAAACTTTCTTGATTGATTTTACACGCACAACAATTATTCTCTCTTGTTCAAAAGCGACTTGGCGTTTGCTTCCGCGTCGGTCAAATCGGTCGATTGATACTTCGCCAACAACTCTCGCTTTTTCTTGGCGATCACCAGCGCTTCTATGTCCGAATCCTCCGGAAGCGGCACGTACGCCTTCGGCGGCTCTTCTACGTCTACGTTTTTACCATTATTACTCGTTGTTGTCGTCGTCGTCGCTCGAACTTCTCTTCTACCACTACCATCAACCAACGCCGCTCCAGTCTCTTTATCCACCTCTACTCCCATATCCGCCGCTTTCAACAGCTGCATCGCCTTCCAATTCTCCGCCGCTTCTCTCTTCAACGCAATCTCCGCCTCTCTTTCCTTCTTCAAAAAATCCCCGTCCTCCTCGTCGTCGTTAAACCCAAAATACTTCGCGTCCGCTCTCCTCAACATCTCCGTCTTCGTCCGTTTCTTCCTCCTCGCTTTCCCTTCCTCGTCGTCCTCTTCTTTCTTCTCAAACAACTCCTTCACCCCGGGTAAATTCTTCGCCGCGCCGAAATACTTGTAGTGCCTCGCCGCGCCTTCCAACTTCTCGTACCCTTTCGGCTTCACCGTCACCCCCCCTTCCTCGATCCCGCCGCCTCGAACGATATAATTCGGCCCGCCTAACTCTTTAATCCGCATTTCCCACTGCCATTTTTCTTTGAGAAGTTTGTTAATCTCGTCGTTTAAATCCCGCAAACGGTGTTCCCCTAAGCCTTCGTTTTGGATTTCCATCACTTTGCGTCCAACTTCCCTTAAAATCTGCGAGCGGAATTTATCCGCCTGGGAGACGTCGTCGCATTTTGCCGTGTGGTTCGGTCTTTTGCCGGATCTGTCCATGCCGGAGAGGAGTTCTTGCTTTCCGGAGACCCATTTGTTGAACATGCCCTGTTGTTATTCATGTTTATGTTATTGAAGGAGAGAGAAAGAGAGAATTAGACGAACGCGTCAGAGAGATGTACACGACGATTCAAACGCAGACTACGAGAGGAGCGAACGCTCCAAAAACAAGGAGAACAAAGAGAGTAAACAACATTTGATGATGGTAAAACGACGCACGTTCGCTTTCTCTTGGTTTCTCGCCATGGGGATCGACTGTTGGATCTGTTTCGCGCGGGTGAATTTGTGGCGGCTTTTCGGGAGAAAATCTTCACTTTTTGCACCATTTTGACGCGCGCGGAATAGAGGAAACAACACAACAACGAGACAATAAAACAATCGATGGTGCTCTTGAGAATCCGCACTCGGGACGGTACCGAACGTCTCGAGTGCGCGGACGGCGCAGGAGGAGGAGAAAACGACGTCGTTAAAACAATCTCGGACGTCCAAGATTTAATCTCGAAGCAACCGTGGGGCGTTCCCGTGGAGAATCAATCGTTGAGTTTAGACCCAAGTTTATTGCTCCGCACTTCCTCAGAAAACGCAGACGAGACGAAAGCGAAGACGAAGAAAGAAGTGGTGGTATTAAGTCCTCGAAAAACGTTGAAATCGTTACGACTGAAGCACGGGGATATCGTCTACATGACGTATCCAGATTCGATCGAAAGAGAGGTGACGAAAATGCGAGTCAACGTGGAGACGAAACCGTTCGGGGCGAAACGGACGATCGAGGAGATGATTTCGAAACAAGTTCGAATTGGGAGGCAAGAGAGAGGGAACGTGGCGTCGGTGTCTTTTTGCGGACACGCGGCGAACATGTTTCAGAGTTACGTGAATAATACGCTCGGATTTAAACAAAGTCGGTTCGGGTGGTTGTACGGGACGAAGACGAAGAGGAAGAAGGAGAAGACGGAGGAGGAGAAAGAGAAAGAGAAGAGTAAAGATGCGAGCAGCAAGAAGAAGGAAAAAGATGAAGAAGAAGGAAAAGAAGACGAGATGATCACGGAGTTATTTGCGGACGTGATTTACGAGCCGAATCAAAACGGGAACGCGTACGTGGCGCACGTGGACGAGGAGGACGAGGAGAGCCAAACGGCGGAAGCGATCGCCAACGCCATGGGATACGAAAGAATCGGGTGCGTGTTTAGTCAAAGCGACGTGGATCGAGGCGACGAGTCGGTATCCGCGATGAGCGCGCACGAGGTGACCTTGTGCGCAAAATTACAAGCGAAATACGGGAAAGAATTCGTGACGGTTATCGTCGTGCAATTCGAAGACGAAGACGAGGAGATGCAAGTGACGTTCGAGGCGTTTCAAGTGTCCGACCAGTGCGTGAAGTTGTACGAGGACGGCTTTTTCGAGTTGGACGAAAAGACGGGCGTGGCAAAACTTCCAGCCTCGTCGTCTGCTGGTATCACAAAAGAAGAAATAGAAGAAGAAGAAGAAGGGTCGTCGTTTAGCAATTGGGGCAGTCACACGAAGCTCGTCAAACCGGTCATGGTCGAGCGCAAAGACGTGACCGAGGTGGACAACGATTTCTGGATCGTCGCGGTACCGATCAAAGACCACACCGGAACTGCGCAATCTGGATTCCCAATCGAAAATAGACTCCATCCTCCTCAAACCGCGGACGATATCCGCTCCGCGATTCAATCTCGTTCCGCCACGTGTTCGTCCTACGCCGAAAAGTTGAGAGATTTTCATTTGCTCTTGTTCTTATCCAAACAAATGGATAAGAACGACGTGCTGGCCATCGCGGAGAGCACGAACGATTACATCGACGGTGGGGACGTGAGCGAAGGGTACAAGGTTCTGATCGACGCCATAGCCGGTATCGCTTAAATCTTCTCGTTTTACTTTTTTTAGCGGAATACTATTTTGAATTGTGTGCACTCTGTTTTGCGTGGTAAAAATTGTGTATTTTTCTCTTCTTTTCTCGAAAACGCATTTTTTTCAATCTCGAGAAAAAGAATATCTTTATTATTATATAGCAGTGTTGCGACGACGAACGAGTGTTTACTAAATGCCGCAAGCTCTCCCTCCGCAAGACGACCCAGATTTGGTCGCCCCGACGTACGTCCCACACGTCCCACTCCAACCGCTCACGAGCGAGAACGAGAAAAATCCAGATTTGGCATCCTACCCTGTCAACGAAAATGCGTTCAAAAACGATCCGTTTTTCCACGCGCACAAATCTATGTTCCCGGACGGAGAGACGATGCCTATTCGGGTGAAAGTATCCACCGCGTGGCACAACTTACCGTCTCGAGAGAAGTTACAATCGAAAGGCCACGTGGTGCACGTTCCGAAAAACGGGAACATCACCATCCGAAAGTTCAAAGAACAACTCTCGGAATTAGACGGTTTCCCAGACGCGACGAACATGCAACTTCTCTGGTTCGCCAAAGTCCTCGGTCGAAAATACGACTACGACGACCTCCCTCGAGGCAAATCAACCGACCACCTCAACGAATACATCCCAGACGAACACAAGCTCACTTTGAACGATTACAACGTCATCCCGTGGCTCCTTAAATTCCCGGATTGGGAAATCGTCGCCACCGTCCTCGACCGTGCGCCCGTCGACCGCTACGAAGCCATCCACCGCGCCGTCGCCGAACAAAAAGGCGTCAAAGATATCGATAAGCACATACGAAAGTTGAAAAAAACCGAAAAGTGGACGACGTTTTTGGAAACCGACGTGGAACAAACGAGGAAAAATCGTGAAAGTCGTTTAGGGCCCGGGGCTTAAGACATCGTCGTCGTCGTCGTCGAGAACGCTTTTACCTTTCGAAGAGGCAGAGGTGAGAGCGCGAAAGGTGGTCAAAG
>Ga0182093_1525956_pt1 | contig 18281 bp, 14 predicted proteins | sample 041ome_21_FD_127776 | JGI IMG/M metagenome (GOLD analysis project Ga0182093, IMG submission 127776) | Metatranscriptome of coastal salt marsh microbial communities from the Groves Creek Marsh, Georgia, USA - 041411BS metaT (Metagenome... | ecosystem: Environmental > Aquatic > Marine > Intertidal...
AAGAAGAAGAAGAAGAAGATTGGAGACGAAGATTGCCACGTGTTGCCGAAACTGGAGCTGTACCGACAAACGATCGCGGATGAATCCGTGTGGACGCGAGATCAATCCACCGGGGAGATGCACATTCAACTGGTGAAGCTGAAAAAAGCGGAACCTTGGGAAGCGGCGTTTAAGGAACATTGCCGTAACAACCTCCGAGGAGCGACGCCAAACGCGAGCGACGAAACGTCGACGAAAGCCGAGGCCGATGAAAAAATCGAAATGGACAGAAGACGGATGATGCTCGCTCGATTTCAAAAGGAAAATCCTGGATTTGATTTCAGCGACGCTGAGTTTGAAGTCGGCAAAGAAGTCCCGGACGCCAGCGAGTGGAATTTGAAATAGTATGTAGTTGTAAAAGTAGTCGTGGGAGTACTCGTATTTGTACTCGTAAGAGATTGAATTTTTGAAATTTCTCAACATAAAACAAGACAAAAAACACACACAAAACGCACTCAAAAAAAAAAGCAACAACACAGTACAACGAACACCGTTCACATGCTCTCCTCCACGGACGACGACGACGACGCCTCTTGGAGCAACTTGGGCACCGATCTTCAAGGCGAAGAGATCGTTCTCGAGGACGTCGTTGGAAAAAAGAAGACGAAGGAGGAGTTTGAGGAGGGAGACGAAAAAGAATTGGAGGAAAAACCGCAAATGACATGCGGGAAAAAGGACGACTCTCCCCCTTCAAAAGAAGAAGAAGAGAAAGAGTTGGAGGGCATCGAGGACGCGTGGGAAGGCAAAGACGAGGAAGTGCGCGCGTGGCTGGAACTCGCGGAGGCGCAATTTGACGCGAGGACGTCGCCCTTAATCGGGGCGCAACAGAAACAGCAAACGAGTCACGCGACGACGACAAAATATGAGACCCCTACTCAAGGAGAGGGGGGTGAAGGTCCAGTCCAAGAAAAACAACCGCGAAGAGAGAACAAACGAAGACGGGCGAACGCGATGAAAACATTGAAGAGGTCGCTGGATGTGAAGTTGATGATGAGCTCGGTGGTATCGATTTGCATTGGAATCGTGGCTTTGTATTTAGCCACCATGTCGTCGTCGACGACGAGGGACGTCGTGATTACTGAGAATACGCCTTCCGAGACGAACTCGTTCGAGGAACGATTAAAAGCGATCGAGGAGATTCAACGGTGCGAAGTCAAGTTGGAAAAAGCGAAAGAGAAGGTGGAGGAGTTGGTGACAAAAATTTTGGAGGAGAAGAGGAAGCTTCGCGCACAACAGCAACGGGGCGTTTTCGCCTCGTGGTTGGCGTTTGAAGACGACGAGTATTCGGAGGCGATTTCATCTTGGACTGCGATGGTCGCAGTGGTGACGTATTTTACCGCGATATCGATGATTTCGCTTTGGTTCTGGAAGTTGGTAAACCTTGCGTTCTTTGGTAACGGCGAGATGGAAGAATCGTCGTTTTTTACCACCACGACGGGGACGACCAGAAGCGACGAAAGCGGCTCGGCGAAAGACGACGACGACGGAAAAGGAGAAAGACCAATCGACTCGTACGCGAAAGTCGCGAGGCATTTAAACGCCAACAAAACACCAACATCTTCGATCCGGGGCGCCTTGCGTACCCCAAGCGACTCGGGCGTTCCCAAGCCGTTCGCCACGTCTTCGCAAAGACGCAGGAGCGTATCGCCAACCGTCTCCAAAGACGGCGCCACGCCTCTCTCAAGATTACCTCGCTACAAAACGCCGCAGTTACCGCCAACCGCCAACCGTCGCGGTCCGGCGAGAGAAGACTCGGTGAATAACTTAGGTCGTCGAATGCAAGACGTCGCCGACGAAGACTTGGCGATGAATCTCTACGGAGAACAGTGATGAAAAGAAGCATGAACCCCGAGAGAAAGAGAAAGAGAAAGAGAAAGAGACAGAGAGACAAAAGAAGAAGAACAAACACGCAGAACGTCTCATACGCGTACTCGTCGGCGGCTCGCCGCGAGTACGTACCTAAACAAAGCTGCTGTAACACTACAATACTAATATACACTTTTATACACAATCGAGTTCGTCTCAACTCGTCATCGCTTCAACCGCCTTCTCTACTTTCCTCCTCACCTTCCTCCGCTTCTCTTCCTTCTTTTCCTCCTCCTCGTCTCCGTCTTCGCCATTCACCGCAAACCTCCCAATCTTCTCCAAAACGTTCTCCTTCAAGCTCCCCAACTTCCCGTGCACGGCCACCGCTCGCATCGTGCACGTCCTCCCTTCCACTCTTTCGATGTTTTCGAAACAAAGTTTCACTTTTCGTACGTCTTCGCGCGAGCATCGTAAAACGACCACGTTCGACCCGTATTTTTGCTCGTAATACTTCACCTGCACCGACGGACACATCTCTCGAGCGCCGGCGACGCCAAACGCGGATTCGATTTCCAAACGCAGTCGATTCGAGAGCACGCGTTCCGACGTCGGTTTTTTATCGTGGAAGAGCGCGCGAGCGATGATGTATCTGTTTTTAAATCGAACCATGTTATGCGGTAAACACACGCACGCACTCTCTCTCCGTCACCGAACACGCGCGTGTATTCTCTATTGTTTCTGCGCGCTGTTCTTTACGCGTACGTATTCTAATTAATTAGTGAGCTTTTTGGCCGTTGCATCCCCCAAAAGAAAGGCGAATTTTGCACCGCATTACACACGCGAGACACACACTCTAGGAACAGGTCTTGAAAACAGCATTCATCTCCCGAGAACACGAATAACAGCAGAAGAAGACGAACACTAAAGCGGCGAGAACGATGATGATGATGCGCTCTCGGGGTTCCGGAGAAGAAGGAGGAGGAAACTCTTTCCCAGGCGGCGCGGTATCTCTGAACGAGACCAATTTCATGAATTCCAATTTCGACGACCCGGAAAGCGCGTCGAAGACGAAGACGTTTACTTCGAGAATAGGGAAAGCAGCTTCGTCGGGAAACGCGAACGGGAAAGATAAGAGCAGTTTGAAGAACTCGAGGATGATGAATAAAAGTTTAAAATACGTCGGGGTATTTCTCTTGCTGTGCGTGTTGACGATTGCTTCGAGAACGTCAAAGACGATTACGTTGGTCGTGTTAGCCTCGGTCGGGACGTTGGCGTTTGCGAAGTATTTATCCATGTGGGTGCTGGAAAAAGACGAAGGGACGATGGAGATGATTGAAGTGGCGGATGCGATACGGGCCGGTGCGAGTGGGTTTTTCTCCACGCAGTACGGGCTGATTAGTAAACTCGCGGTGGTCTGCGCCGCGTTCGTGTTCTTTTTGTACGAGTTCAGACAAGTGACGCCGGAGCAAGAGAAGAGCGGGTTGACCAGTCACAGCGTGGCGATATTGACGACGGTGGCGTTTTTGTTGGGGGCGTTTTGCTCGGGGATGAGTGGGTACGCTGGAATGTGGGTATCGGTGAGAGCGAATTCGAGAGTGGCGGCGGCGAGTCGAAGAGGCTCGAGAGAGCCGCTGGTCGTCGCGTTGAGAGCGGGTGGATTTGCCGCTTTGTTGGTGGTCGCGACGACGGTGTTAGGCGTGGCGAGCTTGTTCGCGGTGTATTCGTGGTGGTACGGACTGACGAGTGCTGGGATGAAAGCAGCCGGAGGAGGTGATTCGGCGAGCGAATCGATTGAAAACGTGATCGAGATACCGCTGATGTTAGTCGGTTACGGATTCGGGGCGTCGTTCGTCGCGTTATTCGCGCAGTTAGGTGGTGGGATTTACACCAAAGCAGCGGATGTAGGCGCAGATTTGTGTGGCAAGGTGGAGATGAATATTCCCGAGGACGATCCGAGGAACCCCGCGGTGATTGCCGATTTGGTCGGAGACAACGTTGGGGATTGCGCAGCCAGAGGCGCGGATTTGTTCGAGTCCATCGCGGCGGAGATCATTTCAGCGATGATTTTAGGCGCAACCGTGGTGAGAAGATCCGATATGAGCGTCGTCGAAGCGAAGGGGTTCGTGTTGTTCCCACTGGTGGTTCACGCGATGGATTGCTTTGCCTCGGCGATTGGCATTCTGTCCGTTTCTGAGATCGAGCCGAGATACAAGCAGGAACCGTATTCAGTGTTGAAGAGAGGGTATAACGTGGCGTTGGCGATTGCGTTGGTGTGTTTTGGTATCGCATGCAGATGTATGTTGTATACGGAGAAAGCCGAGGACGCGTGGAAGTACTTCTACGCGTGTGGTATAGTTGGCATTTTATGCGGATACTGCTTCGTGTTCATCGCGCAGTTTTACACCGATTACGCGTTTCCGCCAGTCAGAAAGATTGCCGAAGCGAGTACGACTGGCAGTGGCACGAATGTCATCGCTGGTGTTGGTGTTGGTCTCGAAGCGACCGCGGCGCCGGTTATTGTGGTTTCCATCGCCGTCGTCGCGGCGTATCATTTAGGGCAAAATGCCGGATTAGTTGATGAAAGCTCGGACGAACCGATTGGCGGTTTGTTTGGTACCGCGGTTGCGACGATGGGAATGCTCTCCACTGCAGCCTACGTCTTGACCATGGACGTGTTCGGCCCGATCGCAGATAACGCCGGCGGTATCGTAGAAATGTCCAACCAACCAGACTCGGTTCGAGACGTGTGTGACGAGCTAGACGCCGTAGGAAACACGACGAAAGCGACAACGAAAGGGTATGCGATCGGTTCCGCCGCCTTGGCGTCGTTTTTACTCTTCTCCGCGTTCATGGACGAAGTTTCCGCGTTTACCGGTCAAGCGTTTTCCACCGTGGATATTTGCATCCCAGAAGTGTTCATCAGCGGTTTGCTTGGCTCCATGTTGGTATATTTATTCTCCTCGTTCGCGATCGCGGCGGTCGGGAAATCGGCGCAAGATGTCGTCAAAGAAGTTCGACGACAGTTTGCGGAGAATCCTGGAATCATGACGTACGATACGAAACCAGATTACGAACGGTGCGTCTCGATTGTGGCGAAATCGGCGTTACGAGGTATGGTTAAACCAGGCGTCGTCGCCGTTTCTGGACCACTAATCACAGGCATTATATTTCGACGCATCGGCATAGCCTCCGGTCGCGAGTTACTCGGCGCGAAGTGCGTCGCAAGTTTTCTCATGTTTGCCACCGCGAGTGGGATTTTGATGGCATTGTTTTTGAACACCGCCGGAGGAGCGTGGGATAACGCCAAGAAATACGTGGAAACTGGATTCGGAGGAGGGAAAGGGAGCGAAACGCACAAAGCGGCGGTCACGGGAGACACCGTGGGTGATCCATTTAAGGATACCGCTGGACCGAGTATCCATGTGTTAATTAAAATGCTCGCGACGATTACGTTAGTTGCTGCGCCTATGTTTCTCGATTAAAAACGTGTAATATTGAAAGAACAAAACTAAGATTTTATTAATTACTGGGTATATTTGACTTTTCTGACCATTAAAAGAATGTATATCGATACGCGTATAAGTACACGTCTGTTTGCTCTCTCGTTCATACTCACTTTCGCATTTAACGCTGCATAGCAGCCACCGCCGCGTTGCCTTGCATCAAGCCGGCGCGAATGGCGGCGCTCGCATCCGCCACCGCCGCCGGTCCGCTCGGTACGAAGATGGTCGAGTTCCCGCCTTGCGTCCCAACCTCCTTCATCGTGTCAAAGTATTGCGTCATCATCATCATTTCCATCACGTCCTTGGAGGAAATGCCATCGACTTCCTTTTGAAAGTTCACCACCGAATCTCTCAAACCGTTGATGATCGCCTGTCTTTGCCTCGCCATACCGGTACCGCTCAAATACTTCGACTCCGCGTCCGCCTCGGCAGCTTTCACCACCATAATCTTCTCCGCTTCCGCGCGATCCTTCGCGGCAACTCTTTGTCTTTGCGCCGCGTTGATTTCATTCATCGCATTCTTTACCTTAGGATCCGGCGCGATATCCGTCACCAACGTCGAAATAATGTTATACCCAAACTCCTCCATCGATTTCGCCAACATGTTCTTCACCTCCATCGCGATTTCCTCTTTCGACGTGAAAACGTCGTCCAACTTAATTCTCGGTACCGTCGAACGGACGACGTCGAAGATGTACGAACGAATTTGCCCTTTAGAATCAGTCAATTTATAAAACGCGTCAAACATGCGAGCCGGGTCTTGCAAGACTTGATACTGCGTCGAGATGATGATGTTGACAAAGACGTTATCTAAAGTCTTCGTTTCCACGGAAACGTCCAAAGATTGGATTCTCGTGGAGATGGTCCCGACATTCGCCGTGCCTGCGTTTGAAAAGGGGTTTAGGAAAAGAAAATAGTTGTTAAGAATGATGAGCGTATTCGCGCTAAAGCGCTCTCTTCGACGGGAAAGCCCCCGCTGTGTGTTGCGCGCGCAAAAGAGACGAGAGCGTTTTTAGAGGAAAAAAGGACCAAGAAAACGTACCGACGCAAGGAATAATCACGTGGCACCCGGGAGGTGCAAATCGGTCGAATTTACCGCACGTGGCGATGACACCGCTGTTTTATTACGCACGACGTGTATAGAGAGAGATGATGTAAAGGTCAGCACAAAACGCTTTCATGTGATACGTGGTTGTTTGCAAACATAATACCACTAAAGAGGAGTATTAAGAATGAATCCGTGCATTCCAATTATTTTCCCCGGGGAGGACTTATAAATATCTCGACGGAATGATGCACACGCGCGAGACGAGAAAGAGAGAGAGAGAGAGAGAGATGTAAAAGAGCGCGCAAAAGCAAGGAACGAAAACTTACAACGTGCCCTGATCGACGCATGTCCAGCAAGCCATGATTGTATGTATTTTTGTCGTGTAAGTGTGTAATGTCGTGTGTCGACTTCCTTGTGACGTCTCTCTACCAAAGAGGGTGCCTTTCCAAGAGAGTAAATTTGCCAGCAAAAAGGACTGTTTGTGCAACACAAAAAGTCAATACGAATGCATTTGACATTTTTTTGCCAGCTGGGAGAAAAATTGTGAGCACGTAATATGTAATATTCTTCTTATATAGTATCATTGTTTCCTGGTAAACGCGTTCGGACTGAACTTGAACGCGCCGTCTTCGCTCGGCCAGGAAGTCATCCGTTCCGTTTTCGTCACGGTCACGTTAGGACCGCGAATGCCTTTCCAACTCTTTTCGCTGGCGTGCGCGACGCCGACGACGACGGAATCGGAGAACGTCGGCGAACTGTGACCGTCGAATACTACGGCGTGGGATTGGCCGCCATCGATTACAGATTTGACGCAAGTGACGGAGGAGGAGTCCCAGGCCCAAATGCCGCCGACGTTGTTGGTGACTTGGGAAGAGGAGACGAGGCAACGGGCGTTGTTGGAGCAGTCGACGCCGGGGCCTTTGCATTCGCGAAGGATGGTATTGGAGAGGATGGAGCATTCCGCGTTTTGGGTGACGACGACGGCTTCCTCTTTCGTATTTTCAACGACACAGTTACGAAGAGTGCATGTGGCGTTGTCGGTGACGTAGACGCCGGCGCGTTCGGCGCCGTGAAGTTTGCAATCGATGAAGGCGGCGTCGGCGTCTCGGGAGAGGCGCGCGCAGTTGTTTTTACCGGTGATGTTGCAGTTTCGAAAGGTGGCTTTGGCTTTGTCGGTGACGACGAGGCCGTCGCATCCAGTACAAGTAAACGAGCAACCTTCCATTAAGGTTTCGAATTGGTTCTTATTGAGGATATTTCCGCGTTCCATTTGGGCTATGCGCACGGATTCCGCGAACCCGGAGAAATCGAAATCGACGTTGGAAACGACAGTGGATCGAGTGATGCGGAATGTCGGGCTGTTGGCGCGCATATCGATGGTGGCTTCTTTGAGCGCACCTTCGCCTTTGATCCACACGCGTTTTGTCACGCAGACGGTTTCGCCACACCCGTTGTGTGTGCCTCGCAAGAGAAGTATTTTATCGCCGTCAGAAGCCATTTCGACGGCCTCGCGAATCGAGCGCGCGTGGAGGGCGGTATTTTTGTTCACTTCAGCTTTTCGTCGCGCTTCGGCCATGTGCCCGTCTTCTTTACTGTACCGTTCGGTGTTTATGGGATTTTTGTGTTCGTCGGTGACGTCGAATTCGGCGTTTGTCGGAGCTTCTTTGCCTAACCACGCCTCTTCGCCGGCGGATCGAACGTAAATGACGCGACCGTCGAAGCCAGCCGGGGAGCCGTACTTTGCGGCTTGAATGGCGATAACATCCAATAAATCCTTAAACGGTTGCCCGGAAGACCCTTTTTCGCATTCGACGAGCTTTTCGCCCACTCTTAACGACGCGACAGCTAAAGACCACGCGGAGAGTGCAGCGTACGCCTCGCCGCAGCGAAACCGCGCTTTTGACCAGTCCGGCGCAATCGTCGTCGCGCTTATGGCATCTTCTAAAGCCCCGAGTAAATCTTCCCCGTCTCTTAACTTGGCTTTTGACCGATTACATAAGGTCACCACCGCAATCAACTCTTCTTCCGATAACTCTGCATCATTGTTTTTGTCGTTTCGATTACCGTCGCTCGTCTCTTCTTCTTCTTCTTCTCTCCTCTTCCTCCTCAAATCCGCTTCGCACTGACTCAACGCTTCGTCGTACATCGCCACCGCCATCTTCAAATCGTTCGCACGCATCAGTTCGTTCGCTTTTTCTCTCATCGCGTGTGCTGGATGCTCCGACTTTAACTCTTTCAATCGCGCGTCCGGCGTAACTCTTTTCCTCTTTTGAAACACATCCACCAACTGATTGGAGGCATTCTCAGCCTCGATATCTTCCCGCGACACGATCTCGTCCTCGTCTTTTCTCGCCACCTCTAACGCTTCTTTCGGCAACGCTTTCCTCATGTCGAGCGACGACGAGTCCGTCTCGTCCAGTTTCGCATCCTTCTTCACCTTCTCGAGATATTTAAGCGCGTTTGTCTGATCCGAATGCGATTTCGAGACATCATCTCTCTCTCTGCTCTTTTCCAATCGCTTCAACCTTTCTCGCGCGTTCAAAGTCTCTTTGATCGCGTCGAGTTTCTTTTGCACGTCCGGGCCAGAACCTGTTTCCGACCATCTTTGTTTCAATTTGTTCGCTAAGAGTTGTTGGTGTTGGTGCTCTTTCGCCACCATGATCAGGTTTTTCTTTTTATTTATTAATAAAAAGCGAGTAACGCCTTTTTTTTTCGAATGGAGAAAATGATGGAGAAATCTTCTTTCCTAGAAAATTACACACACACTGTATCTTTCTTCCCCGAATAAGAACGAACGCGCTTTGCAAAACTAGGTGCGCGCGCGCTCGTATGGGGCATTTCGACGCTGTTGTTCGACGGAAACGCTTCGTACTCTCCTCGGAAAAGGAAAAGAAGACGCCACCGTACTCGAAGGTGGATGAAAAAAAAACGCTCAGCCTTCCCGCTTCTTCTCCGGTGCCTCGTCGTCGTCCCTTGGAAAGAATCGAATTCGAGAGAGACGACGATGAAGAAGAAGAAGAAGAAGAAGAAGGAGAGGGAGAGGAAGAAGAAGAAGATGAAGAGTTTCGGGGAGTCAAAAGCGTTGGAAAGAGGAAAGCGAGAAGAACGAACGCTTCGACGAGAGATTCCTCGGATTCAGATCTCGGTTGGGTGGAAGAGCACGATAGGAAGCACAAGGTGAAGAAGACTACGAGTTTTGAGCTTGGCACACCTGAGAAAAAGTCGGAGCGAAGGTCGGAGCGACAGCAAGCGCAAACTCAGAAGAGACGAGAAGAAAGGAGAAGTTTTAAAAAGAAGATGACGACGAAGAAAAAAGACCGACTGGAGGATTCTAGCGAGGACGACACTGCGGAGTCCTACGAAGAGGACAGCTCGGAAAGCGAAGCGGATGATGAGATGGATAAGAACATGCGGCAAGAATTGGACAGAGCAATCGATAATATGCATGGATGGAAACGTCGAGTTTGGAAGAACAGATCAAACGTCAATCCGGCTTCAAAAGACACTTCGGCTTTACCAACCGGCGGGTGGAATGGAACGATTTACTAGGCACTCTATTTTGTACATACAATTAAAAGAACATCATCGCTACTACTAGGAGCATACATTTATCGCGTGCTAAACAATACATAGTGAATAATGTACTTTCGTTCTTTAGCGCGGTCACGTTGTTCGTATCGCCCCCCGTATTATTAATTCCGCGACGTCCATTCGCGCGATATTTTTTGCGCGTGTTTACTTCCTTACGCCGCGAGAGCTTTTTTCAAATCGGATTCGATTCCTTGGTCCAACGGATCTCTCGGCGAATACCGTTTAAGAACTTTTCCATCGCGCCCGACTAAAAACTTCGTGTAGTTCCAAGGAATATCGTCCCCTCCAGTCTGCTCTTTCAAGTATTTATACAACGGATCAGCCGGTCCCTTCGCGATTGGATCATCAATTAACGGCGCCATTAACGCCGCATCTGGATCATCCTTGAACTCCTCCCACTGCACCGGATCAACCACTTTACACGCCGTCCCTCTATTTTTCACGGCAACTTCATCCATCACTTGAAATCCATCGCTGTCAATCTTAAACTTCTCTCGCGCTCGCTTCCGTTCGCCGTCGCTCCCGAGCGGTCCTTGGCACCCGAACTGATTCACCGGAAATCCTATAATCTCGAATCCATCTTTGTTATATTTCTCGAACAGTTGCCTCAAGGCAGGGTAATTCGAGTTTGCTAAAGGTCACTCGCTCGCCACGTTGACGATGACTGTCACTTTCCCTTTATATTTCGCGAGCGCAAACGGTTTCCCGTATTGCCTCACGGTGAAGTCGTACACCCCGTTCTCTGGTGTTTCGTTGGCAAAACCGGGAAAGGCGGAGAGAAGAGACGTGCCAGCGACTGCTGCTACGGACAATACGCTTTGGCGGCGGTTGAAAAAAGCGCTTTGGTCTTCTTCTTCTTCTTCTCGAACACTACTGTTCTCGTCCGTCGCGTCATCGAAAGACGACGACGACGAGTTCGTTGGAAAACGCATCGCGCGTTTTCCTCCTCCTTTTCGGGAACGACATCGACGCGACAACGTTGGCGGCCTCGAGGAGGAAAACGACAAAAAGACCGTCGTCGTCATCCTCGAAGTCTTTCTCTCTCTCTCTTTTACCGTCGTTTACTGCGCAGAGTTTTGCGGAGTGTCTCGTTGGAACAACAACAACGTTTCGGTCTCGAGGTTATCGTGCACTCACGCTGTTCCGGGCAGACAACGAGACAAAAAAAAGCGGTTTTTCGTCAAAATGCATTCACTCTCGATTCCATTCGTCTCTGCAGTCGCTGCTCGCGAGGCGAAGGAGGATATCTCTGCTTTTTGTTGCTTTTTTTTTCGACGCTTCGCAGAGGAGCGTTTGGTGCATAAAATTTATTCTGCACATAAGCGCGCGAGAAGCATTGGATACTCCACCACGCGAAGCTGGAATACCATCACTCGCGCGCGAAACGCGTCGTTTGATTATATTCGCGCGCGGATTTTTCGGAGAAGAAGACAAAGAAACAGGAAGTTTTAAGCGGGAACGGCACATTCCAACGCGTATCAAATCAGAAAAGATTATCCGTGTCGGACATTTTCTCGCGCGGAAATATCTGCTTTCTGTGCGCCCGAGAGGACCGAGAACGTCGCGACAACAGGCGCAGTGCGTTAAGAAATACATCTCGATACCAAAAAAGAATTTAGAGAAGGATTTATACGTTCGCGCCTGCGCTCGAGCATCGAAGAAGACAAAGACAAAGAGAACGCACATTTAGTCGGTTAAAACAAGTCGAAGAACTGTTCTTCTCTCGAAATCCAAAATGCCGCTCCGAACGCTTCTTCAAGGCACGAATAGCGGAGGAGATAAAAGCGACGATAACACGTACGCGGACGTGTGCGACGAGTTGTTAGCGTCCGGGGCCTTATCTCCGGTAGACGACGATATTTTGTTGGAGGACCCTTTGGAGAGAGGTCGGTCTCGAGATGAGCTCGCGGAGTTCATCGAGGCGGAGATTTATAACAACAATCAGCAGAACAACAACGACGACACCGCGGGGGGGAACGCGAATAACGCGCATAAAAGAAGCGCAGAGGCACGCACTAGCAACGACAGAGACAGCATTTCCGAAGGAACACACCCATCGACGTCGAAACGGTCGAATCACAGTAGCGACAATAACTCCTCGGGCGGCGAACAACATCATCAAAGACGAGATTCGAACGACTCGCAAAGGTCGAACAGCAACCGAAGCAACGCCGGGTCGACGAAAGAGGAGAATACGAATACTAACACGAGCAGCAAAATAGTAACCGACACTCAACAGCAAAAGAAAGGAATACACAGAAAGACGCATTCTTTCGCGTTGTTAGAGGACTTGAGTCATCAGCAGCCGAATTATTACACGCTCGGGCCGATTTTGGACGACTCGGCCATGCGATACGTGGAGATGAATCCGAGCTATTCAAAATTTGACGACTTGGAATACGCGCCAATGAATCCGGCTTTGATGGTTGGGGAATTTAACAACATGGGTAGAAATGGGTATAATCGTGAACAGCAAATGCAACAGCTGCACCAAGGAGGAGCGGGGAATACCCAGTTGGACATTTTGAAGCAACAGCAACAGTATACTCAACAACAACGCAACAGCGTGAACACGAACACGAGTCCGACGGATAATTTTGGCGGTCCGCAGCAACAACAACAGCAACAACAAAAATTGCCAATGCAATCATCACAAGGTGGAACACTGTATCAACAACAACAGCAACAGCAACAGCAACAACGACAACAACAACCGCCTCCAGATGGAGTGGTGCAGCAAGAGTTTACATCGGTCCATCGCGCCGGCGTGGCTGGGCCGCCGCCCGGTAACATTTCGTGGTCGCACATGCCGCCGCAACCGGGTCACCCGAACTATCAGCACATGCAACCACCGCCACCTCAGCAACAACAACATCAGTATCAAATGCAACAAGGAAGTTTACAGCCGCAGCAACAACCGGGCATGCCACCGACGCAAGCGCAAATGACGCGCCTCGATCGATTAAAGCGATGGAAAGAGAAGCGTAAAAATCGCGTGTTTACGAAATCTATTCGGTACATGTCGAGAAAAGTGTGCGCGGATAATCGTCCAAGAATCAAGGGTAAGTTTGTAAAAGTATCTTCGCTGTCAAGTTTAACGGATATCGCCGAAAACAACGACGACGAAGAGAAGATGAAGAAAAAAGAAGATGAAGGCAAAGATAGCAAGCCAGACGACGGTAAAGGAGAACCGAGAGAGAAAGCGAAATCGGAAGAGGCGAACGATTTGATTCGCGATTTGCGAGAGAAGGCTATCGAAGCCGGCCTCGGCGCGGGCAAACCTTTATCAAGGTTGCGCAGAAACAACGCACACTCGTCGGCGCCAAACTTGGCGTCGCTCGCCGATATGCATTAGTCGTAGGCGGAGAGATATTGGCGTGTATCAAAATTTAAGAAAAAGAGGAGAAAAAGAGAGAGACAAGAAGAGACAGTGTATTATTTTCGAGATGTACCAAGAGGAAAACAACAACAACATATATCAGCGTAGTCAATTAACAGTTTAGAAAGCAGCGACATAAATACTAAGTGTAACATATACAAATTTAAAAGCATACGAGTGGAAAGAAGAAGGAGGGGACTACGCGCGTTGTTTGACTTCTTCTCATGATTCCATCTTTTTATACCTTGGACGGATCGTTCAAATCCTCTTTGGTTAGAAAGTCGTCGATACGTTTCAACACCGGCCCGAACTTCTCCACTAACTCTTTCCCGTCCGTTTCTAACACAGTCTCTCCGCCTAAATTCTCCACAAACCCTTTCCTCGCCGGAGGAAACTGCAACACGACGGAAAACGCGGACGACGACACCCACCCGTGAAACGGCTTCAACTTTTCCGCGTACGCTATCGAAGCCGCCTCTTTCGTTTCCGTCTCGCGGTTCTCCGCGAGTTTAGAGACGAGGACGACCACAAACTCTAAGAATCGCTTGAGCCAAAGAAGACCTTTGGAGCAGCTCGTGTTCGCGGCGAACGCGTTCGATTTCTTCTCGTCCAGGAGGATATCGAACAACTGTTTAATAAGAATAAGAGGGGTCGGTCAGTACACGAAGCCGCGAATATGAAAGAGAAAACGAAAACATCCTCGCGCGCAGCACGACAACAACAACGACCACACAGTATCACTACTCACGTTCTCAAACTCCTCTTCCTTCTTCGCCAGCCTTTCCACGTTCCCGCTGACGTCCGATTTTGCCGGTTTAAACGCCACCCCTAACGCGTCCAACACGGGAAGAAACAAGCGACAAGAACGTAAAAAAGATTTCGTTCGTATCGTCCGCGATTCGTCCTCGCTCGACAAGTTCACCAACGAGTCCACGATTGGTTTGATCAGGTTTACTTCTTTATCCACCATAAATTCTGTTCCGTGAAAGCCGCCAAACGCGTCGTCGTCGTCAGCCGCTTTGCGTTTCTTTTTGTGATGTTCTTTGAATTCCTTTTTCCAATTTATCCATTTTGTTCGTCATTTTCAAGACCAACTACTACTCTACTACGACTCATGAATCGAGCGCTGCTGCTTACCACGATCCCTCGCTCGTCGGCGTGTTGTTCTCCTTCGTCGTCTGAATCGTCGTCTTCTCATCGTCGTCGTTTTTCTTCCGCAAAAGGCGTCAGACGAGGACACCATCAACTACACGCTTCCAACTCCGATGACGACGACAAACAGGAAAACGACGCCGGACCGGACGCGTTCTCTGGATCTATTTTACAAGACGTCCGCAAAGGCCAGGAAGGGTTTACCACGGAAATGAGAATTAACAAAGGGAAGAAGAAGACAGATGATGATTCGAGCAGCGATGCGTTTCCGAAACTCGGAGATATCGTGGAAATCACGTTCAGTTTACGAACGAGCGAAGGGCAAATTTTACAAGACGAAGACGAGGCGGATCCAGTCACGTTTGAAGTAGGCGCCGCGGACGTGGTCGGGAATCCCTTGTTTAAAGCGTTCGATAAAGCGGTGAGGAATATGACGGTAAACGAGACGAGAGAGATTGAAGCGTCCGGCGGAGAGTACGATCCAAACTTGCTGTTTCGCGTGCCGCAGGAACATCCGGAAATCGAACGGTTGAGAGAAGTGTGGGCGGAGAAAGGCGGGTTGCAAGAAGGTGGGACCGTGACGTTGATGAATGGGAATCCGGCGGTGATTAGGTCGATGACGGATGAGGTGGTGATGTTGGACGCGAACCATCCTTTTGCCGGGAGCGATATTTTGTTTGATTTGACGCTGAGAGATATTCGCGCGAACGAATAAATTTTCGTTATAGAAGTGTTGAAAGATAACATGTGTATTCTCTATCATCTATCCATCTGTGCGTGCCTTTCTGTTATTGACCGTACACGCAAACTTTACCTCGCAAACCAGTGGCCATCATTAATCGACGGATGTAATGTTCGACGGAGATGATGTGCTCGTCCTTCACCACCGCGGATTTCTTGAAGTACTTACCGCCGCCTCCGGAGAAACCGTAAATATCTACTCGCGTGCACGCGCCGGATTCCATCAACGAAATCATTCGAGCTAAACCACCAGTCGGTGTCCCTTTGGTAATTTTCTTATCCTTTTTATAAATCTTGTAGATTTCCGTGATGGCTTTGCGCCAGGACGGCAAAGCCGTGCTGTACCCGACGACTCTCGCGCCGTCTTTGCGCACAAAGTTTTTGGGGATGATTTTCGGAATCATGTAATACTTGGACGGCTTTTGGTTCCCGCCGATAGCACCGATGTAAGAATCTTTCTGCCATAACCCGTCAGTTTTGTACCCGATATCTTTCTCGAACCCTTTCATTTTCGAGTTGAATCGAACGACGAAATCGTGCGCGTCGATTTGCGTGCCCCATCCTTTCTTCAACATGTTATCGGCGGAGCCAATCAACGCGCACGTGCCGAGTTGTCCTTTCCCAAAATCTGGCAAGTCTTCTAAAATGTCCGTGACCGTGGTTTCTGCGGACATATATTTGCGAATCCACTGTTTCCCGTTCCCAGGCGAAAGCGCATCGACGCACGTCTTGTCCATGAACCAACACTCGCGCTCGTCCGTGAGTTGCTCGGCAATCTTCGCAGCCGCCGCAACGCTCGGAGCACCTTTCGTAATCTTTCCATTCGTCGGGAACGCTTTTTCTCCATTCACCGCTTCGTAACAAAATTTCGGCGGCGTGAGATCGGCGGCGAGTTTTTTGAACTGATCCGTTTTCAAAAACGCTTTGCGCTCATCCATCGACTTGAAACTGGGCGGATTGTCGGCGTTGTCCGTACTGGACTCCTCATCGTCGTCACCACCGCCGCTACTACTACTCCCGCTATCCGTTTCTACTTTTTCATCGTCGTTGCCATCGCCCTCGCCGTCACCTCTTTCCTCCGACCCAACCTCCTCGCTTTTCTTCTTTCCGAAGTGTCCGAACAAATTGTTCGAAATCCATCCACCTCCAGAGCTACTACTGCTACTACTACTACCGCGACTACTGCTACTGCTCGAACTACTCCCAACGGGGGGACTCGGCGGCGGATGCGCCTTCTTCCACGCGATATCGTGCGCCTCAATCGCCGCCATGACCTCTTCCCCACTCATCATTTTACCTCCGTCACCTCCGTATTTCTCTTCCATCTCTTCCTCTTCTCGCCCGTTTTCCTCTCGCGCGCGTTCCATCCTCCGCTCGCGTTCCTCCTCTTCCTCCTTCTCCTTTTCCTCCCTCGCCTTTTTATTCTTCACGTGATCTTCCCTCTTCCTCTCCAACCACTCGCTCAGACCTGGCAAATGCATCGGTTCTGCCGTCCCTCTCGATTTTTGTAACTCCCGATCGATCACCTCCGTCGCCTCTTGAAACAAGTGCACCAACGTCTCCGCGGACATCCTCTCGAAGTGCGCGATTTGCTCCTTCGTGTACCCCATGGTTTCCAATTTCTCTCTGTATTCTGCTTCAAACGTCCCGACCGGCGAGTGATCGTGCCCGGGGTCTAAATATTCGTGTTTGAATCCGTCCAAAGACTTCAACGTCCCGGACGCTTTCATCGTGTTCACGTGGTGTTTCGCGCTCGATTCCGCGAAAATGCCTTCGCCGAGCGCGTCCGCGTGGTACAGAGACACCGTCGCGAACGTCACGAGGACCGAGACGGCAAGAATCGCTCGGAAAAGCATCTTGTGCTCTTTTTCTCTCTCTCCTGTATGTCCTCCTCCGGAGAAAAAAGAACTCATGCTGAAACGCTTCGTCGTCGTTGTTGTCTTCTTCTTCTTCGTTGTCCGCAAAGGTGTCGTTTGGTGAACGCGTCTCGCTCTAAAAGCAAAGTGTTCGAGCGATGCGTTTTTGTGAAGCTTTTCGGATCGGACGTTTCCTCCAAAAGGGCAGCTCTTTTTGGAAAAAAACGAGACAAACAGAGATACGCTTCTCTCGCATTCTCTCTGTGACGACGAAAACGATGCTTTTGTATCGCACGACTCGGACGACGAGGCCATCGAACGCATTCACGAGTAGTCGTTTGTTGCAATTCGGGAGAAATCTCTTTTCGTCGTCGTCGGGGACGAGGGGAGTGGATAAAAACCACGCGATGCTGATGATGAGGACGATGATGAATACGACGTCAAAAGAAGCCCCATCGTCGTCAAAATTATATTCGACGGGATCGAATTCGGCGAAGAATGCAATCACGAAGCAGTCGTTTTCCGCGCCACCGCAAAAAGTTGTCGCTCGCCCGGGCGTTCTCGCGAGCGATGGGATGCCCAGGTACCCGAATCTCACCGTGCCGGGGTTGTTAAGAGGGTCGGATTATATCGGGACGTGCTCGTTTGCGCTGACTGGAACTTTGTTAGCGGCGTCGAAAGGACTGGATTGTTTCGGCGCGCCTATTATTGGGCTGATAACAGCCGTTGGTGGAGGGACGATTCGGGATTTTGTCCTCGGCGCCGGCCGGAGAGCGTTTTGGATGGAGGAGCAAGAGTACGTGTATTTAGCGCTGGCGACTGGCGTCGCGACGTTTTTCGGGTGGGAGTACGCGAAGAAACATTTTGAGGTAGTTAGGGACGACGCGTGGTGGATTGAAGCCAGCGATGCGTTAGGGGTTGGAGCGTTTTGTGTGATTGGGTGCATGAATGGAGTGAGGGCTGGAGTGAGCGCGATTAATTGCATCGCGTGCGGCGTGTTTACCGCCACCGGGGGAGGGGTCGTGAGAGACGTCATCGTGGGAAGACCGCCGAGAATTTTCCACTCGTACGCAACAGCGTACGCGACGCCGGCGGCGGCGGGTGCGGCGACGTACTTGTTAGCCAGGAAAATGGGCGTCTCGACGAGCGCGAGGATCGTATCCGGA
>Ga0182093_1293752_pt1 | contig 18146 bp, 10 predicted proteins | sample 041ome_21_FD_127776 | JGI IMG/M metagenome (GOLD analysis project Ga0182093, IMG submission 127776) | Metatranscriptome of coastal salt marsh microbial communities from the Groves Creek Marsh, Georgia, USA - 041411BS metaT (Metagenome... | ecosystem: Environmental > Aquatic > Marine > Intertidal...
CGTGCACGAACCCGCCACCGAACGGCGAACCGAGATATATTTTACCGGGAAGTCAGTACGACCCGGCGAAAGCGGCAGAGGAAGCATATGTCAGAGCGCTCGAAGCGAAGAAGAGTAAAGTCCCCGAAACGACATTATTGGAGGCACCGGCGGTTGAAATTACAAAAACTGATTGATGCTAAAGTCGGGGAAGGTGAAACTGCGACGACAACGACGTTTGGGAATTGAGAAGAGAGAATAGAGATGATGCGCATGTGCGCGCGCGTATCATCCGAAAGTGTGTAATATCTAATTTTAGGGGATTTGCTTCATTTCATAAACTCTCTCTTTTAAAATACTCTATTTAACGCGCGTTTTTTGTTTATCGTGAGCGTTCAAACGCTCGATCGCGCGGTGGTCTTTTATGCGGAGAGACTGAATTAAAAGATACACACAGAGAGAGAATGTCGAAGCGAGAAGATGAAGAAGAAGAAAACGCGGGTAAGATTCGAGACGAAATCGAAGCTCTGAAAGCGATATATAACATCAACGATGATGATGACGACGAGATGATCGACCACCGCGGGGGATGCGGCGAAGAAAAAGAAGACGAAAACGCGACGACGAATAATGCAGTCGTCGTCGTTAAAATTCGAGAAGAAGAAGAAGAAGTCGATAAAGAATCAGAAGGAAAAAAAACAAACGCGTTTCGCGTGAGCGTGAATTTTGGAACGAAATCGCGTCTCGTCTTGTGCATGGATGCCGCCGCGTACCCGTCGCGCGCGCCGTTCGCGATCGAAGAGATGAAAACGCCAGATAACTTTGACTGGGATTTCGAGAAGCTCGTGAGAAAGACGAAGGATGCGATGCATGAGAACGAAGTCTTCGCGTTTGAATTCATCGAGAAATACAAAGAAATGTTCGAACGAGAAGAAGCGGAGGCGAAGAGACGAGAGGAGAAAGAGAGAGAGGAGAACGAGCGAAGCGCGCGAGAACGGAGAGAGAAGCAGAAACGCATGAGCGAAGAAGATGCAAAGACGAAAGCGGCAATATTTAAAGATCATCTGGTGAGTTGGAAACACGAGGGCGACCCGAACGTGACGCCGTTGTTAGAGACGGAGCTAGCCGACGACGTTCGGAAACGGTTCAAATCGCACGACATCGTGTGTTTTGAAAAATGTCGTTTTCAAGCGCACACGGTGACCGACGTCCAAACCATCAAAGAAATCAAAATAGCGCTGAAGCTCATCTTGCTCGACCCGAAAGTCCAAACTGCCACGCACCCGAGAATCTTCGCGTACCGAATACCGAACGACGACGATTTCAACGACGACGGCGAGACCGGCGCCGGGAAAAACTTAGCCAACGTTTTGCGTCTGCGAGGGAGCGAAAACGTCTTCGTCGCCGTGACGCGGTGGTTCGGCGGAACCCACTTAGGACCGCAAAGGTTCAAAGTCATAAACTCGTGCGCGAGCGCGGCTTTAGAGTCAGTCGGTGCCAAAGGTTTTGAAAAAAAGTAAGTAACGTAAAGCAAAGTATCTCGTCGTCTACGAAAGAAGAAGACGGCTGACGACGACGACGCGCGCGTACCTCAGCGCGCACACGCACGCGTGTAAACGCCGAGACGAGCGGCTGAGGAAGTCAAGATGAACACCACCACCACAACAACATAAACATAAACAACATAAAGTGAGATTAATAGTACCTAGTAGTAGCAATAACAGAGCCGTAACGTAGTAAAAGCGTAGCATTTTAATACGATAGTTTTTGATGCCATTTTGTAAAAATATGTCACATCTCGGGAATATTCCGCAAAAAAAATAAAATGTCCACCCCTACTATGAGCGCGCATCATCCTCGAGAGCGCGCGGCCGCGCAGCAAAAACACCACCGCCAGAAAAACGTCGTCTTTTTCGGGTCTTTGTCTTCGTCGTCTTCGTCTTCGTCGTCGACTTCAAAAGTTTTGCTCGATGATGATGATTGCGTCGGAAGAGGGAGAAGAGGGAGAAGAAATCAATCCGTGAGCAGCTTATCGGTTCGCTCCGAAGAGACGCTTTTATTGGAAAAGAAGAAGAAGAAGAAGAACGAGAGCAAGAAAAAGAACGAGAAGGAGGAAGAGACGAAGAAAACCGAACGTGAGCAGGCGACGTTCATGACGCACTTAGTCGCCGGCTTTTGCGGCGGCGCGTTATCGAGGACGGTCACGTCGCCGTTGAATGTCGTTCAGGTGCGAAAAATGACCAACCAGCTGACGAATCAGTGCAAACTGGTGCCGTCGCTCGTGAAAATCGCGAAAAATGAAGGCATCAAGGCTTTGTTTGCCGGCAACACCACGATGATGTTGAGGTACGGACCGAGTAAAGGATTAAATTTTGCCACGTTTCACTTCTTCAACTCGAATTTACACGCGTTTGTAGAAAAAAGGAGAGAGAAGAAAAGAGCGACGGAAACGTTTACTACTACGAGTAATCATGGCGGTAATCATAACAATAGAAGGAGAAAGCGTAAAGAAGAAGTAGAAGTGGAGAAGAAAAAAGACTCGGAGATTTCGATTAAAATGCTCGCTGGGGCGTTGTGTGGGGTGAGCGCGTGTTTGTTGTTGTATCCTCTCGACGCGTATGCGACGAGAAAAGCGGCGGGAAAGATTTCGGAGAATTTTACGGGGCCGTTTTCGGTCGGGTTGGGAATCCATCACGTGGTGAAGAACGAAGGCTTCGGTGGTTTAATGCGCGGATTGACGCCAGCGTTGCTGGCGATTGCACCGGAAGCAGCGCTGACGTTCGGGACGTACGATATTATTGCCGAATGGTACAAAGACACGTTTAACAAAGAGTACGTCGAGCCGCACGTTTCCATGTGCGTGGGCGCAATTTCAGCGACTACCGGGCAGTTAGCGGCGTTTCCGATGGAGTTGATCGCGAGAAAAGCGGCGACGAATAGATTTTCTTTAACATTTCACGATACGTTCTGGTTAATGGCGATGAATAGAGGTATTGGGAGTTTGTACAAAGGTGCAAAGGTAGCCGCGACGCGTTGTATGCCGATGAGCGCAGTTTCCTTTGCCACTTACGAGATTGTGAAGCATTTGATATTGTCGTGCGATAACCCGATCGTCGAGAGCGTTTTTAAAGCTCCGCAAGTAAGCGAGTAAGTTGAGTTTCATAATTTTAGTTGTGTTGTACCAGTAAATATCGTCATCGATCTAACAAATCCATTACCACTACGTGCTATTTTTTTCTACGCGAGCCGGGGGCAAAAAAACTTCTACTGCATTTCAATCGAGCGAGAACTTTGCTCTGTGGGAATATAGCACCATCGCTAAAAACAGATGCATAGCGAGGAAATACAGCGCAAAGAAGCTGCGGAAACCTCTGCTCGATAACAACGCTTTCCCTCCAGCCATGGCCAATCGATCGTGCGTGGCTAAATTGGATGCACCTCCATCCTCGCTTTCCGTGCGTTTGAACGCGTTGAACGGATTCAGGCGCGCCAGATAACGCTCGCGGTATCTACCCACGACGCCGCCTTCGTCCCCGCCTAAACTAGCGCTTTCCAAATCTCCGTGTTCGCCGCCAAAACCACACCCGTATCGCTGCGCGCGTTTTCGCATGCCGTCTGAAATCGCCAAACGGTCCACACCAATCGTCACGCCCCCGACGCCGCACGAATACCTAGCGCTTTTGTTGGCTGATTTTTCCGATTCTAAGGAGTCGCTCAAAGGCACGCCGGATTCGTCAACGCGAAGAATTTTGACCGCCGCGGAGGCACCACCCGATAACTTCGAAGCGTAGTATTTTTGCACGTACCTAATCTTTTCGAAAAGTTTAACGTTGTCTTCTTCGAGTTTTGCAACTTTAGCGCTCGTCGAGGAGAGTTCAGTCGTTACGCGAGCTTTCTCCTCGTCGAGTTCAGAAACTCGCCGTTTGAATCGGTCTCTTTGTGAAGCTAAGATTGCAATCATATCAGCATCTGAGTTTGACGTTGTTCCTGTCGTCGTTGCCGAAGATGATGATGCATCATCTGTTGCGGCGGACGGTGTCGATGTCGTGCGCTTCGCTAAGTCATCCTCTAAAACTGAAATAGTTTCCGCCGCTTGCATCAATTTCGTCTCCGCCGCGACCGCTCTTTCGATGGCTACTTCTTTTTCCTTATTTGCATCATCCTTTGCGCGTTTCGCGACGGCAATCTCTGCGGCTAATCTTCTGTTTTTATCTCGCACGGCTATGAGCGCTTTGCCGCCGTTGCCTTCTTCTTCCTCTCCTTCGCCTTTTTCGTTGGTATCGTCGCTACCCCTAATTGCCATAGCTTCGGCCACGTCGCCATCTTCAGAATCCACCAGCGCTTGCAAAACTCGCACGCGTTCTTTTAATTCCTCGACAACTTTCGCCCCACTCATTTCCGCATTGCTCTGTTCCTTCATAAGTTCTCTCTTCGTTTCTTCCAACTTCAACTTCGTCTCCGTCAATTGTTTCGTTAAACTCGCGACGTTCTTTTCCGCCTCTTTCGCCTTCTCCACCGATGCCTTCTCCATCTCTTCCACGTCTTCTGCTAGTTTGGCAATCATCCTTTCTTTCACTTGTAATTTCTCCTCCAAAGCCGCGATGCCGAGTTCTGGGAGACTGTTACTATTATTCCTCATCATCACACCTCCGTTGTTTGTCTTATTCACGAATTCCTCCTCCCGCTTCTGCAATTTCTCAACTTCGAGCTTCAAACTCTCTCGATCTTTTGCTAACGTCGATTTCATCTCCATTTCGTTATTTTCTAAATCAAAAATGCGACTCTGTGCCTCATCGTGTCTCTTCCTCAACTCTCGTAAATTTTGCTCCGCCTCGGCGAATTTCTTCCTCGCTTGATCCGCCGCGTTTTCCGCCGCTGTTTTTCGAACCTCCAACGTTTTAGTCTTCTTCTCCACTTCCCGAGTCAAGCGCTCTTCGAAACCTTCTCGCTCTTTCTCTAACAATTCAGAATCCACCGTGCTTTGCTTGCTCTTTTCCAACTGTCGAAGAGACACGTCCAACTCGCTTCGCAACGCAAACGTAGCTTCTATTTCTTCAATCGCCGAGATCAAGATGGAATCTTCTTCCTCCTCTTCTCCTTCTCCCGTCGATGACGTCGACGAAGCATTCTCTCCTTCCTTTTCATCGTCTTCGTAACTCGTCTTCACTCGTTCGCGCAAACGTTGCACCTCTTTCAGCAGCGCCTTCACCAGCGCGTCTTTCTCCTTGTTCGTTTCCTTCACGTCCGTCGATGCACCATCACCATCAGTTGTTTGCGCCGGCGGTTTCTGCGCCCTCTTGACAATCTCCATCAATTTCAAATCCGCTTCCTTATCCTCCTTTTTTTTCTTCGCCTTCTCTTCCTCTTTTGCCTCGCGTTTCTTCTCGCTCGCGCTCTTCTCGCGCGCTTTCCGCGTTCGAATCTGCTTCAACTTGCGCACGACGTCTTTCCCTCTCTCGGTCATCTTACCACCACCACCACCACCACTAATGGTGTTCTCTTCGTCGTCGAACGTCACCAACCCGGTATTTTCGAGCCTGTTGACGATTTGTTCTTCGACCAAGTCGAGCGCGCTGTTCATCATTTTATCCATCTTTTTTCGCGCGCGCGCGAGTTGTTCGAGTCGTCGTGCGTTTACGAATGTGTTTGCTTGCGCGCGTCTTTGATTTTCTGTCGATTTTTTTTTGTATCTAAAATACGATAAAATACGCGGAAAAAACCTCAAATGGCACCATCGAGCGTCGGTGCACACTCAGGAGGACGCGCGTTCACCGCACCTCGCGCTTTACTTTTCGCAAAGAAGAAACGCGAACGCGAGAGAATGTTGCGCGCGATCGGTAAAAAAGTCTTCGCGTATTCGTCGGTATCATCCTCCTCCGCGAGAGGGAAGAGCGACGACGACGACGACGACGACGACGACGACAACGACGTGAGCGGAGGCGGGGAGATCGAAGGACGACGACGACGACGACAACAACAACAACAACAACAGAACAAAAAAGTGTACCTGTTCACGCGCTCGCGATGCGATGGCGACGCGACGATGGCGAAAGTATTGGGCGGGAAAGGCGCCGGATTAGCGGCGATGACCAATCTCGGATTGAAAGTACCACCGGGTGCGACTTTATCGGTGAACATGTGCCGAGAGTATCTCGAGAAAGGACCGGAGACGTTGAAAGGTTTGGAGGATTTGATTTTCGAAGCGGTGGATGTGATCGGGGAGCAGGTTTCGAAGATGTTTTGGAGAAAGAGCACCGATTTCGTCGGCGAAGAGTTGCCTTTGTTGTTGTCCGTGCGATCTGGAGCCGAGGCGAGCATGCCGGGGATGATGGATACGGTGTTGAATTTAGGATTGAACGATCGAGTCGTGGACGCGTTGACGCGAACTTCGTTCAAGGAGGAATCCGAGAGACGGTTCATATACGACGCGTATCGCCGATTGTTGGATTTGTTCGGTGACGTCGTGTTTTGTATTCCGCACGAAGATTTCGAGAGGAAGCTGAAAAAGTTGAAAGAGCTGAGGAACGTGGAAAACGACGTCGATTTGAAAGCGGATGATTTACAAAGCTTGTGCGAAGCGTATAAAGACGTCTACGACGCGCACGATAAGAAGTTTCCGGAAGACCCGGAAGAACAGTTGATCTTAACCATCGAAGCGGTGTTTAAGTCGTGGAATAATCCGCGTGCGCGAGTGTATCGCGAAGTGACAAAAACAACCGGGTTAGCCGGGACTGCCGTAAACATTCAAGCGATGGTGTACGGAAACTTGAACGAAAAGAGTTTGTCCGGAGTGTGTTTCACTAGATCCCCGGCGACTGGAGACGATATGATTTACGGAGAGTGGTTGCAATCTTCGCAAGGTGAAGACGTCGTCGCCGGTATTCGAACGCCGGAGCAAATCGCAGATATGGCAAAATTCGGATTCGGCGACGCTTTGGAGGAGTTGAAAGAGGCTTGCGACGTCCTTGAGAAAGCGTATAAGAACATGATGGACGTAGAGTTCACCGTGGAAGACAACGTGTTGTATATTTTACAGTGTCGCGTTGGTAAACGAACCGGAATCGCCGCGCTTAAAATCGCAACCGATCTCGTCGAAAAGGATAAGTTAATCTCTCCGCGAGATGCCGTCGCGAAGTACGTCAACGTCGAACACATCGAACAAGTCATCCACCCGACGTTTCGTCGCCCAGCGTTTACCTCTTTCGGCAACTCTTCTTGGAACGTCCTGGCGGAAGGCTTAGCAGCGAGCCCGGGGTGTGCGTCTGGACGCATCGCGTTCACATCCGCGGATGCTATCAAAATGCACAAATTTGGCCAGAAAGTTATCCTCGTCCGAGAAGAAACGAGCGCAGAAGATGTTGGCGGTATGCACGCAAGCGATGGTTTTTTAACCGCGCGAGGCGGGATGACGTCGCACGCGGCAGTTGTGGCGCGAGGTTGGGGAAAACCGTGCGTCGCGGGAACAAAGTCAATGCACTTTGTCGATCACGAGTATCACGTCGCTCCGCACCCACGAGTGGAGCATATTGATGTGACAACTCATCGCGACGCGCTCGAACCAGCCAATACGACGAGTTCACGAACTATCGTCGAACGCTCGGTCGTGTTCGAGGAATACCCAGACGTTTCGTTCCGCAAAGGTGATTTCATATCCATCGACGGCACGCGAGGTGAAGTCATCGAAGGCGAAAAAGAGTTAGAACCTCTGGGAACCGCCGTGAAAGATAACAAAGCGTTGATGGATTTCATGGAATGGGTCGACAATATTCCGTCTAAGACGCAGGTGTACGCGAACTGCGATACGGAGAAAGAAATAAGGTTCGCGATGGAAACTTTTGGCGCATCCGGTATCGGATTGTGTCGCACGGAGCACATGTTCTTAGCATCTCCCGATCGCGTTCGATGTGTGCGTCAGCTTTTCCTCGCGAAGGACGAAGACGCGCGCTCAAAGGCATTGGAGGCTATCGAACCGATACTGCGATACGACTTCACCAACCTTTTCCACGCAGTGGGTCACGAAAAGCCCATAACGATTCGGTTGTTGGACCCGCCCGTGCATGAATTTCTACCGAAAGATGCAGAGTTAGACGACCCGGAGATCTTGGAAGAAATCACAAAGTATTGCGACGTCTCCGAGACGACGTTGCGCGCGAAAATCTCAAAATTACGCGAAACGAACCCGATGCTGGGAAATAGAGGCTGTCGTCTGGGGATTTCGTATCCGGAGATCACCGCTATGACGACGCGCGCTATCGCGCACGCGTACTACGACGCGCACGAGAAAACGGGTATCCAACCCGTAGTGAAAATCATGATTCCACTCGTCGCTACGGTCAGCGAATATCTCCAACAAGTGCACATCATCGATCGCGAGATGCACGCGGCGTACTTGGCGAGAAGGCACACGCTTCGCTTCGCTAAAGATCACTTTGAGAGTCGATTGGCGAAAGAACGCGAATTCGAGCTCGATTACCATCCGTTTGAAGTCGGATGCATGCTCGAAACGCCTCGATCGTGCTTAATCGCGAAGAACTTAATTGGCATCGAAGATGCCGGTCAAGAAAACTTCCCTCTTCGAGCGTCGTTCTTCTCCTTCGGCACGAACGATTTGACTCAAATGGTTTTCGGATATTCCCGCGACGACAGCCAATTCTTCCAAGCCTATGAACGAGAAAAGGTCGCCCTCGTCGACCCGTTCGAAGTTTTAGACGTCGACGGCGTCGGTAGGCTCATCAAAATCGCCCTCGACGAAACCGCCGGTCGCGCCGTTCGATACTCGGCGTGCGGCGAACAAGCCGCCGAACCAAAGTCCATCGAGTTTTTCGTTCGCAACAATATCGACGCCGTCTCGTGCTCCGCGTTTCGCGTTCTCGGCGCGCGATTGGCCGTCGCGAAGGCTCAAATTCGCGTTCAAGATGACGAGAAGGAGGAGGAGAAGGGAAAGGAAAAGGAATGAAGAGAGATTGAGATTGAGAGAGAGATTGAGAGAGAGAGAGAGACAGAGAGACACACTCAAAGATTGAGAGAGAGAGAGAGACACACACACACACACACATCACACAAAAACGATGTAAATGAAGAGAGAAAAAGACAAATTTTTTCCCACAAAAATCTGCTCTTCCACACAAACTTTCCGCAAAAACACACACGCACTTCATATATATAGAGAGAGAGAGAGAAAGAGAGACAGAGAGACGGACGAGACAGAGAAAGAAGATGAAAGCTATCGTTGCGAGACCTCCTCGTCTCGTTCTTCTCCTCTTCCTGTCTGCGATTTTCATCGTTTTCGGTAGCGCGAACGCGCGGGATGGAGGGGAGCGCGACGATAATCATCGTCGTCGTCACGGAACGGAGGAATCGTTGACGGAGGAGGAAATCGCGGCGAGAGAATCGGGAGTGCACGTTCCGCACATGATGGGGGTGATGCCACCGCGAGGACATCATCAAGTTACTCCTCCGCCACCACCACCTCCACACGCAGACGATCACCAGCACGGACAGATGCCGCCGCCGCACGCGCAGAATCATCATCAGCAGCAAAGAATGCCACCGCCGATGATGGAAGAAGAGGGATTAGAGTTAGAATTGGGAGAAGAGGAAGGTGCCTTCGCGCCGCCGCCGCCGCCGCAACAGCAGCAGCAAACGCCACCGAGGCAACGACAACCGCCACCTACTGATGCCGATGCTGATACTGTTGATGACGGAGACGCGGAGGCATTCCCGGATGATCCACAACAGCAGCAACAGCAACAGCCGCCTCCGCCCAAACTGCAGCAGCAGGAGCAGCAGCAACGACAACGACAACAACCGCCGCCGACTATGAAGCGCGGACCGCCTCCGCGACAGCAGCAGCAGCAGCAGCAACAGCACCAAGAAGACGAAGACGATTATGAAGAAAAAGAAGTAAAAGGAAAAAAACGGCGCTTAGAGCAACAGCAGCAAGCGCAGCAGGCGAAGGAAAAGAAACAACTTCCGACGCCGGAAAGGAAGCAGTTGGAGGAATACTTAGACCACGTGTTAGAGGACCAACCGGTGAGACGCTTAAACGTTCTGGGTACGTTCTCAGACGCTGCTGGACATTTAGAGAGACAATTCTTGTCCAAAGCATCCATGGAGGCGCATTCAAAGATTAAAGAGTGGATGGCGGATGCCGGCTTGAGGGTATTTACGGACGCCGCGGGGAACATTCATGGCGTGTTGGACGCAACGACACCGCCGGCGTTAGACGAGCACGGTGAAAAGATGATTCGTAAAGAGATGTTTGTTGGGTCGCATTTAGATACGGTCATCGACGGGGGTAAGTTTGACGGTGCGCTGGGGGTTGTAGTGGCCATCGCTGCGGCGAAAGCTTTGAGACGAACAAACCCGGTAAGAGAGTATAATATTCACATCATCGGTTTCTCAGACGAAGAAGGTGTTCGTTTCGGATCCACTTTCCTCGGATCGCGAGCGATTGTCGGCACGTTGCCAGACGATGTGTACGACGTCGTCGATAAACAAGGCGCAACTTTTCTGCAAGCGTTAAGGAATGCAGGTTTACCGGGAACGAAGGAATCTATCAAAGAGGCGAGGTTACCAAAACAATCGTTCGGAGCGTACGTGGAAGTGCACATCGAACAAGGTAAAGTGCTCGAACTCGGAGGTTTCCCCATCGCTGCCGTCGCTGGCATCGCAGGGCAAACTAGATTGAAAGTCATAATCAACGGCGTTCAAGGACATGCAGGGACGACGCCGATGGTTGCCAGACGCGATTCAACTCCAGCCGCGGCTGAAGCTGTCCTTGAAATCGAAAAGAGATGTAAAAAAGGCGGCGTCGGCGAAGCGTTGCCAGAAGTCATGCTCGTGTGTACCGTCGGTGAATTTCAAATCTTTCCAGGCGCGACCAACGTCATCGGTTCTCGAACAACGTTCTCGGTGGATATCAGAGCGCAATCCGATCGCGTTCGTAAAAACGTCGTCCAAGACGTCACGAGAAAGGTCCAACTGATTTGCCGCGCGCGAGGTTTAGAATGCAAAGTTCAGCGAACACACGAAGCCTCTGGCGTGACCATGGATCGAAGACTCACGAAACAACTCGAAGACGCGTGCGATCGAACGACGGAAGAAATGCACCGCCGCGCCTACGATCTCTACATGGAACAACAGCGTCTCCAACGCGAAGAAGACGACGACTACAGCGATGACTACAACGACGACTACGGCGACTACAACGATTTCGACGGCGAAGAAATGCGAGACGAAGACCAAAGCGATGATTTGTTTTACTACTCCGACGCGCAAAAGAGAAAAATGAGCTCAAAGCAACGCCGTCGAAACAACAACAAACGAAACAGAAACGACCGAGGAGGTTTCACGCGAGAACCAGTCATCACGCGTCCACCAACTTTGGTTTCCGGCGCCGGCCACGACGCGCTCGCCATGGCCGACGCCATGCCCGTCGCCATGCTCTTCGTTCGATCAAAAGACGGCAAATCACACTCGCCCGACGAGTACACGTCGCCGGAAGATATCGGCATGTCCGCCAGAGTCTTGTACAGATTTTTGCAAACCTTCACGTTCCCGGAAGACGAGGAGAATGAATACGTTTCGTACTACAACTTACCGTGAGTCAGTGCTCTATACATACGCACACGCACACACACACACACACACACACATATATATATATCATGCGCACGCGTGCGCTTGTGCACTAGAAAAAGAGAAAAGAGTAATTTTAAATATTATTATAGATTGCAGTATATTATCGTCCGTCGCGTCGCGTCCGCCCGCCCGCCCGGAGGGTCTCTCTTTTCTCACTGACTGACTTCTTGTTTTTTTTTCCGTTTGTTTGATGAGGCACACCAAACTTTTCGTCAAATTTGACACACGCCCAAACCAAAACGCCATCGATATCGACCGATCGATATCGTTCGAAGATGATGAACGACGAGGAAACATTGATTCCTTCGCCGTCTTCTCGGGGGAACAGCGAGGACCGCGGCGGCGGCGGCAGCGACGCGAGATCAAATCTAAACGCCAATCGACCTCCGCGTTTATCGTCGTCGTCGTCGAATCAAAATGCGAGCGGATTGTCAGCGTTCGCGCGAAACTCCGCGCGAGGGCGAAACGCGACGTCGTCTTCTTCGCCTCGAACAACAACGAGAGGTGGTTTTAGAAACCCTCGAGAGACGTTCCAGGCCATCGCTGCGACGGCGGCGGGTACTTTAGATAACCGGACGAGTTCTAACAGTCCGAGAGAATCCGCCCCTGCGGTGGTGTTTGGTGCGACCGTTTCGGACCGAGAGAAGAACATGGCGAGTTTACGCTTGAGAAGAATGACGGCGTTCGAGTCGCACGATTACGATCCAATCGATTGCGACATCGAAGAAGAACAGTTGAGAAGCCGAAAGCGAGCGGAATATCAAAACGAGGAGTGGTGGAAGTGGACGTTATCGGCCATCATCGGCGTCGTGATGGGTTTCGTCGCGTTTGTCGTGGACGGATTGGTGGATAAGTTGAACTCGTTTCGTTTTGGCATGGCGATGAGATTAGTCGTCGGGGACGGGGAAAGCCAAGACGCGTCGAAATTTTATGCGTATATCAGTTCGCTGTTTGTGACGTGCTGCTTAGCCGCCGTGGCTGGAGGGTTGGTGAGTTACGTGGAACCGTTGGCAGCCGGGAGCGGGATTCCAGAGTTGAAGACGTATTTAAACGGCGTGCACTTGAAAGGATTATTGCGATTGAAAACGCTTTTGGCAAAATTAGGTGGTGTGGCGTTTAGTATTGGTGCTGGTTTAATTGCCGGTAAGGAAGGACCGTTCGTGCACGGTGGCGGTTTGGTCGGCGGCGGTTTGTGTTCGTTCGGTTCGCACTCGCTCGGATTCAAAACCAGAAGACCGAACCATTTTAGAAACGATAGAGATAAGCGAGATTTCGTGGCTATTGGTACCGCGACGGGTGTCGCAGTCGCTTTTGGCGCCCCCATCGGTGGAATGTTGTTTACTGTAGAGGAAGGGACGTCGTTTTACAACTCGTCCATGTTGTGGCGAGGTTTCTTGGCTACGTGCGTCGGCGTGTTGACCTCGCATTGGTTAGAGCAGTTAGATTTCGACGCCACGGATTTTGCGAGAGCGAAGTTCGGGACTCACAGAGATTTTGGTCTATACACGGACGACGAGGCAAACTACTCCAAACAGTACTGGTGGTACTTTTGGGAGGTGCCAATCTTTGCGATGGTTGGATGTTTGGGAGGCTACATCGGCGCGTTGTTTGTCAACTTGAATGTACGAGTAACCGCGTGGCGAGCGAAACACATCCCAGTTAATAATAAGTTCAGAAGGTTTTTAGAAGTCATCGCGGTCGCTGCGTTGACGTTTACGGTAATGTTTGTTTTCATGGCAGCGAGTCCTTGTTTAGAAATCCCGGCACCGTTGCGAGACGGACACACAAATTTAGCCAACGAGTTGGACAGGTTCGAGTACGGGGAGGCGAGTAAAGAGGAAATTCGAACGGATTTCTTCTCTAAGATGTATTGTCCAGAGGGATTTTACAGCTCTTACGGTCAGTTATTCTTCGTTCCTCTCTCTCAATCGTTCAAATTTCTCTTGCACCTGGGCGAAGTTGGCGAGAACGGGCAAGCGCACGAGTTTTTGTTTCGATTTGATTTATTAGTGTTTTACTTCTTAGCGATGTTTTCGTTGATGACGGTGACGTACGGAGTTGGTGCACCGACGGGTTTGTTTGTCCCATCGTTAGCGGTAGGCTCGGCCTTGGGTCAAATTTGTGGGAGAATCGTCAACACGATGAGCGGATGGATTTTAACAGACGTGCAAATAGATTTACACGCGTACGCGGTCATCGGCGCCGCCGCGAGTTTAGGTGGAGCAACTCGAATGACCATAAGCATTACCGTTTTGGTCATGGAAACGACCGGATCAATGCAATTAATCATCCCGTTAATGTTGACTATTTTCTGTGCCAAAGCAGTCGGCGATCGGTTCTCTCACGGGATTTACGACACGCACATCAAAATTAGAGGCGCGCCGTTCTTAGAAGAACCCGAATTAGCCGGTCCAACAGGGGATAAATTACGCGTCAACGAAGTCATGGCAAAAACTATGGTTACGATCAAACCGCGCATGCGCGTGAGAGATTTGATCGGCATCTTGGCCTCGAACGATCACGGCGCATTCCCAGTGACGGAAAATCCACCTACGAAACCGGGAGAGCCTTTCGAGTTACACGGCACGATTACTCGAAATCGGTTGTTAAAAATGATCACGCACAGAATCGGTTTCTTCGATGGGAACCCAGAGTCTCGACCGGCGGACGTTTACGGCTACACCACCGCCAAAGACAGAGACGATTTACTCGATAAGTTGAAACAAATTCCGTTCAAATCTCCACACGTCGCTGAAGTTGCCGCGTCTCTATCTTCCGTAGAGATGGACTCCGCGTGGATTGACGTTTCGCGGTTGATGCAACGTCACCCATTCATCACCCACGCAGATGCGAGAGTGTCCAGAGCCTACCGCATTTTCCGAACCATGGGTTTACGACACTTGTACGTAACTCCTGATAAACCTCTAGTCGTCGGTGTCATGACCAGAAAAGATGTCATTCAAGAAAACACGAGTTTAACCTTGGGCGAAAAAGCGGAACGAATCATGGCGGAGAGACGATCGGGTGGTGGCGGCGGCGGCGGTGGTGGTGGTGGCACTTTCATCGACGGCGAAGCAGAGGGTGCCGATGCCTTCCCCGGAGGCGCGAACTTGTACTCGCAAGACTACGCCGACCGTTTCAAATCGAAGAAAAGCGAACCGTCCGCGCGCGGCGTCGACGAGCGCGGCGGAGGCGCGAGCGCCAACGACTACTGGAACGACCAATTCGACGACGACGACGACCACCACCCCGACGACGACGACGACGACGAACGCTTACCATACATCCCGTATTATCAAGGCAACGCCGGGGAAGACGACGACGACGACGTCGACGACGATCACGGCAACGACGCTCGAAACGGCGGTAGTACTAACGACGGCGTCGGAAACAACGCGGACGGCGGCGGCGGCGGAGCCGGTTTCACCAACATCTCCGGCGCCTCCATCGTGCGCAGAGCGAACGGGCCGGATAATTTGTAATGCTAAACGTACTAACACTAACATCATCCGCTCGATTGCGCGAGCAAGCAATCGACTCGTAAATGGTCGAGAAAAAAAAACTCCTCTCTCTCTTCGTCTCTCTCTGGTGGGCGCTGCTTTTGAGAAAAATTAATACGTTCTTCTTCTTTTTTGCACACGTTTTCTTTTATTTTTGTCGTCGTCGTCATTTTGAATTGCACGCGCACGAGGAGAAGAAACTCAGATTCCACTCTCTCTCTCTCTCTCTCTTTCCTCTCTCGGCGCGCGCGCTTTTACTCTTCTTCGTCTCGGTCGAACGATCGAACGCTTTCGTCTGTCGCGTACAGAAAAGGGGTCCTCTTCTTCTTCTTCCTCTCCTTCTCCCCTTGCGGCGCAAAGCAAAGAGATTGTGAATCCCCCGAAGAAGAAAAAAAAACGATCTCTCTTCTCTTCTGCGTCTCGGGAAACAGTTGGTTTCAGATTCGTGTCGAAGAAATAAAGAAGACGACGACCCGGGCGAAGAACCACGAAACAGAATAGTAACGACAACAAAAAATAATGGGCGCGTACCTCTCGCAACCGGTCAAAGAGAAAGAAAGCTCGGACGGAGGGAACGCGCGGGTGAAGTTTGGGACCAGCGCCATGCAAGGGTGGCGGACGAGCATGGAGGTGAGGGGCTTCGGTCTTTTCCTTCCTCTTCTTTTTTTTTTGGGTCTCTCTCTCTCTCTGCTTAGTCAGCACTTTTTTCTCTGTAAATACTACTCCTCTTCGATTCCTACGCGCGCCACCTTTGTAGGATTTGGAAAACGCTCTGACGACGTCTCTTTCTTTCCTCCCTTTTTGAACAGGATTCACACTGCGCGGTGCCAGATTTAGACGAGAACACCTCGTTCTTTGCGGTGTTTGACGGCCACGGCGGCAAGGAAGTCGCTTTGTACGCCGGGAGGCACCTTCCGCAAATATTGAAAGATACGAAATCGTACAAGGAAAAGAACGATTTGAAAGCAGCTTTGGTGGAGTCTTTCATGAAAATCGACGAGGTGATGAAGGATAAAACGAACGCGCAAGAATTGGCGGAGTTGAGCGGGAGGAGGCGGTTTCGCGAGGAGGGGTCGGACGACGATAGGACGTCCGGCGCGGCGGGAGGCGCGAGAAACGTGAACGATGCCATTCGAAGAGCGCTGAAGGAGAGGTTGTTAGCGGAAGGGACGCCGAGCGATGAAGTAGATTTGATCATTCCGAGTTTGAGCGTCGACGATGAAAACGACGACGATTATTACGACGACTCTGTGGCAGAGAATGAAGAGAAGAACGGCGAAAGGAAGGAAGTTGGAGAAAACGGGAAAGATGATGGTTCTGATAATAATAATAATGATAATAATAGTGATAAGACGGCGACGACGGCGAACGAACAGCCCTCTGCGTCTACGTCATCTTCTACTGGTGGCGTTAAGAAAAAGTTCGTGCCTTTATCCGAGGAAGAGTTGAGCGAATGGGAAGGTCCAGTTGCCGGTGCGGCTGCGGTTTCAGTCGCGTTGAGAAACGGAGAAATCATATGCGCCAACGCGGGCGATTCGAGAGCGGTGTTATGTAGAGACGGTAAAGCTATCGACATGTCTCGAGATCATAAACCTACGGATGAGGACGAATGCGAAAGAATTATCAAGGCGGGTGGTTTCGTTGCCGATGGTCGCGTCAACGGATCGTTGGCGCTGTCCAGAGCTATCGGCGATTTTGAATACAAAAGGAACAACGTACCGGACGACTTACCGCCAGAGTTGTACTGCGTGACTGCCAATCCCGAAGTGAAAACGTTCAAATACGAACAAGACAAAGACGAATTTATAATTATCGCCTGCGATGGCGTTTGGGATGTGATGACCAGTCAAGAGTGCGTGGACTTTGTTCGTGAACGTTTGTGTTATAGTTCAACTATTGAAGGCGGTGCCGCGGTACCTCCAGAACATCTCTCGAAAATCACAGAGGAATTGTGCGACGCGTGTTGCGCGACGGATACGAGAGGGACTGGTTTGGGATGCGATAATATATCCGCGGTAATCGTTCAGTTTTTAGATTCCAAGAAATGTATAGAGACGACGGAGAAATATAAAAATAATATGTCGACGCCTTCTTCAGAAGAAGACAAAGGAACGGAGGAAGCGACAAATACCGCCGAGGATAACACTAATACTAATATTAATAGTAATAGTTGAATGTTTGATTGATGTACACTATACATGTAGTTCACTAATATATTAATATCATAGTAGTTATACATTAAAACAACATGATTTGCTAAATCAAGACGCATCGTCACTGTGCTTTCTTCCCTTCAGGACCAACTTTTTTTTGCGAAGAGACTAGCTCGCGAACCAGAGGCCTCAACCTTCTTCCTCTGAAGTTAATCATCCAATTTGAAATTTGTCCGGGAGACATCCCGGTCGTGCGCGATAATTCCAACTTCTCTTCTTTCGACGGAAACGGATTGTGCACGTTCTCGTACATCCAATCGATTAAAGGTTTCGTGATTCTTTTCGTTGAAGCCGAGCTCCCCGGCTTCAACTTCTTTTTTGTCTTTTCCAGCATCATCGGGTTGACATGTTGTTGCAAAATTTTACTCGTCTCGTCGTCGTCGCTGTTTTTTTTATGCCTCTTGTTCTTTACATCCTCGAATCTCTCGCACGCGGCGTAACAATCCGTCATCTTCTTCACGCGTTCTAATCGTTTATTCACGATTTTCCTCACTTTCTGTTCCGTCTGAGAAGCGATGGATTTTTTGCTCAACGTTCTTCTTCTTCCGTCACAAAAGACGCCTTCCAAAGCTTCTCTCAGCGCTCTCGCGAACTCGCCGTTTCTATCGTCGAACCCGCCGTTTCTATCGTCTTTCTCGCGCTCTGCTTCTTCGCGAAATCGCTCGGCGCTTCCCAAGACGGTTTCTTCCAAACGTTTCCTCGCCTCGTCGTATTCTTCTTCTTCGTGTTCTTCTCGCGTGATTCGCATTTTTGATCAGAAGAAGAAGTGTTGTTTGTGAGTGAGCGTTTTTTTTCCCATTTTCGAGAAGGC
>Ga0182093_1296592_pt1 | contig 17947 bp, 11 predicted proteins | sample 041ome_21_FD_127776 | JGI IMG/M metagenome (GOLD analysis project Ga0182093, IMG submission 127776) | Metatranscriptome of coastal salt marsh microbial communities from the Groves Creek Marsh, Georgia, USA - 041411BS metaT (Metagenome... | ecosystem: Environmental > Aquatic > Marine > Intertidal...
CATTTCTTCTTTCTTCTTCATCGAAGAAGAAGAAGTCAACGACGACGTGGCACGTCACACGGAAAGAGCAAAACCCTCTGGGAAGAGGAGACATTTTTTTCCCAGAGTCGGGAGTTTGACTCGCTCAAAAGCGAGAGTTCTCTCCTTTTTTTTTCGATTTTTTTTTCGAGGAGCACACAGAGGGACCTATATACGAAAAAGGAGTCACTCACTCTTTTTTGTTAAAAACTAAAAATACATACGCAATAAGGAACACGCGTTTCTCGCGCCAAGCGAAATATTCGTTTGGTAGCGTATCGCGCCGCCCCGATATGAATGTCGGCGAGGCAATGGCTGCATCCGGAAACGTTTCGTTTCGTTTTACATTGCGATTTTAGTTTTTAAGCGGCGTTGCCTAGTTTATCTCGTAAAGTTTTTCTTTACGAGAGTCGTCGCTACCCAAGCAACTTGTCTGGTCGACGGTCTAAGTAGCTGGAAGAGCCTTTGCGCATCTGGGAGGGGATGCCCGACGGATCTAAGAAGGCTTTGATAGCGAAACTTTTTTCGCCTTGGCGTTTAAAGCGAGTATCGGGAGATTAATTTATTATTATTATTATTATTATTAATAATACTGGTAATAGATTTTAGAGAGTTGTAAAACTAGTTATCCACTTGCACTTGCAGACGACTTGTCGCTTGTCTTCTTCCAATTTTTTTCGTTCGTACTCTCTTTCTTCTCTTTCCGCCTCATCATCCCATCGTCACACTATTTATTTATCAAAACACACGAGAAGAGAGATTGATTACGCGTACACGCACATATAATAGAAGAATAAATGTCGTCGTCGTCGTTTACGTCGTTGTGTTGTTGTTCGAGGAGCAGCGCGTCCAAAATATTCTCATCTCCTTCGAGCAAAAGTAGCAGGAGTAGCGTCCGACGGAAGGAGAAGGCGACGACGACATCATCATCATCATCATCATCATCATCTTCCCGAAGAAGAAGAAGACAAAGAAGAGAAAGAGTTTCATCCAACATCGCCTCTTCTTCTTCTTCCTCTTCTTCGAACTCGTCTGAATCATCGTCGTCGTCTTCTTCTTCTTTGACGAAAGAGGAGAAGAAAGAAGCCACGAAGAAGCTCCTGCAGTCGCAAGTGGACGTCGTCGAGTTATCACTCGCGGAGAGAAACCAAAACACTCGAGTGATGGGGTGCACGGCTTCCCAAACGTGGGTGAAAGTGTCTCTCTCTCGAGAAGGAGAAGGAACAGAAGGATCGGATGGTTCATCTGCCCCGCGATTGCAATCGTACTCAGATTCAGCGATAACGAGAGGTTTCCTCGGCGTCGTGACGAAAATGTTTCGAGGGTACACCCTGAAACAAATCGAAGACATCGATGTGGAATCGATCGTAGCTGCGACTCTGCGAGGGGTGTCGGAAAGCGCAGTGAAAACGAGCGCGATTGATTCTCGACAAAACGGGTTTAAGAACGCTTTAGAAACAATCAAAAGACAAGCGAGAAGTTTACTCAACGATTTCCAAAGCGATCCTTTCCCTTCATTAATCGTTACAAAGTCCGGATGCGAACCGAAAGGGTCGTTCGCGGAAGCGCAGGCGAAATATTTAACGCCGGACGACCAACAGGTGGACAAGTTGGCGAAGTTACTGATTGAGAAAAAGTGTGGAATCGTCGCGCATTTTTACATGGACCCAGAAGTCCAAGGAGTGCTGATGCGATGTAAAGCGAAACATCCAGAGTGCGCGTCGAGGATCTTCATCTCCGATTCTTTAGTCATGGCGGACGCGGCGGTGCGAATGGTGAGAGACGAAAAGTGCGAAAACATCTGCGTCTTAGGTGTAGATTTCATGTCAGAGAACGTGCGAGCTATTATTGACGACGCTGGATTTCCTGAAGCGAACGTTTACCGCATGTCCTCGGATGCCATCGGGTGCTCCTTAGCAGAAGCTGCGCAAACAGAAACGTACGAAAAATATTTGCGAGAAGCCGGCGAGGCGAAAAATTCTCTGCACGTCATCTACATCAACACTGGATTGGACACGAAGGCGAGCGCGAACGCAAAAGTTCCAACCATTGCGTGCACGTCTTCGAACGTCGTCAACACGGTTTTACAAGCTGCTGCTCAAATTCCGGACGTCAAGATATTTTACGGTCCAGATACGTACATGGGCGGCAACTTGGTCGAACTTTTGACGCGCGCATCAACGACGTGGTCGGACGAAGAAATCAAGCAGTTACACCCTGAACACGACCAAAAGTCAGTGAAAAAAGTTCTGGATAACATGGAATACTTCCGCGACGGAGCGTGCGTGGTGCATCACTTGTTCGGTGGCGAAGTGTGTCGAGTTGTGAGAGACTGTTATTCCGACGCCTATCAAGCGGCACATTTTGAAGTTCCGGGAGAAATGTTCACCCTAGCAATGGAAGCTCGCGAACGAAATATGGGCGTCGTCGGCTCGACGCAAAATATTTTAGATTTCATTTTAGCCAAAATCCGAGGTGGTATTGAAAAAGAGCGCAAGAGCAGAGAACTCTTTTCCTCTGCTTCTTCCTCTTCGACGCCTAAAGACAAGAACAAGCACGAGAACGAGAACAACAAGAACAACAATAGCACTAGCGCGCTGGAAGAAGATGGAGAAGTGTACGTTCCAGAACGCATGAAATTCGTGCTCGGTACTGAAACTGGCATGGTCACATCAATCGTGCGAGCTGTTACCGAAGAGCTCGAGAAGAACGATTCGAGCGTCGAGTGTGAAATTGTGTTCCCGGTTTCCGTAGATTCCATCACGCAAGTCAATAGCAGCTCTTCGGGGAAAATTGTGAGCGAGGCAATGTCTAGTCTATCCATCATCCCGGGACCGGCATCGGGTGAAGGGTGCGGCATGGACGGTGGATGCGCATCGTGTCCTTATATGAAGATGAATTCCTTAGCGGCACTGACCGAAACGTTGGAGATGATTGGAGGTGAAAGCGGAGAGAAGAAGAATTTTGGTTTGGAGTTGCGCGAGCCAAAAAAGTATGAAGGAAATAATGTCGCCAAGGAAGGATGCGTGTCTATTTTACACATGCGTAATTTCCAAAGAGATAAAAAGCTTGGCGACGATCTCGTTCAAGACATTCTCTCTAGATAAAGTTACGCGTTCGTTGTTGTTATTCTTAAAACATTCCAAAATTACTTGCTTAAACCAGTTTTTGCGATGCTCAAGAGTTCCAAATCTAACGTCACCTCAGAGTTTGGAGGAATCTCTTGCACTTGATTATTACCGTACGCATACTCCGCAGGCACGAGCATTCGTCGAACGGTTCCAACTCCCATTCCTTGAATGCCGTAGTTGAAAGCTGGTAAGAACGGACCGCCCGGAGTAGCGGCGGGCGTGCCAACGTTAAATCCGTATGGTGTTCCGCCAGTCACACCAGCCCCAACTCTCGAAGAAGCAATCGTCAACGAGCGAAATTTAAGATCGTAGTGAACTGCGACCCGCGTTCCTTTTGGGAAAGGGACCGCACTATCACCACCTCCGCCTTTCATGTCGTAATATTTTATTGCAGGATTTGTGCCTGGTAAATCTCGAAAGTTTTCGATTGGAATTCCTCCTGTGCGGCCTTGCAATTTCGCCGTTGCTGGTTGCGCGTTAAAAAGCGCAAAAGTAACGACAGACGTTCCTAAAACCATGGCGCTACGTCGCGTGGATTCATTTTCTCCCCTGTTCTCGCTTTCCACACGGGCGTTGTTTTTGTCGTTGTCTGCAGAATCAGCAGAAGTCGTTAGGGATCGCTTTATCTGCTTTCGATTTTTATTGCTCGAAGAGAACGAAGAGCTGAACGGAAGGATGCGAGAGGAAATCACGGAGAGAGTTGTCGATGGGGTCATGGTATAAAGGCGTTGATGTTATCGTGTTCGGGACACTAATAAGTAGAGAGAGATTTCTTTGTGAGGAGAAATTGAAAATGCCACTTGGCATAAAAGCCGTCTTTCTCTGTTTAACCGCCCACAACTTTTTACTACCTAACGGTACCTCCGAGGTACATCAATCAAATCTAAAATTTATCCAATTATTTTTCTAAGTACTTACTCATCGTCCTTCTTCTCGTCCTCATTCGAAAATCTCTCTTCACTTGGAGTTCTAAGAGCACCCGCGACGCCGCGCAAGCTATCGCGCAATTTGAGGTACCCTTCCCGATCTTTCACGCTCACCGACGGGTAAACTTTCTCTATCGCCATTTCAAAGTGCGAAAGGCATAAAAGAGGCAGACTTTCCTCTTTTTCTCCCGGTGAAACTTTTAAATTCTCGCGAATGGCACATACGCACGCTTCGCGAACTAAGGAGGCTAAATCGGCTCCAGAGAATCCTTCGAGCTTTTTAAACTCGCTAACATCTTTAATCAACTTATTCGCCGTATCCGGTTCGGTTTTATTCGAGGCTTTCGAGGCAAAGATTGGAATTTTCCGTATCAACGCCCTTAAAATATCCTCGCGCGCGCTCTTATCCGGCAAAGGAACGTATAAAAGCTTATCCAACCTTCCCGGTCGTAACATTGCCGGGTCAATCATATCTGGTCTGTTTGTCGCTGCGATAACGAACGTTGCTTTCCTCGATTCCATACCGTCCATTTCCGTAAGCAGTTGGTTTACTACTCTTATCGCGGCATCGCCGCCACCTTCGCCGCCGCCACCTCTTCTTGGAGCCAAAGAATCGAGCTCATCAAAGAAGAGCACGCAAGGTGCCGCCGCCCTCGCGCGTGCGAACAAAGATCGAACTGCGCGTTCAGACTCACCCACGTACTTGTTCAAAAGCTCTGGACCTTTGATGGATATAAAATTCGCATTCGCTTCGTTCGCGACGGCTTGTGCGACGAGCGTTTTACCGCAACCCGGAGGCCCGTACAGTAAACACCCAGTCGATATTTTTTGGCCTAAATACTGAAATACGTGCGGTCTATTTATTGGCTCCACTATTGAAAATTTCAACTCTTCGCGAACATCCGTGAGCGCGCCAACATCGGACCAAGTGACCGATGGTGTTGTCGTAAAACCTTCCCTTTTTGCAGACGGTTGAATAACTAATAAAGCGTTGACAAAATCAGAGTTTGTCACGGACACAGATTCGAGTTCATTCGTCGTGAACGGCTCGGAGTCTTTCAATCGTCGTTCAGTCAAAATTGACTCGCGGTCGTTCGTCTTTGCGTTTTCAAAGACGCGGGAAACGGCTAAAGTCGCTGCTTCGTTTACGAGAGCAGCTAAATCTGCTCCTACGTATCCAGGCGTTTTCTTAGCAATATCAGTTTTGTCCACGTCTCCGCTCAGACGAAGATTTTTTAAGTGACACTTCAAAATCTTTACCCGGGCTTGTTCATCTGGGACGCCGAGAGCAATTTCGCGATCAAATCGACCAGATCGGCGCAAAGCCGCATCCAGAGAATCTGCGCGGTTCGTAGCACCGATAACAACGACGTGTCGTTTGTGTCGCAGTCGCTTCTCTTTCTCGTCTTTTTGTGACTTCTTCTTCTTGATTCCTTGCTTGTTTGGTTCTTCCGCATTTGTGGCGTCTTTCATTTCTACCGAATCGATTTGGTTGTTTGCGTTATCGATGATTTTGTCAATGCTCTTCCTTACTCCATTTTCTTCTTCCTCCTCATCTTCTTCTGTTCCTTCCTCATCATCATCTTCTTCGTCTTCTTCGTCGTTTGCGTTTAAATCATCGATGGATGCCAAAAATTGCGCCACTATTCTACGTTCCATCTCTCTTTGCGCGCTTTCCCGTTTTGGGCAAATTGCATCAATTTCATCTATGAAAACAATGCTCGGTGCAGCTGCTTTCGCCGCTCGAAAAAGCTGTCTAATGTTCTTTTCGGAATCACCGGAAACCCCGGAAACAATCTCCGTAGCTGCTATGGAAAAAAAAGTGACACTGTTCGTGTTATTTTCTATTGCTGCGTTTGCCACGGCGTGCGCCACGGTTGTTTTACCACATCCCGGTGGTCCGTGCAGCAAAACACCTCTAGGTGGTGGCACACCGAGCCAATCGTATAACTCAGGATGCTTCAGAGGGCGCAGTATAAGTTCATCGATTGCGGATAATGCCTCTTCAACGCCACCCAAATCTGAGAGAGAAACATTTCGCGGTTTCGTCGCTTGCGAAAATAAGTTCTCGGATTTATCCTCACGATCACCATCGCCGTGGAAATCATAATTTGTATCCGCTTTCATTCTTTTCTTTAAATCGGCGATCGCCTGGTCTTCTTCAGCCTCACGCCGTCGTTTACGTTTTGAACGTTTCTTATCGCCTTTCTTTGACCCGCTCGATGTTAAACGAAGCTGTCGATCTTTCACTTTCGTTCCTCCAGCACTATTACTGTTGTTATTGTTCTTCTCTCCGTTTTTATCGTTGTTTCGTCGATTCGCTCTCATGACTGCTTGTACGGCTCTTTCATGTCCCGCGATTTGTGCCTTTTCCGCTAAGTTAGGTTCTCCTTCTTCATCTTCATCTACGTTGGTCTTGATATCGGTTCCGTTTTGCGCGAGTCTGCCTTCCATGGGATTAATTTCTGCTTTCGCCAAAGCTCTCATTGCAGCCGCTTTCACTCTCTCCTCTGACGCAAAAGCGCTCGGTGTTGAACCTTTTTCAATCCCGGAAACGCCATTTCTAATGCTACCACTTTGGTGGAAAACTTCTTTGCCTTTTGAAGCCGTAGCGTACGTGCTCTGCAACGCTCTATTCATGACATCCATATCTTCTTCTTCTCGGTTTTCTTCATAATCATCTTCCTCCTCGCTCCAATCGTCACCATCATCATCATCGTCATCTTCTTCTTCCTCTTCTTCTTCGTCATCATCATCATCGTCATATTCTTCTCCTCCTCGCGTATTCGTCGCATCCTCCTCGCTTTTATTATTTTTCCCTTCTTTTGCAAGGACAACGCCAATCGCTCGTTCTACAGTTTTCCGAAACACGCCTTTGGGTTTCCTCTTGTATTCCCGAAAGCTTCGACATAAATGTTCAACCGCACCATCAACGTCTCTGAGAAGAGTCTTATTACTCTCAGCGTACGCTTGTAAGCGAGGCACGAGGAGCGGGTCGAGCGTCAACCCAGCAGCGGCGGCGGCGGGAAAACGTCTTCGTCTCTCCTGTTGCTTTTCCAATTGTTTCTTCGTTTTTAAAGACGACGACGACGGTGAGGACCCACTCCCACCGTTTCGAGAGGGCATTACGACAATTTGAAACCACAGATGAGATCAATTATTGAGCCTTTACCGCGCAATCTCTGTCCGAATTCACGCGCGAGTCGTACGTAGTCTCTCTTCCTCTCTCTCTCTTTCGCGCGTTTTGTTTTTGTTTTTTGTGTTGATGATTTTTCATGATTTGCCAATTTTTGTTTATTTGATTGCAGGGAGAAAAGGTTGCTCTGATGAAGGTGCCTTTTGCCCTTTCCCAGAAAAGGAAAAAACTGAAAAGAATTTTATCACTAATTCTCCAAACCCGCGCGCGACTTGTGTGTGTGTGTGTGTGTGTGCGTGTGTGTGAATTAACTTCCTTCTCATTCTCTTAAAAACAAGAGTCATACGAGCGCGTCGTCTCGCGACATGTCTCTTTCTTCGAGAAGGAATGGGTTCGCAAAACTCTCACGAGATGCGTGTGCGTTTTTTTCGACGAGAATGACGACGACGAGAGTGACGATGACGAAGAATCTTTCCAAGAGCAACCGCGCGATGAGCGCGAACAAAGTCTCGAATAACAACAACAACAACAGGAGCAACGATAACATAAGCAGGAGATTCTTCGGTTCTTCTTCTTCTTCTTCCTCTTCTTCGTCCTCTCTCGAGTTTCAGCAACTCAAACTGTTGAACAAGCAGAACAAAAGCAACAAAGTGATTGAGTTGTTCGAAACGAACCGAGTCAACCAACAAAACGAGAAGAATCTGAGCGAATATCTCAAAGCATTAGTAGCGACGAATCGGTTGAACGAGTCAGCGATGTTAGAAACTCTACAGCGAGGGCAAATGATGCAACCGCATTCGGCGGCAGCGTCTGCTTTTGGACGACAACGAGGAGGAGGAGGAGGAGGTGATGGCTTTGCCGGCGCTGCGGCTGCAAATGCCGCAATGATGGCAAAGAACAATCACGGCGCTAGCGGAAGTGGAGGATGGCAGTTTCCAACCTTACAAGGATTCTCAAAAGCTATCAATGACGCGACAGCTGCGGCAAATAATACAGCTGGGGTAGGAGGAAATGCTTCCGGCGGTGCGGCAGCCGCTGCGACAAACGCGTTGCGCGGATCGTCGTCCTCGGCTTCCGGCGGTGAAGTGCTAGGGACGCCAAAGTCGCCGTTATTCGTGCAGCATTTAGAACCAACGTTTCCAGCGCAAGTTTGGCGAACAATTCGCACGTTAGGCTTAGCTTTTGTGGTCTTGTCCGGAGTAGGAGCACTCATCGAGGATAAAGGAGGACCGGTCGGAAGATCGCTTCTAGGAAACTCAGATCAACCAAAACCTCAAAACCAGGACGAATTCATCGAAGAGAGCGACGGTAAAGGTGGTAAAATACGAAGGAAGAAGAAGACAACGTTTTCGGATGTAAAAGGCGTCGACGAGGCAAAGAATGAGCTGAAAGAAATCGTACACTATTTGAGAGATCCGAAAAAGTTTACTCGCTTGGGAGGAAAACTTCCAAAAGGTTTGCTCTTGGTCGGCCCGCCGGGGACAGGAAAGACTTTGCTCGCGAAAGCCGTCGCGGGCGAAGCGGATGTGCCGTTCTTTTACGTTTCTGGCTCTGAGTTTGAGGAGATGTTTGTTGGCGTCGGCGCTCGACGAGTGCGAGAACTATTTAAAGCGGCGAAGAAGCAAGCACCGTGTATTGTTTTTATCGACGAAATCGACGCGGTCGGTTCGCAGCGTTCTCCGAAAGATGCGCAGAACACTCGCATGACTTTGAATCAACTCTTAACGGAAATGGATGGATTTAATTCGTCCGATGTCCAAGGTATTGTTGTGCTTGCAGCGACAAACACGCCCGAGGCTTTGGATAAAGCGCTCGTTCGACCCGGGCGTTTCGATAGAACCGTCGCGGTGCCGAATCCAGACGTCGAAGGTCGCAAACAAATTTTGCAAGTGCACTCGAAAAATGTGAAGCTCGCGAAAGACGTAGACTTTGAAATCGTCGCGAGAGGGACGCCGGGCTTTTCTGGAGCAGATTTAGCAAACCTTGTGAACATTGCGGCGTTGAAGGCAGCTTTAGATGACGAGACGGAAGTGAAAAATAGCCATCTCGACCACGCAAAGGATCGCATTCTCATGGGCGCGGAGCGCAAGTCCGCAGTCATTACGGAAGAGAACAGAAAGCTCACCGCTTACCACGAAGGTGGTCACGCTTTAGTTGCCTTAAGAACGCAAGGTGCGAGGCCCGTGCATAAAGCGACCATTGTTCCGAGAGGCCATGCTTTAGGTATGGTGATGCAACTTCCAGATAAAGACGAGTTGAATCTCACTCGCAAACAGTTGATGGCTATGCTTGACGTCACCATGGGCGGACGAGTCGCGGAAGAGTTGATCTTTGGCAAAGATGAAATTACAACCGGCGCCTCGTCTGACTTGCAACAAGCGACACGATTGGCGAGGGAGATGATCACAAAGTACGGGTTTTCTCAAACTATTGGTTTAGCGAGTCAAGAGTATAATCAAAGCGGCTTATCCTCGGAAACGAGACAAAAAATAGAGGAAGAAGTTAAAGAAATGCTCGAAAGCGCGTACGTGCGCGCCAAGACGCTATTGCGAACGCACGAGAAAGAGCTGCACGCGATTGCAAAGTCGCTTTTGGATCGCGAAAGCTTAACTGGTGATGAACTGAAGGAAATTATCCTCGGCGCTGCTTCGGGAAAGAGTGTAAAAAATATCAACAACAACAACGCTTCCTCCGTCGCGTCTGCCGATATTAAAATAAAGGTAGACGGTGCCCGAGGCGTCAAAACCGCCGCCGTTAACTAGTCGTTTTCGTGTACAGTACTACTAATATACATAAATCTATTTTATATTCCAGGCATCTTAGCTTCGCCTGTATTCGCGTTAATATATTTCGAATCCCAATTTTCATCGCACGGCAAAATCCTCAAGCTTTGCCAGCAACCTTCGTATTTACTGAATGTGCGCTTCACCATGACAAAAGCCCAAAAAGTATCACTCCCAACTTTATCAGTTACTATGACTCTCACCAAAGTGCGCCCATCTTTCATTGAAATCTCGTCAAGAATCTCGTGCTTTCTATTGAATACGAACGCGTCAAAGTTTACCAAACACTTCCCAAGAAAATGATCAAAGTGATACATATCCGACGAGAAACCGAAATATCTCGAGCGATCCATGTTTCCCGATTCTACGCTGAACTCCCACATAACTTGTACGCCGTGGTCGGTTCTAGGATTATTCTTATCTTTCATCGATTCTAGTTGAATTTGAACCGCGTCTCGACACGTTTGCATTTGATGAGGAAAAAATAGGGGTCCTGGAACATTCTGTGGGTTCCGACAGACTCCGATACACTTGCTCCCATTTTCTTTCAGTATCGCGTTTACACAGAAAGGGCACTCTTCGCTCGTAGGTTTAAACGCTCTTCTATCGATGGGTACTTCTAAGATTTGCTCCGCGCTTAGCATGGTGCCGGGTAAGTATCCTTCATTTGACGATGTTGATGAAGCTTTCACCACCCAGTTGAGTTTTACCTTCTTCGTCTTCTTTGAAGAAGTCAGATTTGGACGCGTTGACGACGACGATGATGTCACTAACGCTGCCGCTGCTGCAGTTAACGACGCCGACGACGACGCCGACGGCATTCTCCTTTCTTCCTTTCTTTCTTTCCGTGTGTGCGCGTGTTCGTTACTTCAAAAGTGAGTTTTTTTTTTGCATTTTTCTTTCTTTCTTTCGATATTTTCTCACACCGATTGCCATGCATGGCGCCATAATAATAAAATATAGGTGAAAAAGGATGAAGAAGAAGAGAACGATAGCCATTGGATTCGAAGGGTCGGCGAACAAAATAGGCGTCGGCATAGTAACCAGCGATGGAACGATTTTGAGCAACAAACGGCGGACGTATTGCGCGCCTACGGGTAGTGGTTTTCTCCCGCGAGAAACCGCCAACCACCACAAAAAAGTGATTTTAGATTTAACCGAAGACGCTTTACGAGAAGCGTTTGATGATAATAATAATAATAATAATGAATCTCGCTCTTCATTTTCGTTGAAAGATTTCGGCGAGGAAATTGATGTGATTTGTTTCACCAAAGGACCTGGGATGGGGGCGTGCCTCATCGTCGTCGCGCTAGTCGTTCGAACGCTCAGTCAAATTTGGAAGAAACCAATCCAAACGGTGAACCACTGCATAGCGCACATCGAGATGGGAAGATTAGTAACGAAAGCTAAGAATCCAGTCGTTTTATACGCGAGCGGTGGGAACACACAAATCATCGCGTACAACGATAACAGGTACAGAATTTTTGGAGAAACTATAGATATAGCGGTAGGAAACGCGTTGGATAGATTCGCGAGGTGTTTAGAGCTTTCGAACGACCCGGCGCCGGGATATAACATCGAACAACTCGCGAAAGAAGGTAAAACCTTCGTGGAATTTCCATACAATTGTAAAGGTATGGATATAAACGTTGGTGGAATTCTAACCAACGCGGAAGAAAAAGTAGCCGCGATGAAAAGTAGTAATAATAGTAATACAGTCACGAAGGCTGACTTGGCGATGTCGTTTCAGGAAACTGTGTTTGCGATGTTGATCGAAGTGACGGAAAGAGCTATGGCGCATTGCGATGCGAACGATGTGCTCATCGTGGGGGGTGTTGGGTGTAATCTTCGTCTGCAGGAGATGATGGATATAATGGCTAAAGAGCGCGGAGGAAAGTTATATGCGACGGATGAACGATATTGCATCGACAACGGCGCCATGATTGCGTACACCGGCTTGATTGAATATTTAGCGAACGGAAGCGTGGGTGTTCCTTTAGAACAGACGACGTGCACGCAAAGGTTTAGAACGGACGAAGTGTATGTAAATGGGCGGCGAAACTCGGAAGAATTAGAGGAGGATGAGGATGAGGATGTGGAAAGAAAGAAGCGTCGAAGTTGTTAAAGTTTGTACGAAAAATTTATTTATTCACCACCACCCCACATCCACGCTTGTTTTTGTTCGTGCGTTGTGGTCGCGAGTTTGTGAAATTTTGATTGGCTCCCGAATTGTCACCCATCATCTCCAAGAGAAAAGGAGAAAAGAAGGAAAATTCTTCTCATCTCTTCATCACTTTTTTTAGAAACACCAACTCTCGTTTCTTTCTTTCTCGCGAACGTAAGAACGATGATGAAGTTTACTAAATTCCTTCTGTTGGGGTTACTCATCGGCTTGTTTGCCGGTATTTCTGTCCCTTCGAACTTTGGGAACGATAACGCGCTCTCTGCTTCCTCTTCTTCTCTATTCGTAGAAGCTGCGGCGGCGGATGAGGCGGCATCGTCATCGGAAGAATTCCAAATTCCAACCTTCAAGGCGGGTGCTGAAGTCAACGAGTTTCAAGCCGAAGTTTCGCGCTTGATGGATATCATCATCAACTCTTTGTACTCCAACAAAGATATTTTCCTGAGAGAATTGATCTCTAACGGATCCGACGCTTTGGACAAGATTCGTTTCTTGTCCTTGACCGATGCCTCGCAATTGGGCGACGGAGATGCCGCTCAGCTCGACATTCGCATCAAAATCGACAAAGACCAAAAGCTTATTTCCATCCGCGATAAAGGGGTTGGGATGACCAAGCAAGAAATCAAGGACAACTTGGGTACGATTGCTAAATCTGGTACGTCAGCCTTCCTCGAGCAAATGCAAAAGGGTGGCGACATGTCTCTCATCGGTCAGTTTGGCGTCGGTTTCTACTCCGTGTACTTAGTCGCCGACTTTGTGGAAGTGCGCACCAAGTCGAACAGCGAAGACACGCAATGGATCTGGCAATCTAAAGCCGACGGTAACTTTGCCATTTCTGAAGATACCGATGGTGAAGCGATCGGCAGAGGCACGGAGATCAAGATTTATCTCAAAGAGGAAGCGCAAGAGTATTTGGACGAGGGCAAATTGAAGGACTTGGTCGAAAAGTACTCTGAATTTATCAACTTTCCGATTTACATGTGGGAATCTAAGGAAGAATCCGAAGAAGTTCCGATCGAAGACGACGATGAAGAAAAGTCCGACGAGGAGAAGGACGAAGAGGACGACGAAGAGGACGACGATGAGGACGACGACGATGAGGACGACGACGACGACGATGAGGACGAGAAAGACGACAAACCAAAAACGAAAACGGTTACGAAAACCGTCTGGGACTGGGTCTTACTCAACGACTCTAAAGCTATCTGGCTCAGATCGTCTTCCGAAATTGAACCGGAAGAGTACTCCAAGTTTTACAAGGCGTTGTCGAAAGACAAGAGCGATCCGTTGACGTACTCCCACTTCAAAGCCGAAGGCGATGTTGAGTTCAAAGCTATTCTCTTCATTCCGGAAAGTGCCCCTCCGGATATGTACGATAACTACTACGGTAAAGCCTCCGCGTTAAAACTGTACGTGAGAAGAGTGTTCATTTCCGACGAATTCGACGAGCTTTTGCCGAAGTATCTCTCTTTTATTAAAGGGATCGTCGATTCCGATACGCTTCCGTTGAACGTTTCTCGCGAAACGTTGCAACAACACACTTCTTTGAAAACGATCAAGAAGAAGCTCGTCAGAAAAGCATTGGATATGATTCGTAAACTCGCTGAGGAAGGCAACGACTCCGAGGATGACGACAACGAGAACGAAGACGAAGAGGCCAAGGTTGTCGCGAACGAAAAGTACGAAAAGTTCTGGAAATCTTTCGGTAAAGCCATCAAATTAGGCATCATCGAAGATGCCTCGAACAGAACGCGATTAGCCAAGTTACTCCGCTTCTACACCTCTCAATCTCCGGACAAACTGGTCTCTTTGGAACAGTACGTCGAGAGAATGAAGGAAGGACAAAAGAGCATTTATTACGTCGCCGGCGAATCCCAAGAAGCCTTGGAGAAATCGCCGTTTCTCGAAAAACTCTTGTTGAAAGGATTTGAAGTTATTTACTTCACCGACCCGATTGACGAGTACACGATGCAAAACTTGACAGAATTCGATGAGTTCAAATTTTCCAACGCTTCCAAGGAAGACATGAAATTTGGGGACGCGGATGAAGGCGAGAAGAAGCAGTTCAAAAAGACGAAAGAACACTTCAAGCCGTTCACGAAATGGTGGAAGGATGCTCTTTTGACCTCGTACCCGGATTCAATCGAAAACGTGAAGATCTCGAACAGATTATCCACGACGCCATGCGTCGTGGTCACGAGCAAATACGGCTGGTCTGCCAACATGGAGCGCATCATGAGAGCGCAAGCGTTATCGGACGACTCGAGAGCGCAGTACATGAAGGGTAAGAAGACGTTGGAAATCAACTATAAACACCCGCTGGTTGCCGCTCTCAAGGAAAAGTACGAAGCTGATGGCGAAGATGAAACTTCCAAGAACTTGGCTGTCGTCATGTTCGAAACTGCGCTCATCGAATCTGGATTCGTCATCGACGACTCTAAATCCATGGCGTCGCGCGTCTTTGATTTGCTCAAGGACAAGATGGGCGTTGAGAAAGACGCACCGCTCTTGGATGAAATGGAGTTCCCCGATGAAGAGGAAGAAGTCGCCGAAGCCGAAGAATCTGCGCCGGCAGTGGAAGAAGAGGAAACACCGAAAGATGAGCTCTAAGTTTTTAGCGAGAACGTTTTTTTTTAAATGTGAGTGCGCATTTATCACGATACATACAACTCATTTTCAATCATGTGGTACGTACATTCCTACATAATTTCTTTGGTCGCTCATGAACTAATTTATCGAGTCTTTCCAAGAACTGCGCTCAAATACACCGTCGTCGAATCTAAAACCTGTTCTTGGAACGATTTCAACTGAACGCCGTTGCGTAAAACTGTCATAAATTTTGTGCTGTCCATGCTAATATCAGCAGGAGTTTTAACCACGGCAGCAGCGCTAGAAGACGTGGTTTTACTTTTCTCTGCAGGTTTCGCGCGCTTTTTGCTCGCTCTCATGGTGTTGCAAAATATGGTGACCATGTCGTAACGGCTCAAGCGCTCCGGTCCGCCCGCGTGATAAATGGGAGTGCTATCTGACGACCCACCTCCTTCCTCGAACAAAAACGCGGAAACATCGCGTTTACGTCGTAAACCTACGAAAATTTCAAAACAGTACACGATAGCCTCGGTCAAATCAATTCGCGATACTGGATTTCTAAATTCATCTGTCCAAAACTCCACCGCGTTTTCATCTTTAACTTCTTCCTTCTCTTCTCCTTCTGCACTTTGACCGCGCGTGTTTGGAGGGCACGTTTTTGCGATAAAATCTAAAAACAACGGCCTGTCGACGCGTCGATACGGCGGCTGTGGTCCCGTGATGACTGAACTACGTAATATGACGAGCGCGTTCTTATCGTAGTTTTCGAGTAAATACGATTCTGCGTACTTTTTCGAACGACCATATGCATTTATCGGCTCAAACGCCTTTTCGCGCGCGTCGTCTTCTCTGGTGTTGGAGTACGAACCGCAGAACACCTGATCCGTACTCATGTGGACGAGTAAAGGAACTCTCTCTTCGCTTCCCTTCCCGTATTTTCTCATAAGAGCTTCACATAAGTGTGTCGGGGCGTTTATTTTACGCGCTTTTTCTTCGTTTTCTTCGCATTGTTTCGGTTGCGAAAGCGCGGTGCAGTTGACGACCAGTTTCAAGTTTTTGTTGCCTTCGAGATACTCACCCTTGGACGCTTTCTCGACGCACTCTTCCACGCCTGCACCAGTTTCAAAGTCACACACGTGACAAACTAACCTTCGCTTGTGTTGTTCGTGAACGCTTTCCGGGAGTTTTGAGCTTTCCGACGAACACGTGTAGTGTACCGCGTTGATTTCCTTGTTCAAAGTCAGGAGACGTTCGATGAGAAACTGTCCGAGGTATCCGGACCCACCGGAAACGAGTACATTCATTCTTATTTTATCGCCCTCCTTTTTGTTTTGCTGCTGCTGCTGGAGAGTATTAAACCGCCGGTCCGGACGAACAAACAACCAAAAGAGGGAGAGAAGAGAGAAGGAGAGAGGGAGTGAACGAGAGAGAGCTCGTTGTCGCTGTTTCAAGCTGTTTGTTTATTTGTGTGGACAAAAGTAATATCAGCAACTGTCACACCCAAAACAAAACTTAACTATCATCACATAAAATTCTCTTGTTGTGTTGTGAAATTATTCCATCTACGCAACCACCACCATCAACGAGAACAACACGAATCGATAACTGAGCGTTGCGCGAATGTTTCCAATCGCTTCCGCGTCTTTTAAATGCATCGCGTCGACGCCATTTTCAGCGTCTTCTCTCCAACCAAGCCACAGCCAGAGACTTTTTAGACATTCTCCTCCCGTGGAAAGAAGAAGACAACATATCGCAGTTGTGAACGGGGCATCCGATGTTAATAACGTAACTGATGGTGGTACAAGCGACAGTCATCGTTCTTTCATCGAAAGAGATGCAAACAAGTCCGCTCGCGTGCTGCAAAACCAAAAACCATTGCGCTTCGGCTTCATAGGTTGCGGAGCGATGGCTGAAGCGATGGCGAGAGGATTCCTGGACTCCAAAGTCGTCCAAAGCGAATCTATCGCGTGCTACGGAGGAAAGAATCAAACAAGCAACGGTCGAGCGTCTCTGTTCAAGGAAGAGTTAGGCATCGAGAATATCGTCTCAAACGCCTCGGCAGTGTTGGACGAATCCGATATAATCTTCTTGTGCGTCAAACCAAATAAAATGTTGAGCATATTGGACGAGATTAAACCGAGGGTCAAACCGTGGCACGTGTTTGTATCTGTTGCCGCGGGTATTAAAACATCTGACATTGAAAAGCATTTAAACATTGGAACGAATGCGAAATCGAGCGAACGAGGACGCCAAGCTGATGGGAGCAATGGCAACTTAAAGTCTCGAGGTCTGTTCAATCTTGGCGGACGAAAGAAAGATAGCGATAGCACTAGCATGAAATCTTACGATTACGACGACGGCGATGATGACGACGACGACGACGACGAATATCAAAGTGATAAGATTATAGCGGCGGCACAACTCGAAGGCGAAGAAGTTTTTTACGAGGAAGATGCTGGGTTCAATGAAAGCAATGACAACAATAACAAAAGCGATAAGAAGGACAACGCAAACAACGACCTGCTGCCGACACCTTCGGTAGTCAGAGTTATGCCCAACACGCCGTGTTTTGTAAGAGAAGGCGCGATTGCGTGCTGTGGAGGGAAGACGGCGAGTCTAGCCACGGTGAAGATGATTTCATCATTATTTTCAAATCTTGGTTTATCGGTCATTGTAGAAGAAAGCCAGATGCACGCCGTCGTCGGCGTTTCTGGTTCTGGACCAGCGTATGTGTTTGCATTCATTGAAGCTTTGGCAGATGGGGCCGTCTTGAATGGTCTCCCTCGAAGTGTTGCGATGAAACTCGCCTGTCAGACTGTAATCGGCGCTGGAAAGCTTTGCCTCGAAACGCAGGTGCACCCGGGAGAGTTGAAAGATAGAGTGTGCTCGCCAGGAGGAACGACAATATCGGCGATGCGCCAGCTCGAAAAGAACAGATTCCGCTCTGCGGTAATTGAAGCCGTAACTGCTTCTGCGGAAAAAAGTAAACAAATGAAGAAAAACTAATTGGATAAATTTTATTAGAACTGTATGTAAAAACAAGATGATAGTATACTATTGAAGTTGATACGACGACGGACGCGAGTAGTCCATCATCCATCAGTCTCATCGTGTTGTTATATGGTAATACCGATCCCCTAAATTTTCGTTTGATATATTTCTTAAATATAACCCAATTTGCA
>Ga0182093_1134626_pt1 | contig 17576 bp, 16 predicted proteins | sample 041ome_21_FD_127776 | JGI IMG/M metagenome (GOLD analysis project Ga0182093, IMG submission 127776) | Metatranscriptome of coastal salt marsh microbial communities from the Groves Creek Marsh, Georgia, USA - 041411BS metaT (Metagenome... | ecosystem: Environmental > Aquatic > Marine > Intertidal...
CTTCTTGGTTGTCTTCTTTCACGACGATCAAATCGCCCATCTGATCGTCTTCGACGACGTCGACGAACCTTTTCTTCACACTCGCCTTCTTCTTTCCCTTCACGGAATCGAGGAATCGAAACGCACTTTTACGACCACTACCCTTCTCGAGAGTGTTATAATAATTCCTTCTCTCCGCGACGAGAACGACGGACGAGAGTGCCAGCAAAGCGCTCAAAAGTAAAAGCGTGCAGATTATCGTCGCCGCGCGTTTCTTAGTATTCTCCCCTTGCGCTGAATGAGACGTAGGCGTCATTGTGAATCTCCAATTTAGATTTTGATTGATGACGACAAAGCTGCTTCTGACGCGCGCAAAAGAGCACCTCTTCTCGACTCGCCCGCCTCGCGCGCTCTCGCTCTTCCGCAAACGTCTCTCTCTCTTCTTCTTCTTCTTCTTCTTCTTCTTCTTCTTCTTCTTCCGGCTGCTCGAGAGGAGCGTTTGAACCCCGATAAAGAGGAGACTTTATATCAACTACTTACTCTCTCTGTGATGCGCGAAAAGTGGAGAATCCACTCCGTGGAAAGAAGATATCGTCATTACAGTAGTAGTAGAGTATTAAACAACACGCTCTGGATAAAGACGCGCCATCATCGCGACGACGACTTGTTTTCGCGTTCAAAATGCCTCCTAATGCTAAAGGCGTCGGTTTGGCCAAGTTATGGAGCGGGAAACAAACGAAGCATAATCATCGAGGACAATCACAGAGACAACATTCAAAGACGTTTACGATTGATTCCGACGACGAAGATGAAAATGATCATCAAAGAAGCGACGACGATTCAGACGACGACGGAAGAGGGAACAACAACAACCAGAAGAGAAAAGGACAAAATCTCTCGTCGTCCTCTTCGAAATCAACGAACGTCGCTCGCGCGTACCAGCACGAGAAGAAGAAGAAGAAGTTTTATTCTTCTTCGTACACAAGTCAGCGCGAATTTTCAATCTGCCGGTTCCTTTTGGTCTTGATAGCGATAGCGTTCGCGCTCATCTTCCTCGTCGAACAGTTCGCACCGAAAGACGTATATATTCACCGAACTATACAAAACGGAAGAAATAAAGCGAAAGTGAAAGTTAAAGACCACGCGAGACGCGCGAGAGAGGCGTTTCGGGCGTACACGGCGTACGATTTTGAAAAGGCGAATAAGGAGAAGTACGAGGAAAATTTGAGAGAGGAGTACGCGCTCGCGGCGATGGTGGCGAATAGTCGTCCTTCTGGCGAAGAAAGTTCGGGGCGCGCATCTGAGAGGAGTGGCGGTGTTATTGGGGAGAATGTGTTTGAAAACGCCAACGAAAAGCCGTTTAATCCGAAGGCGCACTTTGGTGGTGGTGGAGTAGAAGAAGAAGATACGAAGAGCGAGGACGAGAGTAGCGCGGCGGCTTTAAACGAAGAAGGAGGCGACTCGAGTGTAGACGACGGCGACGACCTGTTTTTACAGGCGCGATTAACCGCGGCCGAGGCGAGTTTAGTGAGAGAACGATCGAATTACGAGATACCAGATGCGCCTTCGCCACCGCCACCGCCGCCGAGTCAACCGTCGCCGCCGCCGTTGTCGCATCATCTTTCCACGTCGTGCAGGCAAAACTTGTTGAAGGACGCGCAGATTGATTTTTTCAGTAAGAATTACTGCAAATTCGATTCCGCGACTGTGGAAACGGTGAATCCGTTCGAACGTAAAGTGAAAGGCCAATCGATGAGCATGAGAACGTTACCGGAGGTTTTATTGGCGACGTATTTCCAGGCGTTGAGTAATAGCGAAATCGGCATTCGAGCGCGACGGGCGGCGATTGGTAAGGAAAGGTTACGACGGCCGGGGTTGTTAGAGCCGACGGAAAAGTTGAAGTCGAGAGAGTTAACGGACCCCGTGCAGATGTCCTCTGAAGACGGTGAAATTGAATCCGGCGTGAACGGCGGCGGCGAATTTATAGGAGGAGAATCCTCGTTGAACCGGCGCATGCTCTTATCCAAGAAACACTTGGAAGACGTTAAGAAACAAAAAGAGTCCGACGCGAAGAAGAAATCGTTCAAAGATCGCGAGAAGAAGAGAAAGAAAGAGCACGTGGAAAAAATCAACACATCTCCGCCGCCGCCGCCGCAGCCGCCGTTTATCGAGTTCGAATACCGAGGTCCGAAATCGCCAAACTGGATGAACGAAACGACCGGGCAATCGAAATACGCGCCGTATTTTTCGGCGACGTTTTTAGGCGCGAGTTTAGGTCCATTCGCGCACGTCGCGAAACGGTTAATGAACGCGGCGCATTTATCCGGCGTCGTTCGAGTCTGGGAAGGCAATTCGAATGTATTCACCGCTTTGGAACAAAACTGGGCGCAAAAGGATCAAAATTTACACCTATCGAGAGAAGACAACGTCGTCGCCGCTTTAGTCAACGCGCACGTTTGGGGTGAAAAAGCCGGTAATATTAAATCCGCGAACGACTTATTCGTCAAGCGTCGCTCGGCGTTCGGGAAACACACCATTGAACCGGCGGTCAGTTTACAATACGCGTTGAGCGTGAGCAACTTGTACCACGGCGAAAACGTGGAAATTCCAACCGTCTTTGCGTTTGACGGCGACGTGTTTTTCAAAGATTTGCGACCGAAACTGCGAGACGCCATGAACTCGGCGTTCGTGAAAGCGGTTTCGTTCACCGCGACCTCGTTCGACAAAGCCGCCGCGTTTTCGAGAGAGTTCCCGGAATTTCTGGTCTACGTCGCCGGCGCGGGTAACGGCGGCAGTAACGCGATCAAAGCGAACACCATCGACGAAGAGAAAGTCGACGCGGAGTTTAACGCGAACCAAAACGAAGACATTTCGGATTCTCTCGGCGCTGGTTTGTTCACCGCGGTCAAACCCTCGTTCTTATTAATCGACGACTACACCTACTCGCCGGCGTTGGAAGAAATTTTTAAGCAAACCAAATCGAAAACGAGAACGTTAGCCATGCTCGCGGTGCGTAAAAACGACCCGTTCCACGAAATGATCAAAGAAAACGGCTTCTTGAGTTGCACGTGCGATGGGCAGTGTAAATCAACTCCCGAAGTCGTCTTTAATAACGACGGCGTCTGCGCTCCGGTCGAGGTGAAAAAAGAGAAAAAAGGTTTCGTCGCGAAGCTTTTAGGCGGTTCAAAAGCGCCCGAAAAGTTCGGCGACGTCGACGCCGGCGTCGGAACCGTCATAGAAGACTGGGACGAGTAAACTTTTTTTAGTGAATTCTTCTCGCACACTTTGAAAAAAGCTACTATACTCTTTGCTCCTTTGTAATATTATTACTCTGTTCTTGAACTCGCGTAATATTAAGCGCAACATAAAACACTCTCTTTTCGTGAGGCTGAAAAAAAGATTTGAAAAATTGCCGCCAAAAAGGCAAAATATCTTAAAAAGTGCTTCATTTCAAACGACGCTTTTTCGTATCATTACCCTTATTCTTACATATGATGATGATTAAGATGATGCCGACGACGAGCAAAATCCGCCGCTCTTCTTCGTTGACGTCGGGTGGTAGTGATACTCATACGCACAGCAACAGATGCGTCGCTCGTGGTGGTGGTTTTTCTTCCTTTAAGAAGGAACAACAACAAAAGCAGAAAAAATCAATCGGCACTTTTCGATCAAAATCATTCTCATCGGACGAGGGTAAATTATTAATGAATTCGACTCCTAATCCAATCGAGGAAGAAGAAGACATGATTGAATACTGCGTCCTCAAATCAGACGAAGACCTCATTCACCTCTCGTTAACGAAAAGAGACGTGTTTCGAGCACTCGTAGGCATCGTGGGTATGGTAGGGATGAGTACAGTCGTGCAAGGATCCGCCCCGCCGTTTGCTCGAGCATCCAACGGGGAATCCTCTCTCAACAAGGCGGCTGACTCGGAAAAAGATTTTAAACAATTGAGAAAAGACGTGAAAGCTTTGATGGAAAAAGACGCAAACTTAGGGCCGACTTTGGTACGATTAGCGTGGCATTCATCAGGCACGTACGATAAAATGACACAAACCGGGGGTTCATCTGGTGGAACTATTCGGTTTAAGGAAGAACTCGCGCACGGCGGCAACGCCGGGTTGGACAAGATGGTGGCGGCTTTGGAACCGATCAAGGAGCGAAATCCAAAAATTTCGTACGCGGATATGTACGCGTACGCGGGGAAAGTCGCCATCGAAGAAATGGGCGGGCCAACCATGGAGTTTAAATACGGAAGAGTGGACGAGATGGACCCGTCGAAAGTGACTCCGAATGGGCGCTTACCTGATGCGGATAAAGGCGATCACGCCGGACCAAAAACGACGCAAGGTTTGAGAGACGTCTTTTATCGAATGGGATTCGACGACCAGGAGATTGTCGCGTTATCTGGTGCGCACGCCTTGGGAAGGTGTCACGCCGATGCCAGTGGTTACGTCGGCCCGTGGTCCTCCACGCCTTTGTTGTTCAATAACTCCTATTACGGCTTATTGAAAGGCCTCAAATGGACCGAGAATACAAAGACGAAAAAATTCCAATACGAAGATCCGAGCGGGCAGCTCATGATGTTACCGTCCGATATCGTCTTATTGGAAGACGAAAACTTTAAAAAATACGTGGACGTGTACGCGAAAGATCAGAAAAAGTTCTTCGCGGATTTCAAAAACGCGTTCGAGAAGTTGGAGTTACTCGGAACGAGCGGATTGAATACGCTAAAGGAATAATAATAACTTAATACTACTACCGCGAGCGCGGCGCAAACAAACGAACGAATCTGGGTGTTATACTATTCGCATTCATAACGACACCAAACTCTCTCTCTCTCTCTCCATCTATCTCAAGTTCTTCTTCCTCTTTTCCCTCTCCGATACCGCGGCTTTTTTGCCTTTGCTTTCCTCTTTCGCTTCAGCACCGGTGTCGTCACCACCCATCGACTGTCGCATCATCTCCTCTTGCAACTTTTGCTGCGCGGCGAAGCCGCCTTTCAAGGAGTCGCAGATCGGTTCGCAATCTTTCCATCCTCCCGTGCCGTAGGCAAACGCGCTTTCCTTCGAAGAAGAAGCACCCAGAGAGAGGAAAAGAACCCCCACGGCGAACACGTCTCTCCGTCGCTGCGTTTTCCCTGACATCATCATCATCACATCCGTTTTCTTTGTCGCGGGAACTGGCGTTTTTGTGGTCGACGATTCATTCGGTTTTGATGACGTCGCCTTCGCGCGACAAAGTCGTTCGCGCCTCTTCTTCTTCGACGAAGAAGAAGAGGGCGAAGAAACGACCACCGGAGTTCTCGACAGCATCGTCATCCTTTCTCGTGTTCTTTATATCTGAAGCAAGCTTTTTGCGACTCTCAATTATTTAGTCAATTAAATTCTTGCCAGCTCAGCATTTTTTCTTTTCTTTTCTCCCTTTTTGCTCTGAATTCTCTTCATAGTATTGAAGACCACATCAGGAGGAACAACGACACACTTTTACTGCGAAAGATAAACTAATGTTCACGACGACGACGACACGTTTTGCAACGAGCATCTCGGCGGTCGCTCACCGCACCGAGCAAAACGGGAGAAGAAGTTTGGTGGTCACGAACGTGACCAAGGTAAACGAGAGATCTTCTTTCCAATTCTTTTCTGTTGTTAGATATTTTTTTCTCACATCTTTAACGAGTATCGAGAAGCGCGGAAGTGCTCCTCTGTACTACTCTTATACTCTTACTCTTAAACACTCTGCGCTCTTTTCCTCGCGACTACTCACCTTTTTTGCGTGTTCTCCTCACATCCTTCTCATCCTCGACGAATACAACATTCGATAAAATATCACAAATAAAAAGTGGGTGTTGGATGCCCCGGATTGCGAAAAATCACGAACGGGCGACCACGGGCTGGACCGCGTGTCGTCCGCACCACGCCACTGTCCGATCGAAGCCATCGACGTGAACCGTCTGGTAAAATCGTCCGGAGGTGTCCTTCAAGTGGATAAGAACGCGATCCAGTTCTCTGTTTCCGGGAAGGATGACCGAGAGTTGGAAGTTTCCGCCGTGCACGGCTCGTTTCTGTTGTCCACGAAAGGACAGACGAGGAAAGTGCAACGAAAACAGAAGACGAAGGTACAACCGGGACAGCTGATCATCTTTGAAGACGGCGAGGCGTACGAGGTGTACAGAAACACCGAGGCGCACGCGTGAGCGCGAGAAGAGAAGCGTGGAACCACCTTCGGTCGCGAGCGTTTGCTTAAGAATCCGGAATCTTGTACGCTATCATCAAAGAATCCGCGGGCGGAGCGGAACGCAAATATCTTAAACATCGAGAACTGTAAAGTACCCCAGAACACGCACAACAAAAACTGTAAAACTAGTGCTACTCAAGAAGAGACTGTAATAATGGGGTGTAATCAAAATGCAAAAAAAAATGTACACGAATCATCGTCCGACTCTTTGATGCGAGTTTCCTCATCACACACCTTTCCTCCTCACAACAAACACACATCCAAAATGGCGGGCAAAATCAAACGCCAACCGGTGATTAAACGCGGCAACCGAGGCACGCTCGGTTTACTGGGTAAAACGCACCGCTCGAAATCGCGAACGCCCGCGAAGAGAATCAATCCGCACGACCGGAATATGGATTATAAAAAACGGGAACAATTGAACGCGTCGATCGCGAAGTTGGAAAAAGAAGAGCTTTCGAATTGGACGGACGCGAAGACGCCTTTGGAAGTGAAAGGAAAGAAGAAAGAGCTGAAACGATTGCGAGCGAAGATGAGCTTGAAAATGAACAAGAAGAATTAATTTTGGTGAGAGAGAGACGAAAGAGATGTGCTGCTGCTGCTGCAAAAGAATGTGCCGCCGCCGAAAACGCAGCAGCAAAACACACACTTGATGTATTAACACGCGTATTTATAATAATAGAGAGCCGGCGGCGGAATAGAATAGAGAAAGAGAGAAACGAATACCTAGTACATACGTAGTATATAATTGTATCTATATTACAATATACGCGCTGGTTTCGGTCATTCTGCTGTGCTATACCCATAATGTTCTCTGCTATCTCGCTACTTTTATATTCTAAACTCCTTCGCTCTCTCTCTTATTATAAGAAATACCCGGCGGCTATGTTTCTCGGCGCGGACATGTTTGCATTCTCGCTCGTTTCCGTGAAATATTTCACCGACCTATCCATTTCGCTATCAAAACTTAACATCGAGGCTACGTTGCCGCACCGATAACAGTAGTTCGGGGCAGACCAGACGGTGACTAAACTCCTCTCCGGGAACTGGTATTTCAAGCCTTCTTGGACGAGCTGATGCGCGCGCGCGATTAACTCTAACCCGTTCCCGTGGTTAAACTCCTCTACAACTTTTCGCCCGAACAACCATCCCGCGCCTCTCGGCGAAATCGCCCACCGTTCGATATCCTCGGGGTCAGACCACATCAAATCGCAAAACGCGCCTTCGTGAGGAATTTCGCACACGCGATCCACGGTCCGAATTTGATCAATCGACCGAACATCCGGACTTAACCCCCCGTGGACGCACAAAACGCGCCCTTCAATCACCGCCGCTAACGTCAAGTAATCAAAAACGTCCGTGCACCACCTCCACGCGTTCGCGTTCCCGTACTTCCTCGTGCACTCGTCGAAAAACCCGTACACTTGCGTAATCTGTCGACTCTCGTGATTCCCCCGCAACAGCGTCACGTGCGCCGGATATTTCACCTTGAGCAACATCAACAGCGTGAACACTTCTAAACTGTTATATCCTCTATCGACGAAGTCCCCCATGAAGACGTAGTTCGTCTCGGGCACTTCCCCTCCGGTTTGGAACAGCTTCAACAGGTCGTGAAATTGCCCGTGGATGTCCCCACAGACCGTCACCGGGGAGGACACCGGTTGCACGTTCGACTCTTCCACGAGCACGTCTTTGCATTTTAAACAGAGCTGTTCGAGTTCCGGTTCGGTCAGAGATTCGCACCGTTTAATCTGTTTTATGTTTTGTCATTTAGCGTTTCATTCACAGAAGAAAGAGAGAGAGAGAGAGAGAGGTTCGTGAGTACAAGACGACGGCGAGACCTAAAGAAGAGAAATGGATGAAACGGAAATAATACTACTTGCAGATGAGACGCGCAAAGAGAGAACGTAAAGAGTTTCACAACGAAAAAACATACCCGCTCTATGCACGAGTCCAAGTCCAGGCCCATCGTGCCAAACACACAACACCCCCCACGACTAATAAAACGTAATGCTTTGCAAAAGATGGATTACCTTTTTTTTGTGGAGTTGTTTTTATTCGACCTTTAAGGAGTAAGCGCATGTATATAAACAGCAACACTTTCGCAAAACAAATACAAAATTTCTATCATCATCACTATCGTGTGGTTTTATGTAACGGCCAGAGGAAATGTACTCCTTACATCACGCGCACGGCTAAAACGCTCAAATATTCACCCTCTGGGAACATGGGGTCGATCGGTTGATCGGCGCCGCATCCGCCGTCGCGGACTTTCGCGATCCTTCGGTTCGCCGCTTGGGAAGCTTCAAAGACGATGGATGGTAACAGTTTTCGCTGCGTGACTGCTCCGGAGCAACTGCAGGATATTAAAATACCGCCTGGTTTGACGCATCGCATGGCGCGAGCGTTTAATCCGATGTATTTTAAGAGCGATTTGGATAAAGATTTGACCGTAGGCGCGAACTTGGGAGGATCGAGCACGAGAACGTCGTATTGGCGGTTGTTGGCGATGCAGTCGTCGAGGTAGTCGAAGGCGTCGGAGGGAACAAAGTTGATTTGATCCTGGACGTTGTTCAGTTCGGCGTTCCTTGCGGCGATGGAGAGGACTATTTTGGAGGAGTCGACGGCGGTGACGTTTTTGCATCCCGCCACGGCGGCGTTGATGGCGAAGCCGCCGGTGTACGTGCAGCAATCCAAGACGCTGAAATCACTGTTATCGTTACTCGTTTTACTCAACTCACCGATAAACGCTCGATTGTCGCGTTGGTCGACGTAAAACCCCGTTTTGTGCCCTTCGGTCAGATTGACCAAATATTTCACCCCGTTCTCAGTGATTTCAATCTCGCTCGGCAACGAAGCCGACGCGTCGTCGCCGTTCTTATCGTACACGGATACCTTTTCGGTCACCCCGACACCTTCTAAAGCGTACATTTCTACGTCTCTTCTCCACACAACCGTCATGTTTTCGTTTTCTTTCAACATCACCTCTCTCAACGCCTCGATGATATCGCCTCTTTGCGCTTCCACCCAACCTGCCGACGAAGAAACGACGAAATGGTTGTCGTTCCCGTACTTATCGATAATTATCCCTGAAAGCCGATCGCCTTCGCTATTCACCAACCTATACGCATTCGTTTTTCCATTTTTAAGATCTAAAACTTTATCTCTCAACATCTTCGCTTCCTCGATCCTCTTCTTCACCACCCGCTTAATCAAAATCGGCGACTCTGTCTCCTTCGCCAACTCCATCATCCGCACGCGAAACATGCTGCTCGAATTAAACGTTCCCCACCCGATCGGTCGTTGATTATGATCGAACACTCCGACAACTTGTCCATCTTTCGGGTCGTTCTCCATACGATCAATCGCACCTCCGTACACGATTGGATTCCCGTCCATGAAAATGTTCGCCTTCCCGCTCGCCAATTGCACCGCTGGCATGCCAGATTCGTGCGCTTTTTTTAACAACGCCGAGCGCGCGTACATCTCGGAAACTTGCTCGTCCGTGTCGAACCTTTTTGAATTTTTGCGTATAGAACGTAAAGTTATCTTGTAATCCTCCTCAGAAGATCGTCGTCGGTCTCCCCGGCCGCCTTGACCTCGGCCGCCTCCAGATGAAGAAGAAGAGGAGCCGCCACCTCGACGTTGTTGAATTTCCCCGAGGACAACGACGACGGGTGCGCGATGACTACCACCACGGATGATGCTCCTAATAGGGGAATGCATGTGTTTTGTCACGAGCGGCGACAGACCTCGCGAATAATAGGAGTTCAAGCAGCCGGTCATGTTTCTTTTGTGTATGAGGACGTTTTTTTCTTGTAACGACTTATTCTTCAAAGCATTGGAGGTGCCTTTTTGACGACAACGACTCGTACGCGCGGTCTCGACGGGATCGAAAGGAGGAAGGATTCAGTACGTATAGTAGTTATAATAGTAATTTTAATACAACTGCTCTATATATATTTATATATTTAATGTGTTGTTTTCGATATTGATTCGTTCTCTGATGTATTGTACAACTGTAGTATCTCTTCTTTCTTTCCCGCGGTTCGCTTTTCTCTTCTCTCCTCGCTTTATTTCTTTTTCCTCAAATCTCTTCTTGGTCTTCTTCTTTGTCTTCGCCATTTACACGCACACGTTATAAAATATATTTAAGCCGTCTTCTCGGCTTCAGCTTTCTCGATTTCCGGCAGGATTTCGTCCAACTTTTCTTCCAAGATGCTAATCGTTCGGTCTTTGTTGACAACCTTGTCCAAACCGAACAAACCGATGCGGAAGGTGAAGTTACCGGCGGGCTCGTTGATCATAAACGGCACGCCCGCGGCGATTTGCATCCCTTTACCCTTGAAGATGTTAAACATGTTCGGTTCCGGGGTGTAAGAGACGACCACACCGGGCGCTTGGAAACCAGGCGCGGCGACGGATTTCAAGCCTTTCGATTCCATCATCTTTCTCGTGCCCATGCCTAAATCCCACGCCATTTGTTTGACTTTCTCAAAACCAATCTTCTTCGTTTCGTTCGCGGCTCCGTTAAACAAGGACAACGCGTCCGTCGGCATGGTCGTGTAGTACGCAAACCCGCCGTTGACGTACGAATCCATGACTTCCAACCACTTTCTCATGTTGATGACCATCGACGTGCTCGTCGTGTTTCTCGTCGCGTGCGTGCCTCTTTCCCCGAGCATAATCACACTCGAACACGCCGGCCCGGTCCAACCTTTTTGCGGGGCGGACAAAATAGCGTCCACGCCGGTTTCTTTCATGTCAACCCACACGTGACCACTCGCGATGCAATCCAAAACAAACAAACCCCCGTGCGCGTGCACCGCGCTCGCGACTTGCTTGATGTAGTCGTCCGGCAAGATGATACCGGTTGACGTCTCCACGTGCGGCGCAAAAACCACCGCCGGTTTCTCCGCCATGATCGTCTTCACGACCTCTTCAATCGGCGCCGGCGCAAAGTGCGGCTGCGCGTTCTCCGGATCCACCGGTTGTCCTCTCATCACGATAGTTTCGCTCGGGATGTTCGTTTGCTCGAAGATATCGGTCCACCTGTACGAGAAATACCCGTTGCGCAAAACCAACGCCTTCTTCCCGGTGCACCACTGTCTCGCCACCGCTTCCATCCCGTACGTCCCGGACCCTGGCATGATGATTACCGACGCCGCGTTGTACGCCTCTTTCAAACTTTCGTTCAAATTTTTCATGATGTCGCAAAACGGCTTCGACATGTGGTTCATCGACCGGTCCGTGTACACCACGGAGTACTCCAAAAGCCCACCCGCCGCGTCCAAGGGTAACGGACTCGCGTGGAACGGTTTCGTCCAATCGTGTTGGCATCTCGGGTCTCTCGATTTCGCCTCCTCGTGTTTCGATCGTCTCGCGTTCGCTGAAGAGGGTTGCGCGACAGTAGGAACGTGTTGTTGCCCGACGACGTTTGCAGAAATCATCGGCGTCATCGACGTGGCCTTCGTCCCGGACAAAGCAGAGTGACGCAAAGCGCGTTTGCTGGCGTGACGTAACATTTTGTTTAGTGTTATTAAAAGTTGTTTAAAAAAGGTACGATGTGTATAACTTTGAACGTTCGAGAACAAACAAAGGTTATGTATCGTCTGTGCGTGTGTGCGTGTGTATATACGAAGCGCTGATATCAATGACGATTACACGCATCAACAGAAAACGTCCGAGTTTCTGGTCAGAAACGGCTCGAAACGACCACACGAGAGAAATCTGCGCGAGATGCAAACGCGCGGTCACAAGAGGCCACGTGGTCTGTTTTTTTTTTTTTACACAAACTTTTGAAAAAAGAAAATTTTAAACCCTAAATTAGTTTTTTCGGTCCCTCTTTTGCTTTCTTTTCTCTTCCTCTTTCTCTCTTTTTTGGAGCTGAAAGAGATACCACGAGGCGCTCGGGCCGGGAACTGCGGTACCGTCCGGTGGGAACCGAGGAAACGAAGAAGAAGGAGACGCTGCGTTTCCCGCGTCGATCACCGTGTTGTTGTTTCGCTCTCTCGCGGAAGTTTTTTGGTGTTGCTCGCGTTTGTTTCCCTCGTCGTCGTCGTCGTTGGTGTCGTCGTCAGTGCTTCCGTGCTCCTCTTTCTTCACCTCGACTTTGGGAGATGTGAAAATATGCGTTTTCGCCGCCCCGTCTTCTTCTTCCGTCGGCTGCTGCCCACCTGCCTTCTTCGCGAACAGCTTCTCTAACGTGTTGAACTGCCCTTTCTTCCTCGCTTGAATGGCTCTCTTAGAGTCAACGTTCGTTACATTCTCGCTCTTCACGAGCACGGATTCTTCTTCTTCGTTTTTTTTGCCACTCACTTTCACGGTGTATCTGTCGGTACTCTTGTCGTGATCGATCACGGTTCCATATCTCCCGTTGAGATCCGGACGATTTTTTAACCCGACGATACACACGAGGTTGTTTTTCGCGCGTTTTCCTCGGCCGAATCCTGCTGTTGTTGGACTGCGTTTAGGTGCCATGGCGCGCGTTCTTCTTGCGTTCTTGCGTTACTTTTATTTCGAACAACACTACAAGAAACAAATGGCACATGTGTCTTTTCAATTGACTGAAAGACGTTTTTTTCCTCATATTTTTATATCTTGAAAACACGACGGGCGCGCGCGTTGTAAAACACGGGCACACGCGATGACGCGCAAAACAGGCGAAGAAGTCATCATCGTCGGCATGAAAAGTGGCGAGGCGTACAACGGTCGCAAAGCGCTTTGGCTCAACTACGACAGAGAGAGAAACCGACATCGAATTAAAGTTTTCGTGAACAACGGCTTGGACGACGAGATCTTACTCGTCAAAGGAGAAAACATCACGAGCGATAAGAAGTTCCTCAAAGTGCACCCGGAATACGACACGCCGCATAAGCGTACGCGAGTGCAGACGCTGGACGAAGTTTTGAAAGAGAACGAGGAGAAGAAGAAGAAGGAAAAAGCGCAGAAGAAACTTTTTATCGAAAATCCATTCGTAAAGAAGGACGGGAAAATCGTGGCGAAGCCGAAAGCGAAACATTTCGCGACGGTGAAAAAAAGAGGATGGACACCCGGCGCGTACGCGAGAGCCAGAGCACAAACGGCAGCACGTGGAAGAGAAGGAGGGCGTTTCGCTCGCCGCGACGAGAAAGAAGACGAGCACGAAGAAGAAGATTTTTTTTACGACGAGCGCACCGCGGATCGAAAAGTTTCGGTCATGCGACAGAAACTTCTCGCGATGAATATGCAACTGAACGCGCGGTTCAGCTCGGATAACCTCAAAGATGCGCTCGTGAAAACGCACGGCAACGTCGACGGTGCAATCGACGCGCTCCTCGAATCCAAACGAGGTACCGTCGAAGAAGAGGAAAGAAGAAAGAAGAGAGAGAGGGCGACGACGGACGCGGAGAACGAAGTCATCGTTTTGAATTGAGAGAGAAGAGAGAGAGAGAGAGAGAGTGAAAGATAGAAACAGAGAGAAAGGAGGAGGAGAGAAACGCGCGATTGTGATACTAAGAAGTAGAAAAAATTGAAAGAGTTTTTACCTCGCATATATCTCGTTCTTAAAAAGTTACGCGGCGAGGACAGCGTCGAAGAAAATATCGCCGTCTCGATCTCGCTCGGGGAAGACGCCGAGACCGCGACAGGCGTCGCAAATACTTTTTTCCTGGAACGAACCACCGGTTCGAGGAATGCGCACGGTTTTCATGATATGACCAAAACCTGCGCACGTGCAACACGTTCTGTGCAGTTCACAACAGTACGGTAAATTCTTCGGTCGATTTTCTGCTCGCATGCATTTTCGATAGTACGGGACGCCCAAACGAATCGGTCGTCCAAGTACTCCCTGAGAATACAACTCGTTGTTGTCGTATAAGTGTACTTCTGGACACCCATTCTGCACACAGAAATTCAAAATATCTCCATAACCTCCCTGTTTGCACCAAAACAAGCACCACGGCGACCACGGCGACACCATTGGTGCTCTTCGCCTTACCGTTTCCACGACCAATCTCAGCGTCTTTTCATATCCAAACTTACAACAATACATCGCCGCTCTTTTCACCATTCTTTGGTTCCTTTCCAGAAAGTTCCTCGACACGTGTTCTAAATAATATTGGACGATAGCGGTGTCTTCATCGCTCGCCATTCTTGTAACCGCCATCGGTAATGTCTCCGGATGAAACGGACATTTATTCGCTTCGTGGATAAATCGAAGCGTTTCCACGTCGAGATCTTGTTCGCCGATCAGAATTCGATGCAACGCGAAAAGACAATCTTTATCGTTTACAGAAGAAGAAGAACCCCCAACGACTCTGAGGCGGTGCGTGCGCCAGAGCGTTTGCAGACGAGCGCGTTCGAATACCATTATTAGTAGTATAAAGTTCGGAAGAAGAAGACCAAGAAGCGCGTTAAAGTGAAGAGACAGGAGTAAAAAATACACGAAGGAAAGAGAAAAAGCAAGAAAATGTACTAAAAGAGTGTGATCATTATTAGTAGTATTATAGTAGTATTCACGACGATGCTTTGATCATTTCCCTGCTGCTGCCTGTCTGTTTGCGGCACCGCTTGTGCTGTTGATGTTCAATTTCGAGAGCACGTCTTCTTTCCTCAAATGCGATTGAAACTTCCGCACTCGAGCGGAGAGCTGATCGAGCTCTTTGCGTTGTCTCTCGAGCGAGTTGGCCAAGTGGAAGACGTATTCGTCGACCGCTGAACCGGGTTCGTCGACGACGCGGAGAAGCTCGGCGGCGTCCGAGGCGCGAGTGACGGATTGCTCCACGTGCGAGCGGTGCGCGTCGATCAAGTCGAATTCTTCTTTTAAGATGGTTTCGATGAGCTTTTCGTGTTGGCGTTGGAGTTGAGGCGGGGAAAGGGAGGTGGCGTATTTTTCAAAGAGAAGGTGAGATGTTTCTGAATCGTCGTCGTCATCGACAACATCGACGACAGTTTTGCTGTTGTTCTCAGCATCGGCTTCGAGCGGGTTTCGTGATGATTGTTCTTTCTCGTTCGTTTCATCCTTCTTTTTCTCTGGCCGCTGATGTCGATCGAGCGTTTTCTCAGCGGATGTTGGACTCGAAGAAGAAGAAGAAGAATTTGAAGAAGAAGGCAGAGCAGGATTGTTTTCTACTGCTCGTTCACTTTCGGGCGAGCAAAACGAGAGATCAAAAGCCGGTCTTCGCTTTCCAGGAATAGTAGCAACCGACGATGATGTTTGAAGCGACGCCTTTCTCGCGGGAGCATCGCTGATTGCAGAAGATGACGACGACGACGGTAGAGATCCAACAACGTTACTCCGCAATTCTTTCACTCTGTCTGCGTAACGAAGCGTATTCAACGTGTGTTCGCAACTACCCGCGGCTGGAGAAACGCACGCAATCATCACCGTTCGACTATCGCCTAAAAACGAGTCTCGCAAAACTTCGGTTAACTTCGATCCGCGAAATGGGACGTGCGTCGCGCCACCATCCAACGCGCGAATGCATTCTTTCAACGCTAATAAAGATTTGTTAATTTCTGCGCCTTCTGCTCGCGTCTGGCGGTCCGTATCGGTGGTATCCGCGCCGCGCTCGGAACCGGCGAGATCGATGAAAGAAAATTTTCCGAGCGGCTTTCGATGGTATCTCTTATTTTGAAGCTGTGGATGACGATGCGAATTCATCATCAAGTCGTGTTGTTGCTGGCGCTGATATATACTTTTCTGTCGACCATTTCGAGCTTTTGTTGGGAGTAACCGCTCTTTTATCCATAATTGAATCACCGCGTGCGACCGCGAGCTTTCCGCGTTGGCGCCCGTTTGCCCGACGCACCTCTCTAAAGCCGACCGTTCAATCAACGTTTCCACTTCGCTCACGTTTTCGCAGAGAAACTCGGATAAACCAACGATTTGCATTTGATTCTTCGCGTCTTCTAAAACTCGAAGTTTCTCTCGAGAGGCTAACAGATCGTACACTTTACCTCCGTATATTTCGTAGGCGGAAACCCAAAGCTCAATTTTTTGGCCGACGTCTTCTTCGTTGTTTGGAGAAGTTGGAGCCGCATCGTTCAATCCGTTCTCGGGGCACTCATTCTTCTTCTTTTCTTCCTCGAACACTTTATTAAACTCGGCAAATCCACTCAACAACTCCTTCGCTGCTCGCGTAGGCAAAGGCGCCATCGTATACGTCTTGCCGCTACCGGTTTGACCGTAGGCGAAACACGTCGCGTTACCGCCACATAAAACCGAACGAACCAAAGGACCGACAGTTTTATCGTACACGCGATCGTCCGAGCAGTATCCGCCGAATACGTCGTCGAACACAAACTCGCTCGTTTCCGTGAACTTCGTCAAATCAACTTTCACTTTTGGTTCAAAGACGGTCAAAGTCTTCGAGTCTGGGTCGGCGTCGCAGACGTTGCGTTCATTCTTTGCAATCTCGCGGGGTGCTAACGGACGCGCGCGAACGACAACGCGAATGCGAGGGTCTTCGTCTTCGTCGTTAGCATTATTATTATAGTAACCGTCTGCGTTATTGTTCCTACTTCTTTGCACGTTGACTAAATTGTTCTTTTGCCACACGGAGACGACAGCGTTCGAGTTGGCGCTATTATTACCGCTGCTGCTAGTATTCGCCATCGAATCGCGAGGCTCGGTGGTACTCGTACTCGATACCAGAGACGAAGATGGTGAAGAAATTACCGTCGATGGTGAGCGCTTTCTCTGATTCACTTGAAAATTACTCTTCTCTTGTTGGTGTTGCTGTTGCTGATGCGACTGAACGCTCGTCTTCCTCGCGCCGACGCCGCCGCCGTTACTTCTCGGCGTTTTCGCCGCGCCTCCAACATTCGTCGCATTCGTCGTCGTATTTCTCGGTGACGACGACGAAGACGACGACGAGCTCGAGGACACGATCGAACTCCCACCCTCGCTTCTCCTCGGCGACGGCGACGACCCAAGAACACACCCCGTCGATATTTGCGAAGAAGAAAATTTCGCTCTTTCCTTCCTCAAGCACGAAATCGCTTTTTGCAACTTTTGCTTATCCGCGGTGTCGAATATCTCGTGCTTGGCGAAATCCGGGTGTAACTTCAGCTCTAAGAACTGTTCGTTCGTTAGTTTTCGCAAGGTTTCGGAATACTTTTGAAGTCCAAATCGATGGAGCCATCTAAAGAGAAAGAGAGAGAATGAAAAGTTACTTCTTCCTCCCGAAATGCAACATGCGGGGAAACATTCGCGCGCACACATTAAAAAAAATACAAAAGAAGAAGAGAGAAAAAAGCAGAGAGAGAGAGAGAACAAAAACGCACTGTCGCACGCGAGGAGGTTGGTGGTCCGTCGTCGTCGCGATCTCGTTGGTGTTGTCCGTCATCTCGTTTATTTTCTAAGAGAGAGAACGAGA
>Ga0182093_1562940_pt1 | contig 17412 bp, 15 predicted proteins | sample 041ome_21_FD_127776 | JGI IMG/M metagenome (GOLD analysis project Ga0182093, IMG submission 127776) | Metatranscriptome of coastal salt marsh microbial communities from the Groves Creek Marsh, Georgia, USA - 041411BS metaT (Metagenome... | ecosystem: Environmental > Aquatic > Marine > Intertidal...
GTGAATCCCACCTGGTTGTTGATCACAATGTGGAGGGTTCCACCGGTTTTGTAGGCCCGGGTCTGGGACATTTGGAACGTTTCCATGACCACGCCCTGCCCTGCAAAGGCCGCATCACCGTGCAAGACGATGGGCACAACGGTATCTCCGTTGGGATCTCCACGACGGTCTTGACGGGCACGGACTGAGCCCTCAACCACGGGGGACACAATTTCCAAGTGAGAGGGGTTGAAGGCCAATGCCAGGTGAACTTCACCGCCGGGTGTCATAACGTTGGAGGAGAAACCTTGGTGATATTTAACGTCACCGGAATTCTCGAAATTGACCCTGCCTTCAAATTCATTGAAGAGCTCGGCGGGGTTTTTGCCCAAGATATTGATCAAAACGTTCAAACGGCCCCGGTGAGCCATTCCTATAACCACCTCTTTAGCACCGTAGCCACCAGTTCGCTGGATGGCCTCGGACATCATCGGGATCAAGCTCTCCCCGCCCTCCAGTCCGAAGCGTTTGGTACCCGGGTATTTTGAACCCAGAGATTTCTCCAAGCCCTCGGCTTTGATCAGCCGCCGAAGAATTTGCACCCGCTGCTCTCGGGCCATTTCGGGGGCTGATCGCACGGACTCCATGCGACTCATAATCCAATGACGCTGTTCCGTATCCACTATATGCATGAACTCGGCGCCGATGGTGTGGCAATAAGTACGCTCTAGCGCATCAACAATATCGCGCAAAGTGGCGTCGGCTGCTCCGTAATAGAGTGACCCCACCTGAAATACTGTATCTAGATCCGCCTCGCTCAACTGATGGAAGCCCAGATCTAGATCGGGCACCGGCTCCCGCTGGTGTAAGCCTAAAGGATCTAGTGACGCTTTCTGGTGCCCGCGCTGTCGATAGGCAGAAATGAGCTGGACCACCCGTACCTGTTTCCGCTCGTATTCCGTTGCCTGGGAGTCATGGGCAACCGTAGCCTCGGTGCGCACACGCATCTTGCTGATTTTTGCAAACTGGTCCCGCACCACTGAATGCGGCACGTCGTGCATGCTGGCGGTTTTGGTTTCTACTTTAGGCAGGCGGTCGAAATAATCACGCCACTCGGGAGGAATGCTATTGGGGTCGCTGAGGTACTGTTCGTACAGCCCCTCGACGTAATCCGCATTGGGACCTGAAATATGCGATGTCGACCAAAGCTCGATCATCCCCGGTAGTGTGGAGGCTTGCGTCATAGCTGACCCCATGTCCTGCTGACGAAATATTGATGAGCATTTGATGGAGGGTCAGTGCAGGAGCCCGGGGGTTGTCTCTAGGACAATACCGATGACACACGTTGAAACACTACCAGCACACATCAAACATGTGAGGGAGAGTGTAGACGCTAGCTAACGGGGTTTGTAGCTCTATGGGGTCGTATTGGCACCTAAATCGCCGATTTTTCAGGTGTTTATGTCACAATATTACCCGGAGGAATGCGCTGCATTCCAAGTGCGCAATTAAAAAACAACGCGCACCAAAAAGGGGCGCATAAGCGCCCCCTCTGTTGGTTCCCATGAAGGAACTTTAAGTCGCGCGATTTAGCAGCATGGTCCGGATATGACCGATTGCCTTAGTCGGGTTGAGACCCTTCGGGCACACGTTCACGCAGTTCTGAATGCCATGGCACCGGAAGACGCTGAAGGGGTCGTCGAGCCTAGCAAGACGCTCATCAGTGGCTGTATCTCGGCTGTCTGCCAGGAAACGATACGCCTGAAGCAGGCCTGCAGGCCCAATGAAACGATCGGGGTTCCACCAAAATGAGGGGCAGCTGGTAGAACAGCAGGCGCACAGAATGCACTCGTAGAGACCGTCCAAATGCTCGCGATCTTCGGGGCTCTGTAGCCGCTCAATGGCGGGTGCCGGCGTGTTGTTCTGAAGATAGGGCTGGATCTTCTCGTACTGTGCGTAGAACAAACTCATGTCTACAACGAGATCACGAATAACGGGCAATCCAGGCAATGGACGAATGACAAGCTTGTTGTTCTTGACGGTTTCAGACAAGGGAGTAATGCACGCCAAACCGTTCTTGCCGTTTATGTTCAACCCATCCGAGCCGCAAACACCCTCTCGGCAGCTGCGACGGTAGGTTACGCTGCTGTCCTGATGGGCTTTGATCATCTCAAGCACATCTAGGACCATCACGTCTTTACCCTCAGTGTCGACCTGAAAGTCCTGCATAAAAGGCGCGCTGTCGACTTCGGGATTGTAGCGATAAATGCTGACCTGCAACATTTTGGTTCTCCTGACAACGATTAGTAAGTACGGATCTTAGGCTGAAAGGTATCCACAGTCTTGGGCGTAAAGTTAACCGACCGCTTGCTCACCTTTTTGCCCTCGCTGTGATAGAGCGAATGACATAGCCAATTTTCATCATCTCGCTCAGTGAAATCTTCACGAGCATGGGCACCGCGGCTTTCCTTTCGCTCTTCCGCTACGACAGCAGTAGCCTCAGCTACCTCAAACAAATTCTGCAGCTCTAAGCATTCGATGCGCGCGGTGTTGAACGCAGATGACTTGTCTTCCAATTTCACATTCTGAATGCGTTCGCGCAGGTCTTGGAGTTTGCGGATACCCTCCTGCATAAACTCACCCTTACGGAACACGCCAAAATAGTTCTGCATGACGTTCTGCAGCTCTGTGCGAAGGCTAGCCACATTCTCACCGTTCTGACCTTCATTGAGATGCACCAGACGCTGATTCGCCGCTTCGATATCCGTCTGGCTTGCGTCGCGCATCTCGATGCCGTCGCGCAACGCGTTCTCGATGAACAAACCAGAGGCTCGGCCAAACACCACCAGATCGAGGAGCGAGTTACCCCCAAGGCGGTTGGCGCCATGTACTGAAACACAGGCTACTTCACCGCAGGCGTAGAGCCCGGGAATAATCTGGTCATTGCCCGCCGCATCCACCGTAATCGCCTGCCCATGGATATTGGTGGGGATACCACCCATCATGTAGTGGCAGGTTGGCACCACGGGAATGGGCTCTTTCACTGGATCCACGTGGGCGAAGGTACGACTCAGTTCGCAAATACCAGGCAGTCTTGATTCAAGGACCTCTTCTCCAAGGTGATCAAGCTTCAACTTCACGTGATCTCCGTTCGGACCACAGCCACGGCCTTCGAGGATCTCCAATACCATGGAACGTGCTACCACATCCCGACCGGCAAGATCCTTCGCGTTGGGCGCATAGCGCTCCATGAAACGCTCGCCGTCTTTGTTGATTAGGTAGCCACCCTCGCCTCGACAGCCCTCGGTAACCAGCGTGCCAGCACCGTAAATACCCGTAGGGTGGAACTGCCACATTTCCATATCCTGCACAGGAACACCCGCGCGCAGGGCCATACCTACGCCGTCACCGGTGTTAATGTGGGCGTTGGTAGTCGATGCGTAAATTCGACCCGCGCCTCCGGTGGCAAACACCGTGGCCTTGGACTTCACAAAAACGGTTTCACCGGTCTCGATGCAAATGGCGATAACGCCCACTACGGCACCATCTTGGTTTTTCACCAGATCGGTAGCGAACCACTCGTTAAAGAACACGGTCTCGTGCTTTACGTTGTTCTGATAAAGCGTATGCAGCAGTGCGTGGCCGGTACGGTCAGCTGCAGCACAGGTGCGAGCAGCCTGCCCGCCCTCACCAAAGTTCTTGGATTGTCCGCCAAAGGGGCGCTGGTAGATCCGTCCCTCTTCGGTCCGGGAGAACGGCAGACCCATGTGTTCAAGTTCGAAGATGGCTTCGGGGCCCACCGAGCACATGTACTCAATGGCGTCCTGGTCACCGATATAATCGGAGCCCTTGACCGTGTCGTACATGTGCCAACGCCAATCGTCGTTGGGGTCCGCACTCGCGATAGCACAGGTGATACCACCTTGAGCAGATACCGTGTGTGATCTTGTGGGGAAAACTTTGGTGATAACGGCGGTTTTGTAGCCCGACTGAGCCAGCTGTAACGCCGCGCGCATGCCCGCGCCGCCGCCACCAACAATCACACCGTCAAAAGAAATGGTTCTCATTATTGCCTCCTAAAGAGCGCTCCGCGCGGGGTTATAACCAATTTGCGCGAAAAACCAAGCTAGAATTGCGATTAGCCCCAGATTATCTGGATGACCCACAAGACATACACGACTAAGGCCAACACGGTTCCGATTTGGCAGAAACGACGCAGCAGGTTGCCGCGAGGGCCCAACATGCGCTCGGTCAGGTAGTCCGTGTACACTGCCCAAAGCCCGATCCAAGCGTGGGCGCCCAGTGACAGTGCCGCCAACAAGGTAAAAATCTGCATCGCTGTGGACTGATGCATCGCTTTCCAAGAGGTGTAATCAACGCCCCCGAGCAATGTGGCCGCGATGCAAACGAAATAACCGAACAAGATGACGCTGGTAACGCGCTGAATCAGCCAATCTGAGAGACCTGAACGACTAAAGCTGGTGACTTGAGTTACCATATTAGAGCTCCCCATACTGCGGCGGCGGCCAGCGCCAGCACGATGACAATTCGAGCACCCAGAACACCACCTTGCATGGTTTCTCCGTATCCGAAGTCCATGATGATGTGCTTGATACCCGCAAGAGAATGATAGCTAAGGGCCGTGGCGATGGCCCACAGCAATGCCTTCGCCAGAGGGGTGGCCATAATGGCAGCGATCTCGTTGAAGCTGGCTTCAGAGGCGAGACTCATATCGAGAGCCCACACCAATAGACCGCTGACAACGAACAGGAAGACTCCGGAGAGACGGTGGGATATTGACACGTAAGCGGTGATCGGCAACTTCATAGAACCAATGTCCAGGTTGACCGGGCGCTTATCCTTGCTAACAAGTGGCTTCACAGGCGTATTCCATTTTTGCTAAACAGGGTTGGCGTTTTTTAGCCGCGCAGAGTATACGGGTTTTTTATGGTTTTGACAGGGCGTAATCCCAGGGGGAATAAAACGCGAGTTAATCAAAATTAACTAAGTCCCTGTGAAAAATTGACATCCAGCGCGCTAGCTCTATAGTTTGCACCTCCCCGAAAACCGATTCAGGAATGTTCCCATGACTGACAAAAAAGCCACACTATCCATCGACCACGGTAACGGCACCATTGACGCCATCGATCTCCCGGTCTTGGAGGGGACGCTGGGCCCCGACGTGGTCAACGTTGGATCCTTGACCGCCAATGGCTACTTCACCTATGACCCTGGATTTACGTCAACGGGTTCTTGCGAATCGAAGATCACGTTCATTGATGGCGAAAAAGGTATTTTGCTGCACCGCGGCTATCCTATCGAGCAACTGGCGGAGCGATCGGACTACCTGGAAACATGCTACCTCCTGCTATACGGGGAGCTACCCACAAAGGCGCAGAAACACGAGTTTGTGACCACGGTTCGCCTGCACACCATGGTGCATGAGCAGATACGTACGTTTTTCAACGGCTTCCGGCGAGACGCCCATCCCATGGCGATTATGTGCGGCGTGGTTGGGGCTTTATCAGCGTTTTATCACGACTCCACGGATATTTCTGACCCTCATCACCGTACGGTTGCGGCCTATCGTTTGATTGCGAAAATGCCAACAATTGCGGCGATGAGCTACAAGTTTTCGATTGGTCAACCGTTCATGTACCCAGACAACAGCCTCGACTACTCGGCGAATTTTCTGCACATGATGTTTGGCGTCCCCTGTGAACCTAGCAACATCTCCCCGACAATCGCGCGCGCAATGGATCGCATTTTCTTACTGCACGCCGATCACGAGCAAAACGCGTCAACTTCAACGGTTCGCCTCGCGGGCTCATCCCAAGCCAATCCCTTCGCCTGTATCGCCGCGGGCATCGCAGCGCTGTGGGGACCGTCCCACGGCGGCGCTAACGAAGCAGTGGTGAAAATGCTCGAGGAAATTGGCACCGTTGATAACATTGACAAGTTCGTCGCCAAGGCCAAAGACAAAAACGATCCGTTCCGTCTGATGGGTTTCGGACACCGGGTTTACAAAAACTTTGACCCACGGGCCAAGGTCATGAAGCAGGCGGCTGATGAGGTGCTAGCCGAGCTCGGTATTGAGGACGAGATGCTGGAAATCGCCAAGCGACTCGAAGAAATTGCGCTGAAGGACGACTACTTCGTAGAGAAGAAGCTGTATCCTAACGTTGATTTTTATTCAGGCATCATCCTGAAAGCTCTGGGAATACCCACGTCTATGTTTACCGTTATCTTCGCCGTAGGACGCACCGTTGGGTGGATTGCTCACTGGAATGAGATGATTTCAGGTAGCTATCGCATAGGGCGGCCGCGTCAGCTGTACACCGGCTATCCCACTCGGGATTTCATCCCCGTTGATCAGCGCTAAGCCTTAGCAGAGAGCAAACGACCATGACCCACGCTGGCGTCGTAATAACAGGTACTGGACTCTTCACTCCTGAGGCGTCCATCGATAACGATGAACTAGTCGCCGCCTTCAACGCCTGGGTGGATCTGTACAATGCTGAAAACGCCGAAGCTATCGCTCGCGGTGAGATCGACCCCAAAGCTTACTCTTCCTCGGAATTTATCGAGAAAGCGTCGGGTATTAAATCCCGCTATGTACTCAACAAGACCGGTATTCTCGATCCCAAGCGCATGACGCCCGCTATTCCCGAGCGCGCCAATGAAGAAATTTCGGTCATGGCGGAAATCGGCGTTCGTGCAGCGGAGCAGGCCCTGGCCAATGCGGGCATCACCGCGCAACAGTTGGACGCAGTGATTGTTGCGGCATCTAACATGCAGCGCGCCTACCCTGCGATGGCGATTGAAATACAGCATGCCTTGGGCGCCTCAGGCTTTGCCTTTGATATGAATGTGGCCTGTTCTTCCGCTACCTTCGGCATTCAAGCCGCTCGGGATGCGATTCGTGCAGGCAGCGCGCGCCGGGTGCTGATGGTCAACCCGGAAATCTGTACTGGCCATCTGAATTTTCGAGATCGTGATTCCCACTTTATCTTTGGCGACGTTGCTACCGCGGTAGTTATTGAAGCCGAGGAAGTGGCGCAGACCGAGGATGCCTACGAGATTCTCGATACGCGTCTACAAACCATTTTTAGCAACAACATACGCAATAATTTTGGCTTCTTGAACCGTACCGACGAACGCGGCATTGGCGCTAATGACAAGCTTTTCGTGCAGGAGGGAAGGAAAGTGTTCAAAGAGGTTTGCCCCGCGGTAGCTGCGCAAATCACGTCGCAACTAGCAGACCTCAACATCGACGCCCAGGAACTTAGCCGTTTGTGGCTACATCAAGCGAACAGAAATATGAATGATCTGATCGCCCGAAAAGTGTTAGGGCGCGACCCCACGGATAGCGAAGCACCGACGATTCTAGACACCTATGCAAACACGTCTTCCGCGGGGTCGGTTATTGCCTTTCACAATTTCCGGGATGATCTGCTCGCCGGCGACCTAGGTATCCTGTGTTCCTTTGGCGCGGGCTACAGCATCGGGAGCGTCGTGCTGAGGCACGTTTAAACCCGGAGATCCCCCAAACGCTAGAGACCCTCAGTTTAGGGATCGGGTTAAAGCATCAAGGTGGCGCAGCAATGCGTCACATTGGTCCGAGGTCCCTACCGTAATCCTGAGATATTCCTGAATCTCTGGCTTGTCCCACCTCCGCACTAGAATATTTGCCGCTCGCAGCCCGTCAAAAAGTGCCTTACCTGAGTGGGCAGGGTGCCGAGCGAAAACGAAATTTGCTTTGCTTGGACAGACCTCAAATCCCATAGCGGTCAAACCGCTGGTCAATCTATCCCTGTTTGCAACGACCTCGGCGCTCGCTCGAACCAACCAGTCTTGATCTTCTACTGCAGCCGTTGCGCCCGCTTGGGCTAGCGCATCCAGCGGGTAGCTATTGAAGGAATCTTTGACCCGGACCAATCCCTCAATCAGCTCATTGGACCCTAGGGCGTAGCCAACCCGCAGTCCGGCCAGGGCGTGGGATTTTGATAGCGTTCGCGTGACAAGCAAATTGTTCGCCTCGGTAATGAGCGCACTCGCTGTGTTCGCGCCAAAACCGAAGTACGCCTCATCGACCACAACAAGCCGATTAGGATCGGATGCAACAATACGTCGTAAGTCGGCGTCACTCAGGGCGATGCCCGTGGGTGCATTGGGATTGGCAATAAGGATAGGGCCCGCAGCCTGACAGAGCTGGTCTACGTCTACGCTGAAGTCCTCGCGCAGGGCAATGGTTCTCAACTCCAAACCATAAAGCCTGGCCCAAACCGGGTAGAAGCTGTAGGTAATGTTGAGAGTAGTAAACGTGGACTGCGCCGATATCAGCGCCTGAAATACATGGGCCAAGACTTCGTCGGAGCCATTGCCGACAAACACTTGTTCCGGGGCCAGTCCCTCAGCCGTTGCTATCGCTTGCCGTAATTTGGAGGCTTCGGGATCGGGGTAACGCCGCAAAGCATCAGCCGCTAGGGACTGGATCGCAGTCATTGCACGAGCCGATGGCAACAATGGATGCTCGTTGGTATTTAGTTTAATGAGATTAGGAACCTGAGGTTGCTCTCCGGGGACATAAGGCGACAACTCTCGGGTCACTTGGCTCCAATATTGGCTCATGACGAAACTCGACACTTAGACTAGTGTTAGGACAAAGCGGTCCGCCTACGGTAGGCGGCACCTACCCCGCGGCGACACCGTGGGATGTTAGCGCTAGTTTAGCACTTAAGGACCTCAAGCCGTCCCTCGGCCACCTAATTAAGGAGACTCTTGATACCCTCGTTATCGGTGTGCCTTATATCAACGCCCCGCGCAAGGTAGACCACCTGCTCGGCTATATTGCTGGCATGATCACCGATGCGTTCAAAGCTTCGCAATGCCCATATTCGCTCTAAATACTGGTCAACATATTCTGGCGATGACTGCATTGCCGCGCGCAATTCTCTGAGACCCGCGGCGTAATCCTCATCGATATCTTTATCACTGAGCACGACCCTTACCGCCGCGTCGACGCTCAACCGGGCGAATGCATCCAGAGCCTGGCGCAACATCCCGCTCACGTGACTTGAAATTCGTCCCAGATAAACCACCGCGGGACTGTTTAAATCCTCACCTGCGAGTTTGAGCGCAACTCGAGCAATACGGGAGGCTTCATCGCCAATGCGTTCCAAATCGGTAGTGACCTTCGCTATGGAGATAATTAAGCGTAAATCACTCGCGGCGGGTTGCCGGCGAGCCAGAATGCGTATGCACTGTTCGTCGATATCTTTTTCCATGCGATTGATTTCTCGGTCAATCGCAACCGCTTCTTCCGCGGGACCACCATCACCATTAATCAGCGCTTTGGAGGCAAGCTCGATTTGATTCTCGACCTTACCGCCCATTTCGAGCAGATCTGTCTTGATCGCCTCAAGCTCTGCATTAAAGCGCGCAGAAATATGCTGATTGCCTAGTGTTCGGTTGATCATTGTTACTCCAAATTACGGTCAAGCCTACTAGCCGTATCGGCCAGTAATATAGTCCTCAGTCGCGGGCTGAGTTGGGTTGGTAAAAATCTGATCGGTGGTATCAAACTCCACCACCCGTCCCGCGTTCATAAATGCAGTTCGGTCGGACACCCTCGCGGCCTGCTGCATGTTATGCGTGACGATGACTATGGTGTAGAAATGTTTCAATTCGTAGATCAGTTCCTCAATTTTTAAGGTAGAAATTGGGTCTAACGACGATGCGGGCTCGTCAAGCAGTAAAACATCGGGTTCCACCGCAATCGCCCGGGCGATGACCAACCTCTGCTGCTGCCCCAAGGACAAACTCATGGCATTGTCCAGCAGTCGGTCCTTAACCTCGTCCCACAGCGCTGCAGATTTCAGCGCGCGCTCAACAATCTCGTCCAGATCACGCTTACGGCGAATACCCCCAACTCTGGGCCCGTAAGCAATATTGTCGAAAATGCTTTTGGGGAAAGGGTTGGGACGCTGAAACACCATGCCGACCCTTCTGCGCAGAGAGGTAACGTCTGTGGTGGGAGCTAGAACGTTTAGTTCATCAATCAGTATCTCACCGGTGTATGCAACGCCTTCAATGGTGTCATTCATCCGGTTGAAGCACCTCAATAGCGTCGACTTTCCACAGCCACTGGGACCAATGATTGCCGTTACCTCCCCCGCGGGTATCTTCAGGGCAATATCACTCAGCGCCTCTGGCTGTTGAGGGTAGCTAAGAGAGACGCCATTGACGTGAATAGCCGGAGCGGGTCGATCACGCTGCATGCTTGCCAATGGCGGAAAAATTAGTGAGTCAATGGTTTCCATTGCGTTCCCTCACCACCCCAAATGATGGTTGTCGTATCGCGTCATAGCGAAGCACTCTGTTGATAACGTCCTCTAAGCCGCTGGCGCAGGGAGTTAGCCAATAAATTCAGTCCCAATACCACCATAACGAGAAGCAGTGATGTCGCTGCGACCAAGCCTAATCGACCCTCCCCCGGGTGCGCGTGCAGCGTTAAGTCGTACACCAAGAATCCTAGGTGCATGAATTTTTGCTCCAAGTGGATAAAGGGCGCTTGCAGGTTAACCGGCAGCGTTGGGGCATACTTCACGACCCCCACTAACATTAACGGTGCGACCTCCCCCGCGGCCCGTGCAATCGCCAGAATGACTCCCGTTAGAATACTGGGGGAAGCCGCGGGCAGCAGCACGTGAATAATGGTCTCTGCACGGGTAGCCCCCAAGGCGAGGCTGCCCTCTCGAAGACTGTCTGGAAGTCGAGCAAACCCCTCCTCCGCCGACACAATAACCACGGGCAAGGTCAACATCGCCAACGTTAAAGAGGCCCACAACAGTCCCGGCGTGCCGAAGGTAGGCTTTGGGAGGTCTTCGGCGAAGAGCCAGGAGTCCATTTGTCCGCCTAGTACATAGACAAAAAAGCCCAGTCCAAATACGCCATAGATAATGGACGGCACCCCGGCAAGATTTTGAATGCTAATGCGCAACAACTCCGTGTACCAACTCTCGCGCGCATACTCTCGAAGATAAATTGCCACCACAACGCCCAGCGGCGCCACAACGATGGTCATAAGGAAAATCATGAGTACCGTGCCAACGATTGCCGGCAGCATGGCGGCACTCCCTGTCACGTTGGGTGATCCGTAGAGCAGCAGCGTCAAGTTCGCCTGCAACTGATCTAAATAGCCACCGCTGTGCGCAGCACCCGCATGGCTATCGAAGAGCCAATTGCCTCCAGACCACAGCAGAATCCCGGCGAGCCCCGCCAACATCAGCAAAGAAAAGGTCACCATTGATGCTGTCAGCCAAATCATGGCCGTGCTGCGTAAGCTACTCCAAGACACCTGCTTGTCGCTAGAGTCCGTCATAATTGCACACCAAAATTACGGCGCATGTAACGCTTTAGAAGCTGAGCAGCGGTGTTAAACAGCAGTGTCAAAGCAAACAGCATCAGTGCGGCAAGGAAGAGGACCCGATAGTGTGCTGAGCTCACATGGGATTCTGGGAGTTCAATGGCAAGGGTGGCGGAAAGTGTCCGCAGACCCTCCACCAGGCTCCAGCTATCAATAGGGGAATTACCCGCGACCAGCAGTAGAATCATGGTCTCTCCTAATGCCCGTCCAAAACCCAGCATCACGGCAGCAATAATTCCTGGAGCTGCAACGGGTAAAACGATTTCCCGAAAACTTTGCCAGTGCGAGGCACCCAAAGCGAGGCTACCCGCGGCAGCGGAACGAGGCACTGCGTTGATGGCATCTTCCGCTACCGAGAAAATGACTGGAATAATGGTAAAACCCAGTGCAATACCGACGATAATGGCATTGCGATGTTGCACACTCACCCCACGGTCGATATAGAGCCACTCCATGAGCGAACCGTCAAATAGCAGAGTCTCCAGACCCCGACCTATCGAAGCGCCCAATGCGATCGAAAGCAAAATGACGGGAATCAGCAAAAACGGCATCAGCGGAAGCCATCTGCCACTGTAGGTACCCAGGGCATATCTGCGCCACAACATCGCCAGTGACACAGTGACGCTGATCGATAAGATGATCGCTGTAAAGATAGAAACCAGCGCATCGAGAAGGTAGGGGGCCAGCCACAGGGCAACCACCGCGCCGATGACCACACTGGGGAACGCGGCGATGATTTCGACGGCGGGTTTAATACGGTTTCTTATGGAGAGAGGCGTGAAGAAGCCAACAAATATTGCGCTACCTATTGCCAAAGGCATGGCAATGATCTGTGCAACAAAGGCGGCTTTGAAGGTTCCAATCAGGAGTGGTACCACATTCAATTTCTGCTCAAAGCTCGCTGCGGTAGAGCTCGGTTGCCAGAGGCGGACAGGTTCAGCGTACCCCTCGTAACGCATAGGTTGAAACAGGCGATCAAAATTAAAGCCCTGCCTGCCTTCATCAAACCGCCAGGTTAAATAGCCCTGCCCGGTGTTGCGCAGATAGAAACGATCCTGGTCTATCCAACCAATAGCAACGGGAGACGCCTCCAGGGGCTGCTGCCATATTTTTTCAGCTCCCGATATATCCCATAGCTGTATCGACGGAGCTTTGGTGGTAACCAGAAGCCGACTGCCCGAAGGGCTTGGCTCGATGAACTCCCAACTTGTATCCAAGGGAATAGACCGCAGCGACTCTAATTTTATCTTGCCGCTACGATTGACGAGATGCAGCTGTCGAAGATAGCCCTGACCCAAGCTGATCCAGGATCTCCCGCCCGCCAATGCTTGTATGCGCCCCGAGGCGCTACTTTGTGCTGTGTGCTCCGGCGAAGTGGTCCCGGTGCCGGGAGCGTCGGCACCGGCAAACGCATGGGGTAAGGGATGCCACTGGACCTTGGGGTACTTGGAACTGACATTGACCTTGATAAGCGCGTAGTGGTCGGTGCCGTCAAATACCACAATACGATGGCCGCTACTGTCGAAGCCGAGATGGATGACGTGCCTACCGAATGTGGGTAATGCCCACGGCTGCCGACGCCACTGGTTGGTAGGCGCGTCTAATCTAAAATATTCCCCTACGAGCTGTATCTCGTTATGTTTGATTCGCCTCGGGGCGACCCAAAGTCGCCGGCGCCCGTCTTCAAACCAAGCTGTATGGACGGAGTGATCTCCAACCCACGCGGGTGCTACTGCGCGATGACTGAGACTCCAATCCTGCTCGGGATTCCCCGTAAGCGGGGCTGGTTCCTCAGCTATGCTTAAAGGCTCAAACAATGGCACCGTCACCCACACCAACTGCAGCAACATGCCCAGCACTAGCAGCAGCACCATAAGGCTGGTACCCCGAATGAGCAGTGCCATGAGGCCATCTACGAACTCACGCCGCCTAGTCGCAAACATGAAACACCGTACTTTGAATAATTTCTTCCAGATCGGGAACTGCGCTAAAACCCTCGATGCTCAACCGGTCTTGGGCAACAGGGGTTGCGACAAACCTCAGAAATTCACAGGCCAGGGGGGGAGCTTTTTTGTCAGGAGGGACCGACAAATAAAGATAAAGAGTGCGCGCGAGTGGGTAGCTTGGTGCGCCGGGGATCAAGCCAGGATCGTTGGCGCTCCCGTCATCGCCCTCTAAACGTACGGGCACCAACTTAACCCGAGAATCAACATAGCCTAAGCTTACGTAACCGATGGCATTTTCGAGATCGGCCACCGAATCAGCAATAGCCGCAAACCCGGGTAACTCAACAACCCGAGGACTGTAATCCCCCGCACATAAGGCATTATTCTTGAAGAATCCATAGCTCCCGCTTATGGACGCGCGCCCATAAGCCTCAATAGCAGGCAAGCCAATTTGCCCCGCCCGCTGCGCCCCCAACAGCTCGCGCCAGTCAGTGTAAGCTCGGCCGCCGCAGAACTGTGTAGCAGAGTAAATGCCGTCGATCTCTGGCAGCGACAGTGAGGAGATCGGATTATCTATGTGCACAATGAGAGCCAAGGCGTCGTTGGCAACGGGGATCACGGTGGGCAAATAACCCCGCTGTTCTTGGAAACGAGCCAACTCTGCGGCGCTCATGGCCCGACTCATGGCCCCCAAACTCGCCGTGCCCTCAGCGAGGGCGATAGGCGCAGCGGCCGAGCCCGAGGCTTGGATTTCAATAACCGCGTCGGGGGAAAGCTCAGAAAAAACAGCTGACCAAGCGGTCAACAGTCCCGCCATGGTATCGCTGCCAGTGATAACCAGTGTTTCTGTCGCGCCGCCGTCACGCTCGCAGCCAGTGAAAAACACTGTCATCCATAATATGTGGAGCCAGCGGCGTCGAAGGTGGTGCATCATGGTAGCGCTTGAAGATTTTCAGCAGGCAAATTGCGCCGCGGTTCTGCGATGGGAAACCAAAGTGCGAAGGTGCTGCCCTGCCCTAGCATGCTGTCAATTTTGAGCTCTGCTTGGTGTGCAGTGGCGACGTGTTTAACAATGGCTAGGCCCAAACCGGTTCCGCCTACCCGTTGGCTACGACTCTTATCGACCCTGTAGAACCGTTCGGTCAAACGGGGAAGATGCTGACGTGCAATACCTGGCCCCCGATCAGCCACCGCAAAAACAGCGATTTCGCCGTCACAGCTCCAACGAATGTTAACGTCGTCCTCACTGTACTTCAGTGCGTTGATAATGAGATTACTAAAGGCGCTGTGCAGCTCCTGCCTATCTCCCATGACCATCGCATCGCAGCTGATATCCAGGTGTAGCTTTCTACTGGCGTAGCCTGCACTCAACTCTGAAACCGTTTCATGAATGAGACCGGGCACATCGATGCGCTCAGACTTGCGCTGCATCTCGAGGGTTTCGATGCGGGATAACCACAGCAGATCTTTGATCAGGGTCTCCATCCGATGGGTCTGCTCGCTCATCTGCTGCAGCGGGCGTTGATACCTCGGCTGGGTAAAGGCTTCTAGCCCCTGCAGCGTATCAATGTAACCCTTTATTACCGTCAAAGGTGTTCTTAACTCGTGGGAAACGTTGCCTACAAAGTCTCTGCGCATTTGCTCAAGGCGGAATGTTTCAGTGACATCACGCACAAAAACCAAACGATCGCCAACCCCAAAGTGGGAAATCTCAAACTGTAGGCAACGCTCGCCTTCTGCGCTTGGAATGATTCGCAGCGGGTCACTGTAATCATCAGTTTCAAAATAGTGTTGAAACTTAGGCTCACGGATCAGGTTTAGCAACGGCTGCCCCCGATCGGCGGGAAACGTGATGCCCAGTAAAAAATGGCAGGACTCGTTGGCCCAGGCAATATTGCCCCTACTGTCGACGATGATGGCAGCATCGCGCATTGACGCGAGGGAGTCCTGCAGATAATCCAGCGACGACTTTAATCGTGACTGGGTCTCTAGATTGCGACGCTGTAGTAGATAGATGTTATCGAGAATGACGCCCCAAAGACCGCTGCCTTCGGGTGGCTCACCCTCTGGCCTGTCGAGCCAACGACGGATACGGCGTAAATGGTAGCCCCAGTAAAGCACGACACCCAGAAGGCCAGTTGCGATGCCTATGACAGGCTGCCCAAGCAGGCCACCCAGCAAACCGCAGAGAGCAGTCCAGAGCGAAATGCGCCTGATTTCATTCAACCATACGCGCTTTCCACTCACTCGCTGTCGAGACCCCTTGCGGAGAAGCGGTAGCCGGTGCCACGAACGGTCTGAATCAAATTGCTGTAGTCGGCAAATTCGGTTTGGAGAGCTTTACGCAAACGTCGAATATGTACATCGACGGTACGCTCCTCGACATACACGTTGGCGCCCCAAACATGATCAAGCAGTTGGTTGCGGGTGTAAGCGCGCTCCGGATGAGACATAAAAAACTGGAGCAGGTTAAACTCGGTTGGCCCCATATCCACCGGCTTCTCGCTGATAAAAATTCGTCGACTGTTGGTATCTAAGGTGAGTTCCTTGGCCTGCAGGAGTTCGTTGCTATCACCCCCTTTGGCGCGCCGCAATAGGGCCTTGATTCGCGCGACTAATTCCCGAGGTGCAAAGGGTTTGGTGATGTAATCGTCGGCACCTACCTCCAGCCCTTGAATAACGTTGTCTTCGGCGGTTTTGGCCGTCAGCATAATCACTGGGATATCGCGGGTAGCGTCGTTGCGTTTTAACCGTCTGAGCAGCTCAATCCCACTGCCCCCGGGCAACATCCAGTCGAGCAGAACTATGTCCGGACGCTCGTCTACCACCAGCCGGTGTGCATCGAGAATATTCTCGGCCTCCACGACATCGAAACCCGCAATTTCGAGTGCCATACGCAGCATATCGCGAATAGCGAATTCGTCGTCAACAATCAGAGCCTTGCTAGCAGACATACGTTTGTTCCAACCATATCTTTGGGCATACCCGAGTATTTCAGCTTTTTATGACAATGACATGTCATCACGCAATACCTTCACCCTGCTACCGGTCGCCTACCACCAGCCGAACCAGCCGTCGTCCTCCAACTCCTGAACGCACCCCCTCAGCTGGCGGTTGTAGTCGTCTGCGCGCCGGTCGACCTTGCGTGCAACCTCAACCAGCCACTCCTTACTCCGGTAGGTTTGGCGCTTATAGCCGCCATGACCCTCATGGTAGGCGAGGTACAGTCGAAATGCGTCATCCTTGGCGATACCGTTTTGCTTATAGCTGGTGTGGTTGTACCAGCCAATAAAATCGATCGCATCCCCAAAATCGTCACGATCGGCGCCGTAATTGCCCGAGGAGCGCTCATACCAAGTCCAGGTGTCATCTTTTGCTTGGGAATACCCATAGGCGTCAGAGGGTCTGGGCCCCGGTATAAAACCCCAAATTTTCTTTCGTGGCGGTTTCGCTGTGGCAACAAACCGAGACTCCTGATGCATGAACGCCATCATCACCGAAATGGGAACATCCCATCTTGCTCGAGAACTCTTCGCATCTTCGTACCAGCCAGACTTCTCCCGAAAAATCTCGCAGACGTTGTCCACATCGTTTGGGGGGGATGTGGTGCATGAGCTGGTTAGCAGCAGGGCGGCCAACCAAAGCAGAGTCAATGTCAGCCTACTCCAAGAAATCATGATTCAAGCTCCCGTAATTTCTGTAGCAGGGCCGCCTCATCAATGACTTCGATCCCCAGCACCTCTGCTTTCTTCAATTTAGAACCGGCACCGGGACCGGCGACCACGCAATGGGTTTTGCCACTGACACTGGAGGAAACCTTAGCGCCATGTTTTCTGAGGGCGTCCTCCGCCTGATCCCTTGTCATAGCGTCGAGGGTGCCAGTAACAACCCAAGTCTGACCAGCCAGGGGCAAATCCGTTGCCTGAATGGCTAATGCGGGCCAGTGCACTCCAAAATCCCGCAGCCGCTGTATCGTGCGTTGGTTAGCAGGCTCCGCGAAGAAATGACGGATATGCCCCGCCACAACCGGACCTACATCATTGACTTCCAGCAGCTGCA
>Ga0182093_1552510_pt1 | contig 17358 bp, 9 predicted proteins | sample 041ome_21_FD_127776 | JGI IMG/M metagenome (GOLD analysis project Ga0182093, IMG submission 127776) | Metatranscriptome of coastal salt marsh microbial communities from the Groves Creek Marsh, Georgia, USA - 041411BS metaT (Metagenome... | ecosystem: Environmental > Aquatic > Marine > Intertidal...
CTCCCGCTAGTACATCGTGCGTCGCGCTTCGCGCTGTCTCGAAGGTATCCGGCCAAAGCGAAGGAAACGTCGCACTCGAGATTTCCACAGTATTGCGCGCTTCGGCGTCGCTCAAACCACCGTGCGTTTTGAACAGGTTGAACACGTAATCGCGTCCTTTCCTAGATCTCTCCATCTCGTCTCCGGGCGACGTATCTGCTATGATATACGTCCGCACTCCCGTCGCTCCACTGATCCCGAGCGTCGATTTCCCACCGCCGCGAGCTCGTGCGCTCGTCCTCGCGTCGTCGACCCCCCCGCGCGACGCGACCGCCATCCCCGCGCCGACCGCACACGCCATCAGCGCAACACTCGCGAGACATCCTCGCGACGTCGACGTTCTCGCTCGGGATCGCTCGCTCACGTCGGTCTCACCGCGCTCTTCGTCCAGGATGCTCGCAACACCCTCAGCGAACGGCGTCGTTGCGCGCGAGCAAATTCGAGCGGCGTCGTTGCGCGCGAGCAAATTCGAGCGCTCGCCGCGAGAGATGCTTTGCGCGTCTTTGTCACTCATTCTCGCGTCGCGTGGGCGCGCGCAGTGTCGGCTGCGGACGCGCGTCGGTCTCTGTCGATCGGTTGTCGGCGACGGAGCTACAGCTACAGCTAGGCTACACCTACTCCTATTGGGGCGACTCGCTTGTACCGCACGGAAGCGCTTTCCAGACTCGCACGGTGCGATGTGGGGAGATGACGGACATGTCCTCATACTCTGGCACCGCTCGATTCGGGGCGTCTATTGCGGAATAGTAGTTGCAACAGGGCAACGCGATGCACGCGGCGGTGCCGTCTTCAGCCTGGATTGAACGCAATGTCGTCGCTAAAGACACGTGCGCGTGCACCATGACGATGATACACCGTTTAGTTTTGATGCGCATCTCTTCGATTTTTGCGCAGTGATGCTGCAAACGATCGATGTCGTACGACGCTTTGGAGTCCTTCGCGAAGCCCATCTCCGGATCCACCGCGACGCAATTCCAGCGCGTACGAAACGCAAACAAGGCTGCGGTTCGCGGCGTGTGACCATCTCCCACGGACACGAGCGTGATGTTGGGATCATCTGCACTAAAATCATCGCTCAGATGCGTACGCCACGCGTTGAACGCCGAGAAACTCTCCGTCAACTCCTTTGCGTCCGGGAACACTCGGCTCTCAACCAACTCCGTCGCGCAGTGCAGCTGCAAAAACTCCGTCATATATCTCGACGATATCGCGTCTTCCGCCTTTGAGGCGACAATTTTCCGACTTCTGTTGGGATCGAGCTGTCGCCCCTTCATCCGTTTCGCCTTGGCTAGCTTTTTATTCACCCTAAGATTCACCTTTTCGCTCGGGACTCGCGCGCTCGTTATGTTGAGGTTGTCCTTGCGGCGTCGCAGCGCCTTTGTCCCGAATTTCGACACCAAGTGTTCGCCGAGTTCGCTCATGAACGCGTCGCGCTCGACGTTGCCGTCGACGTGCGCGTCGCGAAAGGCTTCGAGTATGCGCTCGCGCGCCGTCCACTCGTCTTCCGGCGCGACTTCGAACGCGAGCGCGTCGAAAAACGCCGCGTAGTGGCTTCTCTCAAAGTTGGTTGTCGAAACATCGGCGCGCGCGGCTGCGCGCTCGCGCTCGACGCGCTCGTTGTGGTCGCGCTGTAAAGTGAGCCATTTAGGTTCGAGCTCGATGCGAGCGACCGAGCACGCGGGATCGGACGACATCGTTGCTCGGCCGCGGCGAAGTGAGGTGGCGACCGGGACGGGACTCCGGCGTCTGTCTACTAGTCTAAAGCTATGATTACAATCGAACGCGGACTACGCGCCTTTACTCGCGGTGAACTTCTTCAACCACTCTTCGAGCTCACTCTTATCTATCTCTAACGTCCCATCTTCGCCTTCGACGAGTTTCATCGATCCGCGCGCGACGCCGCCTTCGCCATCCTCCGCGTCCGCCTTTTGCGCGATGAAATCCTCCACGCTCCCCGGCTCGCCGAACCATCCCATTCGATCGGCGACGACGTGTTTCGCTTGACATCCCGGGCAAGTCACGATGACGACGCCGTTTTCGTACGCTTGGCGACTGAATCCTCTCGCAGCGCGCGCGTCGCACCGCCCGCACGTGAACATCATGTATAAATCTTTTCTCGCGTTCGGCGTCGATGGTGAGGCGTCTTCGACGTCTTTCGGTTCCTCTGCCGTCACAGACGATGCCGGTCGATCGACGTCGGACGCGAACGGGCGCGTCGAGCGCCACACGCGGTCGTGTCGCGGCGTCCACGTGGCACACGACGTGTGCAAGACGTCGCGCGTTGTCGCCGCGCGCGCGACGACGATAGAGGACGAGACGCGGAGCGCGAGACGCGAGATGGCGCGACGAAGGTGTGAAGACGTCATGCGTGCGTCGGTGCGTTCAACACGCGCGAGACGGGCGCACACGCGCGGGACAATGACGGTCGTGGGGAAGCGACGACGTTGACAACCTGCTAAACGACGCGATTCCGTTCGGCGACACGGCGATTGATTTCGACGGTTTCGATCCACGTCTGCTTCGTGACTTCTGAACCTCCGAGGGCGAGGGCGTGGAGACGCGCCATGGTGAGCAGCAAATGTAAAACTTCTTGCGTCAACGCCTTGTCGTTTTTGCGAGCGGCGACGATTTCGGTTTCGATGTCCGCAGATGTTTGTTCAGAGATCGTGTGCTTAGTCATGCGAGCTCCGGAGACGAAGGCACGCATGATTGCAAGTTCATCTTCGGTGGTTTCGATGACTTTCGGCTGACGCACGCGTCGCAAAGGTACGATAACGTCCGCCGGAATGATGCTCTTCGTGTCGGACAAGATGATGAGCGGAACGTCCACGGGCATTCGCATCTGATGATACTGAAAATCGTACTCGAGATCTTGCAACGTAGACAGCGACTTCAGCGCATCGACGTTTCGAATGCCAATCTCAGTCAAAGTACCGGCCTCCAGTTTGGTCTCGTCCAATAGCAAAACTGTGCTCGCGGCAAGTTGCAACGGACCAGAGCGAAGACGGTTGTACACGTAATCCTTCTTCGGCGACCACGAGCGTGCGTTAAGCGCGGGTACTGTCACGGGAAGGTGTGCAGTGCTCGGGCACACCTGACCGATCACAGTAGACAGCATTTCAGATATCGTTCCCGTTTCGCACGAATCCAATTTACATCCGGTGAGGTTGACAGAAAACTTACCCAATGTGAGCATGTCCGTTCGCGTGTGGACGCGCGAAATCAACGTCATCAACACCAACTCCGCTGCAAAAACATCACCACCGAGGACGTTAGTAAGCATATCCAGTAATTTAGAGCGCGCCGAATTAACCTGCTCTGGCGAGAGCTTGTGCGAAGTTTCCATTTCGGTTTCACTGAAGCGTTCCACCGGCGTCGAGTTGACAAATTTATTCTGGGACGTCACCTTGTACGCCAAGGCGTGGAATCTAGGAACCAAACTCGTCACCGGATTCTTGGACGCATCTTCCTCGGGAAACGCCGATGACGCGTACAAAGCGGCGTTCGGGCTGTCTTCCATCTGCTGATCCCGTTTCTCGACTCCGAGTTCTGGCGCATAGTTCAGCATGCCGACAAATTCTACGACGTCGTTCAACTTCAGTGAGTCGTCCGTTTCGCCGTACAACTTCACAATGCACGGCGAACGCGACTCAGGAATAAGAGGAAAGTTTAGCAACTGATCGAGCGATTCCTCGTGGACCTCTTCTTCACCAATCTGTTCCGGAGTATCCGGCGCCGTGCGATCCCCCGCGCTCGCCTTTTTCACGCGTTCAATGTCCGGTCTAATCAACATCGCCGTCCCCGTCGTCGGCGTCATCACGTTCGCATCCGCACACACGTCCATATGTGCTTCCTCCTCTCGCGCTCGCTTCTCCCCGTGTGCATCTTCACTAGCCGCCCGCTCGTTCATCGTCGCCCGCTCGCGTTCGCCCACCCACCGCCGTTCGCCCGGCACCGGCACGCAATACAGCACGCGTCTCTCGAACAGTACGCTCTCTCCGATCCCTCCGTTCACGTCATCCATCGTTGATTCCGCATATTTCGTCGTCACCCACGTCTTCTCATCCCCATTCGCGCGTTCATACGCCCCGACGTAGTACTCCGGCTCGTACATGTCCTGCACCAAGCCGCGAAACCGAACCAGGGCGTTGTTTTGAATCGTCTCCACCCCGCCGTGCGCGTTAATCTCCGGCAGCGCGTTGAACTTTTCCTCGCATCGTGTGAGTTCAAGCGCGGTCTCGCGCACGCCCCAATCCTCATCGGTCGGCTTCGTCGTCGTCGTCGTCGTCGATCGAGCGAACGCGCGCTGGATGAATCCCAGTGGGTCCGTCACGAGCGCGTCGACGGCGTCGTTCTGCGTCATGCTGCGATGCGTCACGGTGCGTTGCGATGTTACGTCACTTCGCGTCACGCGCGACGGTCAGCGCGTTCGGCCGACGGCGCGGTGTGCGGTATTCGAAAAATTCCATCTGGACGACAGCCGGCTTTTCGGGTTTAAAAATGTGGAGCGCGCTCGCGGTTGCTTTTGTTTGGAATCGTACTAATGGTGCTATGAAACTAAGCGAGTCACGCGAGGTTGAGGTCAAAGTCGAAGGGGTCGTCGTCGTCGTCGTCGACGACGACGACGTGGGATCGCTTCTTCGACTTTTTGGACGATTTCTTTTTGGACTTCGGCGGCGGCGTCGGGACTGCGCCGAGCGCGGGCTCGAATTCCCGGCCCAGGATTTCGTTTCCAACGTTCTCGGAGACGAAATAGTTTGGGAACTTTTCCACGGCCATCGATAAATGAGTTTTGGCGTTGGCGGTGTTGAAATGCCACGCGCATGGCGATTTCCCGGTCTCGGCGTTGTACACGCGGCCAGTTTTTTCATCTCGGCGCATCAGTCGCATATCCATCGCTCCGGGAGAGTGGAGGATCGACCCGTCGAGGTCGATTTTGAATTTTGGATCGCGGTCGGCGATGCGAGACATGGCGTACGAGGCCAAACAAAGCTGATCGTCGTAAAATCCATCGTTCATACGCTCCTCCTTTGCTTGTGCATCGGTGTGCTGAAACGGCTTGCACGTGCTTCGAAAGCGTCGCTCGCCTGAGAGATTCTCCGTCTCGACAAAACTATCTTCGAGATAGTCGAAATACTTGAGCAGTGCATCTTTGCGACCCATCATCAAGCCGGCGTTGGGCCAACGGAATGCGCGTGGGTCACCAGGAATGCCGCCGCGGAACGGCTCGCCTTCAGCGACTCGACCGATTTCACCCATATTGTTGTGCTTATCCATCCAGTCAATGTCGTCGCGAAACTCGTAATAACTCATGACTTCCGGGTACAGTTGCGTCTCTCCACTAACAAGCATATCCGCTCCACTGTCTTCGAATCGTTTGAGCAACTCGTCTTGCCCACACGAGAAGAAAACATCGCCCGTGTCGCTCACGACGACGACGGGATTGCCGCTCATGTGTTCTAAATCTGTCCTCAAACCCATTGTCTTATCCTCCCAGTTGTTCCAGGTCGTCCCGTGACCGGTAATTCTCGCCGGCAACCCCCAATGCGTGGCCGACGCCAACCACACGTTGGCGTATTTCCCCATATCCGTCGCGTGTCCACTGACGAAAAGCTTTCCCGTCTCTGAATTCGGACTCTCGTGCACGTTGAGGTACGCGTTGTCTTCCCAAAACGGCGCCGTCGCCCACTTTTCCAAAAACGTTGGCACTCGCACTCGGCGACCATCGTATGATCGCGTTACTTCGACGACCGATCTATCCTTCATCGGCACGTTCCGCGTCTCCTCTACCAACACCATCTGCCTCGTCAACGCCTTCGTCGGCGTCAACACCCTCGATTGACCGAGCGCCGCACCCTTTCCTTGCGCTGTGCTCGCGTTTCCATCGCCCCCAGCTTCGACATCCGTCGACGGAGCGCCAGAGAGCATCGTTTTGAACCACGCCACCGAGTTCGTGCGCCCTAACGATTCCGATCGCACCGCGTCGTGCGCCATCAGGAAGACGAACGCACTCAAGAGCAGGGTCACGCACGCAAAGGCGACGCACTTCGTCCGTCGACGGATCGCGCGCGACGGCGCGACGTGCGCGTGATCGATCGATCCGTCATCGCTGTCGTCACGCACGGTGACGACGTCGAGCAGCGGCTTCGACTCCATCGCGCGCGGGCGTCTGGGGCGAAAAAGAATGGTGTTCGCGGTCGGTCGACGAAGCTTTGCTGCTTTCGCAAGACTTGGGATTTCTATTTCTATCTATTTCTTCCTCGGCGAGCGCGACGACGCGTCGTCGTCGTCTACGAATCGAGAATAGGCGTGGAAATGATGACGACTACATGAAACCGAACATGCCGGCAGATTCCGTTTTGCGTATGGAAAAGTGTGCCTTGATCCACTTGCTCGCCGAGTGTTCTGCGCGGTGGCAGAGCACTCGCAAGACGACGTCGGCGGTGTGGATATTTATGATATCGGTGTCGTCCGCGTTTGACACCGGCGTGTGCATCTCTTTTTGACTCAAATCGGTGTAATTTTGGCACAAGTCGTCCGTGGAGAGGCTCATCATGGACAGAATGGCGGACATCGGCGTGATGCGAGCGGTGACTTCGGCGACGTCCAAGCCGTTGCCTCCCGCGATGAAAAAGTCTCGAAGAATTTCTATTTCTTCTTCTAAAAGCTCAACATCGTTTGCAACGAACACACGACTCGGCCCACCGTTCAACAACACACGCATCCATCCCGAGACCGTGGCTTGTAGCAAAAAAGAGCCAACCGCGTTTCGAGTCTGACTGTCCAGTCGCACGGCTACGTAACCCAAGACGCCATCCAAGTACGGCAATATCTCAGTGCTGATGTTGTGCGAACTTCTATGAACGCCTTGCGCATAGATGTTATGTAGAATTGCGCCGCTCAAATCCCGATAGATAACGCTGTACGCCATGTGGTTCGCTATTTGACTCATGCTCTGGCGAAGCGCCTGTCTCGCCCCAGCCATCATGCCTTCAAACCAATCTGCACTCGGCACGACGTGTTCCGCGTTGGGATGAGTCAGCAGTGACGCAGAACGTTGCATACTTTTCCACTTCGGAATGATTTCTTGCTCAAGCAAGTACATCTTATCCATGAGGAATTTCAGTGAAGTCAAACGCAGCGTCGACGCACCGACGCATCCTTCTTCAAAAGAAAATCGTGGCGGTTCTTCGGGCTTGAAATTGTTGTGGAGATCGTCGACTATAGCCTTTTTGTACCGTGTCATAGTAGGTATTGGCGGCACGATCTCTTCAGCCGAACCGAGCGATTGAACGGCAGACCTTGAATACTTTCGCACAGCGGCGTCGATGCCCTCAGTCAGCGCTCTCAAAGCGCTCACGTGCGCAGGGATTTTCAACGAGAAAAAACCATCCAACGTCTCGTTCACGGCTCGTAAAAAGTCGACTGCACTCGGAACGGGAGCGCTATCCTTGTTTACTTTCCATCTCTCGGTCGAGATGCATCGATCGACGATGGTGTTTAAATCGTCAATTTTCACATTCAGCCAAGTGAACACGAGAACAGACGTGCGCTCATCTAACGCCATGGGCTCGACCGCATCACCACCAGTAGCGACGAGTGCGTTTTGTAGATCACCAACCGTCCATATAGTCTCTAAAGATTGAACATTGAGTTGCGGTCCTGACTCGAGCCAAGCGTATAAATCTTTCTTGAAGCGGTCGCCGAGTTGAGCAGCAAAGCATCCCGTCACGTTGGAACTCATTCCAGGGGAGGTCACTATGTACCGTTCTAGATGCGCAGAGAACTGATCGGCGCTGTGTGCTGTCGTTTGAGCGATCGTTCGGAGGGAGGTACACGTTGCATCACCGCCTTGTACATTCGCATCCTCCATCGCAGCGGTGCGAACGCGATCATACTCTGCGCACGCAGACTTTTGACAAGCATCCTTCAAAATAGCGACACCATCTAGACCCAACATTTGCGCTGTGTCGTAAGTGATGTCAACAATAACGTCGAACACCTCTGGATCGATCATCAGGATGTCACGATCATCGTGTGTCGCTGGTGGCGCGACGGTGTGCATGAAGTCGTGCAGCATGAATCTGCCCCAGCTCAGAATAGAACTCACCGCTGAAGCAACCGCCGGCGACATTTTCGTCTCCGTACGATGCAAACTATCTCTCGCTTTTGATAAAAGAGCCAGCGCTGGTGATCCTTCGTCGTAGTCTATTCCCACGTCTTTCATGGCTGCGATCGCTTGCCTGACTACGGCAAACGCCAGCATCACACCTCTAGAAGTTTCATCTGTCAAACCCAAAGCGCATGCCACGGGTTGAAAGCTGTCAATGATGGTCGTTGCATCGTATGCCAGAGTGTAATCTTCCACCTGGTCAAAGACTGCGCTTAAAAGTTCGACGTATAACTTCATACCAAAGATGCCAGGGTACCCAAAACCGTTCTTTTCGCTTTCGATTACGGATTCAATCATCTCAATCGCCGACTCGACCCATGTGGCGTCGACTTCAGGAAGCGTCAACATTCTGTTTATCTCGGACAATACGTTTTGTGTCGTAAGATTCGGAGTATCGTCGTCTGAATCATGCTTCGCTGCTGTCTTCTTGCTCGCACTCGCGTTTTGCTCAGAGCAATGACGCGCCCACAACAGCTCGCATGCTGCGCGACAACGCTTCTTGAAAAACTGCTCACCCTCGCCGAGAGGGCCATTAAAATGCTCTATCGCGGATATCATCGCGCGCAGATGGATACGCGCTGAGATCCCCTCCTCTTTGATGGCTGGCGCGAATTTCTCAGAATGCTTTTGAATCTTGTCAGCAAGTTCCTGGTCAATATCTAAGGCGATGCGAGCCGTTTCTAACTGCTCTTCGTCCATCTGTACCGAGCAAACAATTTCGAACGCCAGTTCGCGTAAATCTGTAACGCTGAGAGCCGAATACAAATCTGGTAACTTCAGTTCGCCAGAGCTTGCGCACGACGGCGCTTTGTCGAGCGTAAAGACCGCGGTCGTCTCGTCTGCTTTTTTCGCCTCTACCGTTGCTACTGCCGTACCCATACCATCGCTCACACCAACATTCACCATGTTTTCGAACGGATCAGTCGAATTTTTCGCCGTCGACGATTCGTTGGAAATCTCTTTGCTCCGTTCCAGCCGCTTCGGCGCGCACGCGCTCGTTTCTTGCGTTGCGGCGTCCCCTCCTGCTCGTTTCGTCGCCGCGGACGCCGTGAGCACCCCGCTCAAGTCTACGCGCTCGTTACGTCGTAGTCGCTCGATTACGTCTTGGACGTTCACCGCGCCGTAGTTCACGTCATCCATCGACGTTCCTGGCGGTAGATTGAACTCGAGGCGTTTGTCGTCGAGAATGAAACTCAACATCAACGCGTTGTCACGCTCGAGCTTGACGAGACGCTCGAGGGAGACGGTTGTTGTTGCCGCATCCTCGGTGTGGTCCATTCAAACCGAGGGCTGGAGCGCTCCCGGGTCGCCGAGCGCGCGCGTCGCCGTGTGATGATTAGGTGACCCACGCGCGAGGCCCAGGCGACGGAAAAGTTCAGGAGTTATGATGGAATCACTATGTACAAACGATGGCCTATTCGAAATCAAAGTTGGGGTTGATGGCGAGCACGCGCTCCTCAATGATGCGCTGGCGCTCGCGAGCAGCGACGGCGGCGGGATCCAATGCTGCGTCGTCTTCGGCGAGCAAAGGCGCAGGTTGCGCCTCTTGCACGACCAAGAGCGTTTGCTCTCGGTTGATGAGATGCTTGATGATGTTGCGCACCAGTTTGTATTCGGCTAAGAGGTCCTCGGGATCGGAAACGCCCGAGGGTACGACTTGCTCGTCGATGTACCAGCTGATTAAATCTTTCTGGAGCATACCAGCTTCGGCGCCATCTTCGCTGTCGAGCTCGCGTTGGCGCATGTGGCGCAGGAGAATGTGTTTGACCTGATTGTACCTTTCGGAACTCACCGTGGTCGTTCGCTTCTCAGCTACAGGCTCGGGTTCAGCGGGGGCCATGTCCTCGCCGTCAGCCGCATCCTCTCCTTTCTCTTGCGCTTTTGCTTGACGTTCTTGCTCGCGTCGCTTAGCTCGCAAGCTCTCGAGAACTTCTTCGGGAAGGATGGGATCACTGATGTCGTTCTCGAGCTCCATGTCATCCGCGTCGAGTGTCAAATCACGAGCCTCGACAGCGATGATGGACTCGGACAAAAGTCGTCTCGCTTCTCTCACGTGCTTCGGATGCACTTCCGCCCGGCAGTGCAATCGCGCGAGAGCCTCAGACAGACGGACGATTGCCTCGAGCTGACGAACGGTGATTCTGTACGCTGTTTGCGTACCTGGCTGGCTATCACCCCGACGCAGTTTCACGTACGCATCCACGATTTCTTTCTGAGCTTCCGGCGTCATTCTCGGTTTGATTGTGCGCGCGTATCGGATGTAACGTTGAAGCTGCTCCAACGAAAAATCAACTTCCACGGCGGTTTCACGCTTTTGATGCAAGCTCACGATGTGTCGAGCCAACGTGTAGTCGTGGAACTCATCCGGTTCATCGATCATGACGTGAACTAAATCAAAACGAGACAAAATAGCCGGAGGAAGCGACAAGTTATGTCGCAACTTTTTGCTTCGATCGTAACGTCCGCCGTTTGGATTCGCGGCGGCCAAAATACTCGTCCTCGCGTTCAACGTCGCTTGAATGCCTGCTTTAGCAATACTGATGGTCTGTTGCTCCATCGCCTCGTGAATGGCGACTTGGTCTTTCACGTCCATCTTATCAAATTCATCGATGCAGCAAATACCGTTATCGGCGAGCATGAGCGCGCCGGCTTCGATACAATATTCACCAGTTTCGATATCTTTAGCGACAGTTGCCGTCAAACCAGCCGCAGAAGAGCTCTTGCCTGAAGTATACACGGCGCGCGGTAAGAATGCGGTGACGTACTTCAGGAACTGACTTTTCGCGCAGGATGGATCACCCACGATCAACACGTTGATGTCTCCCCGCAAATTCGTCTGACCAGTACTCTTGTGAACGCCACCGAATAACATAAGGGTGATGGCACGCTTGATATCGCTGTGTCCGTGCACAGTAGGAGCGATAGAGCGCACAAACTTGTCGTACAAGTGCGGATCTTGCGCCATTTGCGTGATCTCGCGCTTTTCTTGCGAAGAAAAGGTTTTGACAACTTCTTCCTCGTCATCGCCGCGAATATCTACCGCACCGCCGCCACTTGGCTCGGCCGTGTTCACGACGCTTTGCGCGACAAAAACCATGCGATAGAAGAGTTCTCGGCAACCTAACTGACGCAAGCCCGTAATACCATCGCTTCGTCCCTTGGCCGAAGATTGGAGCTCGGTGCGATCGCCCGCCATGTTCTTCGGGGCGACCTCTGGCACAACGAGCAAAGTGCCAGTGAACACAGCCTTGTCACCGGCTCGCGCTTCTTCGACGATTTCGTGTCGAAGTATGACGTCCATGCTTCTTGGCAATGAGCCAGCCGGGACCTCGTCCGCGTTCTCTTGTACACGCACTCTTTGCCAATCCACAAACTTGCACCCCTCTCGCTCCAGGGTCCACTTGTTTCTGTTGCCGCAAACTTCGTTGAGGCAGATTGACGGTTCCGTGTACCGACACTGCTGCTCCACATTCGGCACCAGGGTTGCACACTCGCCACATTTGAAGCACCCCATCAACAACTCCGGTCGAACGTCCGACGTGCGCGTCACTGTCCCGCTAAAGCTCGAAAGTTGCCCGATGTTGTTTGCCTTCAAACTTCGTAACCGATCGACTCGAGGCAAGTTGAAAAACTTCACCCAAAACTCTTTTTCCACGCCACCATCGTACCTTACCAATTCCGGTCGATGTTCTCGTACAAATAATCCCACCGCCTCGTTCAAGAACGGCTGATACATGTAAAAGTTCGCCTGCACCGCCTCGGCACCGAGTTCGTTGTCGTAGTCCATCAAGTGTGAAAAATCAACCGTCAACGTCGTCTTAGAGTCCATGTACTCCAACTGCTCCACGTACACTCGTCGCTGATTCCTTCTTGCATCATCTCGAACACCCGGACTGGCGAGCACTCCATCGTCGGGCGCATCCGCGCTCGCGTCGTAGACGTACTCGTTCAAAAAAGACTGAAACCTCCTTCGCACCTCATCGCTCCCTTGCACGTTCACGTTCACGCTCGTCATGTCGTCTCCGCCGTCGCGTCCGACGCGCCGTTAAATACACTTCTCGTCGCCGCACCTCCGTCGTCCGCACGCTCCCACGACGCGCGTCGGCCGATGTCTCGATGTCCCGGCCGCGATCGTCCCGAGCAATCCCACGAAAATCTCGTTCCGCGCGCGCTCGTCGAGTTCTTCGCGGTTCGATCGCCCGCACGAGTCAAGTTTTTCACAGTTCTCGCCGTCCGTCGTCCGTCGTCCGTTTTCCGCGCGCCGTGCGACGCGCACGAGTGGCGTTGTGTCGTCAGCTGTCACAATTTCAAAAATTTTCTCCCCACACGCGCAGCACATCGCGACATGTCGTCGGTCGATGCCCTCGATCCGTGCGCGCGCGTGCGCGCGACGTGTGCAAAGGTAGCCCAACGCGCTCGTCAGGTTACAGTGGACGCGGATGCGGTCGCGCGGTTCGTCGACGCGCTGGGCGACGACGACGTCGCGCGTCTGAAACGAGGCTGTCGCGGCTTCGACGACGGCGCGCATCACGGGGACGTCCGTGGAGACGACGAGGCGATGGCAATGTTCACGCTGTGTGTGGACGCGATAAACTTTTGCTTTTGGCCCGATCACGACGACGGCGTGGAGGAAGGACTAGAGTACGAGCATCTTACGAGAGGCTGGAGGAACGCACACGCGGGAGATTGGACGGTGTTGACGTGCGAGCGGTTGCAAACGATGAGTGGGCCAGATTTACGAGCGATATTGAATTGGCCGCGGCCTCTGCCGGACGAAGAGACGCGGGCTAGACTGATTCGGGAAGTGGGTGATGGGTTGGCGAAAAGTTTCGGCGGTTCGTGCGCCGAGTTTGTTCGAGCCGCGAACGGATCGGCGGTGCGGTTGGTGGAGCTCCTTCTTAAACACTTCCCGGGATTTCGTGACGAGGTGCATGCGAACGGGGATGACGTTTTCTTCTATAAGCGCGCGCAAATTTTCGTGGGGGATCTCTGGGGCGGCTTTCGCGGACAAGGTTTGGGATCGTTTCATGATATCGAGGCGCTGACCATGTTCGCCGATTACAGAGTCCCGGTGACGCTTCGCGAGCAAGGCATCTTACACTATGACGACGCTCTGTTAACGAAAATCGTGAATAAGGAGGAGATACCAGCGAACAGTGCGGAAGAAGTCGAGATTCGCGCATGCACGGTGATGGCGGTTGAAGCGATTCGCGAGTCCTTCGCGAAAAAGCACGGTGAGCGTGTCAGCAGCATCGTTATAGACTGGTACCTGTGGGAAAGAGGCGAAGGAAAGCGCAAAACCTCGGTAGAACCGCATCATAGAACGCGAACGACGTTTTATTAGTCTGTAGCTTGTTAGCATGTAAGTTGACGTTCGTTTGCGCGCTATATTTGTTCTCGACCCTCGTGCGCACGCTGTGACTCTGCAGAACGCGCTGCAGCGCCGCAAAAGTGGCGAATTATTTTGCTAGCGACGGAAATCATCGATGTGCCAACCACCTAAAGACGGCGATCAAGTCCGCGACGCACGCGCCGAAGAGTCCGCCCTCGCGTCAGAGACGCTCGAACGCATCGCCCACGCGAGAGAAGTGGCCGTCGGTGCTGCCGCCATCGCAAACTCTCTCGCCGACTCTCTAATCACTGAATACGCGCAGAACCTCGCCCACGCCGCGAAAGTCGCCTACATCGTCGCCTACATTACCGAACGTCGCGCCGCCGCCGCCGCAGGAAACGATGGCGCTCGAGACACTCTCGAGCATTTTCAGCGCGCTGCTCTCATCGCCCGGCTCCTTCACGACTCGCTTTGTCGCGCTCTGGAACAAAATCTCGCAGAAACAAACCGCGCAATCTTCGTGGAGCGCGAGCGCGCCGCGGATCTCACCGCATCGCTCGACGCATATCATGTGAGAAGTTAGAACCCTTTCCCCTAACGACGCGCCGACTGCGAACCTCAAAGCGTGACGCGGGGCGTCGACGCGCGCGCCATCGACGCGCGCGCCGTCAACGATGGCGCTCTTTCCCATCGATGCGCGCGACGATGGCGTTCGCGCATCCTCGTCGCGTTCTAACGCCGACGCTGCGCCCGACGCTTGGCTTCGAATGAATTCTTTCCGCGCCAGCGCGAACGACGCACCCGCGGACGGCGACGTCGCCGATGCGCGCGTGCGCTTGATCTCGCCTTCGACATCGTCGCGAGATGACGACGACGACCGGGGAGAGAAGCGTGGGAAGAAAAGTAAGCGGGACAAGCGGCAGCTCAAAGAGAAGAAGCGCGAACGAAGGGAGAAGAGACTTCGAGTTGACGATGCGCGCAAGATTGCGGCTTTAGAGGAAAAGTATGGGCGTTTAACGCGGGATGCGCGCGTTGGTGACGTTCGCATGCGCCAGGGGAGGGATGCGTATGAAGACGCGCGACGCGACGGCGACAATCTGGCATATGGGCGCGTCGCGCGCGCAGACGGCGTCAAGTTTCGACGGGCCGTGGATCAAGCGCGAGAGTGGTACGAACGCGTGGCAAGAGTGCGCGAGAGCGATTTTTATGGATTGAATTTGACGTGCAAACGCGAGCGTGAATCGACGAAAGAGCGCTACTTTACACGAGGGATGTCTTCGCGAAGCGATCGAAGCGCGCCAAGACTGCGCAAACCTTCTCTTGTGGATACGGCAAAGGCAGATACAAACGCCGAAGAGTTTGTCAAGCTAGAGTTACACAACTTGGGCGTTCCGCACATGGCTGAAGACGGGATGGAGAACGCGCATGCGCATCTGATGCAAGGACGAAGAGCTTCAATGAAAAGACGCGAGAGCGTCCGGAGGACGTCGAACTTTGGATCGAATTCGCCCGATTTCAAGACGAGTTCATGGCTTTGACGAGGAAACGAAGTGAAATTCGTCAACTGGTTGAGAAAAAGATCGCCATACTGGAGCAGGCACTGAGGTATCATTCGCACGATGCGCGTGTGATCATCATGCTGCTCATGGAGTACGAAAAGGTTGAAGAGAGTCCTTCAATCAAATCACGCTGGCATTACGCGTTAGAGCAAAATACTGGAAGTCCTGATATTTGGCATGCGTATCTTCGTTACCGTATGCGTGACTTTAGTAACTTTAGCGCGAGCAGCGTTCGTGACGACTTCAACAGAGCGTTACGTTCACTCGCGATAGCAAGGAACCAGTTGAAGCAAATATCTGCTGCACCAAGCAAGGTGTCTGAACTAGAACGCGCAATTGTCGATCTCATTGTCGATGTATGTCGATTCGACATTCAAACTGGTGAAACGGAACTAGCAGTAGCAAGGATTCAAGCAGCAGTAGAGTTTTGTTGCCTCTCCCCGTCGACGCAGACGGAAGACGAATTGGTGGATGCATTCGAGCAATTTTGGGAGTGCGGTGAGCCTCGTATCGGTGAGCCGAATGCCACGGGATGGAACGAATGGATGTCCATGAACACAGAGCTCAAGATAATAGTTCGTGATGCGAAATCAGACGCAGCGAGTAGGAACAAGCATGCGCATCAAACGCCTTACGAAGTGCCTCCGCCTCCTCCGCCTCCACCGGATGTGCCAGCAGGAGCCATCCTTGGTGGTGGCTGGGAACGTTTTGAAGACACTGCAATAGACAACGATGAAGATTGCGTTGGCGACGATAGTGAGGAGGATGAAGAACCAGACGCAGCCGCGCTCGCACTTCTCGAAGAGCAGCTTGACGCAGCAGCGGACATTGAAATTGATGATGAGATATTGCGTCGATGGATTGTGAAAGAGAGGGAACGCTGTTGCGAGATATGGAGACCAGCTCGATCGATGGACGTGCAAGAAGATGAACAAAGCGCGTCATCTCGTGTGATATGGTTCGATGATATCAAGCACGGTTTGATAAGGCTGAGCGACGAAACTGCAAAGCGGCGATTGTGGATGCAAACACTACGTCTCGTCGGCACTTTGGACAAGCTCCCTACTGATTTTGATCATGATAAATCGCTCGATCTCATTGAATGCACGGCTGGTCCGTATGTAAATGCCTCGAGAGTTTTTGCCTCCGCCGATGGCGTGAAGCACAATGGAACATGGCTTTCACAGAGTTATGGACTTGAGCACGCGTGGGTCACCGCCGATGCTGGACGCGGCGCTCTCGGAGCGAATATGTTTCGCGTTTTCGCAAGCTATGATCCAACCATTTTCTCATGTCGCGTCGTCACCGAGAAAGATGTTGCAAAGGAGCTTCTGTCGGGTGTCCACGAAAATTCTCTCAAGCTTTGGTCGCATTTTGCGAAAATGGAGTGGGAATCTGGACGTAAGGCATCGGCGCGAAAAATTTATGCAAAAGTGTTCAGCACTGCGACGTCAGCCAAGGTGCAAGACATCTCACATCTAGCTCTATCTTGGGTCGAATGCGAACTGCGCGAGAGTGATAGAGAAAACGCACTGAAAGTGTTGTTGGCACTCGCGAGCGTAGATTCTGGTGAAGAGACCACTCCGAACGCCGCCCGCGTTGAAGGCGCCACGGTCTTTCTACGAGCGCAAAATTTGTTCAACCAAAAAATGAACAACGCTTTTGCAGGCGGCGGTGTGTGGAAGGGTCGCGAACACGATGGTCTGCAAGAATATGGAATTGCGTTGATTCAATGCTTCGCGCACTTCCAGTACTTGAACAAGCAGACGTGCAAGGAAATTGACGATGCGATTTGTGCAGTACCACCAGAGACGCAACTTCGCGCGACGAACGTGGAGCATTGGCACAGTTTGCACGTCAAGCTGTTGGACATGAAGCCACTCGCAACACGGCGCTCAAGTCTTGAATGCGCGCTAAAAGTTTTTCCAAGGAGTCCGCATCTGCTTCTGAAGATGTGTGAACTTGAACTTGATGTCCAAGGCAGGCAGCGCATGCGTCGTTTATTGGATTTTGAACTCGAGCGCAATCCAAACGTGACGCTGATGTACTACGCGCTCGGCATGGAGGTCGGCAAACCGTTCGTATCGAACCCTCGCGTAATTTCCGTCCTCGAGCGAGCATTGCAACCGGCATTAATCACGGCGCAGTCGCCTTTATTGTGGCTTACGTACATGCGCGCGTACGTGTCGTGCGGACAAGCGTCCAGCGCTAAGACAATCTTCTTACGCGCCATAAACGCGGTACCGTGGAATAAA
>Ga0182093_1259749_pt1 | contig 17343 bp, 19 predicted proteins | sample 041ome_21_FD_127776 | JGI IMG/M metagenome (GOLD analysis project Ga0182093, IMG submission 127776) | Metatranscriptome of coastal salt marsh microbial communities from the Groves Creek Marsh, Georgia, USA - 041411BS metaT (Metagenome... | ecosystem: Environmental > Aquatic > Marine > Intertidal...
CTGCTGTTGACCGGTGGCAGCAATATCGGCTTGACCCGGAGCAAACAGAACCTCGGACTGAAACACAAACCGGTCGCCGACAATCTGCACATCATCGCGGCCTTTTAAGACATCGCGCAGCCGGCCAAAAAATTCCGACCGGAATTGCTGCAATTCCTGAACCCGGCTTGCCAGCGCATTGTTCAGCGACTTGCCAAGATTGGCAATGGCGATCTGATCATCTTTGGCTTGCTGGTCTTTTTCAGCCAGCAACGCCGACAATTCTTCAATACGCTGCCGCAAACCAGCCAGAACCAGCGTCATCTGGGCGACTTCGGCCTTTGATGCGGTTGTCTGCGCCTCAAGATCTTGCATTTTTTGCTGCTGGGTACGGTTGCGTGCTTCGGTGAGGGCCAATTGCCCTTCAACCATTTGCAGCGCCCGCAAACGCTCGTCAAGCGCGTCGCGGGCGGCGTTCAGCGCGGCTTCGGTTTCGGCTTGTTTCGTGGTGAGGGCGGTTAATTCGCTGGTGCGGGTGCCGAGCGCCGCTTGTACCAGTGCCAACTGCTGGGTAAGTGCGCCGCGTTCTGTTTCGCTGCTGTCGAGCTGGATTTGAAGCTGTGCCAGATCCGCCGCCAGATCGGCACTGGCGCGCCGTTCAATGTTCAGTAATTCGCTCAACGAGGCCAATTGCTGGCGCATCTCACCAAGGGTCGCATCCTGACCCGAGACGCGATAGACCAGATTCGCCTGAATCAGCACAAAAACCATCAGCACAAAAATGATCACCATCAGCAAGCTGGCCAGCGCATCGACAAAGCCAGGCCAGGTAAAATTCTCGCTACGGCGGGTATTGCCAAGCCGCGACAGCGCCATCGTTATTTACCTCGTTTGGCGATTGAGGCGTTGCCAATTAATGCCGCGACAGATGCCGATAACCCACGCAGTTCAGATGTTAAAATTTCAGTCTGATGCTGTCGGTCGGTGCGCATGTTATCGGCAAGCTGTTGCAAATTGGCGTTGAGCTGTGCCAGCTGTTCACGAATCCGGCGGTCATCTGCGGTTGCCTCGTTCAAGGCGGCCAATGTGCCGTTTAGGCTGGCCATTTGTTCGACAATTTTTGTGCGGTTGGTCTCGCCTTCTGCGATTGATTGTGACAAGGATAACAAGGCCCGCGCGGCTTCTTCACTCATGCCGCCTGCAAGTGCGCCATGTGTTCCGCCGGCGGTGCTGCTGTCGTTAAACCGGGCAAATGCCGATAGCCAGTCTTCCAACTCGTTAAAGAAGCGGCCCATCGCCTGACCCAATTGCAGATCCAGAAAGCCCAGAATGAGCGATCCGCCAAGGCCAAAAAGCGATGATGAAAAAGCCGTCGCCATGCCAGATAGCGGCGCGTCCAGACCGGATCGCAATTGCGTCATCATCGCCTGAAAATTGGCGCTGTCAGCATCCAGTGAATTGATCACCAGACTGACCGCACCAATCGTCTGTAACAATCCCCAAAACGTTCCCAAAAGGCCTAAAAACACCAGCAGCCCGATCATATAGCGTGAAATTTCACGCCCTTCATCAAGCCGCCCGGCAACGCCATCCAGCACCGATCGCAATGACAATGCGGATAATTGCGCATCATGCCGTGAGTCCGCCAGCATGGCATAGACAGTCGCCAGCAAGACAGGCCGCTTTTCCGGCGTGTCCAGTGATCCGGTCTTTTGAACCGATAGCAGCCATTTGCGCTCGGGGGTCAGGCGCAGGGTTTGCCTGATCACATAGAGGATACCAAGACCAAGTGTTGCCAGAATCACACTATTGAGCGCCGGATTGCCAAGAAAGGCAGTTTTTAAAGGGCCGAATAAAGCCGCGCAAATAACGCCAACGACCACCAAAAACAGCATCATACGGAACAGGAAACGTTTTGGATCAGTGCGCATTATCGACTCTCCGGATTCGGCGCCTGATAGCCCAGCGCGGCTATCTGGCGGCCTCGTTGCGTCAGTTCTTATGTATAACAATGGCAGGATTATGGCGATTGACAAGCCCTTGCGGCGCCGGATCACAGCATTTGCCGCGCCGCCAAATGCAAAAGCGGGCTGATCAGGCGGTGTCGTTATTTGCCGCGTTGAGGGTTTTTAGTAATTCGGCATGGATCGCCGGGTTGGCGGCAACAACATCGCCGCTATCGAGAGCGCGGTCACGTGAGGCGAAATCGGACACAAAACCGCCAGCCTCGCGCACCAGCAAAATGCCGGCGGCGATATCCCATGAACTGAGGCCGCGTTCCCAAAACCCATCATACCGGCCAGCCGCAACATAGGCCAGATCAAGCGCCGCCGAACCAAATCGGCGGACACCCGCACTGACAGCCATCACTTTTTGCAATTCTTTGCCAAATTTTTCATGCGCCGCAGCGTCGCCGCGACCAAGAAACGGAATGCCGGTGGCGAATAATGATTCGGCCATGCGCCGGCGTCCGGAAACGCGCAGACGGCGGTCATTGATAAAGGCGCCCTGACCAGCCTCGGCAAAGAAATATTCATGACGCAGCGGGTCAAATACCAAAGCGGCGGTGATTTTGCCTTTATCTTTGACCGCAATCGATATGGCAAAATGCGGAATCCCATGCAAAAAATTTGAGGTGCCATCAAGCGGGTCAATAATCCATACAGGCGCATCCGCATCGGCGCCGGCAATAACGCCGCCTTCTTCCATAACAAAGCCCCAGTCGGGCCGTGCCTTTTGCAATTCGGCCTTTATCACACGTTCGGCATTGGTGTCGGCGCGTGATACAAAATCTGCCGGGCCTTTCCGGCTCACCTGCAAATTTTCGACTTCGCCAAAATCGCGCAGCATGCCACGGCTGGCAGCGGTGGCGGCTTTATGCATAACATTTATAAGGGCGGAACGGCTGGCCATGAGAAGTCCTAAATAACGGGGGTAAAATTAACTTTTTGCACGCTCGACATAGCTTGCATCTTCCGGCCGTACAACGATACGGGTGCCGGTTTCGATATGCGGCGGCACCATAACACGGATGCCATTTTCCAGCACCGCTGGCTTGTATGATGAAGATGCTGTCTGGCCTTTGACCACAGCATCAGCCTCGACCACTTCCATCACCACGGTATCGGGAAGCGCAATCGAAATAGGATCACCCTCATAGCTTGACAGGGTGATGATCATGCCATCTTGCAAAAAGGCCGCACGATCGCCGACCATATCCACATTGATGGTGATTTGTTCAAAACTTTCGGCATGCATGAACACCAGCTGGTCACCATCTTCATATAAAAATGTGCATTCATTTTCATCCAGAATGACGCGTTCAACAGTTTCGGATGAGCGGAAGCGTTCATTGAGCTTGGTGCCATCACGGATATCACGCAGTTCAATCTGCGCAAAAGCGCCGCCTTTGCCGGGTTTGACATGCGATACTTTTACCGCCGTCCATAACCGCCCATTATGTTCAATCACATTGCCGGGTTTGACAGCATTACCATTGAGTTTCATTGCACAACTCCTCGTTTATCATTGACCGGAAGCGGCTGTTGATGCCGCTAACAGGCCCGTCATTTCTATAAATATTTGGCCATGGCCGCGGCTGTATCCAGCATGCGGCAGGAAAATCCCCACTCGTTATCATACCAGGCCAGCACCCGCACAAACCGCTTGTTGGCGACATTGGTCTGCGTCAGGTCGGCAACAGATGAATGCGGGTCATGGTTAAAATCGATCGACACCAGCGGGCGTTCATTAATGCCCAAAACGCCGCGCATCGGGCCGTTTGCAGCGTCACGAAATGCCTGATTTATCTCGTCAAGGCTGGTGTCTCGGCTTGTCGTCACGACAAGGTCAACCACCGACACATTTGCCGTCGGGACACGTATCGCGGAACCGTTCATCTTGCCAATAAGTGCCGGCAAAACTTCGCCAACCGCGGATGTGGCGCCGGTTGATGTCGGGATCATTGACATGGCCGCAGCGCGTGCCCGGCGCAAATCCTTATGGCTGGAATCAAGTGTTGGCTGGTCTCCGGTATAGGCATGGATTGTGGTCATATATCCCGCTTCAATACCGACGGTATCGGCCAGCACTTTGGCAATAGGTGCCAGACAATTTGTCGTGCAAGAGGCGTTGGAAACAATATCGACGCCAGCATTCAACTGGTCATGATTGACCCCATACACAACTGTCATATCGGCATTTTTGCAGGGCGCTGACACTAGCACTTTTTTTGCACCCGCCGTCAGATGCGCGGCAGATTGGTCACGGCTGTTAAATTTGCCGGAACATTCCAGCACAATATCGATCTTATGCGCGGCATGCGGGATTTGTGCCGGGTCGCGTTCACGGCTCATCTTGATCTTGCCACGGCCGATATCCATCCAGTCTTTGCCGATACTTATCTGTCCGCCAGCACGGCCATGAACCGAATCGAATTCATAGAGGTGGGCGGATGTTTCAACCGGCCCCGGGCTGTTGATCAGCACCACTTCCATATCATCACGATTCATTTCCTGAAGCGCCCGCAGGGTCATGCGCCCGATCCGGCCAAATCCGCTAATTGCCAATCTCAAAGTCATTTAATTTGCTCCTTTTGCTTGTCTGCAGTTTTGCAAATTGCGCGTGCTGTTCAGGCCAGACGTTGGCGCACGGCTGCGACGACCGCATCTTCGGTGATGCCAAAATGCGCATATAAATCTTTGATCGGCGCCGACGCACCAAAGCCGTCCATGCCGATAAAGCTGTCACTTGGCGCAAGCATCCAGTCCCATGATTGCTGCATCGCGGCCTCAATGACAACGCGCGGGGTGCTGCCCAGAACAGCCTGTTGATAGGCCGGGTCCTGGGCGCGGAACAATTCCATACAAGGCATCGACACAACGCTTGCCGCAATACCGTCTTTCGCAAGTGTATCACGTGCGGCCAGCGCAATGCCAACTTCTGATCCGGTGGCAACAAGCGTCACCTGCCGCGACGCTTCGTCCCCGGCGATGATATAGCCGCCTTTGGCGGTTTTGTTTTCGCCCATATCACCATGCCGGAACTGTGCCATGCCTTGCCGGCTTAACGCCAGAATCGAGGGTGATGTCTTGGCTTCAATCGCACATTGCCAGGATTCGGCGGTTTCCACCGCATCGCCCGGCCGAAACACCAGCAAATTCGGTATCACCCGCAAAGCTGCCAGATGTTCAACCGGTTGGTGCGTAGGGCCATCTTCACCCAAGCCGATTGAGTCATGTGTCATCACATAAATGGCGCGCTGCTGCATCAAGGCGGATAAGCGGATTGATGGTCGGCAATAATCGGTAAATACCATAAAGGTGCCACCATAAGGGATCGCACCACCATGCAATGCGATACCATTCATCGCCGCCGCCATGCCATGCTCACGCACACCATAATGGATATAGGTGCCGGCATAATTATTCCGGTCAAAAATACTGTGATCACCGACCCGTGTATTGTTTGATCCGGTTAAATCAGCCGAGCCGCCAAACAGTGTTGGGCAGGCTGGCAAGATGGCTTCAAGGGTTTTCTGGCTGGCAACGCGGGTCGCCAGATTTTGCGGTTCCGCCGCCAGTTTTGTTTTCCACGCCAGAACCGCTGGTGCAAATGCAGATGGCAGATCGCCGCGCATCGCCGCATCAAACGCGTCTGCATCAGCCCGCGCAGCATGCCGTTTTTGCCAGCTGCTGCGTGCGCTGTTGCCCTGGCTGCCGACAGCACGCCAGCTGTCCAACAGATCAGCCGGAATGTCAAAGGCATCAAACGGCCAGTCAAGCGCCGCACGGGCAGCGGCAATTTCGGTGTCGCCAAGTGGGGCGCCATGCACACCAGAGGTGCCTTGCTTGGCTGGCGCGCCAAAGCCGATCACTGTTTTACAGCGAATCAGGCTGGGGCGATCATCCGCCTTTGCCGCGGTAATGGCCGCTGACACCGCATCCATATCATGCCCCTCGCATGCCAGCACCTGCCAGTTATAGGCAGCAAACCGCGCAGAAATATCGTCGGAAACAGTTAAATCGGTGGTGCCATCAATGGAGATGCCATTATCGTCAAACAGCACAATCAACCGGCCAAGCTGCATATGGCCGGCCATTGATGCGGCCTCGTGGCTGATGCCTTCCATCAGACAGCCGTCACCAGCAATCACATAAGTGTGATGGTCAACCAGATCATCGCCAAATTTGGCCGCCAAATGCCGTTCCGCCATGGCCATGCCAACCGCATTGGCAATGCCCTGACCAAGCGGGCCGGTGGTTGTTTCAATGCCGCTGGCATGGCCAAATTCGGGATGCCCGGCGGTGCGCGCGCCAAGCTGTCCGAAATTGCGGATTTCATCCAGCGTCATATCGGCATAGCCGGTCAGATACAACAGCGCATAAAGCAGCATTGACCCATGCCCGGCAGACAGCACAAATCGGTCGCGGTCAGGCCAGTTTGGCGTGTCGGCGCAAAATTTCAAATGATCGCAAAATAATGCGGTGGCGGCGTCAGCCATGCCCATCGGCATGCCCGGATGCCCTGAATTTGCCGCTTGCACCGCGTCCATTGTCAAAGCCCGTATGGCATTTGACATGCGTTGTTTATCAGATGGGTTTGGCATGTGTGTCTCCGGTGGCCGCGGCACAATTAAAAGCGTCACATGATGTAACGGTGGTGTGATGCGCCGCAATTTGCCCGTGTTCGACTGTTTCGTCAATGCACCATAGCGGTGTTGCGAGCATGTGGTTTCCAGCGCCGCCGGAGCGGTGATTTTTTTTGGGGTTTATTTCGATTCTGATTTGAGGCAAGCTTCGCTTTGTAAAGCTCTATGATCAACAGAAAAAATCGTGTCGCACGACCCCGCATTCAGGTGCGAAATCGCTGTGGGAAAACGGTTTTAGACTGTTGTTGAAAGTGGAATAACCAAGACATGAACCGATTGCAAAATGCGCAAAAATTACTGGGCGATTCGCTCGCTGCGTTGGAATCGGCGGTTGCACAAACCCAGCTATCAACCAGCCCGGTTGGTAACAATGATGGCGATGATGGTTTAGCCACCACGCCAAGCATGGATCTTGGGCAGTTGTCGCAAGACGTCACAGCCATCGAGGCCGATCTGGACAAAGCAATCCAGATGCTTGCCGAGTTGACAGCACAACATCCCACAGGAGATGGCGCATGAGCCAATCTGTCGTCACCATCCGGTTAAATGGCAATCCATATCAAATTGGCTGTGGTGCGGGCGAAGAGGCGCATGTCAGCAAACTTGGCGAAGAAGTTGAATCGATTATGCAATCATTGATTGCGTCGGTGGGGCAGATTGGCGAGGCTCGATTATTGGCGATGGTTGCGCTTATTCTGGCCGATCGCGCCGCCGGAAATGCAGATGAGCCGCCGTTGAATGGGGCGGCGGATGGGGCTGCGAGTGGGGCTGCGCGTGCGTCCGTGGCCGACCATGACGCGGCAGCCGAGGCACTCGAAATGGCGGCAGAGCGTATCGCGGCACTTGCATCCCGCCTGACAAAACCCTAACTATAGATAAGGCGACGACTGGGCTTTCGCGTTTGGTTTTTTAATCCCTGGGGCCATAAATTTTCTCTCGGGAGCTGCCTCTGGCTGGATCGTGGTCTGGTTATTGCGGCGCCCACCTGCAAAGCAGGTCACAGAGGATATCTATACTGACGGTTCATCTGGTCGTCGCCGTCATATTTCAACGGGGCGCATCGTTGGCCCGGCGCTTTTGTCTGACAGGTTTGTGTTCAGTGCCAAAAATTTTCCCACCCTTACCATCGACAGATGATTTGGCAACATCGACAGATGATTTGGCAACTTCTTCAGATGATCTGGTTTCGGCAAAAGCGCAGGCGCGGAAACAGGCCGCTAAAATCCGCCAGCAACAGGCAGATATGCACCCGCAGGCGGCCGAGCAACTGGTTGCATATTGTGCAGAGCTGACGCAAACCTTTGGCCACGGCATCTATGCCGCCTATTTGCCGATCCGCAGCGAAATTTCGCCACTGCCATTGGTCGCGGCACTGCATCAAGCTGGCCAGCAAACCGCCATGCCGATCACCCCGGCCGAGGGGCAAGCCTTGAGTTTCCGTCTGTGGGCGGTGGGCGATGATCTGGAAGCGGGGCCGTATGGCACATCGCAGCCTTTGACCGCTGGTCAACCGGTGTTGCCCGATATTATTCTGGCACCATTGCTGGCGTTTGACGCGGCTGGCTGGCGGCTTGGCTATGGTGGTGGGTTTTATGACCGCACCATTGCCGATTTGGCGACGCGCCGGCATTCATGCGCGGTGATCGGCCTTGGCTTTGACGGGCAAAAGCTGGACAAGGTGCCAATTGGCCCCTATGACATGCCCTTGGACGCGGTATTGACCCCTTCGGGGCTGCACCGCACGAAACGGTAAGCGTCTATGGCGGATATCAGGGCGAGGAGCCTGCGATGACTCGTGTATTGTTTTTAGGGGATATTGTTGGCCGCGCGGCGCGTCACGAAGTGATCAGCCAGGTGCCGCTTTTACGGGCCGAGCATAATCTCGATTTCATCGTGGTGAATTGCGAAAATGCGGCTGGTGGATTTGGCGTAACCCCGGCAATTTGTGAGGCGCTGTTTGAAGCTGGCGTTGATGTTTTGACGACTGGCAATCATGTCTGGGACAAGCCTGAAATCATCCCCTATATTGAGACGCAGAGCCGTCTATTGCGGCCGCTGAATATGCCCGAGGCAACCCCCGGCAATGGCGTGGTTACGCATACCAATGCGGCTGGCAAACGCCTTACCGTGGTGAATGTTATGACCAATTTATTCATGGCGGCGAATGACCCGGTTTTTGCCGCGTTAGACGGTGCGCTGGTGCGGCATAAATTGCAGCGTGATGCGGATTTTATTCTGGTTGATGCACATGGTGAGGCGACCTCAGAAAAAATGGCGCTGGGGCATATGGTTGATGGTCGCGCCTCGATGCTGGTTGGCACGCATACGCATGTGCCGACAGCTGATCACCGGATTTTGGCCGGCGGCACGGCCTATCAGACAGATGCGGGTATGTGCGGCGATTATGACAGCGTTATCGGGATGGACAAGGTGGCCGCGACTGACCGGTTTACCGGCCGCGGCAATAGCCGTTTGTCGGTGGCAATGGGGGCGGTGACATTATGCGGCTTGCTGGTCGAGGCAGATGCAAATGGACTGGCACAAACAGTCGCGCCGCTGCGTGCTGGTGGTGGCCTGTCTCCCGCCTGAATTGGCGCTTGAATTGGCGCTTGAATTGGCGCTGGCGAAATTAAATTAGTGGGACAAAATTGCTGGGGCAAAATTGCGGGGGTAAGGCTGGTATAAGCCCCGGTCATCTGGTATAGAGTTTTTTGTGCAGGCAGCACATGTACAGCTTTTGTAATATTGTGCTTCAAACCAATCAAATATACGAAAATTCAGAGACTATGGCAGGCCATTCCAAATTCAAAAATATCATGCACCGCAAAGGTGCGCAGGACAAAAAACGCGCCAAAGTCTTTGGCCGTCTGATTAAGGAATTAACCGTTGCGGCGCGGTCCAGCACCGACCCGGATTCGAATCCGCGTTTGCGCACCGCGCTGGCGGCGGCGCGTGCTGCGAATATGCCAAAGGACAATATTGAGCGGGTTCTCAAACGCGCCGAAGGCGGCGAGGGCGAGTCCTATGATGAAATCCGTTATGAGGGGTACGGGCCGGGCGGCACCGCGCTGATTGTTGACGCGATGACCGATAACCGCAATCGCACCGCCTCGGAAGTGCGGGCAGCGTTTAACAAGTTTGGCGGCTCGCTTGGTGAAACCGGATCGGTCAGTTTTATGTTCGATAAGGTGGGCCAGATCGCCTATGCGGGTGATGTTGCGGATGCGGACACCATGTTCGAGGCGGTGCTTGAAGCCGGCGCTGATAATGTGGAAACCGACGATAATGGGCATGAAATCACCTGCGCGCCGGAACAGTTCAACAATGTACGCGAAGAGCTGGAAAGCCGGTTTGGCGCCCCCGAAGAATCCGGGCTGACCTGGAAACCGCAAAATCTGATCACCGTTGACGAGGCACAAGCGTCAACCCTGCTCAAGCTGTTGGACGCGCTTGACGATAATGATGATGTGCAGAATGTGTCATCAAATTTTGACATTTCTGACGATATCATCGCCAAGCTCACCTGAGTGCCGGGCAGGATGCGCATTCTTGGAATTGATCCCGGATTGCGCTGTACCGGTTGGGGTGTGATCGATTTTAATCAGGGCCGGCTGCAACATATCGCCAATGGCGCGATCCGGCCTGACCCCCGTGCAAGTGACGCTGACCGTCTGACAGCGATTTATCAGGGGTTGTCAACGGTGATTGCCGATACTGATCCCGACATTGCCGCCATTGAAGAGATATTTGTGGCAAAATCCGCACGTTCTGCGCTGCGCCTTGGGATGGCCCGCGGCGTCGGTATTCTGGCTTGTGGGACGGCGCAGATCATGATCAGTGAAATCGCTGCACGCGCGGTGAAAAAAGCCGTCGTTGGCACCGGCGGCGCCAGCAAGGAACAGGTGCAGGAGATGGTGGCGCGCCTGTTGCATGTGCGAGCAGAAAATGCCGATGCGGCAGATGCGCTGGCAATTGCCATTGCCGCCAGCAATGATGCTGGAAAACCGGCTGGCATCGCGGTAATGTCGGCGCATGCCACGCCGGATGACCCGCTTTCGAGAGCGATCAGTCAGGCGTTGGCGCGGGATGATGTCAAGCATAGGGGCCAAAAATGATCGCACAATTGCGGGGAAGCGTTGTTCACGCCGACAACCAAATCATCATTCTTGATGTGCAGGGTGTTGGCTATGCGGTGCATGTGTCCGGCCGTTCGCAAAGCCAGCTTGCCACAGCACCCGACATGGTCACGGTCTTGACCGAAATGCAGGTCCGCGAAGACAGCATGACATTGTTCGGTTTTGTTGATGCGGCAGAGCGCGATGCGTTCCGGCTGCTGATCACGGTGCAGGGTGTTGGCGCAAAAGCAGCAATGGCCATTTTATCGGTGCTTGATCCGGCAGCGCTGACCCAGGCAATTGTCGCCGGTGACAAGGCGATGGTGGCGCGGGCTGATGGTGTTGGCCCCAAAATAGCCCAGCGTGTTGTCAATGAACTATCCGAGAAAATTGGAAAAATACCCAATCTTGCCAATGCTGTTGGCGATGTTGAATTTGGTATGGCTGACGCTGGCATGATAGAGGCAGGGGCGTCGCAGGATGCGCTGTCGGCGCTGGTTAATCTTGGCTATGCGCGGGCCGAGGCGCATGGCGCCATTGTGCGTGCACAGCGTGCTGGCGCGGCGGCTGACGTATCATCACTGATTGCAGCGGCGCTGCGGGAGATGGGCACGTGACAATGCAGGACGAAGACAGGCTGGTGGCTGGCACCAGTCAGGAGCGTGGTGACAATGCGTTGCGGCCAACGCTGCTCGCTGAATTTATCGGTCAGGGCAATGGGCGGCGCAATTTGGAGACATTTATCCATGCGGCGCGTGATCGCGGTGATGCTATGGATCATACGCTGCTGCATGGCCCGCCCGGGCTAGGCAAAACAACATTGGCACAGATTATTGCAGCCGAGTTGGGTGTTGGCTTCCGCGCTACATCGGGGCCGGTGGTGGCGCGTGCCGGCGATTTGGCGGCGCTGCTGACGAATTTGCAGCCGCGTGACGTCTTATTTATCGATGAAATTCACCGGCTTGCACCGGCTGTTGAAGAGGTGCTGTATCCGGCGATGGAGGATTTTCAGCTTGATCTGATGATTGGCGAAGGCCCGTCCGCCCGTTCGGTGCGCATTGACTTGCCGCCTTTCACGCTGGTTGGCGCGACCACACGATCTGGTTTGCTGACAACACCGCTTCGTGACCGGTTTGGCATCCAGATGCGGATGCAGTTTTATGATGCGGATGAATTGGCAAGGATACTCAGCCGACAAGCGCAAAAACTCGGTCTGCAACTGGCAGGTGACGGGGCCATGGAAATTGCTAGCCGGGCGCGTGGTACCCCTCGCGTGGCTGGCCGGTTGCTGCGGCGGGTGCGTGATATCGCAGCGGTTGAGGGTGCAGACCAGGTCACCGCGGCGATTGCCGATGCGGCGCTGGTACGGCTAGAGGTTGATGCGCAAGGTCTTGACGCGATGGATCGTCGCTATCTGTCCTGCATGGCGGACTCGTATGGCGGTGGGCCGGTTGGGGTGGAAACGCTGGCCGCTGTTTTGTCAGAACAACGCGATGTTCTGGAAGAGGTGATCGAACCCTATCTGATGCAGACCGGGTTGTTAATGCGCACCCCACGCGGCCGTTGCCTGTCATCGGCAGGCTGGGACTATCTTGGCCTGACGCCACCAGCGGCGGCCGTGCGCCAGCTCGATTTGCTTGGCACGATTGATGACCCGGCCGAGCCAAACATAGGTGATGCGTGACCGGATCGGCCTTTCACGGCGATGCCGTTCACCAACTTGATGGCCATCTTGATGATACCGTGCATCGCTATCATCTGCGGGTGCAATATGAAGATACTGACGCTGGCGGCATTGTGTATCACGCGCAATATCTGGCATTTGCCGAACGCGCCCGTTCAGCGTGGCTGCGCTGTCTGGGCATTGATCAGCAAGCCTTGCTGACGCGCGATGGAAACGGCTTTGTGGTTCGGCATATTGACATTGATTTTGTGCAGGCGGCGGCGCTTTCTGCGGTTCTGGAAATCACCAGCGAGGTGATGAAAACGGGTGGTGCATCGGTGAAATTGCGACAAACCATTACAAATATGCAATCTTGCCATATTGTTGCCAGACTCGTCGTCGACATAGGGTTCGTTAATTTGCAATCGGCAGGCGCAGCACGGGCATGCCGTATGCCACAGGATATACGAAACAAGCTGGCTGGTGGGGCGCAGAAGTAGGACAAAATTGGGCGGCATAGAGATGCCGTCAGGTTATGACTGTTAGGGTGAGAACAGAGGTATGATTAAATGAATTCAGTAGAAATGACGGTTACACATGCCAGCTCGGATTTGAGTATCTGGGGGCTTTTTATGGCAGCGGATCCCTTTGTAAAGCTGGTGATGTTGCTGTTGGTTCTGGCATCTGTCTGGTGCTGGGCGATTGTTGTGGAAAAAGTCACATTGCTGCGGCGTGAACGCCGGCTGGCACAACAATTTGAGGATGCGTTCTGGTCAGGCGGGTCGCTTGACAAGCTCTATGATGATACCGGGGCTGATCCGAAAGATGCGTTATCCGTGGTGTTTGTGGCAGCGATGCGTGAGTGGCGCCGCGCCAATTCACGCGGGCTTGCAGACAGTGAAAGGGTGGATTTACGGGCTTCGCTTGTCAGCCGCATTGACCGGTCGATGACCTTTACCATTACCCGGGAAATGGAACGGCTCGAACGCGGTATGAATTTTTTGGCCTCGATCGGATCAGTATCGCCGTTTGTCGGCTTGCTTGGCACGGTTTGGGGCATCATGAGTTCATTTCAATCAATTGCTGAGTCAAAAAACACCAGCCTCGCGGTGGTGGCACCGGGGATTGCCGAAGCGTTGTTCGCCACCGCATTGGGGCTGGCAGCCGCTATTCCGGCGGTTGTTGCCTATAATAAATTTGCTGGCGACCTTGAAAGATTTGGGGCACGCCTTGAGACATTTGCACAGGAATTCAGTACATTGCTGGCGCGTCAGCTTGACGAAGGCGGTCAATAATGGGGGCCAGCGTCAAACGTCCGGCACGTGGTGCCCGGCATCGTCCGATGGGCGAAATCAATGTCACGCCTTTTGTCGATGTGATGCTGGTTCTGTTGATCGTGTTTATGGTCACCGCGCCATTGTTAACCGTGGGTGTTGAGGTTGATTTGCCGAAAACCCAGGCCGGACAGATCAATGCTGATGCGGCGCCGCTTGTTGTTTCGATGAAAGCCGATGGATCGCTGTATTTGCAGGAAGCCGAAGTTGACAGTGATGCGTTGATCCCGCGGTTGCAGGCGGTTTCCGAGGCAAACCCGGACATCCGTATTTTTGTGCGCGGTGATGCGGCCGTGACCTATGGTGACATATTGGGAGTCATGGGACGTATTCAGGCAGCCGGCTTTAGCAAAGTCGCGCTTGTCGCAAAGCTTCCTGAGATTGAGTAGATCACAAATTGTGAATGGCAAAACAGGATGAACCCACGTTCATTTTACATTTCGATTGGCTTGCATCTCGGCATTGTTGTGCTGGCGTTGGTCGGTCTGCCGTCTTTAAACCGGCCGCTGCCTGAAGATCAGCCGCTGGTGATGATGGAAATTGTGCAGACGGTGCCGCAAACCAATGTGAATGAAGGCAGCGAGGTCAGCACCGCCAAACAGGAACAGCAGGCAGCGCAACGCAAAATCCCGCCACCACCGCCACCGCCGCCGCCAAAACCAGCACCGGCAGCGCCAAAGACACCGGCCAAATCAACGCCAAAGGCAGTTGATCCGGCGGCTGAGATCATTCCTGAAAAAATACAGGAAAAACCAAAGCCAGCCGAGGCACAGCCGCCGGTGCCGCCAAAGCCTAAACCGACGCAGACAGCGGCACAAAAAATGCCGACAAAACTGCCAAAATCACCGCCAAAACGGGTGAATAAGCTGGCACGGCAAAACGAACTGGCCAAACAACGCACCGATGCGCTGACCGGGGTGATGCAGAATTTGGCAAAAGCCAAGGCGGTGAATGATGATGCTGAAAAGAAGCGGCGTGAGCAGGAACGTAAAAAAGCCGCAGAAAAGCTGAATGACAGCCTGAGTGCTGCCGCTGGTGATGTTTTAAAAGCACCGGACAAACCGGTGGTTGGCCCACTTGGATTATCCGATATCGACCGGTTGCGGGCGCATTTATCAAAATGCTGGGATCCGCCCATCGGCGCGGCTGGCAGCGATACCCTCATTGTTGACATAATTGTGTCGTTAGATCGTGATGGACACGTGCTTAGCGCCAAAGTTGATAACAATTTGAGGTTTAACACAGATCGGATTTTTAAGGTTGCAGCTGAAGAGGCCATTCGGGCAACACGCGAATGTTCGCCTTTGCCGCTGCCACCGGAAAAATATGAGCAATGGAAGAGCTTTATATTTGTTTTTGACCCGCGGTTTTTGACCCGGTGAAAAACCCGCCATTGGGTGACAAACCCGCCATTGGGTGGCAAGATTACAGGCACCAAAATATCGGTCATATGGTGTCGCCATGTCGGGTCGAGCGAAATGAAGCGGAATAAACGGGCATAAAGGGTAAATTTATCATGGTAGCAAAAATTTTCCGGCCGATACTGTGCCGCTGCGTTGCGGTTGTTGCGGTTCTGGCTATCGCTCTGGGGCTGGCCCCTATCGGGCAAGCCGAGGCCCAGCTCCGTATTGAAATCACCGAAGGACAGGTGGCGCCGACGCCCATTGCCATAGCCGAATTTACCGGGCCGGATGGCAATGTCACCGCTGTCGGGCGTCAATTAACGCAGATTATTTCTGATGATTTGGAAAGTTCTGGTCTGTTTCGGCCGGTGGATAGTGCGGCCTTTATTGATCCGCCAAAAGCGCCGTCAGTAAAGCCAAATTTTGCCAATTGGTCGCCGCTTGGGGTGAAAGGGCTGCTGGTTGGTTCAGCCTATATTGACGATGCCGGCATGCTGCAGGTTGAATTTGTGTTATGGGATGTGGTGATCCAGCGCAATATTACCGCTGGCGGCGGCAATGCTGATCAATCCGGATTGCGCCGGCTAGCCCACCAGATTGCCGATTTTGTATATGAAGAATTTACCGGCGATAGTGGCTATTTTGACACGCAAATTGTCTATGTGGCTGAATCCGGCACGCAAAGCCGGCGGTTAAAACGCTTGGCGATTATGGATCAGGACGGGCACAACCACCGCTATTTAACCTCGGGTCTTGATTTGGTGCTGACACCGCGCTTTTCCCCGACGGCCAATGAAATTGCCTATCTGAATTACTTTAATGACGAGCCGAATGTGTATCTTTTTGAGGTAGCCACTGGTCGCACCGAGCGGTTGGGCTCATTCCCCGGCATGACATTTGCGCCGCGTTTCGGGCCAGATGGCGATAAGCTGATCATGAGCCTGGCCCAGGACGGGATGACTGATATCTACGAAATGGACATGCGTACCCAATCGATTAACCAATTAACCAAATCAGCATCGATTGACACCTCGCCGTCCTATGCGCCAGATGGCAATCGCATTGTCTTTAATTCTGACCGTGGCGGCAGTCAGCAACTCTATGTGATGGACGCCGATGGCAGCAATGTCAGGCGCATCAGCTATGGTGTTGGCCGCTATGCCACCCCGGTTTGGTCGCCGCGGGGTGACATCATTGCCTTCACCAAGATGGCAAATGGCCAGTTTTACATCGGTGTGATGAATGTCGATGGCAGTGGCGAGCGTTTGTTGGCGGACGGGTTTTTGGTCGAAGGGCCCACCTGGGCGCCGAATGGTCGGGTGTTGATGTATTTTAAACAGGAACCGTTTGAAGCTGATGGGTCTGGCGGCGCAACACATGTTTACCGCATTGATATCACTGGATTTAATGAGCGGCGAATTGTCACCCCGTCGGATGCGTCGGATCCGGCATGGTCACCTTTGCTGCGCTAGATGATTGCGGCACAGAAAATCAGCGCTATCGATATGACAATCACCATTTGGCGACAAATAGAAAAAAATATCAGAAAATCGCTATTTTTCGCCAAATATATGTATTTTTAGGTTTCATTACTGTACCATATCCTATATGTCTCGTGTTATGATTTGACCGGTTGTCCGGCCATGGATCCATTCGTGCACAAATAGCGCTGCGTTAAGATAGACCTGTTACAAGGTGCGCGTAGCATTGTTTTGGCAAAACAGAACTTAAGGTTCGCTGAAAAAAAATTAGGAGCATCATGATGTTTCAACGCATATTGGCGATAGTTGCCGCAACATTCTTATTCGCAGCTTGTGAAACGGCCTCAGAGGTCGGTGGTGACAGCGCCTCGACCAGTTCGGCGAGTTCGGCTTCATCTGCATCATCATCTGCTTCGGCCGCAAAGACCGAAGCTGACAAGCTGGCTGAAGTTGGTAATACGGTTTATTTTGATTTTGACAGCTCCGAGCTGTCTGAAAACGCGCAAATGACTTTGAACAGGCAGGCCGCATTTTTGAATGTGAACCCAACCCTGGTCATTGTTGTTGAGGGTCATGCTGATGAGCGCGGTACCCGTGAATACAACCTTGCGCTGGGTGATCGGCGTGCGACAGCGGTGCGCGATTATCTGCTGGCCAAGGGGTTGAATTCGGCGCGGGTGCGCACCGTATCATACGGCAAAGAACGCCCAGCAGTTGAA
>Ga0182093_1168877_pt1 | contig 17163 bp, 14 predicted proteins | sample 041ome_21_FD_127776 | JGI IMG/M metagenome (GOLD analysis project Ga0182093, IMG submission 127776) | Metatranscriptome of coastal salt marsh microbial communities from the Groves Creek Marsh, Georgia, USA - 041411BS metaT (Metagenome... | ecosystem: Environmental > Aquatic > Marine > Intertidal...
CTATCACCCCATCAAACCTGGCTCCGATGCGCTGCTGCTGCTGGCTGTTATCCATGTGTTGTTGAAAGACAAGCTGGCCAACCCCCGTGCCCTAGAAGGTTATGTAGATGGCATGGCGACGGTGGAAGCAGCGGTAGAGCACATCACCCCCGACTTTGCAGCTCAACACACAGGTATATCCGCCTCAGACATCAGCGGCATTGCTCGGGATATGGCCGCGGCAGAGAGCGCTATTTGCTACGGTCGTATGGGGGTTTCAACCCAGCGCTTTGGCACGCTGTGCCAGTGGGCAATTCAAGTTATCAACATCATCACCGGCAACCTCGATCGTGAGGGAGGAAGCTTATTTACCCTGCCCGCTGTAGATCAGGTAGAGGGTACTGGCCCCGGTGGCTTCGGGCGACACAAAAGCCGTGTTCGGGGGCTGCCAGAGTTTGACCGAGAGCTACCCTCGGCGGCCCTAGCCGAGGAAATCCTCGCTCCGGGTGAGGGCCAGATCAAGGTGCTGTTCACAGGTGCTGGTAATCCGGTGCTGTCGACCCCTGCTGGCGATAAGTTAGACGATGCCCTCGAGTCCCTAGATTTCATGATCTCCCTTGACCCATGGATTAATGAAACGACGCGGCATGCGGACGTGATACTGCCCCCGACATCACCCCTGGAGCATGACCACTACGATCTGGCGTTTCACGTTAATGCGATCCGCAATACCGCACGCTACAACCCGGCTGTGTTTGAGAAGCCCAGCGACGGTATGCACGACTGGGAGATCTTTGAAGCTCTGGGAGCTCGAGTGGCCACCGCCCTGGGCAGCGAGCCTCAGCCATCTATGCCACCCCATATCATGATTGATTTTGGGCTGCGGGCGGGCCCCTATGGTGATCAATCAGAGCATCAAGTGTCCCTTGAAAAGCTGCAGGCGAACCCTTCTGGAGTCGACTTTGGACCACTCAAGCCACAGCTGCCCCAGCGTTTGAAAACGCCTGAAAAACGCATCAATTTGGCGATCAATGAGCCCCTAAGGGACATAGAGCGTCTCCTTGAGGAGTTTTCTCAGGGAGTTGATGATGGCTATCAGTTAATTGGTCGGCGTCATGTTCGGGATTGCAACTCGTGGATGCACAATTATCGTCGGCTGGTTAAAGGTCGAGCCCGCTGCACGCTGATGGTTAACCCTGAGGATGCTGCCCGAGAAGGGTGGTCTGAGGGCGAACAAATCACCATAGTGTCTGACTCTGGCAGCGTATCGGCGCCAGTGGAGATCACGGCAGAGATGATGCCTGGGGTTGTCAGTCTTCCCCACGGTTACGGTCATGATCGGTCTGGAGTTCGAGCCGGAATTGCGACGGAGCATGCGGGGGTAAGCTGTAACGATGTGACTGACGCCCAGTATTTGGATGAGCTTAGTGGCAACGCCGCGGTGAATGGTGTGCCAGTGCGGTTACTGGTTGCTGAGCCCGGCTAATTTGCAGGCTTTGGGGTGAGCATAGGCGCGCGAGCAGTCCAGACCGCGCTATACTAGCCCCCTTAAATGAGTCCTGGATTATTATGAGTTCCAAGCTAATCCCCACCGTGCAAGTTTCGAGCGGAGAAAAGTTCGTCAACGACCGCGGAATCCATGCCATCAAAGACGGCATCAAGCGCGCCGCAGAAGGCGGATCCTCCCTCGCTAAGCCCGAGTGGCTGCGGATGCGCATTAAAAGTAGCCCGAAATTCGAGTCGGTGCGAACCATTGTGCACGATCACAAGCTGGCCACTGTCTGCGAGGAGGCGAAGTGCCCCAACATGAGTGAGTGTTGGAGCGCGGGAACCGCGACCATTATGCTAATGGGAGACGTCTGTACCCGGGCGTGTCGTTTTTGTTCCGTGAATACCGGCAACCCCAGGGGCTGGCTGGATGAAGAAGAGCCTGCTAACACAGCCCGTGCTGTATCCTTGATGGGCCTGCGCTATGTGGTTTTGACGTCGGTTAACCGCGATGATTTGGAAGACGGTGGCGCCGGCCACTATGCGGCGGTGGTCAAGGCGGTCAAAGCCGCTAATCCTGAAACCGCAGTGGAAGCCCTCACGCCAGATTTTCTGGGCGATCTGCGCGCGGTCGAAATTTTGCTCGATTCGGGCATTGAAGTATTTGCCCAAAACGTCGAAACGGTAGAGCGGTTGACCCATCCCGTACGCGACCCTCGCGCTGGATATCAGCAGACCCTTAATGTGCTCGCCCACGGCAAACGCTATCGTCCCGATGTCATCACCAAAACCTCGCTTATGTTAGGGCTTGGCGAAACGGAAGATGAGCTCAAGCAATGCATGGACGACTGCCGCGCCCACAATGTCGATGTGCTAACCCTTGGGCAATATCTGCAGCCCACACGTAATCACTATCCTATTGCGCGCTATGTCACACCCGAGGAGTTTGAACGCTATCGTGAGTGGGGGTTAGAGCGTGGCTTTATGGAGGTGGTTTCTGGAACCTTTGTGCGTTCCAGTTATCGTGCCGAGCGTGTGCTCGAGGGCAATAACGTCGGCCTGGATTGAGTGTGAACGAAATCCCTAATTTACCTCAGTTGCTGTACATATGTGCCGCAATGCCCGATGCCGGTGAAGACATCATCAGCTTAGAAAGTCGCGTCAATATCGGCATATTGAGCCGAGACTTTGATGTTTCTCTAGCGGTGGTGGGGCCTGTTACTACGGTCGGGCTTAATCGCCTGCGGGTGGATTTAGGGCCATCTCGGGTCACCGGTGGTTTTGAGGCATCGAATGCCGACAGGCCCGCTGAAAAAGATCTCTCGCCGTACGTGGCCTCGGTACTCGGCAGTGACATTATCAACGCGCGCCTGCAAACAACTATTCAACGCAAAGCCCATGATTTCGACCTTGTGGTGGTTGATTCACTGCTGGCGTGGCCCTACCGCCCTGTCGGAACAAAAGCTCCCGTTGCATTAGTAGCTCAGTCCCTCGCTTCCCGTAGCTTTAAACACGCCGGTTTGCTGGGTGGCGTGAGCGACCGTAAATTTCGGGAGTATGAGATCAATGTGCTGAGCTCGGCGGATATGGTTTTCGCGCCCCTTGAGCTGGCTCGCGAGCTGTCTGAGGCAGGGGTGCCTATGCGGGTCTTGCAGTACAGCTTTAGCAAATCGGATGTAGCCACGCCAACCTTGGGAGACGTAGATTTTAATCTCACGTCAAAGCGCATTGGCTACGTAGGCTATCTCGGAGATCGCGACAACATTGCCAGTCTCAACTGGTTTCTTGATGAAGTGTGGTCAGTGGCCGACAAAACTATGCCCGATGTGGAGTTTCACATTATCGGCAAGGCGCCATCCAGAGATCTACGTGAGCGAATGGCTGGGCTGGAGCGAGTTAAATTGCATTGGAGCAGTGACGACCAGTTGCTCTTTGATCAGCGCTGCAGAGTGGTAATAGAGCCGCTGCTATATGAACACCATGTTGATGCCAAGTTGGTCAATGCCATGGCGCGTGGAATACCTACGGTGACAACATTACATGCCCTGCGGCGATCGCATTTTCGCTTGCGAGCAGGACTCACCTGCGCCGAGAGCCGGGAGGGTATGGTGCTTGCCATCAATCGCTTGATGTCAGACCCTATGGCGTGGAAAGCGGCTGCAAACGACGCCAAAGCTCTGGTTAGAGAACAGTTGCCCGCCTTTGAGTTAGCACACTGCATACGCCGAGAGCTTTCTCGCTGGCACGCAGGAGGCTAGCTTCACACTACCGCTCATCGCCGGTGAATAGACCGGCATCAGGAATCTACGGCCATGAACAACACCTTTCAACGCGTAGGCTTATTGGGACGTCGTGAGCACCCCGGGGTGTATCAGATCGTCGCCGACTTGCTGAAATTGTTAGATGAGCGCGGAGTTGAGGTCACCATAGAGGACCGACTTGCCACCCTGTCTCATTTCGAAAAGCGTGCCATGATGCCTCGGGATGCCATCGGTGAAATGGTTGATTTGGCTATTGTTATTGGCGGCGACGGTTCCCTGTTGAGTGCGGCACGTACGCTGGTTCGCCACGACACCCCAGTTATTGGTATCAATAGAGGCCGTCTTGGGTTTCTCACCGACGTCAGTCCCGATGAGTTAATCCCCCAGGTGAGCGCTGTGCTAGATGGCAATTTTACCCGGGACTACCGCTTTCTCTTGGACGTTAAAGTGGTGCGGGGAGATCGAGTGATTGGTAAGGCAGAAGCCCTTAATGACATCGTGGTGAACTCTGGTACCTCTGCGCAAATGATCGAGTTCGAGCTAACCATTGATGGTGAGTTTGTTTATAGAATGAATGCAGACGGCTTGATTCTGTCGACCCCAACCGGTTCAACCGCTTATTCAATGTCGGGGGGAGGGCCGATCATGAATCCCGCACTTGATGCCTTGGTCCTTGTGCCGATGTTTCCGCATTCATTGACCAGTCGGCCGATCGTTGTCCACGGTGACTCGGAGATTCGTATTGACGTGGTATCGCGCAATCAAATCCACCCGCCGGTCACCTGTGATGGTCAAGTCAGTCTGACCGCGTTGCCCGGGGATTCGGTTTTTGTGAGCAAAAAAAATCAGCGGCTGACGCTGTTACATCCGCCGGGGCATAGCTTTTATGCGAGCTGCCGCGACAAGCTCCGTTGGTCAGATACCCTTGCAAAATAGTTTTAAGAGCGCCGTCGCCCGAGCACCGGTTGCCTTTGGCTTAATCGTCGCCAGTGGCATTGTGTTCTTATTGTTTTGGGAGTTGGGGCTGGTGGAGCTGGTGCACCTCCTTAACTTTGTCCCCTTCGAGGAAACCCCGTTTGGGCGCTCCTACGGTGAGCCCGGCCAGGACTTCTGGCGATTTGTAACCCCAACGCTGCTACATTTTGGCTGGATGCATATCGTCTTCAATAGCCTGTGGGTGTGGGAGTTTGGTCGACGCATTGAATCCCGATTAGGGTCGATCAATTTGTTCGGGCTTTATGTTGCTGCCGCTATTTTTAGTAATAGCGTGCAGTATTTCGTGACCGGCGGCTCGATTTTTGGCGGTATGTCCGGCGTTGTTTATGCGTTTTTAGGCTTTATTTGGGCGGGTAATATGGTGCGCCCACGGTGGATAGAGCCGCTTCCGCCAGCCATTTTCGGGTTTATGTTAGCTTGGCTCATCATCGGCATGGTGGGTGCTCTCGAGATCTTGGGGGTAGGAGCTATTGCCAATGGCGCGCATTTGGGCGGCCTAATCATTGGTGTCATCTTAGGTGGCGTTTTTGGGCAGCTGTCTAAGCTGGCTCGCCATTAATAAGGGAGTAGAGATGTCTGATCCTTATCTAGAGACCGTGCGTGCCATGGGCCGCGACGTTTATGACCGAATGCTGCAGGCTTTGGAAACAGGGCGTTGGCCAGATGGTCGCGCTGTCAGTGTCGAACAGCGTGAGCACACCATGCGCGCGGTGATCGCTTGGGGGAAAATGTATTTGCCGCCAGAGGAACGCATTGGCTTTATTGATAAGGGGCACAAGGCCGGTGACAGCTGCGACGAGCCTGCGCCGCTAAAGTGGCAGGATCAGGAAGCTGACGCATGACTGGCTTGGTGGGAAATGTCCGCAAGATGAAGACTGCACTCGACCTGCCGGTTACTTACCAATGGATCGCGGGTGACCATACCTTTTTAATGAACAGCGCCCTTGGTAAGAAGATCAGCCTGAGCTTCTTGGGCAGTATTAATTGTGTCCACTGTAATAGGTTAACCAAGAAAAGCTTCAATCAAGGTTACTGCTATCCGTGCTTTCAAAGGCTTGCCCAGTGTGACAGCTGCATCGTCAAGCCAGAGAAGTGTCACTACGCCGAGGGCACCTGTCGGGAGCCCGAGTGGGGCGAGACCAACTGCAACATTGAACACATTGTCTATCTGGCGAATACCTCCAGCGTCAAAGTGGGCATCACGCGTGGAACTCAGGTGCCGACGCGGTGGATGGACCAGGGAGCCACTCAGGCGCGACCCATCGCGCGGGTCTCCACTCGGTATCAATCCGGTTTGGTTGAAATTTTACTGGGCAACTTTGTCGCGGATAAAACTGCTTGGCAAACCATGCTTAAAGGGAATGGTGAAGCCATTGATCTGGCCGATAAGCAGGCTGAACTTTGGTCACAGTGTGGCGCGGGCATTGAGGAACTGCAAAATCGTTTCGGTTTAGGCGCGATACAGTGGTTGGATGCACCCGAAGAAGTGGTGATTGATTACCCCGTATTGGAATGGCCCGCCAAGGTTAAAGCTCATAATTTAGACAAAACCCCTGAGGTGGAGGGGACCCTACAGGGTATTAAAGGACAGTATCTGATTCTCGATACCGGGGTCATCAATATCCGTAAATACGGTGGCTATAACATTGAACTAAAGGTGTATTGATATGCGTGACGGCGCACCACAGACCATTTACCGAAAAGATTATCGAGCACCTGCATTCTCTATCCCCGAGGTCACGCTGAATTTTTCTATCTACGAGGGGTACACCCTTGTAGAGAGCGAATTGCACCTGCGCCGCTGCGACGACGGCGGCAAGGAGCCTTTGGTGTTGAACGGCGAGGGTCTCACCGTAGAATCCCTAACCCTAGATGGTACAGAGCTCACAGAGGCTGACTACACCTATACCGATGGTTTGTTGACCATTCCCAGGGTGGGCAATGTTGGGTTGCTGTGTACGCGAGTGAGGATCGCTCCCGAGGAAAATACCTCTCTTGAGGGGTTGTACCGCTCGCGCACGATGTACGCCACCCAGTGTGAGGCTGAAGGGTTTCGCAAAATAACGTTTTTTCCAGACCGGCCTGATGTGCTGTCTACTTTTACGGTCAGTGTAGAAGCCGACAAGCAGCGCTGCCCAGTGTTGCTAAGTAATGGCAACCAAGTGCTCAAAGAGGATCTAGAGGATGGCAGGCATAGAGTAGTGTGGCACGACCCCTGGCCAAAACCCTGCTATTTATTTGCGCTCGTAGCGGGGGACCTGGCGCAGGTATCAGATACCTTTGTAACGCAGTCGGGTCGGGTAGTGGACCTCCACATTTTTGTTGAAGCCAAAGACATCAACTATTGCGGTCACGCAATGGACTCACTCAAACGATCAATGCGCTGGGATGAGGAGGTCTATGGTCTGGAATACGACCTCGACCTGTTCAATATTGTTGCCGTGGACGATTTCAATATGGGGGCGATGGAGAACAAGAGCCTCAATATTTTCAACACCTCCTGCGTGCTGGCCGCACCCGATATCACAACCGATGCGGGATACCAGCGAATCGAGGCCATCGTCGCTCACGAATACTTTCACAACTATTCGGGCAATCGCGTCACATGTCGAGATTGGTTTCAGCTGAGTCTTAAAGAGGGGTTTACGGTGTTCCGTGACTCCGAGTTCTCTGCGGATATGAATAGTCGAGGTGTGAAGCGGGTAGAAGATGTCTCGTTCTTACGCACCCATCAATTCGCCGAAGATGCGGGGCCGATGGCGCATCCAGTGCGACCAGATAGCTTCATTGAAATCTCAAACTTTTACACCCTGACTGTTTATGAGAAGGGTGCTGAAGTCGTAAGAATGCTGCATACCCTGCTGGGCCACGAACAATTTATTGATGGCGCGCGCCTGTATTTTCAGCGCCACGATGGTCAGGCCGCAACCTGTGATGATTTTGTTAATGCCATGGAGGAGGCTTCAGCCAGAGATCTGTCTCAGTTTCGAAACTGGTATGAGCAGCCGGGCACCCCCGTGATCTCGGTCGATGAGATTTATGACGAGAACAACCAGCGCTTTATCCTCACCCTCCGGCAGGAGAACCCCGGGGCTCCTAACAATCCCCCATTACACATTCCTGTTGCCGTCGGCCTCTTGGTAGACGATGAGCCCGTGGTCATGGAGTCTGGTTCTACCACCCGCTTATTGGAACTCACCGAAGCCGAGCAGACGTTTGCCTTTGAGCAGGTGGTCAAGGCTCCGGTGGCTTCCATCCTGCGCGGGTTCTCTGCTCCGGTTCGTTTAAGGGCGAGGGAGGATGAGCGTGCGCTGCAGAGTCTGATTGCTGGGGATGACGACGATTTTGTCCGCTGGGATGCCTTTCAGCGCTATGCGTCACAAATTATCGACGACATAGCGGCGGGCAATTCGCCCCATGACGGGTTTTTTACCGCCTTTGCCAGTGCGCTGGCCGCCGATACTGATCCGGCCATGAAAGCCCACTTGCTTACCCTACCTAGCGAGGAATACTTGGCTGACGTTGCGGCAAGTCGAGGACTGGTTGATGTGTTTGCTATTCGCAGTGCTCGGGAGCACCTCAAAGCGTTGCTGGCTAATCGTTTCGAAACCCAGTGGCGGTCCCTGTACCTTGCCATGGCCAACCATGAAGCTTACTGCGCCGAGGGAGCCCAGATCGGTCGACGCGCCCTGCGCCATCTAGCGTTGGATTACCTCAGCCATGCCACTGAGACCGATACCGGAGCCGCTGAGCAGCTGTTTGAGTCCGCTGATAACCTGACTGATCGCCTAATGGGGCTGCGTCTCTTGGTTAATCAGGAGGATCCTCGCTTAAGAGAAAGAGCCCTCAACAAAATGTTGGCAGATTGGCAGCATGAAGCGCTAGTGGTTAACCAATGGTTCAGCGTGCAGGCTATGCGCCCCTCGGCGGATACTGTGGAAGCGGTGCTGGCACTGCAGGATCATCCTGCATTTGATTGGCGCAATCCAAATAAGATCCGAGCCCTAGTTGGCGTATTTGCTAATGCCAATCCTGTGTCCTTCCATCGTCAGGATGGTGCGGGCTATCGATTGCTGGCGGATGCCATCATCCGTATGCAGGCTGCTAACCCGCAAATTGCTGCCCGCTTATGCACTCCATTGACTCGGTTTAAACGTTACGCCCATGGGGTTGATTTGATGCGCGCTGAGCTCGAGCGGATCGCGTCTGTGGATGGGTTGTCGCGGGATGTTTTTGAAGTGGTGGACCGCTCTCTGAGGGGCTGATTCGGCTTACTGCTGCTATAACACGGAATGTCAGGCGCTGGTTTATGCAGCGCCATCCGTAACCAATTTCCCGTGCTAGCTCTCTGCAGTCACGAGGCTGCTTTCATAGGGCGATAACGCTCGTAGATCGATTCAATGTCTCTGTGGGCCGCCAATAACGTCTGAAGCACTTTGGGATTGAAATGATCGGGGTTGGACTTTTCGTCGCCGTTGCAGATGATGTCGATGGCTTGATGGTGAGGCATCGCTTCCCGGTAGGGGCGGGGGGCTCGCAGGTTGTCGTAGACATCAACCACATGAACGATGGCGGCCTCGAGGGAGATTTCATCGCCTTTTAGTCCCGCCGGATAACCCGAACCGTCCCAGTTTTCGTGGTGTTGAGCCGCGATGGTCTGCGCTAGAGCAAATATCGGATCTTTATAGCCCGACAAAAATTCTGCGCCCAGGGATGTGTGTGATTTGGTTTGATCAAACTCCGATGGCTCAAGATTCCGCTCGGCGTTGTACAGCTCTTCGGGACCTTTGAGTTTGCCAATATCATGAAGAATGCTGGCGAAGCGAAGCGCTCGAATCTGCTCTTGATCCATTCCAAGACGACGACCCAGGCACGCCGCCATTTCACCAATACGATGGATATGGAGTTTAACGCTTGGGTCATAGTGTTCAGCGGTCAAGGCCAGCAGCTCAACAGCGGCACCAAAACCGCTGGTCAGTTCGCTGCTCAGGCGCTGGATTTGATCGCTCTTCGACTCAACCTGCTGTTCTAACGTTGACTGCTGGAATCGTCGATACCGCCGCTGATTGATTCGGTCTTTAGCGTCCTCTATTTCCTCCAATAGCTGCTCTACTACTAGTGGCTTGAACAGAAATGAAAATGCGTCCAATTTGAGGGCGGAGACCACTGATTCGCTGTCGTTGTTGCCGGTAATGAAGATTGCTTCGAAGATTCGCTCCCGATGGACGTCCATTTTGCGAATTGCATCCAGGGTTTGTAGCCCAGTGCAGCGCGGCATACGGATATCAAGCAACAACAGCTCAATTGATTTGTCATCACGAAACTTCTCAAAGGCCTCGATGCCATCCACTGCGGTGGCGACGTCGTAACCTTCATCAGCCAAAAGTTCGCGTAACTCGGTGCGAACCTGAGTATCGTCCTCGGCGAGTAATATTTTCATTCAGTCGGCGCTCTATTTTTTAATTCCGCGGAGCTTACCCCGCTCAAAGGTTCTAGTGGTAAAGTATAACGCGGCCATAATAATACACAGCTTGGCTCTGGATTGCGTCTAATAAGGACACTGATTACATGATCTCGGTTCTGATCGTTGAGGATAATAAAATCATCGGTAGCGAGCTGGTGGATGCTTTTGGCCAGTGGGGCTTCGATGCCAGTGCGGTCGAGACTGTGCATGACTTTTGGCTGGCTCTTGATGCCCGTCGTCCACAGATTATCGTGGTTGATTTGACCCTGCCCGATGGCTCCGGTGTCGATATTATCCGCCAGGTTCGCAGCCAGAGTGATATTGGCATTATCGTGATATCGGGACGCAGCGATGAAATTGAGCGTGTGGCCTGTATTGAGACGGGAGCTGACGATTATCTGGTTAAGCCCTGCAGTGCGCGCGAGCTGGTGGCACGCATAAGACAGCTCATCTACAGAACGGGTGGGGTTAGATTTGGCGAGAGGCTCGAAACCCAGCCTAAAGACACGGGTCGTCTAGGTTTTGCCGGTTATGTCCTAGATCTCAACGCCATGATGTTGGTTGATCCCGCCGGGGACGAAGTGCCCTTGACCACGTTGGAGTTTGCCTTGCTGAAAACATTAGCCAGCAACGCGCGACAGGTGATGTCTCGGGAGGCGTTACTGGAGTCGGCGCACTCGGGTGACTGGGCCGGATCCGATCGCAATGTGGATAATCTGGTGAGTCGTATCCGCAAAAAAGTGGTCTCAGAGGATGGCCGACCTCTGGTGAGAACCGTACGCGGTGCGGGCTACATGTTCAGCGTGGAAACCCATTCCATCTAAAGATTACAGTCCCTGCTTGGGGGCGGCCCCTGTGCCGACCATGCCCCTTATGAACTCTCTGCTCGGTCCGCCTCAGCCGGTTGGGTAAAGTTGTAGCGAATCGTCAGCGCTTTCAGGCGGTATTGCAGAGACATCGCGTACTAGTCCGAAGAGCGTATTGCCCTGCCAGGTATTCCCGCCAGAAGCATAGAGCGCAGCGTCCAGCCGCCTTATTTCTTGGCCGAGCTCTGGTGATACCGATTCACTGAGCTGCTGCAAGGTTGGTGTTGTCTCTCGATTCAGATAGCGTTGCCCCCACACCAACAGCGCATCCCGGGCAGCGCTGGGATCGTTGGCGCTGCAGGCAAGGCGCAGGGGCACCAGCTCGCGGCTTCCCAACTTGAATCCCGTTTTCACTGTAGGCTGCCTTGTTACGGCAGCGGGATGGCTTCGTGCTCTCCATCCGTAGAAACCCAGGCAAATAGCGGTGAACCAACCAGCTCCGGCCAACACTTGCCATAGCAGTACGCCCGACGCAGGCGAAGAAAATCCCAGCATCTCGTCGGAGCCAGGTGCGTTGTCCAGTGAAGCGCTGTTGGTCGCTGCTCCCGCAACGGCCACTGACTCGGCGGGAATACGCGCATACTCAAGGGTGTCGGTTTCGGTGTTCCACCAGGGAATAACCAGCTCGGGGAGCCGCCATTGACCGGGTTCAGTGGCTACCAACGCCTCGCTCTGAAGTCGATAGCCTTCGATCCCAACGGGAATCTCGCGCTGTTCTATGGTTTCCTGGTCAGGATAGAAGCGCAGACCTTCAATACCCGATGTGCTGCCCAGACTGCTAATGGGTGGCAGCTGACTGCCCTGAAGGCCTTCGGCGGTGATCTCAATACTGCGGGTTGTGGAATCTCCCACTGACAGAGAGGTGGGCGTTGCGCTCCAACGCTGGCTGACGTCTAGTCGACGGGCGGGCAGCCAGACGTCTCCGGGGAAACTCGCGGGAACGGGCTTCACCTGCAGTTTAATAGCCTCAGATTCAATGGCAATTCTCCGGCCCAAGCGCGCTCCCAATAAGGATCGTCCAGGTAGTAGTTCTCTGCCCGAAAACGCGATGGGTGGAATGGTCAGCGAGCCCGATTGCTGAGGAAAGAGGGCATAGCGGAGCTCCGTGACCTGCCACAACCTGCCGGCGGCTCGGCGCTGAAAACTTTTTTGCTCGAGCGCCTCGACATAGGTGTTGGGAATGTCGAGTTCTGATACCGCGCGATTATCGAGGTTGATTGCCTGTTGCAGGGTTATAGTCAGGATGACCTGTGCCTGAACGTAGACCTCGGTGCGGTCGACTTCGGCGTCGAAGTAAACCAGCTCATCGTCCAGTGCAAACTGAGGTTGGGGGGCTACCTTCACCGCTATGGGGGTGGTTTGGCGACCACTATAGGCCATCGATGGAATAGTGAGGAGTCCATCGCGTCTTGGCGCCAGTTCTAACTCAAGTGTACGGGTTACGCTTTGTTGCCCTCCCACGATGCGCGCGCTGGTGGCGCTCGATCGCTGCAGAATCTCAAAGTCGCGCTCGAGGGCGGCTAGATCTAAGTCGTCGGGCTGTTCGCCAGCATCTGCGGTGATGGTGAGACGCAGAGTCTCTCCCATAGCAATATCGACTCTGTCCGCCTCTACCGAGATCCGAGCGCTGGCTTGTGCCGAGCCGAGCAATAATAACCCGGCCAGCAGTTGCGTTAGCGCCAGAAGAGCCCAGTGTTTACCAGCGAATATCTTCATCGGGTTCCTCTCCACGGCGGAGTCGTTGAATGCTCTCGTAACGGAATTTGCGGCGCAGTAGGCCACCTGGGTCATCGGGCACCCGTCGCAACCACTGCTCTAGGGCCTGCTGCTTTTCTAATGCTTCGTCAAACTTTGCCATTTGAGCTTGGGTCTGGGCGTCCATTTTTTCATCGAGGGCATCGCTCATTTCATCGCTGCCTTCGCTCGTACCCTCTACTGCAGATTGGCCGCCACTTTGCTGGCTGCCATCAGCGTCGGCATCGCTTTGGGACTCCGAGCCTCCTTCGCTTTGTTCAGCGCTATCCGCGTCCGAGTCTTGTTGGTCGTCGGGAGAAGCGGCATCTGAGTCATTGTTTGACTGCTGCTGGGAATCGGTGCCCTGGGACCCCGCGGTCGAGCCCTCTTGCTCTTCAGGATTGGCCTCGTCCCCGTCGGACTGATCGCCATCATCCCCTTGTTTGGACTGCTGGTTTTCTTGCTGTTGCAGTAGTTGTTCCACCAGATCCCGATTGCGTAAAGCGTCGGCCTGATTGGGTTGAATCGCTAAGGATTTATCATAGGCCTCGAGGGCGCGTTGAAATTCCCCAGCCTTGGCAAGGGCGTTACCCATATTATAGAGGCCGTCCGCACTAGGATCTTTGCCAAAACTATTCGCTGCCTCTAGCCAGTCTTGGGCGAGATACTGGGCAGTGCCACGCCACGCGGAGTTCTCAAATAGCTGCGCAGCTTTTCCAGCATCGCCCTCGGCCAGCGCCTTCGCACCCTGCTGGTCAGCGGTTTGCCAGAGTGTGTTCGCGATGCTCATTCCATTGACAGGGGGCTGCAGATCTTTCTCCGTTGGTTTGAGTGCTTGTGCCGATACAGGATTTGCCTGCAGCAGCGGTAGTATCAGCAGAAGCGCGAGGGCACCGCGTCTGAATAGCGGCAGCAGCGCAAGCGCCAAGGCCAGGGCTAACCAGTTACCTTGGTCGAGCCAGGTATCTGTTTTTCGGTCGAGCTGTACCTCGCCGTCCTCGTTCAATACCCGAAACTGACTCAGCTGGTTGATATCGCTGTTGTCTACGCTGACCGTTGCGTAGCGTCCACCTAACGCGTTGGCAATGTTTTGTAGTTCACCGGCGGCTAGGGTGGGCACGACAATTTCACCATTGCTAGACCTGATAAAACCACCATCGGCGCGGGGGATTGGTGCGCCGGCAGCGGTGCCGATTCCCAGTATGCTGAGATCGGCATTGGCATCCGCCAGTGCCGAGCGCACGTTGTCGGGGTCAAATTTGGGCATGTCATCGGTGAGCAGCAATATCTGCCCGTTGGCAACGCCAGCTGCGCCCAGTAGGGAAGCAGCAATGGCCAGCGCACTCTCCGAGTTGGATCCAGGTACTGGCATGATGGAGGGATCAAGCGCAGGCAGCAGGTTTTCTATGGTCCGACGATCATCGGTGAGCGGGGCGACCACATGGGCGTCCCCCGCGTATACCACGAGCCCCGTAACGCCCTCGGTGCGCTCGGCCAATAGGTCAAGGATTTTTTGGCGCGCGCGACGGACACGGCTCGGCTGAATGTCTGTGGCGGACATCGAAGCGCTGAGATCGAGCACCAGCACGAGGGCGTCGGCCCGTTGAAAAACGGGGACTTCTATTTTCTCGAAGCTGGGGCCTGCTATAGCGAGCACGGCGAGCAGCATTGCCAATGCGACGAACAGCGGACCGCGACGATGAGCGGCACTAGTTTCCCCCTCGATGAGATGGGGCAACAGGATAGGGTCAATCGCCTTGGTCCAACTCCCCGCAGCCTGCACTGCTCGCCACAGCAGCAGCGCCGCGGGTGGAATTAGCAGCAACAGCCACAGGGCTTGGGGGCGCAAAAGAGTGAAGCTGTCAGCGAGCATGCACAGCTCCCATAGCATCTTGGCTGGGTAGGGCCCGCAGGACAATCAGCACTAGGCCTAGGAACAACGCACAACCAATAGGCAGCCACGCCAGCGACTGAATGGGACGAAAGGTTGTTGCCTCTTGCTCTACCGGCTCAAGTTCATCGAGTATTTGATAGATTCCCTGCAGCTCTTGGGGGGTTCTGGCTCTGAAGTATCGGCCGCCGGTGGCTTCAGCCACGGCAGTGAGTAGCGCCTCATCAACTTCCCCTGATGCGTTGGTTCGATTGCCTAGGCGCCTGCTGATCCCAATGGTGTAAACACGAACATTCATTTCTGAAGCGAGTGCAGCGGCCTCCATTGGGTCGACTGTGCTTGCGGTGTCTTGTCCGTCGGTCAGCAGGATCAGCACCCTAGATTCAGCGGGCCGTTCTCTGAGTCGTTTGATGGCGAGTCCCAAGGCGTCACCAATCGCGGTATCCTCACCGGCAAACCCAAGCTGGGCCTCTTGGATGAAGCGGGTCACCGTTTTGACGTCAAAAGTCAGCGGCGCTTGCACATAGGCGCGTGTGCCAAAAAGGATAAGCCCCACCCGATCACCGGCTCTACGGGATGCGAAGTCCGCGGCAATGGCCTTAACAGCCGTAATGCGCGAAACCAGCGAGTTGCCCACCTGCATGTCTTCTATTTGCATGCTGCCCGAGAGGTCAAGGGCCATCATCAAATCCCTTCCTGAATTGGACAATTCGATGGGCTCGCCGATCCACTGAGGACGGGCTGCACCGAGTAGCAGCAACGCCCAGATTAACCACATCAAAACCTGGCTGGTAGCACGGCCGCGAATGTCAAATCGACGACTCTCGGCCAGCCGGCGCCAGCGATGAGAAAAGGGCGCCCGTACTGCGGCTTCATCAGCGCTTGTCACCGAGGGCAGTAGTCGCATCAGCAAGGGCAGCGGCAGCAGTGACAGCAGCAAGGGGATACCCAGCTCAATCATGGGCAGCTCCTGTTTGAGCGGAGGCTTGGGTCAAATCTCGGCGGTGTTGTGTTATCCACTGCAGTGTTGCCGCCATTAATATGTCGCTGGCAGGCTGTTCGGGCTGGCGATACAGCTGATCGAGTTCGTCAAAGCTATTCTTGGCAAGTTTCGGGGCGGTAGCCACCAGAAACGCTTGCCATTCACTGCCATGCAGGTTGGCGACCTGCGCCGCTGGCCAAACCCGCAAGGCCGTGGCTTTGAGTAAGCGGTTCAAGTTGGCCACGGTGAGCTCACCTTTTGCTGTTAGCGTTTGCAGCTGGGCTTTGGCCAGGCGGCGGTACCGGTTGTCTCGATGGCGACGCCACAACAGAAGTGCGACTACAGCCAAGAGCACCAGGAATATGATCGCAACAAGCCACCATCCCGGTGCCGGCGGCCACCAGCTGATGGCTGGGGGCTCCCGCAGCGGCGCCAATTGTTGCAGTAACGTTTGGGGATCCACAGACGTCTCCAGAATTTAGCGCGTTGGAAAGTAGCGTTGTAGGCTGAGCAGTGGCGCTGAGCCTGTGGATAGCTGAATGATGGGTATCCGCAGCCCTTGATAAGCCTGGGTTAGTGTCGCGTAGTGGGCTTCGAAATCCTCGCGATAGCGCTGTCTAATTGCAGGATCGCTAGTGTTAAGTGCCGCTCGGCCCTTGGTATCTGCCACCACATACCGGCCCGCGGCGGGTAGCTCTTGTTCTAGCGGGTCGCTAATAGCTAGGGCTGTAATCTGTAGGTGTCTTGCCAGTCGTCTCAGGGTGTCGAGTGCTTCAGCGTCCAGGCCATCGCTAAAATCGCTGAGTAAAAACAGCGAGCTGCCGGGCCGCGCGATACGCTGAATTTGCCGTAGTTGCTCGCTGAACGGCATCTCTGCCTCAGGCGAGGCGTTGGTATGCCGACCCAACTCCCCGATCATAGACAACACTGCTTTACGGGAACGCGCTGGGCGAATGTCGTTAGCGTGATTACCGGCAAACACCATGCCCCCCACTCGTTCACCGCGGTCAAGAGCGGACCAAAGCAACAGGCTGGCGGTGTAAGCCGCGAGGACAGATTTAAAGCAGTTTTGAGACCCAAAAAACATCGGGCGCCGGAGGTCCACCGCCACTAGAACAGGTCGTTCCCGCTCTTCGTGAAAGAGTTTGGTGTGTGGGTCGCCGGAGCGCGCAGTAACCCGCCAGTCTATGGCGCGAACATCGTCACCGGCGGCGTACTGGCGCACCTCGTCGAACTCAACGCCGCGTCCCCTGCGCGTAGAGCGCTTTGCGCCAGCGAGATTCGCCAGCGCTCTCGATGCGCGCGTAACGTTGATGTAGCGAGCTTCGAAGCGCGCACCAATCAACACGCTTGGGTCGATGACAGCGCCCCGAACAACTTGTTCCACCGAATGGCTCACCCTCAGCCGACCGGTACCACAGCCAGTAATCGCTCTATGGCGTTCACGCTGGTAACGCCCGCAGCTTCAGCCTCAAAGGCAATGATTAATCGGTGTTTCAAAC
>Ga0182093_1118142_pt1 | contig 17094 bp, 13 predicted proteins | sample 041ome_21_FD_127776 | JGI IMG/M metagenome (GOLD analysis project Ga0182093, IMG submission 127776) | Metatranscriptome of coastal salt marsh microbial communities from the Groves Creek Marsh, Georgia, USA - 041411BS metaT (Metagenome... | ecosystem: Environmental > Aquatic > Marine > Intertidal...
AAATACTACACGCGGAAGACAAACGCGGAAGAAGAAACAAACGAGAGCACTTTTTATACCACACGCGGTGCGCCCTCATTACGGTGAAAAGAGTATATCATCATGGGTGGGATACCGGTCGAAAAGGCTCTGAGCGCACTCGGGAACGTCCTGAGCGGATTGAAAAACAAGATTCCATTTTTAAAGGATGGAAACGACGACGAAGCGACGATAATCGACGGGAAAAAGATAGCCGCGGATATCCGCCTGGAAATCAAAGCCGAAGTGGATGAGTTGAAAACAAAATACGGTGGGAAAGTTCCCGGCTTGGCGGTGGTGATTGTCGGCGAGAGGAAGGACTCGCAGACGTACGTGCGAATGAAACGGAAAGCGTGCGATGAGGTTGGGATTCACTCGTTTCACTCGGAGTTACCGGAGACGATTAGCGAGGAGGAGTTGATCGATGTCGTGAAAAAGTACAACGAAAACCCAGACTGTCACGGGATTTTAGTGCAATTGCCTTTACCGAAACACATCGACGAGGAGAAAGTTTTAGGGGTTATTTCCTTGGAGAAGGACGTGGACGGATTTCATCCGCTGAACATCGGGATGCTGGCGATGAAAGGACACGAGCCGTTGTTTATGCCGTGCACGCCGAAAGGGTCCATCGTGTTATTAGAGCGAAGCGGGGTGGAATTGAAAGGGAAGAATGCGGTCGTCGTTGGGAGGAGTAACATCGTCGGGATGCCGGCGAGCATGATGTTGAACAAGAAGGATTGCACGGTCACGGTGGTGCACTCGAGAACGAAAAATCCGAAAGAGATTTGTAGGCAGGCGGATATTTTAATCGCGGCTGCGGGGAGCGCGAAGATGATTAAAGGGGATTGGATTAAGAAAGGTGCGGCGGTTATCGATGTTGGGACGAACTCGGTTGAAGATAAGTCGAAGAAGAGCGGATACGCGTTGGTCGGGGACGTCGATTTCGACGAGGCGAAAAAGAGAGCGAGTTTCATCACGCCGGTTCCGGGAGGCGTTGGTCCAATGACCATCGCCATGTTGTTGCAGAACTGCTTGGACGGTGGTAAGCGAGCGATCGAAGGTACCAAGTAAACAAAAAGAACATAGAAGAAAAGTTTCCATAATACGTTGTGAAGTTGTTTCCTCGAAGAATAAATGTCATCGTTATTACAAAAAGTGCATCATCCTTTTTTTCTTTTCATGCGAGAGTATTATTATTAATCAAACACGTGGAGAATGTCCAATCCTTCGTCTCCGGGTTTTCTGTACTTCTTCCCAGGCGCGTCTAAGGAGAACGCGCGAATAGATTGGTTGAACCCCTCGTCCATTTCGTCCCAAAATCGCTCGGGCGTGCTCATACTCACCGTATACGCGAACCCGTCTCTGACCGCGGTCACGCCTCTCGCGTGACGATACGTCGTCGCTTCACCTTCTTTCGAGTTTGGCGAGCCTTGCGAAATATACTCGTAGTAATAATACGTCGTCCCGTCTTCCTTCTCTTCCTTCACCGCGTTATCCACCTCCGCTAACGAAATCTTCTGTCCGCTCGCGACTCTCCCCGTCGCTTTATCCGCCAAAATCGCATTCGCCACGTTCTTCGCCGTCCACTCCTTCTCCGGCTTATTCATCAACTTCGGCGGTAACTCCCCGACCGTCACCACCGTCGTCAGTGGCCCTTTGAACGAAATCAACTCGTGCACGATTCTTTGCCTCGCGTCTGGTGACATCGGCTCGGAGCTCGAATACGTCTCGCGCGTTCGAGACTCCGACCACGGGATTGGTTTCCCCGAGAGCGTCTCCGTGGGGTAAAAAAAGGTAAACGCGAACGTTTCTCGAGCGACTTTTTCGAGCGGGATATCTCTTCGTTTTTGTTTCGGAATTGCTTCTTCGACTCGTACTTTTTCCTCTTCCTCCTCTGTGGCGAAAGATGCGCCGTTATCGATCGTCGTCATCATCGCGAACGCCGCCAGGGAACTTCCACCCAAAACCATCCGTCGCCGGGTTCCTCCCCGCGAAGAATTATTCGTATTCGTATTATCAGAAGACGACGATTCAGACGACGACGAGGACGGTGAAAAACTCGTGCTCGGTCGTTGGTCGTCCTCGTCCTCGTCCTCTTCTTCCTCGGGAAACACCTTTCGCGCGCTTCTCGACGCGAAAGAAACGGACGACGACGACGATGATTTCGATCGCGACGCCGAGCGCAGACGGTGCAGACGCCGAGGAGGACGAAGAGAGGATGCAATGGTGGTGGTACTACCACTCGTCGCGACGCGCATTTTTACGAGTAGTATTAACAGAGTATCGTTACGCGTACGTTTCGGTTTTCGCAGCAGAGAGAGAGAGAGAGAGAGAGAGAGAGGTACTTTCGCGCGTGAAAGTTGTGACGACGAAAAGGATCGCCTCAAAAGGTCTACTACTCTGCTCTCTCTAAATATTCGAGCGAAGGCGTACGAAAGACGAACGCGTTACGATGTCTTCTCTCCTCGCATCGTTCGCTGTTCTCTGCTGCTGGATTCCTCATTAAACAGCGTTTTGATTCTATTATTACAAACTCTCGCTTCGATGATTGGGCTGTAGTCGCGCGGCGCTTCTTCTATACGTATTTCCTCCTCTCTGAAGTAGTATTCTCTCTTCTCGCTTAAATGTTATGCTCACGTTTAAGAGGACGGCTGCGTTCTCAGCATGGCTACCTGATCGCCTTCGTCGTCGTCCTCCTCCTCTTCCTCGATGTTGTTGTTCATGTTGTTGTTGTTGTCGTTGTCGTTGTAAAAATTGGATGACTCCAATCCTAAGCGTTGATCGATTCTCGATTTCAAGTTTTGCCTGACGGGTTGATCGAGCAACCAGTAGATGCAATAGCAGTACCCGACGATGAAGAGGACGGCGGTCATGCCCAGAACGATGCCGCCGAAGGAGGCGTTGACGTATCTCGACGTGAACAACGTCATGAGGAGTAAGCTGACGTTCGCGCAGACGATGACGCCGGAGAGGACGTTGGTCGCTTTCAGCGCCCGGCCTTTGAGGACGAAGGCTTCACCTACGATGCGAGAGCTGGAGCAGAATTTTACCAGCGGGATTAACGCGAACGGAAGTTGAATGCTCAAAATCGCCGAGGAGACGACGATTAAAGTTTCCGCGTCTTCGTCGCCGGCGATGAGGACGACGGTTAAGGACGGCACGATGGCGCACGCGCGCGTGAGAAAGGCGCGCAAACCCGGATGGACTCTCAATTTGAGGAAACCGTCCATGACGTATTGACCGGCGTAGGTTCCCGTGATTGTGCTCGATTGACCGGAGGCTAATAACGCGACGGCGAACAAACCTTTTGCCGCGGAACCTAACAGTTTGTTCAACATCTTCGGCGCGTTTTGTAACGGTTTGTCAATCATCTCCGCGCGTTCCGCCGGGTCGGTAATTTTTTGCATCTCTGTCGCGGCGACGATAACGACCGCAAAGTTAATAAATAAAGTCACCGTTAACGCCATCCCAGATTCGACGACGTTATACTTGAACGCTTTTTTCAAACTCTTCTCGCCTAACTGGTACCCTCGAGTTAACACCAACGCCGAGTGTAAAAATAAATTGTGCGGCATGACCACCGCGCCTAACAAAGACACCGCGATAAACAGCGCCGTCGTGCTCGGAATTCTTGGAATACTCGCACCGGCGATTACCTCGCCGACGTGCACGTCGTCGCAATACACTAACTCGCCTAAATAACACAAGGACATGATCGCTACTAACGACCCCATGAACGCTTCCAACTTTCTCACGCCAAAGTGTTGCAAACCCAAAAACACAAACGTCGACAGCGACGTCAAGAACACGCCGACGACCGTAGGAAACCCAAAAATCAACTTCAACGCCAACGCGGTTCCAATCACTTCCGGAACGTCCGACGCGATAATCCCTAACTCGGATACCACCCACAACGCTCTGACTACTTTCTTATCGTACTCCTCGCGATAACACCTCGCTAAATGCCACCCGGTCGACAGCGCCAATCGCACGCACAGCGACTGTATGTGCAACCCGGCAATCGTCGCCCACACTAACACCCACAACAATTTATAATTAAACTGCAAACCCGCTTGTAAATCGCTCTCGAAATTCCCAGGATCCACGTACGCGATGCACATCAAAAATCCCGGACCGACAAACTTCCAAAACGTCTTCCAATCGAACGCGTCGTCGTTCACGTCGCCTAAATCTACTTGCACGTCTGCGTTGGCGTTCAACTTATCCACGTCCTCGTCGTCGCTGTAGTCTTGATCAAACACGTTCGATCCAACATCTCTAAAAGGCATCCTTCCTCCTCCGTTCGTGTTGTTATTCGTATTCGTATTGTCGTCGTCGTTATTTGAGGAATATAACTCGTACCCGCCGCCTGAACTCGTCCGCTCGAATCGCGGCAAGGACCCTTCCCTTTCGTCACCACCAAGCATCATCCCGCTCCTCGATCCGATCTTTGATGTGACAACAAAAAACGAAGAACTCTTCTTCTTCTTCTTCTTCGCGAATGATTCGTTGTTCTCGTCGTTGTTGTTGTCCTCCTCCGCGGATACAGAAGAAGCGCTCAAGCTTCCAAAATCCTCGGTGGATCTGTACAGAGGGGAAGACGAAGACGACGGTATTTTGATTGTAATCCTCCCCGGGAACGAAGCGCGCAATCTGTCCGCTTCTTAAACGAGAGATTTAGAAAGCAACACACAGCTCGAGAAGTGGTAGTGTTACGCGCGTGATGCTGAAATTCTCTCAAATTCTCTCGAAAGGCGGCGAAAGCAGCGGTGTTCTCTCTCTCTCTCTGTGTGTGTTTTGTGTGCGTGAATACTGAATAAATACGTGTGTATCTGTTGGTGTTTTTGAGGGAAAGTCTGACCTTTTTTCTCTCGTTCACCCCCCCAAAAAACGCAAAGAAAAACAGACGCATCTCCTCGGCTGCGATGATTTTAGAGCTGAAAATGCGCGCGAGGAACATGCGCGCGCACACATATATACGCGCGCACGAATTTTCAGGCGCGTTTCGATCGAGACGCGGAAGATGTGTGCGCGCGAGTGCTCACAAAACTCTCTCGTATTTCTTGTTTTTTTGGTGTATTTTTTGAAAGGAGACAAGTGTTCGTTACAAAAAAGCGCAGACGCACGTATACGATGACGGAGCGTAAAAGCAGTCGGAAAACGCTCACCCCGAAACGGTTCATCCCCGAGGAGACGGAAAAAAAGGATAAAGACGCATCCGGAGGACAGAAATCTGGCGGGAGCAAGGTGCGTTTAATTTCGTAGCGTTCGTTACGGGGGGGTGTTTCTTTGCGCGCGTAAAATTCGAAACATTTGCTCTCGCTCGACGGGGAAGAAGATTCAGAAAAATTCGCTTCGTCTCGCGCTCTCTCGCGCTCTCGCTTTTCTCTCCGCGCGTTCGTCGGACGCGCAGCTTTTGAGAGAAGCGCTTTCGTTTTCGTTCGACGCACATCTCACGCTCACCTTTTTTGCGTGTACTTTTCTCGCGCATCAATGCAAAACAGAAATCGGTAAGCAACAACACGACGGGAACGACTGAAAGAGGAGACAGAGGAGGAGCTAAAAAATCGACGAGACCGCCGCCGCTCAATCTGACATCGAAAGGAGGATCCATGGGGAAACCACCCCTCCCACCTCCGAGCAGCACGAACAAAAGAAAGAAGAACAACAACAATAATTATCACTCGCACGAGTTGGACGCGCAGACGACGGTATTAGGCATCGTCTCGCAGTCGCCGCTCGGTCCGAGATGGAGCGAGGAGGAGTGCGTGGCGTTTTTTAACGGTTTGAAAGAAGAAAGAGACGGGTTTGAGAATACGTACAGCGAGCACATACCGAACTTTGATTCTATAGCGGCAAAGACGGGGAGGTCGGTGAAGGAGTGCGTGAATATGTACGATAAAAACCAGGCGTTTTTGTCGTTGCCGGACGGGGTCGCCTCGGCAGCGGCTTTGCACGCGTTGACGAGAGATTATTTTGACAACTTAGAGAAGGCGGCAAAGGAGAAAGCGGCGAGGAATAAAAGCGCGAGAGAGTGGAGCACGTCCAGAGACGATACCTCGGACGGGAACGGGAATGGGAAGAGCAGTCAGAAAGAACAGAACATGGCGGCGTTTATTGCCGGAGCGACGAGCGGGAACAGCACGAAACCGTCGCCAAAACGATTGCCGAAGAAAGGGAAAAGAACGCCGAGGGAGAACAAGTTGCCATTGGACGCGCATAAATTGACCGGGAAAGACAAGAAGGACGCGCAGTTGGCGGCGAGGAATTTAGTGTCTTTATCGCCGAAACCGAGCGGGAAAAGATCGAGTCCGTCCATGAGCACCGGGAACGCGATGACTTTGCCCGCGTTTGGAGCAGAGAATAAACGAAAGTTGATCGATAACGGAGGATTCGAGAGCGACGAAGAGTATCAAGACACGTCGCCGGCGGTCAAGCAAACGCAAGAGTCGCACAAATATAACGGCGAAGAAGAAAACGTGGACGGCGGCGCGAACGCGAACAATAGCAACGAACAAGAGATGAATCACGGGGAGGACGATCCGTTCGCGGATGTCGGCGGCGCTTTGGACGGTTTGATGACTCTCGCCGACGCCGCGACGCCGTTGAAAAAGTTCAACGCTAAGGCACCTAAGAAAGCGAGCAGTAACGGCGACCGACCGAAGAAAGCGAACAGTGGTGGCGGTTCACAACAAGGCGGGAAAAACATCGTCTCTCCGGCGCGGAAGAGGTTGAAACTCGAAGGCCAAAAAACCGAGGAAGATTTACGCTTAGAACACCAGAAAGCGATGGTTGCTTTTGGGAAACAAAAGCTCGAGCAAGCTGTGGCGGCAAAGTACAAAACGAGACGCTCGAGGTCGTTGAAGGGAGGTTTATTCCTTCTCGACCGTCGCGCGAAATTGGCCAAGCAAGCTGGCTACACGTTTGCGTTGTCGCCGCCGCCGCCGTTACCGCCGCCTGGAATCCCTCGCGACCACCCGTTGGCGGAAATGGCCGCGCGAAGTGGAAACGAACGCACGCGCAAGTGGGCTTTAGCGGAATGGTTCATGCCAGGTACAGACGAAGACTGGTTCGCCAGGAACGATTTCAAGCGGTTCGCGAAGCACTGCGACATCAACGAAACCGCGTGGTCGAAACAATCGAGAAAGAAATGGAGAGACGTCCGCAAGTCTTTGGGTAAAGTCCGACGTTTATCCATACCGTTCTTGAGAGACGAACGAATTAGATTAGAATACCACCGAAACGCTGCCAGAGCGAAAGTAGAGGCAAACTTGAAGGGGAAAATGCTCAGCAAAGAGGAGATTGAAAAGCTCGCCGCGCCGAACGATACCGCCGAGTTGATCCCGATTCCAGAGCCGTTCATCGTCGGTCAAAGAGTGTTGGCGAAACACCCGTTAGCGAAACGCGCGTACGTCGGATCTGTTTTAACTGTTTCTAAACTGAACATTCGCGTCCAGTTTGACGACCCGCAGCTAGGCTCCGAGCTCATCAAAGACATCGATGTCATGCGTTTAGGCCCAGAGTACGACGAAGCGTTGCGAGTGTTGAACGAACACGCCGCCGTCGCCGACGCGTTAGGAAGAGACGAAGATCGTAAAATGGGTTTGATATTTTCCAAAGCAAAACGAAGAGCGACTGGTGAAGAGAAAGGTTCGGAATTGGCGTTTATGGGGAAACAGTTCAGTTTGGAAGACGGCGTACTTTCTCGAGAAAATTACGGACAAGTTGTTCTTCCCGTCGTGAAGAAAGAAGAACCGTTATCGCAAGCGACGGTGGAGCAAGTACCAATACCACCCGCCGAACAAAGAACGCCGACGAGAAGCTCCGCCAGAGGACAAGGAGGAGGAGATAACGCAGTGCACACGACTCCGACGCGTTCGCGTCGAGGTGCGATGGTGAAGGACGAGCAAATTGAGAACAACAACGGCTTCGCGAATATCGCAGCCTCGCAAGAGTTGAGTCAACAACCGGGTGGATCCGCGTACGCATACGACGAAGCCAGACGTCGCGCGGAGGAGAAGAAATTCCGCGAGTTGATTGAGAAGATCCGCGCGTCGCATAAAAAGAAGGATACGGTCGTGTTGCGAACGGCGTTGCGTAAATTCCGCGACGAGTTTGGCTACGAACGAGGCGTCTACGAGGGCGATTTGATCGGCGACGCGCCCATCAACATCAAGACCGGCTTGCAGCAACAAGGCGTAAAGAAAGAAGAGAAGAAGTCAACGGCGAACAACAAGGACGCGAACGAGAAAGCCTACCTCGACGACCTCGTCGAAGATGCCTTCCTCGTCGCCAGAGACACCGCCTCTCGATCGGTCAAACTCGCCTCGCAACTCCGCGACGTCTTCTCGGAAACCCTCAAACCGAAAAAGAAAACATCCACCGGGTTCGGCTCGAAACTCCTCTCCGAATCGAGTAAACTCGAACGAGAAAACGCGGAAACGCTCGCGCAATCCGCGTGCGAAATGTGGCGCGCCTTGCGCGCGTTTTGCGATAGCGGCTACGAACACTCCAGCTTAGCCGACGCCGTTTGCACGCGAGCGTTGGAGCAAGTCAAGAACAAAAGCAAAGAAAATAACGAGTTGTACGAACAGTTATCCGCGCAGATGAAACGCTTTACGAGCGTCGCGAGCGTCGTAAAAGTTTAGATTAGAAGTTAAGAAGAAGAAACCATCGTCGCGAGAAGTAGTCGTTTTCGCATTTTTCAACGAAGAAAAAGAGGAGAAAAACAAGCAAACAAAACACAAATATATTTTTCGGTTGTTCTTCACTTTATAACACGCGCAAAAGCCGAGAGAGAGGGAGAGAGAGAGAGAGCATAGAATACATAAGAACGCGCTCTCGTCTGGGTCATCGTCACGAAAACGTAACGCTCCAAAGCGTCGTTTTTGCGCTCTTCTCGTTTTCTTTTGTTCTCGTTTGCATCACGAATTGGACTTTTCCCGCGCTCGTTTTGTTGAAAGGTCGCGCATGAATTGAGACGCGAGAGATACACACAGAACGCGCAAAACATGGAAAACTACGACCCATTCCCGGAATTAAACAAAGAGTCGAAACGAACGTTCTGTTTACTCATGCTCGGCATGACCTTCGTCTACGCGGATTCAAACTTAATCGCGCCAAACTTGACGCAAATGGCTCGAGAGTTTAAATTCGACAACCAAACGAGAGACGAAAAACTGGGAGGCGAAATAGCGTTCGCGTTCTTCCTATTAGGCGTTCCGGCGTGCGTGTTGATTGGGATTTTAGCGGATAAGTATTCGAGAGTGAAGTTATTCGCGTTCGCGATATTTCTCGGGCAGGGGCCGAATTTGTTCATATCGGTGGTGAAGACGTACGAGCAGTTGTTGGCGATACGAGCGCTGACCGGTATAGCGGTTGGCGGGGCGCTACCTTTAGTGTTTTCGTTGATTGGGGATTTGTTTCCCGCGCACAGGCGATCGCACGCGTCGGCGTTAGTTGGGGTGTGCATGTCGTTTGGGGTCGGGATGGGGCAAGGGATCGCCGGGTACGTCGGGAGCGAGTACGGGTGGAGGACGCCGTTCGTCGTCGTCGCCGTGCCCGGGGTAATCGTTGGATTTTTGTTTTTAGCGTCGGTGAAAGAGCCGAAAAGAGGCATTATGGATGGGAATAGCTATTCGAGCGATGATTTGGTCGGCGTCGCGGCGAGCGCCGGCGGCGGTACTCATAGTAGTAGTCACGGTACGATTAGCGGCGGCGGCGACGGCGACGGCGGCCAGAATAACAAAGAAGCGTCCGTGTGGGAACAAATAAAAACCGGCGCGCAAACGTCGTGGATTTCCATAAAGTGGGTCCTTGCGGTGCCCACGAACAAGTTCGCGTTATTACAAGGTATCCCTGGATGCGTTCCGTGGTCGGTCATCAATGCCTTTATGAACGATTATTTAGCCACGAATAAAGGGTTAGGCGTTCCGCACGCGACCTCGATCATGCTCGGATTTTCTTTGGGTGGGTTTTTGGGCATGGTATTCGGCGGCATTCTCGGTCAAAAAGCGTACAACGAATCCCCCAGGACCTTTTGCAACTCGATGGCGATTATGGTCGTCCTCGGCGGCCTTCCGTGGTTATATTTGGTAAGCACCGACAACTACAATGATTCCTTCTTAAACATGGCCTCGCACATCACCATCGCCGCTATTGCCGGTATTTTATGCACGTATACCGGCGTGAACGTCCGCGCGATGGTCATCCACGTCAACCCGCCGGACCAACGCGGCGCGGCGTTTTCCCTCTTCAACTTAACCGACGACCTCGGTCGAGGCTTCGGCCCGGCCATCGTGGCGCAACTCGTCGGCTTATTCGGTCGCGAGAAAGCCTTCATGTTCAGTTTCAGCAGTTGGGGCGTCTGCGCCATCCTCTTATACTTCACCGGGTCGACGCTAGGTAAAGATGCCGAAGACGTGCGCACAGGGGCGGTTTTGCACTCTCGAAACATCCATAGTAATAACAACAACGGTGGTGGTTTTAATAACGGGGCTTCTTCTTCTTCGGCTCACCATCGCATCCCGAGCGGCAACCACGAAGCCATCCTCCGGCGCGGAACGACGACATCGGACGAGGAGGAGAACAGAGGCTTGTTATCCTCGCCAACGCACAGTCGGAGTAGCAGTCGCACTTCCACTGGTAGAAGAGAGTAAGAATAATATAGAGCGTATAATTTAGAAAACGAGTGTTTGTTTTTAAAAGAAGGAGTGTATTATCATCTTCGCGCGGAGCGTATCGTCTTCACATCTGCGCACACACTGACACATCAACAACCGCCCATTAATATCATCATCATCATCATGTCCGATGAAAACGACGAAAAAGTACTATTCAAACCTGAAATCCTCTCCACCGTCAAAGTCCACGCTGGTTATTTGCACAGAATCAAGCACTATTCGCCGTGCAACAAGTGTCACATGACGTTTGCGATATACATTCCATCCGACGAAGATGATTTCCCCGTCGGAAACGGAAACGCGAGGAAAATGCCACTCATCCTCTACCTGAGCGGATTAACGTGCGACGACACCAACGTCTCGCAAAAAGGCAACGCGTTTGAAACGTGCAAACAATCTGGAGTGTGCTTCGTAATGCCGGACACGTCACCGAGAGGTCACGAAAAAATTGACGAGGAAGAATCCGCCTCGTGGGATTTCGGCATAGGCGCTGGATTTTACGTGAACGCGACGACGAAAGGGTACGCGGAGCATTACAACATGGAGACGTACGCGACGAAAGAACTGGAACAAGTGTGTAAATCTATCGATTGTATAAACGATAAAGTGGATTTTAACAGGCAGAGCATTATGGGTCACTCTATGGGCGGTCACGGGGCGTTGACCTTGGCGTTGAGGAATCCGGGGAAGTACCGGTCCGTTTCGGCGTTTGCGCCAATCGCGAACCCGTCCGCGAAGGATTGTCCGTGGGGGCAAAAAGCGTTTAAAGGGTATTTGAAGGATGAGAACGAGTGGAAGATGCACGATGCGACGGAGTTGGTGAAAATGATGGAACCTGGGACGATGAAAACAGTGACGAAGGCGATTTTGATCGATCAAGGCGACGCAGATACTTTTTACAAGACGCAGTTACATCCGGAACGGTTCCAAGAGGCGGCGGAGAAGAATACGAAAGGGTTCATGAAGTATAACGTGAGAGAAGGATACGACCACAGTTACTGGTTCATATCGACGTTCATGCATGACCACGTGGCTTTTCACGCGATAAAGTTGTTGAGTACGTAACAAAATAGCGTTTTGTGTATATAAATGTAACATTTTATTAGAAAGAGAGAAGAAAACTCTGATTATTCATCCATGGACAAGACGACTCGAAGGCATTTGCCGGCGTGTAACAAATCGAACGCGTCGTTAATTTGCTCAAACTTCATCTGGTGCGTCACGTACTCGTCCAGCATCGTTTTCCCGGCTAAGTATTTCTCCACTAACTTCGGTACCTCGACTCTCGATTTGTACCCGCCGAACGCCGTCCCTCGCCACACTCTGCCGGTGACTAACTGAAACGGTCTCGTCGCGATTTCCTTCCCGCCTGCGGCGACGCCGATGATGACGGATTCGCCCCATCCTTTGTGCGCACACTCCAAGGCTGCGCGCATCACGTCCACGTTCCCGATGCATTCAAACGAGAAATCGACGCCACCGTCGGTCATTTTCACAATCACGTCTTGAATCTTCTCGTTTGCGAAATCTTTCGGATTCACGCACTCCGTCACGCCAAACTTTTTCGCCACCTCGAATTTCTCCGGGTTCGTATCGATGGCTAAAATCCGACTCGCACCAACCTCTCTGGACGCTTCGATGACGGCTAACCCAACCGCGCCTAAACCAAACACCGCAACCGTGTTCCCTTTCTCAACTTTCGCGGTGTTATACACCGCGCCCCACCCGGTGCTCACCCCGCACCCGAGCAAACACGTCTTCTCTCTCGGCGCTTTTGGATTGACCACGGCGACTGCTACTTCGTGCACCACCGTGTACTCCGAAAACGTGCTCGTCCCCATGAAGTGAAATATAGGCGTGTCATCGCTCGCCTTTCGAAACCTCGTTTTCTCGTCCGCTTTCATGATCCCGCATCCGGTCCATTGTCTCACCGCTTGACACAAGTTCGTTTTCGGGTGCACGCAAAACTTGCACGGTTGTACGTTTTCGATGTTTAAACAACACGCCTGGTAACACGGAATGACCGAGTCGCCAACTTTACAACTCGTCACGCCTTCCCCGACAGACTCGACAATTCCAGCGGCTTCGTGCCCTAAAATCGCCGGGAACAACCCTTCCGGGTCCTGCCCGGATAACGTGTAACTGTCCGTGTGGCACAACGCCGTGTGGGTGATTTTTATCCGCACTTCGCCTTTTTGTGGCGGGGAAACGATGACGTCGCAGATTTCCAGAGGTACGTTTGGGGCGGTCGCGAGTGCCGCTTTGCACGTGATTTCAGAGGGAGACATTATGTATATAGTGCGTGCTCTTCTTTGCTGCCGATCGATGATGTGGTAAAGTGTTGATGAGAATAACTATATATTAGGTTACTCGAGTAAGGTTCTTTGGTTCTTTGCACGATTTTCGTGTGAAATTTTCTTGTCTGAAGAGGAAAAATGCAAAAAATACGAGCACTCAAATACTAAAATATCCTCGCGAAGCAACACCAATCCCAGGTCCACATCTCGGTCGGTCCGAGCTCTTCAACCGCTCCGTTTCCGCAACAACAACGGCCTCCTCTCTCGCGTCGTCTTTTCTCTCTTTTTTCTTCTTCTTCTTCTGTGTATTCCTCGCGGTATTCGCAGTCGTCTCGGAGAGAAAAAAGTTCTTTTCTTTCGTGCAATTTTTCTTCAGTCTGACCTTTCCTCGAAAAAGGCAGCAGAAAGGGAAGAGTTTTCAGTGACTTTTCACAAAACAACAAAAACAAACAGTAACGCGCAGATATCATCACATCGTCTCATTTTTACTCTTGTTATTATAGATTGATTGCGCTTTGAATTTGTTACCTCTCAGAAAGAACACTTTTGCGCGTTCGGGGGTGGTTTGACGAGAAGTTTTGCGCGCGGAAGAGAAGAACGGGCGCGTTACTCTCAAAGACGCAAAAATCTGAATTGATGAGGACGATGCATTGGAGACGAACGACGACGATGATGATTTTGATTCTCGTCCAAACGACGCTCTTTCTCGCGAACGTAAACGCGATATTACTGGAAAAGTTCACCGTGAACTACCCACTCTTAAACGAACGGTGGGAGAAATACCAGAACGAAGAAGGGAAAGTATACTTTTGGTCGGAGACGAATAAAAGGAGCCAATGGGAAGATCCGAGAGAAGAGGAGCTCAAGGTGAAAAATGCCCCAGGGGGAGGAGGCGGCGGAAGCGGAACGACGATAGGGACGAATACGAATTCGGCTTTGGGAAACAATCAACAACAATCACAAACACACGAAGAACAAGAAATACGAGAAAGAGCGAGAAAACACCAAGAAGACGAAGAGCGACGACGGCAGACGCGCATCGCGTACGAGGAGGAACAGCAGAGAAAATTGGAACGAGAACAAGTACAAAGGGAGTTACAGTCCAACACCGGCGCGGAGAGGATTTTGCGAGAGGCGGAGGAGAGGAAGAGAGAGGAAGAGAGGAGGAAACGAGAGGAAAATATGGATGTGGACAGGATGCGGAGGGAGAAGACGGAGGCGAAAGAACGCGCGGAGAGGATGGAGCGAGAGCGGATGGAGAGGATGGAGTATATGAGGAAAGAGAAGGAGAGGAAAGAGCAGTTGAGGAAAGAGACGGAGAGGAAAGAGAAGGAGAGGATTGAAATGCAGAAAAGGGAGATGGAGAAGAAACGGGAGGAAAGAGAGAGGCTGTTGAGAGCGGCGAAGTTAGTCGAAGAGGAGAAGGAGAGAGAGGAGGAGAAGAGGAGGGAGGCGGCTGCAAAGACGGCGACGACGAACGAGAGACAACAACAACAACGACGAGAAAACAAACCAAACTCGTTTTCTTACACGACGCCAAAAAATCCAACAGAGAACAAGAAGAGCGGAAACGATAGCGCGCAGCAGCAAAAACAACAACAACAACACGCGGCACCAAACCCTTTGCCAGCTCCCGAGCACCACGACGACGTGAATCCAGACCACGCGTTGAATATCGACGACCACGCGGAAGCGCCGAAGCGACACGCGCCGTTCGTCGACGGCGTCGTGGCGCAGTTTTTCGTCATGTTGGTGACGACTTTATCCATTTGGTTGAAGACCATGTTCAGGAAGATTCACGAGTATCGATTAGCTAAACAGCGAGAAAGAGAGGAGAACGAAAAGGAAATGTTAGGGGATATGGGCGGTTCTGGTTCTCAAATTTTCGGCAGTCCGTCTCGGAATAGAAACAGCAACGGTATGATCATGAACGGAGCATCGAGCGATGCCAGCCGAAGTAATTCGGTGTTCAACTCTCCAGTCGCATCGAACCCGTCTGCGAATCACGATTTAGAAGACCAAAGAGTCAAATATACGGGCAGTTTGAAGAAGCGCCAGTACTTGTCGCGACGAGCCTCGCAATTACGAATCATGCTCATCGACGTGAACAACGCGCACGGCATCGCGCGCAAGTGGAAGATTTTAGGCATGTACTTCCAGCGATTAATGAAGTCGAGCGAGATATTCTTTCTCGCCCGATTGTTTATTTCGTTTTATTACTTCAACGCGGCGGCTGAAAAGTACGCCTATTACGTGTGGAGATTTAAATATTACGAGTTCAACAAAGAGCACGGGTTCCCGCGAGGGCAAGTGGATTTACCCATCGGTGTTCCATACGGCGCGTTATTAGTGGTCGTCGTCACTACGTTAATGGTGCACGACATCAAACCATCCATGTGTTGCGTCTACTTACTCTTCTGGGACATGCGCGAATCGATCGGATTGACCAAAGAGGTGTTTTTCGGCCCTAACGGCATCGTGTTCAACGAACTCGCGATGAAAAAGCTGAGCGTTTTGGGATCGACGACGTTACTGTTAGTAAACACCATCCACTCTCGACGAGGTTTAGCCGTCCAAAACACCGACGGCCGCGATGGCTTGCTCTTCAGTAAATTCGGCAACCCTAGAACGAACCGCGAAGGGAAGCAGAGCAAATTGAAATCGATCGCGTTGGCGTTTGCGAGATTGGCGTTAGCGTCTGCGTTTCTATACGTCGGCTGGGAACAGGTCATTCGAATCGCTAGGAACGATATGGACGCGTACAGCAAATTAAAAGAAACGCAATCAACCGGAGGAGATGGTGGTGCGGAAAACGAACAGAAACAGCGAAAAGACGGACACGACAGCAATTGGCTCTTGGTCCAATTCATCCTCGCGCTCCCGTTATTCCTCGGGCTCCGCACCAAATTCGTCTGCCGATTCATGGCCTTGAGTCTCTTTCTCGAAGCGTTTCTGAGCTGGGATTTCTGGAACGCGCGAACGCTCATGCCCGAACACGCGCGAACGCACTTTGTCGTCAACCTCTCCTGCGCCGGAGGGATGCTCTTGTTGCAAATGTTCGGCGCGGGAGCGTACTCGTTCGACGCTTTCTTACTGCCCAAGAAAATTGTATAATTAGCTCATTAGAATAAACAAACGCACGCACGTAGCGCAGCAGCAGTAGGTTCCTTACGTAAATAAGTACTACATATTAAAGTGATGATACAACGCGCTCTCTAAAACTACTCATCCTCCTCTTCCTTCGTCTTCATCTGCTTCGCGACCGCGTCAAAAATCAAAGTACCGAGAATGTACAGCGCGAACAAAATCGAAGGTCCGAGCACAAACCCGCCGGGCGCGAACGCCCACCCCCACCAAGCGTCGTTTTCTACGTACGCTAAATCAGAAAAAATATTATCGTTCTTCGACAAAACCGTGCCAATGAAGTCCTCATTTTGCGAGGGCAACGACGAAAGCACATCCGGCAAGGCCGCCGCGTTTGTTCCTTTCCTCTTTCCTCCAAAACGTTTTCGTTCAGGCATCACACTTCTCCTCTTCTCGTCCGCTCTCCTCCCCGCGCCGCCGCGAAGGCGCGTTGGAGAAACAGTACCAGCGAACCGACCGACGACGACTTTGGCGACGACCATTATTTGTTGCTCTCACGACCCGTCTCTCGGCGCCGAGTACTGATTTTTATCCGTGAACTCTTTCACTTTCGATTGGACGAATGCAACGCGTTCGCGTTGAATCAACAGATGTTTCTCGTCCAACGTTTTGTTCGCGGAGACGATGAATCTTTCCTCCTGAGGTAAAGAATCGTTCAAAGCCTCTATGAAGGTTTTGATGGGAGGGTTATCGCACGTTAAGAGAGCGCCGTGGATGGCGTCTGGCATTTATTTGATGCGCGTGTGTGAATGCGTGATTTTGTGTGGAAGATGTGTCGAGGTGATGTGTTGTAAGTGTCTCATATTTTCAAAGCGTTGACGACGTCTTCCGTGAGACATCGCCAACCGACGATACCGTTTTGACTGGAAATCATCTCCAAACACGCTTTTTTAAATTCCGGGAAGTACGATTCGGTGGCGTCGTCTGCGACGATGCACTCGAAACCGCGATCG